>Ga0207708_10000227_pt1 | contig 44512 bp, 41 predicted proteins | sample KBSK5101metaG_FD_184340 | JGI IMG/M metagenome (GOLD analysis project Ga0207708, IMG submission 184340) | Corn, switchgrass and miscanthus rhizosphere microbial communities from Kellogg Biological Station, Michigan, USA - KBS K5-10-1 metaG... | ecosystem: Host-associated > Plants > Roots >... | reverse complement strand
GAGGGCGGCAGCACCAGCAGCGACAACATCGCGACCCTGTGCCGTCGCCACCACCGGCTCAAGACCCACCACTCCGGTTGGGGCTACACCGTGCTGGAACCCGGCTGCTACCTGTGGTCCTCACCGCACGGCTACCAGTTCCTGCGCGACCACCGCGGCACCACCGACGTCACCCACGACAGGACATCGCATCCGCCCGACCGGTAGCGACCCCGCCCCACACCCCGCGCCAGCACCGCAGCGCGGGGCATCCGGCATGCCGGCCTCAGGCCTGAGTGGAGCGCGGTCGGCTGGGCTGCTCATGGCGAAGTTCACGGACGGCACGGTAGGGACGCCGAACGGCCCTCCCATAGGGACCAAGGCCCCTTGGAGCGGGTCGGGTCGCCGCGGTTCACTGGGACAAGTGAGTGAGCGAAACTACCGCCCCGGCACCACCTCTGCCGGGGCGGTTTCGCGTGTCTTTGCCTTGAGCAACGACGTCCTGGCCTCTGGCCCTGTTGCGGGGCGCTGCCGACAGGGAGCGTAAAGGGTGGCGTGGCGGCGACACGGTGCCCGACCCCGGCGGCGGCCGCCGCCGACACGGCATCCCCCAGCGACTGCCGGTAGCGACCCGTCAGCGCCGAACGACCAGACCCTCGAGCCACCGACGCCTGACCCTCACACTTCCCGCTCGTCCTCCGGGCCGGGACGCAGCGTGAGCGTGAGGACCACGAGCCACGCCAGCCCGAACAGCATCCCGACCAGCGTGTCGCTGAGGTGGTGGGCGCCGAGGTACAGCCGGGAGACAAGCACCAGCGGGGGGATCACGACCAGCACGGGCACCAGCCAGCGCGCGACGCCGGGAAGGTAGGCACGGGCGAGCACGACGACGGCGCCCCACAGGACGGTCGCGGCGGCGACGTGCCCCGACGGAAAGCTGTGGTTCGGCACCAGCCCGGGGTCCAGGATCTTGACGGGCGGCCGATCCCGGTGGGCGAGAGTGAACCCGAGCACGTAGATCCCGTAGACCCCACCGACCGCGAGCGCGACGAAGAGCGCCGACCGCCACTGCCGCATGGCCAGCAACCCGACGGCGAGCAGGGCCGCGAGTGCCAGCACCACGATCGTGTCCCCCGGCGTCGTCAGCACGTGCGCCGTCGTCGTCAGCGTCGACGTACGACGGTCCTCGAACCAGCGGGCGAGGTCGTTCTCCGGGTCGCCGACGGAGTGCTCGAGCGGGTGGGTGAGCAGCCAGCCCACGCCGACGACAACGGCCGCGATCCCCACCCAGGAGCCCACCAGCGTGGGGGCGGCACGTCGGGGCGGGGCCGGGGTCTCGGTCGCGAGCATGCGGGACAGTCTGCTGCACCCGGGACCTCAGGTGCGGTCGCGCACCTCGATCCGCAGCAGCGCGACTGTGGCAAGCAGTCAGGCCTTGAGCAGGCTGCGGAGCACGTACTGCATGATCCCGCCGTTGCGGTAGTAGTTCGCTTCGCCCGGGGTGTCGATCCTGACCTTGGCGTCGAACTCCGTCTCACCAGCCGTGACCTTGACCGTGCGCGGTGTCGTGCCGTCGTTGAGGTCGGTCACGCCGGTGATCGAGAACTCCTCCTCGCCCGTGAGTCCCAGCGACTCGGCGGTCTCGCCCTCGGGGTACTGCAGCGGCAGCACGCCCATGCCGATCAGGTTCGAGCGGTGGATCCGCTCGTAGGACTCGGCGATCACGGCCTTCACACCGAGCAGCGCCGTGCCCTTCGCGGCCCAGTCGCGGGACGAGCCCGACCCGTACTCCTTGCCGGCCAGCACCACGAGCGGGGTGCCCGCCGCGAGGTACTTCTCCGACGCCTCGAACACCGTGGTCACGTCACCGTCACCGGTGAAGTCGCGGGTGAACCCGCCCTCGGTGCCCTCGGCGAGCTGGTTGCGGAGCCGGATGTTCGCGAACGTGCCGCGGATCATCACCTCGTGGTTGCCGCGGCGCGAGCCGTAGGAGTTGAAGTCGCGCTGCTCGACGCCGTGCTCGGCCAAGTACTTGCCTGCGGGCGAGTCCTTCTTGATCGCGCCCGCCGGGCTGATGTGGTCGGTCGTGACCGAGTCGCCCAGCTTGAGCAGCACCCGGGCGCCCTCGATGTCCGTGACCGGCTCGGGCTCGTCTGGCATCCCGTCGAAGTACGGCGGCTTGCGGACGTACGTCGAGTCCGCGTCCCACTCGAACGTCTTGCCGTCCGGCGTCGGCAGCGACTGCCAGGTGGCGTCGCCGGCGAACACGTCGGCGTAGTCGGTGGTGAACATGTCGGAGCTGATCGCCTCCGCGATCACCTCCTCGACGTCGGCGGCAGAGGGCCAGATGTCCTTCATGAACACGTCGTTGCCGTCGGTGTCCTGGCCCAGCGGGTCGTTGAACAGGTCGACGGTCATCGAGCCGGCCAGCGCGTAGGCGACGACCAGCGGCGGCGACGCCAGGTAGTTCATCTTCACGTCCGGGTTGATCCGGCCCTCGAAGTTGCGGTTGCCCGACAGCACGGAGACGACGGCGAGGTCCTTCTCGTTGACCGCGTCACTGATCTCGGGGATCAGCGGGCCTGAGTTGCCGATGCAGGTCGTGCAGCCGTAGCCGACGAGGTTGAAGCCGAGCTTGTCGAGGTACGGCGTGAGGTTGGCCTTCTCGTAGTAGTCAGAGACCACCTTCGACCCGGGCGCCAGCGTGGTCTTGACCCAGGGCTTGCGCTCGAGGCCCTTCTCCACGGCGTTCCTGGCGAGCAGCGCCGCACCGATCATCACCGACGGGTTGGAGGTGTTGGTGCACGACGTGATCGCGGCGATCGACACCGCGCCGTGCGTCAGCTCGAACTCCTGGCCGTCGGCGAGCTTGACCTGCACGGACGCGTCGCGGTCCTCGGTGTAGTCGGCGAGCGCGGTCTCGAAGGACTGCGCCGCGTCGGAGAGCGAGACCCGGTCCTGCGGCCGCTTGGGCCCGGCCAGGGACGGGACGACGGTGGCCAGGTCGAGCTCGAGCTTCTCGGAGTAGCGCGGCTCGGCATCGGGGTCGTGCCACAGACCCTGCTCCTTCGCGTAGGCCTCGACCAGTGCCAGCTGCTCCTCGGAGCGACCGGTCAGCTTGAGGTACTTCACGGTCTCCTCGTCGACCGGGAAGACCGCGATCGTGGAGCCGAACTCCGGGCTCATGTTGCCGATCGTGGCCCGGTTGGCCAGCGGCAGCACGGACACCCCCGGCCCGTAGAACTCCACGAACTTGCCCACGACGCCGTGCTTGCGCAACATCTCGGTGATGGTCAGCACCAGGTCGGTGGCGGTGGCCCCCTCGGGCAGGTCGCCGTTGAGCTTGAACCCGACGACACGTGGGATCAGCATCGAGACCGGCTGGCCCAGCATCGCGGCCTCGGCCTCGATACCGCCGACGCCCCAGCCGACCACGCCGATGCCGTTGACCATCGTGGTGTGGGAGTCGGTGCCGACGCAGGTGTCGGGGTACGCCTCCACCACGGTGGTCGAGCCTGTCGAGACCTCGCGGGTGAACGTCACACGCGCCAGGTGCTCGATGTTGACCTGGTGCACGATGCCGGTGCCGGGCGGGACCACCTTGAAGTCGTCGAAGGCGCCCTGGCCCCAGCGCAGGAACTGGTAGCGCTCGCGGTTGCGCTCGTACTCGATCTCGACATTGCGCTCGAACGCCTCGGGGGTGCCGAAGACGTCGGCGATCACGGAGTGGTCGATCACCATCTCCGCAGGCGCCAGCGGGTTGATCCTCGTCGGGTCGCCGCCGAGGTCGCTCATCGCCTCGCGCATCGTCGCCAGGTCGACCACGCACGGCACGCCGGTGAAGTCCTGCATGATCACGCGCGCCGGCGTGAACTGGATCTCCTTGTCCGGCTCGGCGTCCGCGTCCCACCCGGCCAGCGCCCTGATGTCGTCGGCGGTGATGTCGGCGCCGTCCTCCGTGCGGAGCAGGTTCTCGAGCAGCACCTTCAGCGAGAACGGGAGGCTGTCGACGTCGAGGCCGTCGCCCTCGACCGCGCTGAGCCGGTAGATCTGGTACGACGCGTCGCCGACGTCGAGCGTGCCCTTGGCACCGAAGCTGTCCGCACTGGCCATGGAGGAATCTCCTTGCTCCTGGGGGTCCACCGCCCATCTTGCCGACCCGGCCGTGACCGGGGAAGACGGGGGTCCAGTGGACGCTCCCTTGCTAAGTATCTTGATGTCAAGATAACTCTAGCACGGGCGAGCGACGGGATAGTCCCGGCCATTCGGCACCTGCAAGGCCCAGTCGAGGGTGCTTTCTGGCCGGGACTATCCCGCCTCAGACCGGCAAGCGGTTTCCGCGCTGCTCGCGCAGCCGGGCGGGCGCCGTCAGCCGCCAAGCCTCGAAGACCAGCTCGGCGAGCTCGTCGCGCTCGATGCCCTCGAGGTGGACGACGATCCAGCCGAAGCCACCGGCGGTGAACTGGACCTCGAACACGTCGGGCCGTTCGGCGGTCAGGGCCAGCTGCTCCGCGAGGGTCTGCTTGAGGCCGATCGTGCGGGTCGGGTACCAGAGGTAGCCGAACGTGTGACCGCCCACCTCGAGCTTCGTGTAGCGCGTGAGCTCGGTACGCCGGACCTCCTCGAGCTGGTCCAGCAGCGCCAGCGCGTCGTCGATGCCGCACGGCACCGGTCAGGTCCGTTCCAGCAGGGCGACGCACTCGACATGATGCGTCATCGGGAACAGGTCGAAGGCGCGCAGGCCCGCGAGCGCGTAGCCGTGCTCGGCGAAGATCGCCACGTCGCGAGCCAGCGCCGCGGGGTCGCACGCGACGTAGCAGACCGCACGCGGCGACAGCCGCACGATGCCCTCCACCACGCGACGCTTGGCGCCCGTGCGGGGCGGGTCGAGCACGACCAGGTCGGAATGGTCGGGCGCGACCCCGGACTCCAGCCACTCCTGGACGTCGGCCGCCACGGTCTCCCGGCCGAGGTTGTCCGCCGCATGCGCGGCGGCGCGCGGGTCGCCCTCGACGGCCTCGACCTCGGCGTCCGGACCGACCACATCGGCGAGGAACGCCGCGAACAGCCCGACCCCGCTGTAGAGGTCGACCACCGACTCCCCCGGCTGCGGGCGGAGTGCCTCGAGCAGCGCGTCGACGAGCACCTCCGGCGCCGACACGTGCGGCTGCCAGAAGCCCCCAGGGTCGACGGCGAAGGTCTTGTCGTGCACACGCTCGTGGACGGGGGTCTCGACAAGCTCGACCGCCGGGTGCGAGTCGATCAGGCAGCGGTCGACCACCACGACCTCGTGAGACCGGTGCTTGCGAAGCCCGCGGGCACCCCCGGGGAGGTCGACGTACTGCATGCGCGATCGCCAGCCGAGCACGGGCTCGACCCGCTCGACCTCGACGTCCACCTCGAGGCCGGCCAGCCGGGACAGCTGCTCCCGGACGACCGCGGCTTTGAGGTCGCGCTGGTGGGCGGGCTCGACGTGCTGGAAGTCACAGCCACCACAGGCCCCGGGTCCGGCGTAGGGGCACGGCGCGGACACCCGGTGCGGTGAGGCCTCGAGCACCTCGACCGCGTCGCCTCGCAGGAACCGGTCGCCCTCACGGCCCTCGGTGATCTCGACGACCACCCGCTCGCCAGGAAGCGCGTGCCGGACGAACACGACGACGCCGGTCATCTCGACGCGGTCGCTGCGCTCCCTGCTCGATACAGGCTCGACAGGTTCGACCACGGGGAGCCTGGCCACCACGTGCCCGCCGTGCGCGATGGCGTCCGCAACGACCTCGTGCCGCTCACCTGCGCGGGACGGACGGGTGGACGTGCGCTGCCGGGTCCGCCGCCGTTCGCGGCTCACCGGCGTGCGGTGCGACCGCGGCGGACGTCGCCCGGGCGCACCCGGTCGAGCTCCCGCTCCTCGCGCTCGCGTCCGATCTCCGACGACCGAAGCAGGTACGGCACCGAGATCACCATCACGCCCGGGGTGAACAGGAGCCGGCCCTTGAGTCGCAACGCCGTCTGGTTGTGGAGCAGCTGCTCCCACCAGTGCCCGACGACGTACTCGGGGATGTAGACCGCCACCACGCCACGCGGGTTGGCCTCGCGGATGCTCATGGCATAGAGCACGATCGGGCGGATGATCTCGCGGTACGGCGAGTACAAGACCTTCAGCGGCACGTCGATCCGGCGCTTGTCCCACTCCTCCAGCAGCCGGTCGGTGACCTTGACATCGGTGTCGACGAAGACGCCCTCGAGCACGTTCGGGCGGGTGGCCTTGGCGAACGCCAGCGCGCGCATCGTCGGCTTGTGCAGCTTTGAGACCAGCACGATCGCGTGGACGCGCGTCGGCAGCACCTGGTCGGACTCGTCGATCACCAGCTCGGCGGAGACCCGGTCGTAGTGCCGGTGGATGCCCTTCATGATCGCGAAGAACACGACCATCGCGAGGATCGCGATCCAGGCGCCGGCGAGGAACTTGGTCAGCAGCACCACGACGAAGACCACCGCGGTCATCGCCAGGCCGAAGGTGTTGATCCCGCGCGACCGGAACATGCGGCGGCGCTCCGCGGGGTCCTTCTCGCCCCGGAGGTGCCGGGTCCAGTGCCGGATCATGCCGAGCTGGCTGAGGTTGAAGGACACGAAGACGCCGACGATGTAGAGCTGGATCAGCCGGGTCGGCTCGGCCCGGAACGCAATGATCAGCACGATCGCGAAGCCGGCCAGGATCAGGATGCCGTTGCTGTAGGCGAGCCGGTCGCCGCGCGAGCCCAGGGCCCGCGGCATGAAGCCGTCCTTGGCCAGGATCGAGCCCAGCACCGGGAAGCCGTTGAACGCGGTGTTGGCGGCGAGGATCAGGATGATCCCGGTCATCGCAACCAGGAAGTAGAAGCCGGGGGGGAAGTTGTCGAAGATCGCGCGTGACACCTGGGCGATCACCGTGTGCTGGTCGTAGTCGGCCGGCAGTGGGTCGCCGTTGGCCCTCGTGAGCCGTTCGAGGTCGTTCGGGTCGACGTACTTCAGGCCCATCTCGCGAGCCAGGATGATCAGGCTCAGCAGCATCGTCACCGCGAGCCCGCCGAGCAGCAGCAGGGTGGTCGCGGCGTTCCTGCTCTTCGGCTTGCGGAACGCGGGCACGCCGTTGGAGATCGCCTCTACACCCGTCAGCGCCGCACAGCCCGAGGAGAACGCCCTCGCCAGCAGGAAGATCAGCGCGATCTGGCTGACGTCGCCGGTGTACGACGGGTCCGGCTCGAGGTTGAGGCTCGCGCTCTCGACCTGCGGCAGGTCGCCGGCGAGCGCGCGCATCACGCCGTACAGCGCCATGCCGAGCACGCCGACCATGAAGCCGTAGGTCGGGAGCGCGAAGAACGCTCCCGACTCGCGGACTCCACGCAGGTTCATGGCGGCGAGCACGATCACCAGCAGCACCGCGAACGTCGTCTCGTGGTGCTGCATGAAAGGCAACGCCGACGACGCGTTCTGCACGCCGGACGAGACGGACACCGCGACGGTCAACACGTAGTCGACGAGCAGCGCGGCCGCCACCGTGACCCCGGCGTTCCTGCCGAGGTTGACCGTCGCCACCTCGTAGTCACCGCCGCCGCTGGGGTAGGCGTGCACGGTCTGCCGGTACGACGCGACCACGGTCAGCATCACGATCCCGACGGCGATACCGATCTTCCAGCTGTACGCGTAGGCCGATACGCCCGCGACGGACAGCATGATGAACACCTCGTCCGGCGCGTAGGCCACGGACGAGAGCGCGTCACTGGCGAAGACCGGCAGCGCGATCCGCTTGGGGAGAAGGGTCTCCCCGAGCTGGGAGCTCCGTAGCTTGCGGCCCAGCAGGATCCGCTTCGATACATCGCCGACTCCCACGTCGGACCACGCTAGTGGACGGGGAGCGGGACCGCGTACCTCCGCCCTCTCTCACCTGTAACGTTCCCATCGTGCACGTCGTGATCATGGGCTGCGGGCGCGTCGGCTCAACCCTGGCGCGCAGTCTCGAGGACCGCAACCACACCGTGAGCATCATCGACTCCGACCCCGACGCGTTCCGCCGGCTGGGCCCGATGTTCAACGGCACCAAGGTCACCGGCTACGGCTTCGACCAGGCGGTCCTGACCGAGGCCGGCATCGCGCGTGCCGACGCCTTCGCCGCAGTCAGCAGCGGCGACAACTCCAACATCATCGCGGCCCGGGTGGCGCGCGAGTCGTTCGGCATCCAGTCCGTCGTCGCCCGGATCTACGACCCCGGCCGCGCCGAGGTCTACCAGCGGCTGGGGATCACGACGGTGGCGACGGTGAAGTGGACCGCCGACCAGGTGCTGCGCCGGCTGCTTCCCGCGGGGGCGGAGCCCGACTTCCGCGACCCCTCCGGCACGATCCGGGTCGACCAGGTGCCCGCGCCCGAGGCCTGGGTCGGACGCAAGAGCGTCACCTTCCAGACGCAGACCAACGCCCGGATCGCCTGGATCGACCGGCTGGGCGAGGGGGTGCTCTCGACCCGGGAGACCGTGATCCAGGAGGGCGACACGCTCCACCTGGTGATGCGCGAGGAGACCGCCGCCGACGTCTACAAGGTCATCGACCGCGGACCGGAGGAGGACTCATGAAGGTCGGGAACACCCGATGAGGGTGGCCATCGCCGGAGCGGGCGCGGTCGGCCGGTCCGTCGCCCGGGAGCTCATCGGCAACGGCCACGAGGTGCTGCTGATCGACAAGGACCCCGGCTCGATCAAGCCCGACCGGGTGCCCGACGCGGAGTGGCTGCTCGCCGACTCGTGCGAGCTCTCCTCGCTGGAGGAGGCTCAGCTCGAGCACTGCGACGTGGTGATCGCGGCGACCGGCGACGACAAGGCCAACCTGGTGACCTCGCTCCTCGCGAAGACCGAGTTCGGCGTGCCACGCACGGTCGGTCGGGTCAACCACCCCAACAACGAGTGGCTGTTCACCGAGGCCTGGGGCGTGGACGTCAACGTCTCGACACCGAGGATCATGTCCGCGCTGGTCGAGGAGGCGGTCACGGTCGGCGACCTGGTGCGACTGTTCACGTTCCGCCAGGGCAACGCCAACCTGGTCGAGATGACGCTGCCCACGGACTCGCCGTACGTCGGGAAGCCCTCGGGCCTGATCCCGTTCCCCGAGAACTGTGCGCTGGTCACGATCCTGCGCGACGGGCAGGTCTACGTGCCCGACCGCGAGCAGCCGATCGAGTCCGGTGACGAGCTGCTGTTCGTGGTGCCCGCCGACGTCGAGGACGAGCTGGAGCGGCTGCTCGCGCCCGAGGAGCACCACTGACCGGACGGGCACCCGGTCAGGCGGGCTCCTCGCTCTCCTGCACCGGCGTCGTGTTGCGGGAGAGCAGCCAGACCATGCCGGCCAGCGCGGCCACCTGGAGCGGCCAGCCCATGAGCAGCTTCGCGGTGCCGAGCGCAGCCACCGCCCCCCCGGGGTCGATCGTGTCGTTCTTCGCGGCCAGGTAGATCGGGCCCTGCACCAACAGCCGCACCAGGCAGGGGGCGACCAGCAGCCAGGTCAGCCGCTGGCACAGCCGCACCACCTGCCGGTCGGCACGCCAGGCCGTCGGGTCGCCGGTGACGCTGCCGATCATGAAGCCGACCACCGGCCACCCGATGACGATGCTGAACACCATCGCCGCGGAGTAGAAGCCGTTGTAGAGCAGGCCCGGCAGGAAGTACGCCAGCGCCTGGTCGTTCTGGTCCCCGCCGCCGCGCGCGGCGCGCCAGGCGAAGAAGGCGCCGATGCCGATCCCGAGGAAGGCGTTGAGCACGAACTGCGGGCTGGAACGCTGTACCAGGCGTACGACGAGCAGCACCACGGCCGCGGCCACGCTCGCCAGCACGGCGGTGCGCAGGTCGTCGCCGATCAGGAACACGGCCGTGAACAGGGCGGTCGGTATGGCCGCCTCGAGCATGCCGCGACCCCCGCCGAGCGCGGTCGACAGCTGGTGCCGCACGGCTGCCTCGACGGTGGCGGTGGTCGGCGTCGACGGCGTCGGCTCGGCCACCGTCACGACCGGAGCTCGTAGCGCGGGTTGTAGATGATCCGGGTGTCACTGTGCACGCCGATGCGCCCCTCCACCCGGATCTGGCGCCCGGGGAAGATGCCCGCGATGCGCCGCCGACCCAGCCAGATCACCAGGATCGTGCCGGAGCCGTCGTACAGCTCGGCCTCGAGCGCGGGCACGCCGCCGCGCGGCCGCAACGTGACCGTCTTGAGCGTCCCCTGCACGGTCACGTGCTCCCGGTCGGGTGCGTCGGCGATGGTGACCAGGCCGGCCTCCTCCGCCGTACGCCGGAGCTCACGAGCCTCGTCGCGGGACTGGCTCGCCCAGAGGCTCAGGCCACGCCGCAGGCCACCGCCCCGTTCTCCGGCCTTGACTCCGGCCTTGTCGCCGCCCTTGCCGCCGCCCTTGCCGCCGCCCTTCGAGTCACCCATCAGGCGGCCGTTCGACATCTGGTGGAAGCGTGATCTCAAGGGGCTCGCCGGGAGGCATCGCCGCTGCGCCACGGCGCACCACGAGCTCGCGCAGCACGTCCTCCCACGGCTTCGCCGCCTCCTCCTCGACGGCGGGCCGACCGATCAGCGTCGCGCGGAGGAACCAGCGCGGTCCGTTGACGCCGATCACCCGCGACGGCTGGGCGGCGGACGCGCCGCCGGTCGTCTGCACGGGCACCATGCAGTGCAGCTCGGTTCCGAAGGGACCCTGCTGCTCGTCGGCCGTACCGCCCCGGCGGGCGGTCTCGGCAGCGATCTGCGGACGCACCTCGGACCAGAGGTCGCCATGGCGTGAGGCGGCGAACGGCCGGAGCTCGAGCGCACCCTCCTGCGTGGCCAGCAACACCGCCAGCACGGTCTCGCTCTCCTCGTCGACCTGCAGCTGCAGCTCGACGCCCGCGGGCGGCGGCGCCAGCACCAGTCCGCCCAGGTCGATGTGGTTCGCGAACGCGGGGTCGTCCTCCAGGTCAAGGCCGTCGGCGTCGTGGGGGCCGTCGGCCCGCGAGCCGACGTCGGCAGCGAGAGTCTCGCCAGCCTCGACGGCGTCGTCGCCGTCGGTGGGCTCCTGTGCTGCCCTGCGGCCGAACCTCACGCGCGCTCCTCCGACGATCCGGGTGCCGATGCGGCGAACCCTCCGGTTGAACCGTAACCCCCGGCGCCCCTTTCCGACTCGGGAAGGGCGTCGACCTCGACGAAGGACGCGGTCTCGAAGCGCTGGACGACGAGCTGGGCGATCCGGTCGCCCCGCGACAGGGTGACCGGCGTCGCCGGGTCGAGGTTCACGAGCAGCACCTTGATCTCGCCGCGGTAGCCGGCGTCGACGGTGCCCGGGGCGTTCACGATGGACACGCCGTGTCGGGCCGCGAGGCCAGAGCGCGGGTGCACGAGCGCGACGTATCCCTCGGGCAGCGCGAGCGCGATCCCGGTCGGCACCATCGCGCGCTCTCCCGGTTGGAGGGTCACGTCGACGGTCGTGAAGAGGTCGGCGCCGGCGTCGCCGGGATGGGCGTACGACGGGCACGGAAGCCCCGGGTCGAGGCGCTGGAGAGCGATGTCCACCACGGTCGGCGACCCTACCCGCCGCCCGTCGTGGCTCGTCCTGCTGACAGGCTTCTGCCTCGTGGGCGAGGTCACGGCGGTGCGCTACCGCGAGCGGCTCTCGGTGCCGCTGCGCTGGTGGGTGCAGGCGACGATGTTCCTGGCCACGCTCTGGCTGGCGTTCATCGTGGCCACCCCGCCCTGGCTGGCGTGGACCGCCACGGGGGCCTGCTTCGCGGTGACCTTCGGTCTCCTGGCGTACATCGGGTCGGCGCTCGTCGAGGTCACCGACACCGAGTTCTCGGCCGGACCCGCACGGATCCCGCGGCGCCTGCTCGGCACCCCCGAGCCCCTGGACCGCGAGCAGACCCGTCGGGCGCTCGGCGTCGGGGCCGACGCCCGCGCCTACCTCGCCACCCGGCCCTACCTCAAGGCCGCCGTGCGGGTGCCGGTGTCCGACCCTGACGACCCCGCGCCGTACTGGCTGGTGGGCACGCGGCACCCGGACCGCCTCGCCGCCGCACTGCTCGGCGGCTCCGCGGATCCGCCCCACTCCGAGGCATGAGGTCTGGACCACCGACAGGTCCTAGGCTGGAAGAACCGAACAGAAGAGGAGCCCGCGGATGGCGTCGAAGCTCGACAAGAAGGTCAAGGAGCAGGAGCAGGAGGAGAGCTCGAGGGTCTGGTCTGTGATGTCCCTGTTCTCCGGGATCCTGGCCGCGGTCTTCGCGAAGAAGGTGCTCGACGGCAGCTGGCGGGCAGCCACCGGCAAGACCCCGCCGGCCAACCCGGCCGACCCGGACGTCGACATCTGGGAGGCCGTGGTCTGGGCGACCGTGAGCGGCACCGCCATCGGTGTCGCCCGGATGCTGGCCGGGCGTCGGGCCGCCAGCTACTACGCCCGGTCCACCGGCCACCTGCCGCCCGAGCTCCAGTCCGACGCCTACAAGGAGGCCAAGGCAGCCGCCGCCGTCGCCCAGGAGGACGCCGCCGCCGCCGCAGAGGCGGTCGGCAAGAAGGGACGCCGGGCGCGCCGCAAGGCCGGCGTCTGAGCCGAGAATTACCAAGGTCCCTTGACGATTCGGCACATCCCGGGGTGTGTTCCCCGTGGGCCGTGCCGGTTCGCCAAGGGACCGTGGCCTGTGTTCGAGCCGGAGCCCGTCCGCGCTAGATGCAGTCCTTGCAGATCAGCTTCTTGCTGTCCGCGAGCTGGCTCCGGTGGTGCACCAGGAAGCAGCTCATGCAGGTGAACTCGTCGTCCTGACGAGGCTTCACCTCGACCGCCAGCTCCTCGTGGGAGAGGTCGGCGCCGGGCAGCTCGAACGACTCGGCGGCCTCGGCCTCGTCCTCGTCGACCTTGCCGGAGTTCTTGTCGTGACGCCGAGCCTTGAGCTCCTCGATGCTCTCTTCGCTCTGCTCTTCATCGGTCTTGCGTGGTGCGTCGTAGTCCGTTGCCATCTCTTGTCTCCCTGCCCCCAAGCGACCCTCGCCGGCGTTCGGCGCGCCGCCCGTAATGTCACGTCTGTTGTCATCCGTGTCGGCGCCAGATTGTGCACCAGTCCGGCCCAAAAAGCACGGCCCCGTCCAGATCTGTCGCCGGACTCACACAACGCAGCGTCCCCGTCATCTGTTCCCGACGAAGCCGCACTCCTCCAGGAGCCTCAGAAATGGCCCGAAACCAGCCTCCGGGGCGGCCGCCAGGAGGCGCAGGTCCGAGGGGCCCCGGAGGACGTCGATGCGTCCGCCGGCCTCCTCGAGGATCAGCCCGGCGGCGGCGTGGTCCCAGAGGTGGGCGCCCTCCTCGACGTACCCGTCGGCCTCCCCCGCGGCTACGGCACACAGGTCGAGGGAGCACGACCCGGGGCGCCGGATGTCGCGCACACGCGGCAGCAGCGCAGCGATGTAGCCGGCCTGTCTCGCCCGCACCTCCCGCACGTAGCTGAAGCCTGTGTGCACGAGCCGCTCCTCCAGCGGTACGACGTCGCGCACCCGCAGCGGGACCCCGTCACAGGTCGACCCGCCGCCGAGGGCGACGGCGTAGACCGTGCCGGTCGGCGGCCGGTGCACCACCCCGGCCACGATCCGGCCGTTGAGCTCTGCCGCGATCGACACCGCGTACTGGTGCGACCCGTAGAGGTAGTTGACGGTGCCGTCGATCGGGTCCACGACCCAGCGGACGCCACTGGTGCCCGCGTCGTCGTCGCCCTCCTCGCCGAGGAAGGCGTCGTCCGGCCGCGCCGTCAGCAGCCGGGTGCGGATCAGCTCCTCCACCGCCCGGTCGGCGGCGGTCACGACGTCGGTGGGCGAGCTCTTGGTGTGGGCGACGGACATCCCCTCGGCGCGCATCCGGACGGCGAGCGCCGCGGCCTCGGCCGCCACGTCGAGCGCGAGCGCCAGCAGGTCGTCGGCGGAGTCGGTCATCGGCCGGCCTCCGTGCCGCCGAGCGCCGGTCGTTGTGAGCGCGGGTTGGCGCAGCAACCACCCGGGCACGCGTCATGCGACGCGGGCAGGCTGCCCACGACGGCCCGCTCGGGCTCGCCGCCCCGCTCGGCCACCGCCCGCTCCAGGAGCAGGTCGCGCACCATCGACACGAACCGTGGGTCGACCCCCGCCGTGGCCGCGCGGACGCACGGCAGGCCGAGCTTCTCCGCGGTCTCCATCGCCTCGGTGTCGAGGTCGTAGACGACCTCCATGTGGTCGGAGACGAAGCCGATCGGCACGATCACCACGCCGACGGCGTTCTTCCGCGCCAGATCATGAAGGTGGTCGTTGACGTCGGGCTCGAGCCACGGCACGTGGGGCGGGCCGGACCGCGAGCAGAACACCAGCTCGCTGCGGTGCCGGGTGCCGGTCTCGTGCCGCACCCGCTCGACGATCTCGGTGGCGACGCTGCGGTGCTGGGAGACGTAGGCGCGGCCGCGTGGCCCGCTCGCCTCGTTCATCCAGCTCGGGATCGAGTGCGTCACGAACACCAGGTGCGCCTCGCGTCGTACCTCGTCGGGCAGCTCGGCCAGCCCGGACAGGGTGGCGTCGACCATCGGCTCCACGAAGCCCGGATGGTTGAAGTAGTGCCGCAGCCGGTCCAGCCTCGGCGCGCCCGCCACGCCGGCGACGGCCTCGGCCAGGTCCTCCCGGTACTGCCGGCAGCCGGAGTACGACGAGTAGGCCGACGTGACCAGGCACGCGGCCCGCCTGACGCCGTCCGCCGCCATCTCCCGGCAGGCGTCGGTCAGGTAGGGGTCCCAGTTGCGGTTGCCCCAGTAGACCGGCAGGTCGATCCCGTTGCTCGAGAAGTCCTCACGGATCGCGGCGAGGAAGGCGCGGTTCTGGTCGTTGATCGGGCTGCGCCCGCCGTTGGCGTAGTAGTGCGCGCCCACCTCCTCCAGCCGTGCGACCGGGATGTCCTTGCCCTGGGTCACGTTGCGGAGGAACGGCACCACGTCGGCGGCCCGCTCCGGGCCCCCGAACGAGACGAGCAGCAGCGCGTCGTACGGCGAGGGGTCGAGGGGGGACGGCGAGCCGCTGGGCTCGGCGGGCGTCGGCTGGCTCAGGGGCACACGCCACATCCTAGGGATTGTCCGAGGGACACCTGGTCGCCCTGCTCTCCCTAGAATCGCAGCGATGCTCGCCCCCTACCGCCGTGTGCTCAGCCGCCCGGGGGCCGCGTTGTTCTCGGCAACCGGCCTCGTGGCGCGGATGCCGATCTCGATGATGACGCTCGCCGTCGTGCTCCTCGTGACCGCCGAGACCCGTTCCTACACGCTCGCCGGCCAGGTCTCCGCCGCGTTCGTGATCGCCAACGCCCTGGCCGCGATCCCGCAGGGCCGGCTCCTCGACCGGCTGGGCCAGTCGCGCGTTCTGTTCGTCGACAGCCTGGTCTTCGCCCTGGGCAGCGGCATGCTCGGCTACGCCATCGTCCACGACTGGTCGGAGCCGTGGCCGCTCCTGGCGGCTGTCGTCGCCGGGTCGGCGATGCCCCCGATCGGGTCGAGCGTCCGCGCCCGATGGACGCACCTGCTGCCCGACCCGCGTGAGAAGCAGACCGCCTTCGCGGTCGAGTCGGTGGCGGACGAGGCCGTCTTCATGTCCGGTCCGACCCTGGTCGCGTTGCTGTCCACGCTGTGGGTGCCGGTCGCCGGACTCGCGGCCGCCGTCGTCCTCGGCACCCTGGGCACCCTCGGTCTCGCCGCCCAGCGCGGCACCGAGCCTCCGGCGCACCCGCGCTCTCACGACCCGGCGCTGCGGGCGCCGATGCCCTGGCTGCAACTGAGCCCCCTGGCGCTCGCCGCAGCGGCGCTGGGGTCGCTGTTCGGCGCCACCGAGGTGGCCACGGTCGCGTTCGCGGAGGAGAACGGGCACACCGCGGTCTCCGGTGTGCTGCTCGCGGTCTGGGCGCTGGGGAGCCTGCTGTCGGGGGTGCTCACGGGCGCGATCGCGTGGAAGGTGACCACGATCCGCCGGTTCTGCCTCGGCGCCCTGGCGCTCACCGTGGCGATGACGCCGACCCCGTTCGTGCCGAACCTCTGGACGATGGGTGTCCTGCTGTTCGTCGCGGGCTTCGCGATCTCCCCCACGATCATCGCCCTGTTCTCGGCGATCGAGGAGATCGCGCCCCGCTCCCGGCTCTCCGAGGCTCTCGGACTCCTCCAGACCGGGCTCGCCGCCGGCATCGCGCCGGGCGCGGCGCTGGCCGGCTTCCTGATCGACGACCACGGCAGCGCACCGGCGTACGGCGTGGCGGTGCTGAGCGGCGCCGTCGCGGCGCTGTCCGGACTGCTGGCCGTCGCCAGCCGACGCGCGTCCACCGGCGAGCCCGAGGCTCCTATTCTTCGTCCATGAGCACCTGGACGAACTGGAGCGGGCTGGTCACGGTCCATCCGCAGCACGTGCTGACCCCGCGCGACGTAGCCGAGGTGGCCGACGCGGTGCTCGCAGCCCGGGCTGCCGGGCGGACGGTGAAGATGGTCGGCACCGGCCACTCGTTCACCGCGATCGCCGCCGCCGAGGGAGTCATGCTGCGCCCCGAGAAGCTGACCGGGATCACACGCGTCGACCGCGAGGCGATGACCGTCACCGCCCTCGCGGGCACTCCGCTCCACGTGCTCAACGCGGCGCTCGAGAACCTCGGGCTCTCCCTCCACAATATGGGCGACATCGCGGAGCAGACCCTGGCCGGCGCCACGTCCACCGGCACCCACGGCACCGGCGGCACCGTCGCATCGCTCTCGGCGCAGGTGGTCGGGCTCGACCTGGTCACCGCCGACGGGACCGTGCTGCACGCCGACGAGACCGAGCGACCGGAGATCCTGGCCGTGGCACGGGTCGGCCTCGGTGCCCTCGGTATCCTCACCTCGCTGACGTTCCGGGTCGAGCCGCTCTTCACGATCGAGGCGCACGAGGGCCCGATGCGCTGGGACGAGGCGCTCGGGTCGTTCGACCAGCTCACCGCGGAGAACCACTACGCGGAGATGTACTGGTTCCCGCACACCGAGCACATGAACGTGAAACGGGACAACCGCACCATCGACCCGCCCGAGCCGCTCCCCCGCTGGCGCGCCTGGCTGGACGACGAGCTCCTCTCCAACACGGTGTTCGGCTGGGTCAACGCGCTGGGCAACCGCAGGCCGGGCCTGGTGCCTCGGCTGGCGCAGGTGGCCGGCCGGGCGCAGACCGAGCGCCGGTTCAGCGACGCCGCGCACCGGGTGTTCACGGCGCCACGGCGGGTGGTGTTCCGCGAGATGGAGTACGCCGTGCCACGCGAAGCCGGCCTCCAGGCGCTCCGCGACGTCCGGGCCCTCGTCGAGCAACGCGGCTGGCGGATCAGCTTCCCGGTCGAGATCCGCGTGACCCCGGCCGACGACATCCCGCTGTCGACGTCGTCCGGCCGCGACTCGCTCTACCTGGCCTTCCACATGAACGAGCGCACCGACCACACGGCGTACTTCGGCGAGGTCGAGCACCTCCTGCGCGGCTACGACGGGCGCCCCCACTGGGGAAAGCTGCACACGCGGACCGCCGCCGACCTCGAGCCGGCGTACCCGCGCTGGCACGAGTTCACCGATCTCCGCGACAAGCTCGACCCGGACAGGCTCTTCGGCAACGAGCATCTGCGGCGGGTGCTCGGGAGCTAGGGCCGGCGCCCTTTTTCGCCCTTTAGGACCCTTGTGCGACAGCGGGGCCAAGGTGCAATCTGCCCTAGTTCTCCCCCCACCCCGCGCGATCGTCCTCGGCTAGATCCCGCCTGTCGACGGTGGCCCGGATCCTTCCCACCCTCGAAGGGATGTCATGATCCGCAACCCGTTAGCGGCGGCCAAGACCGGCCGCCGCCTACACACCGGCACCGCCCGGGCCGTCACCCTCGGCTCCGCGGCTGTGCTCGCTCTCGGCCTCACCGCCTCCCTCGGCCCCGCGTCGGCGTCGCCACAGACGTCGGCGTCGCCGCAGGCATCGGCGAAGCCTGTCGTCCACGAGCACACGGCGACGCACCCGCGCGACTTCGACCTGCGCAGCAACGGTGCGGCGCAGGCTCGCAGCGACGCGCGACTGCGGGTCTCGCCCCCTCCCGGGGTCAGCTCGTTGCGCAAGACCCTCGGCCCGCAGGGCGTGGTCTCGCTCGACCCACTCACCGGCACACCCCGCACGGTCTCGCGGCTCGACGGGTTCCTGACCGGTCCGAGCGGCCGCACTCCCTCCCGGGTGGTGCTCGACTACGTGCGGTCGCACCCCGATGTCTTCCGGCTCACCGGCGCCGACCTCGCGCGTCTGCAGCTGCGCTCGCGCTACACCGACGTCTCCGGCATCCGTCACCTCAGCTGGACCCAGCAGGTCGGCGGCGTGCCCCTGTTCGGCAACGGACTCAAGGGCAACGTCACCCGTGACGGCCGGCTCATCAGCGTGCAGGGATCGCCCGTGCCCAACCCCGGAACCCTCTCGGCCACCCCGCGGGTGAGCGCCGCGGGGGCCCGCGCCACCGCGATCCGCAACGTCGACGGACGGGTCACCAGCAGCGGCGCCAAGCAGGGCAGCGGCACCACCCGCGGCACCGTGTTCGCCGACGGCGACCGAGCGTCCCTAGTGGCGTTCCGCACCGCGTCCGGCACCCGGCTCGCCTGGCAGACGCTCACCACACCCGGGGCCGGGCAGATGTACAGCCACGTCGTGGACGCGACCACCGGCCGCGTCGTCTACCGGCGCAACCTCGTGCAGAACGACAACGGCGACATCTGGCGCTACTGGCCGGGCTCCCCGAAGGGGGGACCCCGGCAGAACGTCAACTTCACCAGGCGCGGCTGGCTGCCGTCCGGCTCGCCCCGGCTGGCGGGCAACAACACCCACGTGTGGTCGGACGTCAACGACGACAACCGGGCACAGGCCGCCGAGGAGGTCGCCCCGGGCGCGCGTTCGTTCACGTTCGCGTTCACGAACTTCAACTCCGTTGACGGCCCCCCCTGCTCCGCGAAGTACAAGTGCAGCTGGGCCTCGGGGCTCGATAACTCGTGGCGTAACAACCGCAAGCAGAACGCGGTTCAGGTCTTCTACTTCGTCAACAAGTTCCACGACCACCTGCGGGACGCTCCGATCGGCTTCACCCGCGCGGCGGGCAACTTCGAGGCGATCGACGACGACGCCGTGCAGGCCCAGCCGGACGACGGAGCCACCACCGCCGGCGGCCACCCGGACTCGAACCACGTGGACAACGCAAACATGGCCACACCGTCCGACGGCATTGCGCCGATCATGCAGATGTACCTGTTCCACGACCCGGCCGACCCAGAGGACCCGTTCCTGCAGAGCAACGGCGGCGACGAGGCGGACGTCGTGTACCACGAGTACACCCACGGCCTGTCCAACCGGCTCGTGGTCGACCCGAGCGGCAACTCGACGCTGGGCGACTTCCAGGCCGGCGCGATGGGCGAGGCGTGGAGCGACTGGTACGCGATGGACTTCCTGACCAGCGCGGGACTCCAGCGCAACACCAATGCGCACGGCGAGGTCCGGATCGGTGACTACGTCGGCCACGGTCTCGACCTGATCCGCAGCCAGCCGCTGGACTGCCCGGTCGGGTCGACGTCCAGCAGGTGCCACGGCACGGCGGGCGCGGGACCTGGCGGCTACACCTACGGGGACTTCGGCCGGATCCGGGGCCGGCCGGAGGTGCACGCCGATGGCGAGATCTGGGGCGAGACGCTCTGGCAGCTGCGGGGCGTCCTCGGCAGCAAGGTGACCGAGTCGCTGGTCACCCGGGCGATGGAGCTCTCCCCCGCCAACCCGTCGTACCTGGACGAGCGCAACGCGATCCTCCAGGCCGACCAGGCCACGGCCAGGGGCGCGCACCAGGACGCCATCTGGAAGGTCTTCGCCAAGCGCGGCATGGGGTACTTCGCGGGATCCATCGACGGCGACGACACCGCGCCGGTCGAGGACTTCTCGTTGCCTCCGGCGGCCGGCACGCCGACCGGGTTCCTGACCGGCCGGGTCCGCAACATCGACACGTCCGAACCCGCGGAGAACGTGATCGTCTCCTTCGGTGGTCACGCCTCCGGCTTCCCGAACGACTACGCGGCCACGACGGGGCCGGACGGCAGGTACCGGATCGACGGCATCTTCCCCGGCACCTACCCGAAGATCTCGGCCGGCGGCAACGGCTGGGACCGCCAGGTGCGGGCCGCGCTGTCGATCACCTCGGGCGCGAACACGGCGAACTGGGCCGTGCGCCGCGACTGGGCGGCACTGGCCGGCGGGGCGTCCGTGACCGACACGAACGACGACACGGGTGCGCCGTTTGGCTGTGGTGCCGCTGCGATGTTCAACCAGTCGCAGGGCAGCGGCTGGAGCGCGTTCCGGCGGCTCAACAGCGCCGGCAAGCCGGTGCCGGTCTTCGTGGTCGTGGAGCTGCCGCAGCCGATCGACGTGAGCGAGATCGCGGTCGACCCGAGTGCGACGTGCGGTGACGCCGGCAGTGCCTCCACCGGCCCGTACTCGATCGAGACGTCCACCGACGGCACGAACTGGACCACGGCCAACCAGGGGACGTTCACCCCCGCCGACCGTGGGCACTTCAGCTCGCCGCCCCTGGCCGCGGGATCGACCGACGCGGTGAGGTTCGTCCGCTACACGATGAAGGACAGCCAGGTGAACCAGGTCGGGTCGTGCCCCGGCAACTTCTCCGGCTGCGACTTCATCGACAGCAGTGAGCTGGAGGTGTACGGCTCGACCGCACCGTGAGCTGTGACCTCATGCGTTCCGGTCGCTTCGGCGATCGGAACGCATGAGGTCCGGGCGGTGACGGTCGACCGGTGCTAGACGCTGGCCGATCCCGTCGGCAGGGGCGCCCGCCAGTTGCGCCGGAGTGCGAGCAGCCGCCAGCCGAAGCAGATCACCACGCCCGGCACCGCGACCAGCCAGATGCCAAGTGACGCCTGCTCGGCCAGCACTGCGTACGTCGCGCCGGCCAGCGCCGGCGTCGCGTAGAGCTCGCTGCCGAACACCGCAGGCACCCGGCCGGAGAGCAGGTCACGGGCGATGCCGCCGCCGATCCCGGTCACCATCCCCATCAACGCGGCCGGCAGCGGACCGAGTCCATGGTCCAGCGCGGCGAGCGCGCCGGTCACGCAGAACAGCCCGAGACCGGCCGCGTCGAAGAACGTCACCACCCGCTCGGCGCGACGCCTGACGAGCGCCGGGTGGAAGAAGAAGGTCACCAGCCCGGCAGCGACCGGCACCGTCAGGTAGCGCCAGTCCTCCAGCGCCGCCGGCGGCGTGGCGTCGATGAGCACGTCGCGCAGGAACCCGCCGCCGAGCCCCGTCGTCCCGGCGAGCACCAGGACGCCGAAGATGTCGAGCTCCTTGCGGACCGCCACCAGACCCCCGGAGAGGGCGAACACGAAGATGCCCAGGAGGTCGAGCGCGACCAGCAACGGCGGGGGCCCCAACACGTGTGCCACGCTCCGCGTAGCGGCACCTGCGAACAAGTAGGCTCGCCGTCAGGCAGGACGAGGACTCCCGGGAGGAGGCTCCGAGCAGATGCGGGACCTCACACCCGTGAGGCTGACCGGCGGCGGCACGCAGCTGGTGCTGGTCGACGGCGAGGGCATGGAGTACGCCGTCCCCATCGCCCGGGTCCACCAGGTCCTGGGCAACGCTCGCGGCGTCCAGGAACGGGCGGAGTCAGCGACCGGCACCACGTCCGCGACGCCCACACGGGGCATCCGGAAGGAGAAGGTGAACCAGAGAATGGACCAGAAGAGGGAGAGCGCACTGCGTCCTCGCGACATCCAGTCCCGGATCCGCGCCGGCGAGTCACCTGAGGACGTGGCCGCCGTGGCGGGCACGTCCGTCGAGAAGGTCATGGTCTTCGCCGCGCCGGTGCTCGCCGAGCGCGCTCACATCGCCCGCACCGCCCAGTCGTCGTCCGTGCGCCGCACCGCGGCCGACCCGTCGTCGACGGTCCGCACGCTCGGCCCGTCCGCCGCTGCCCGGCTCGGCGAGGAGGGCGTCGACCCCGAGTCGGTCGACTGGGACGCCTGGCGCCGCGACGACGGCCGGTGGACCCTGGTCGCGACGTACCACCGTGACGGCGAGCCCCGGCGTGCCCGTTTCAGCTACGACCAGCCCGGCCACTTCGTCGCGGCCGACGACGACGAGGGGCGCTGGCTGGTCGGCGACGGCCAGTTCGGCGGCCGCGAGCAGAAGGCGAGGGCCACCAACCGGCGGCTGACGCCGGTGCCGCGGTACGACGAGGAGCTGCCGCTCGGCGAGGACGCGATCGAGCTGGTCCGGGAGGGGCGCTCCCCCGTCGCGGCCCCAACCGTCCATGACCATCCCGCCGCCCCTGAGCCCGAGGCGGTCAGCGGTGACGCCGACTGGATCGCGCCGGACAAGGGCCACCACGGAACGCCGTTGCACGCCTCCGCCTGGGTCGACGGGCCCGAGGAGACACTCGCGCACCCGGAGCCTGAGGCGGCCGAGTCGGCGCCCGAGCCGCCGCCCGAGGCCGAGAGCGACCAGCAGGCTCGCCGTCCCGCGAAGAAGGGACGAGGACGGGCCTCCGTGCCCACGTGGGACGAGATCATGTTCGGTGGAGGCACCGGCGACTAGGCTCCCCGTGCATGGCCTACTTCGTCACCGGTGCGACCGGGTTCATCGGCCGGCACCTCGTCCAGGAGCTCGTCGACAACCGTCAGGGTGAGATCTTCGTGCTCGTCCGCGAGGGGTCGCAGGAGAAGCTCGACGCGCTGGTGCGTCAGTGGGCTCGGTCCGAGTACGGGGCAGACCGGGTGACACCGGTGGTGGGCGACCTCCAGGCCGAGCGGCTCGGGGTCGGCCAGGAGTGGGCCACCGCCCACACCGGTGAGATCGAGCACTTCTTCCACCTGGCGGCGATCTACGACATGACCGCGCCCGACGAGATGAACGAGCAGCTCAACGTCGGTGGCACCAGGGCCGCCCTCGAGCTGGCCGCTGCAGTGGACGCCGGGTGCTTCCACCACGCCTCCTCGGTCGCGGTCGCCGGCGACTACCGCGGCGTGTTCGACGAGACCATGTTCGACGAGGGGCAACGGCTGCCCTCGCCGTACCACCGCACGAAGTACGAGTCCGAGCGCATCGTGCGCGAGGAGGCAACCGTGCCCTGGCGGGTCTACCGCCCGGCGGTCGTGGTCGGGCACTCCGAGACCGGGGCGATGGACAAGGTCGACGGGCCCTACTACTTCTTCCCAGCGCTCAAGCGGCTGCGCGACACCGTGCCGTCGTGGGTACCGCTGGTCGGGGTCGACCTCGGCGACACCAACGTGGTGCCGGTCGACTACGTGGCCAAGGCGATGGACCACCTGGCGCACCTGCCTGACCGCGACGGGGAGGCCTTCCACCTCGCCAACCCCGAGCCGCAGAACACCGTGGAGCTGGTCAATGCGTTCGCCGCGGCCGCCCAGGCGCCGCAGTTCGCGGTGCCGGTCGACCGCAATCTCATCGGGCTGGTGCCGACGAGGGTGCTCCCCCGCCCGCTACAGCCGACGTCGTTGCTCGCCTCGCTGGCGCGGACGGCGCCGGTGCGGATGGGGCTGGAGCAGACGATCGGACGGCTCGGCATCCCGCCCGCGGTGCTCGGCCACGTGTCGTTCCCGATGACGTTCGCGACACGTCGTACCGACAAGGCGCTCGCGGGCTCCGGCATCGCGGTCCCCGACCTCGAGAGCTACGTCTCGACGCTGTGGGGCTACTGGGAGAACTTCCTCGACGACTCGATCAAGGGCGACTCCTCCACCGTCGACGCGCTGACCGGCAAGACGGTCGTGATCACCGGCGCCTCCTCCGGCATCGGCCTGGTGACGGCGGTGAAGGTCGCCAAGGCGGGTGGCATCCCGATCCTGGTCGCGCGGGGCATCGACAAGCTCGAGGCCACCAAGGCGCTGATCGAGCGCCAGGGCGGCGAGGCGCACGCCTACCAGTGCGACCTCTCCGACCTGCACGCGATCGACAAGCTCACCAAGCAGATGGCGCAGGACCACGACCGCATCGACTTCGTGGTCAACAACGCCGGGCGCTCGATCCGGCGATCGCTGAAGCTGTCAGAGGGCCGGTTCCACGACTTCGAGCGCACGATGCAGCTCAACTACTTCGGCGCGATCCGGCTGGTGCTGGGCCTGCTCCCCACCATGCGCAGGCAGCAGCGCGGCCACATCGTGAACGTCTCCTCGATCGGTGTGCAGACCAGCCCGCCCCGCTTCAGCGCGTACGTCGCCTCGAAGGCGGCGCTCGACGCGTGGAGCAACGTGGTCTCCTCGGAGCTGGTCGGCGACGGGATCTCGTTCACCTCGATCCACATGCCGCTGGTGCGGACGCCGATGATCGCGCCGACCAAGCTCTACGACAAGTTCCCCACGATCAGCCCCGCGCAGGCCGCGGACAAGGTGATCCGCGCGCTGGTCGACCGGCCCCACGAGATCAACACGCCCCTGGGCAACCTGGGCGCCGTGGCGCACACGCTGGCACCCAAGGCCGCGTTCCGGGTGCTGCACCTGGCCTACCAGGTGTTCCCCGACTCCGCCGCCGCCCGGGGTGACGGGAAGTCCGAGGGCGAGCAGATGATCTTGGCGCGGGTGCTGAAGGGCATCCACTGGTGAGGGCGGGGGGCCGGTTACCACGGTCCCGTGGTAACCGGCCTCTTCCCTTGCGGATCGGCGTTAGGGAAGCGGCAGATCAGCTAGGGAAGTCCGCGCTCGGTCAACCGGTCGATCAGCGCCTGCGCGTCGTGCGGCGCATATCCCTTGACGTCGTTGTCGAAGTAGACGAACACGTCCTTCTCGCGCACCCAGCCGCGGACCTTGTCCGCCCAGGCGTCCAGGGCGGCAGTGCTGTACCCGCTGACGTAGAGCTCCTTGTCGCCGTGCAGCCGCACGTAGCGGAAGTCGCTGGTGTCGGAGTCGACCTTTGGCCAGCGGCCGGCCGTGTCGGCCAGCACGCAGGCGACGTCGTGGTCGCGGAGGAGGGCGAGCGCGTCGGCGTTGTCGAAGGTCGCGCTCCGGAACTCCAGGGCGTGCCGCACCGGGCGACCGTCCGGGGTATGACGGGGCACCTGGGCGAAGAACGCAGCCACCCGTTCGGCGTCGAACCGGAAGGTCTCGGGCAGCTGCCACAGGACCGGCCCGAGCTTCGGCCCGAGCTCGTAGACCCCGGAGCCGAAGAAGGTCGCGAGCGCCTCCTCCACGTCGCCGAGCCTCTTCATGTGCGAGATGAACCGGCTGCCCTTGACCGCGAACACGAAGTCGTCGGGCGTCTGGTCGCGCCACTTCGCGTACGACGCCGGCTTCTGGAGGGCGTAGAAGGAGCCGTTGATCTCGATCGAGGTCAGCCGCTCCGACGCGTAGGCCAGCTCGTTCTTCTGGGTCAGGCCCTTGGGGTAGAAGTCGCCGCGCCAGGGCGCGTAGGTCCAGCCCGAGACGCCGATGTACGCGCGGCCCATGTCAGGAGGTCTCCACCGGGCGCTGAGGGTCAGCGACCCACTCGCTCCACGAGCCCGGATAGAGGCTCGCGTGGACACCGATCCGCTCCAGCGCCAGCAGGTCGTGGCAGGCGGTGACGCCCGAGCCGCAGTAGACGGCGACGTCCCCGCTCAGTCCGGCGTACACCTCGCGGAGCTCGTCGGGCGTCCGGAAGAGACCGTCCGCGGCAAGATTCGCCTCCGTCGGCACGTTGACGGCACCGGGGATGTGGCCGGCCACCGGGTCAACGGGCTCGACCTCCCCCCGGTAGCGCCCCGGCGCCCGGGCGTCGACCAGCGTCCCCGCTGCGGGCACGTCCTGCGGCCGCAGCACGGGTACGCTGCCCGCCCGGACCACGAGGTCGCCGGGTGCGGGCCGGGTCGGCCCGACCTCGCGCGGGCCACCCGCCGTCAGCCACGCCGCCCAGCCCCCGTCGAGCACCCGTGCGTCGTCGTGACCGGCCCACCGCAGCAGCCACCAGCAGCGGGCGGCGGCGCGGCCGGCCCAGTCGTCGTACACCACGACCGGTCGGTCGCCCCGCACCCCGGCCGCGCGCATCGCGGTCTGGAAGTCCTCCGGCTCGGGCAACGGGTGCCGGCCGCGGTTGCCCGGTGCGGCGGCCAGGTCACGTTCGAGGTCGACGTACGACGCGCCGGGAACGTGTCCCGCCTCGAACTCGGGCGCGCCCGGCGGGCCGCCCAGCCGGTAGCGCACGTCGAGCACGGTGACCGTGCCGCGCAGGTCACGTAGGTCGGCCACGGAGATCAGCGGGTCGGACATGCGCCCATCCTGCCGGTCGCGGCAGGGTCGCCGCTCCGGGGCCCACGCCCTGACTGTGGAAGGATTTCGACCGTGGCCGAACTGCAGTTCTTCACCGGGACGATGGACTCCGGCAAGAGCACGCTCGCGCTGCAGACCAACCACAACCACGCCGTACGCGGCAGGATCGGGCGGATCTTCACCACGCACGACCGCGCGGGTGAGGCCCTGCTCTCCTCGCGGCTGGGTCTGACCCACGACGCGATCGAGGTCACCGGCGGGTTCGACTTCTGGCGGTACGTCGTGGACGCACTGACCCAGGGTGCCCGGATCGACTACCTGATCTGTGACGAGGCCCAGTTCTACGAGCCGTGGCAGATCGACCAGCTCGCCCGGATCGCCGACGACCTGCAGATCGACGTGTTCGCGTTCGGCATCCTCACCGACTTCCGCACCACGCTCTTCCCCGGCAGTGCCCGGCTGGTCGAGATCGCAGACCGGATGAACGTGCTCCAGGTCGAGGCGCTCTGCTGGTGCGGCCGCCGCGCCACGCACAACGCCCGCACCGAGAACGGCGAGATGGTCACCGAGGGCGACGTGATCGTGGTGGGCGACGTGTTCGACGCCGACGTCCCAACGCCGGTGGTCGGCTACGAGGTGCTCTGCCGCCAGCACCACCGGCGCCGGATGACCGCGGCCCGAGCCCACGCGGTGTCGCTGGCCCCAGAGCCGCTGCCCTTCGGCGACTGACCCAGCCGGGTCCTACAGCCTGATCGCGACCTTGCCGCGCACGCGGCCGGCCTCGAGCTCACGCATGGCCTCAGGCGCCCGGCTCAGAGGGTAGGTCCGGTCGATGGCGGGAGTGACGGAGCCGGAGGCGACCAGCTCGGCGAGGCGCGCGACGTCGCTGCCCCGCTCCTTGCTCATGCACATGGTGAGCCGCTGCCCCACGAAGGGCGAGAGGGCCAGGGCCCGGAACTGCCGGTTCATGCCTCCCGAGAAGCTGCCGCCCTCCTCGCCCCCGGCGATCACCGCGGTGCCTCGGGGCCTCAGTGCCCGCCGGAGCCGTGACAGCGTCGGGTTGCCGGCGAGGTCGATGACCAGGTCGTAGCGGTGCTCACCGGACGCGAAGTCCTCGCGGGTGTAGTCGACGACGTGGTCGGCACCGAGCGACCTGACCAGGTCGAGCTTGGCCGTGCTGGCCACGCCGGTGACCTCCGCGCCGAAAGCCTTGGCCAGCTGGACCACGTAGCTGCCCACGCCGCCGGAGGCGCCCAGAACCAGCACCGACTGTCCCTCCTGCAGCCTTCCTGCCTCGAGCGCCTGGAGCGCGGTGGCTCCGGAGATCGACAAGACGGCTGCCTGCTCGAAGGACACCATGGTCGGCTTGTGCGCCAGCTTGTCCTCGCGGGCCACGGCGTACTCCGCGAAGGAGCCGGGCGCGATTCCGAACACCGCGTCACCCACGGCGAACCGGGTCACCGCCGAACCGGTCTCGACGACCGTGCCGGCCACGTCCCGGCCGAGCACCGGGTTCCGGGGTCCACGCAGCCCGACGAACGGCCGCATCAGGTAGGGCTTGCCGGTCATCAGGTGCCAGGTGCCCCGGTCGAGGCCGGCGGCGACCACCTGCACGAGCACCTCGTGGTCACGCACGGCCGGGCGCGCGACGTGGGCCAGACGCAGGACGTCGGCGTCGCCGTAGCGGTCCTGGACGATCGCCTGCATGGTGGCGCCCGTGCTCGTGGTCGGGTGGGCGGTGCTGCTCGTGGTGGGCATGATGAGCCTCTCGGGATGGTTCGTACTAAGTACGGTGACAGTAACGTACTTAGTACGAAACTGCTATCGTCGCCCTCGAGATGTCTAACCCGGAGCCTGGACCCAGCCCCGTTCGACCCCCGCTGAGCCGCGAACGCGTGCTCCGCGCGGCGATGGCCGTCGCCGACGACGGGGGGCTGACCGCGCTGACCATCCGCTCGCTGGCACAGCACCTCGGGGTCAAGCCGATGGCCGTGTACCACCACGTCGCGAACAAGGAGGCGATCCTCGACGGCATCGTCGACCTCGTCTTCGCCGAGTTCGCGGTGCCCTCCCCCGGCGGCGACTGGCGGGCGGAGATGCGTCGCCGCTCGCTCTCGGTGCGGAGCGTGCTCCGGGTGCACCCCTGGGCGATCCCGCTCCTGCAGTCGCGCACGAACCCGGGCCCGGCGACGGTGCGGCACCTCGACGCCAACATCGGCACCCTGCGCGAAGCCGGGTTCCCGGTCGAGATGACGGCGCACGCCTACGCGCTCATCGACAGCTACGTCTACGGTTTCGCCCTCTCCGAGGCGTCGCTGCCGATCAACGGCTCGGAGACCGTCGCGGAGGTGGCCGGCCCGATGATGGAGATGATCCCGGCCGCCGACTTCCCCTACCTCGCCGAGTTCTCCGCCGAGCACGTGATGCGACCGGACTACGACTTCGGCAGCGAGTTCGAGTTCGGCCTCGACCTGGTCCTGGACGGACTCGACGCCCGGGTGGCACCATCCCGCTGACCCGTCGCAGATGGCGGCTCGGGGAGCGCTGACCCGTCGCAGATGGCTGGGCGAGTACGTCGACCCGGAGCGCACGGCATCGCGAATCGGCGTTGCCCACCGTAACCACTCGGCCGGCTCAGTCGACCAGCAACGGCACCAGCATCTCGTCCGGCGTGAGCGAGCCGTGCATGCCGATCAGCTTGTGCTCGAACGGGAAGTCCTTCGACGACATGATCGCGGTGTCGCCGGCGCAGGCGGCGACGACGTCGCCGAGGCGGGGACGCACCCGGTCCTCGACGTGGCCGAACCAGCCGCGCTCGATCGCCACCTCGCGGGTGAGGACCAGCGCGTTGGGCCCCAGGATCGTGCGCCAGATCGCGGCCACGTCCTCGACCGCGCCGGGCCGGCAGTACACGTGGCGGAAGCGAGCCTCACCGCCGACCAGCTCGACACCGTCGCGCATCCCCGGGACGGAGTCCACGTCGAATCGGCTCCCGACCTCGCTGTCGACCATGCCGTGGTCGGCCAGCACGATCAGCCGCGTGGTGGGCGCCAGCGAGTCGCGGAGCTGCTCGGCCGCGCCGTCCAGCGCCATCAGCTGCTGGCGCCAGGCCGGTGAGTCGACCCCGTGGCGGTGGCCGATCCAGTCCAGGTCGCCGTCGTACACGTAGGTGACCGAGGGCGACCGTGCCGACGACGTCACAGCGCCCGCGATGCGCTCGCCCATCACGTCCGCGCCCAGGTGCTCGGCGCCGCGCTGGCTGGAGACCGTCAGGCCCGACCCCGCGAAGACTCGCTTGCTCACGGTGGTGGTGATCACGCCTGCCCGACCGAGGCGGTCGAAGGCCGTGTCGTGCGGCTGCCACTCGAGGGGGTCGACGTCCTTGTCCCAGTACAGCGCGTTGAGCAGGTGGTCGGTGCCGGGCACCCGCGAGGTGTACCCGACCAGCCCGTGCTCGCCCGGCGTGAGGGCGGTGCCGAGCGAGGCCAACGATGTCGCCGTGGTCGAGGGCACCCCGGCCGTGCCGCCCTCGGAGCCGGCCAGCAGCGAGTGGAGGTACGGCGCGTGGTCGCGGTGCCGTCCGAGGAGCTCCTGTCCCATCCCGTCCACGAGCATCACGACGTACGACGGGGCGGGCGGGAGCTCGAGGCCGACGGCGGGGAAGCCGGCGTCGGCGCCGAGCGCCGCGGCGACCGCGGGGAGCACGTCGCCGAGGGAGCGCCGGCCGTACGCAGGTTCGACGAAGCCCCTGATCCCCTGGGTCACCGTCGGCTGGCTCATCCGTGGAGCTGGGTGCGAGAGCTCAGCGCCTCTGCGAAGGCGAGCAGCGCGTGGACGGCGTCCTGGCCGTCGGCCGCCGCGGACACCCGCAGCGAGAAGTCGTCGGACCGGATCACGCCGGTGTAGCCGTGGTCGGCGTCGCACTGCGGGTCGTCGCACATGGCCGGCTCGAGGTCGACACCCGCGACGCCGCCCCAGCCGACGGTCAGCACCGCCTCGGCCGGCGGCGGCACCCTGCCGCGCAGCCGGGCCGGGTTGGCCACCATCCGGTTGACCACGACGGACCGGACCGAGGTCAGCCCGATCGCCTCGGTCGAGGTGGACGTGTAGGGCTCGGGCAGCAGGTTGTCGGGCGGGTTCTCGTCGGTGTGGGCGAGGATCAGCCGGCTCGGCGTCAGCACCGCCACGGTCATGTGCCGGCGCACCTCGTCGCGGTCGATCGTCGGCTCGTGGTGCACCAGGAACGAGACCACCGGCTCGCCGGCCAGCGCAGCGTCGACACCTGAGGACACCACCGTCGGGTAGTAGCCGGTCTTCTCGATCGCGACGTTGAGGTCGCGGGAGCGGTCATAGCGGTCACCGGTGGCCGACGCGGGGTTGCTGCGCATGCCGGTCAGTCTGTCACGCACGCTCAGCCGGGAACCGAGTCGCCGGGATAGCTGCTGAGCCGGCGCGCGAACCAGTCCGACCGCGCGTCGGTCACCGGGGACGCGTGGGCCCGTGCGCTGAGCACGCGGACCCCAGCGGCGGTCGCGTGGACGAGGCTCAGGTCGATGCTGCCCAGCTGCGGGAGGTCGTTCTTGAGCAACGCGACCCGACGCAGCAACACCTCGACGGCGGGGACGTCGACCAGCTCGCTGCCGCGGTAGCCGAACAGGAGCGGTGCCGCCTTGAGCTCCCGCACCATCTCCGAGGCCTCCAGCGGCGTGATCGGCGGGATCCGGTAGGCGCGGTCGCCGACCAGGTCGGTGAGCGAGCCGGCGATCGAGAACGACACGGTGGGACCGAACAGCGGGTCCTCCACGCCTCCGATCTCCACCGGCACCCCCGGCTCGGCCACGCGCTGCACCACGAACCCGGCAGCGTCGGAGTCGGTGATCTGCCCGGTCAGTGTGGTCCAGGCGTCACGCATCTCGGTCTCGTCGTCGATGTTGCGCCACACGTGGGCCAGGTCGGGGCGGTTGCGCAGGTGCTCCGCGGTGGCCTTGAGGACGACGTCCCAGCCCAGCGACTCGCCGGCCGCCACGGCCTCGTCGGCGCTCGTGACCTCCACGCGGTCCCAGACCGCGATGCCGTAGGCCCGCAGCAGGTCCCGCAGCTCGCGGAAGGTCAGATCCCGTCCCTCGGGAGCCCGCATCAGCACCTCGTTGAGAAGGCGCTTGGCAAAGACCGAGTCGATGTCGTCGAGCGGCGGCCCGCCCGCGTCGGGCTTGTCCAGCCACGCCGCGTGCTCGACCACCCGCGCCAGCGCACGCACCGCCGACTCGACGGCGGGATAGGACGGCACCGAGCCGCGCCCCACCACGTTGCCGGCCAGGTCGGGAACGCGCAGCAGCTCGGGGACACCCTCGGTGCCGAGGAACGTCGAGACCAGCGGCTTGTCGGACTGCTCCCCCACGGCCGCCAGTACGTTGGCGACCGAGACCCCCGAGGTGTTGAGCGGCGGGATGTAGACCGCGACCACGGAGTCGACCTCGTCGTCGTCGATCGCGAGGTCGAGCGCGTCCTCGAAGTCAGCGCCGGTCGCCTCGGCGCCGAGCGAGACCGACTTCACCACCTCGAGGCCGTTGCTGGCGGCGGCGTCGGCCGCGAGCAGGGCCAGCGCGTCGGAGTTGCCGACGATCGCGACCCGGGACCCGCGTGGCAGCGGCTGGTGGGCGATCAGCTGGGCGACGTCGAACATGTCGTCGAGTGTCTCGACCTGGATCACGCCGGCCTGCTTGAACATCGCGTCGACGGCCGCCTGCGGGGCGCCGATCGTGCGGACCGCGTGGCCCATCGGCACGCCCTGCGTCGTACGCCCCGAACGGACCGCGACGATCGGCTTGTGCCGGGAGACCCGGCGGGCGATCCGGGAGAACTTGCGCGGATTGCCGATGGACTCCAGGTAGAGCAGGATCACCTCGGTCGACGGGTCCTTCTCCCAGTACTGGAGCAGGTCGTTGCCGGACACGTCGGCGCGGTTGCCGGCGCTCACGAACGAGGAGAGCCCCAGCCCACGGTTGGACGCCTTCTCCAGGATCGCGGTGCCGAGTGCACCGGACTGGCAGAAGAACCCGGCCCGGCCGCGCTGCGGCATCGACGGGGCGAGCGAGGCGTTGAGCATCACGTCGGGCGCGGTGTTGATGATCCCGAGGCAGTTGGGCCCGATCATGCGCAGCCCGTAGCTGCGGGCCAGTCCGAGCAGTCTGCGCTGGCGCTGCCATCCCTCCTCCCCGGCCTCCGCGAAGCCGGACGAGATCACGATCAGGCCGTGGACGCCCTTGGCCGCGCAGTCGAGGACCACGTCGGTCACCGCGTCGGCCGGCACCGCGACGATCGCGACGTCGACCTGGTCGGGGATCGCCGCGACGGTCGGGTAGGCCGGCATGCCCGCGACCGAGTCCGCGGTCGGGTTGACCACGTAGATGCGACCCGCGTAGTCGCCGAGCACGAGGTGACGCACCAGCGCCTGCCCGATCGTGTCCTGACGCCGGGACGCGCCGATCACCGCGACGCTGCGGGCGTCGAAGAACGCCGCGATCGACGCCGCCTCGGCCCGGTGCTCGCGGTCCTGCATCACGCCGATGGCGGTGTCGGTGGGGTCGATCGGAAACACCAGGCGCAACACGCCCTCGTCGTAACCGCCCTCGATCCGGTAGCCGGCGTCACGGAAGACCTGGATCATCTTGACGTTCTCCGGCAGCACCTCGGCCACGAACCGGTCGACGCCGTTCTCGCGGCCGGCCTGAGCGAGGTGCTCGAGGAGGAGCTGCGCGATGCCGCGCCCCTGGTGCTGGTCCTCGACCAGGAACGCCACCTCGGCCTCGCCCGGGGACACGGTGTCGTAGCGTCCGACCGCGATCATCCGGCCCGCCACCGTGAGCACGAACGCGACCCGTTCGTGGTGGTCGACGGTGCTGAACCGGGCGACGTCGCGCTCGGACAGCCTGGGCATGGGAGCGAAGAAGCGGAGGTACTTCGACTCGTCGGAGACCCGGTCGTAGAAGCTGACCAGCAGCTCCTTGTCGTCGCTGCGGATCGGCCGCAGGTGGGCCGTGTGGCCGTCGCGGAGCAGGACGTCGGCCTCCCAGTGGGCCGGGTAGCTCGGCTGCTCGGACGGGACGGTCACATCGGGGAATGTACCGGTCGCGGGTGACAGCGGCGTGCCCCCGCAGGACCGTCGGTCGCCCGGGGGAGAATGCGCCGCATGGCACGTCGTACCCCCGCACCGCCCGAGGACTTCGAGGAACACATCGTCGACGTCGACATGGGCGACGAGATGCGCTCCAGCTTCCTGGAGTACGCCTACTCGGTCATCTACTCCCGGGCGCTGCCCGACGCGCGCGACGGGCTCAAGCCGGTTCAGCGACGGATCCTCCACACGATGTCCGACATGGGCCTGCGACCCGACCGCGGCCACGTCAAGAGCGCCCGCGTCGTCGGTGAGGTGATGGGTCGCCTGCACCCCCACGGCGACGGCGCGATCTACGACGCCCTGGTCCGGATGGCCCAACCGTGGTCGATGCGGCTCCCGATGGTCGACGGCCACGGCAACTTCGGCTCCCCCGACGACCCGCCCGCCGCGATGCGCTACACCGAGTGCCGGATGGGGCCCGCGGCGGTGGCGATGACCGCATCGATCAACGAGGACACGGTCGACTTCAAGCCCAACTACGACGGCCGCGAGACCGAGCCGTCGGTGCTGCCCTCGGCGATCCCCAACCTGCTGGTCAACGGCACCACCGGGATCGCGGTCGGCATGGCCACCAACATGGCCCCGCACAACCTGGTCGAGGTGGTCCAGGCGCTGCGCCACCTGATCAAGGACCCGACGGCCACCGTCGACGACCTGATGCGGTTCATCCCGGGGCCGGACCTGCCCACAGGCGGCAAGATCGTCGGCCTCGAGGGCATCCGCGACGCCTACGAGACCGGCCGCGGCAGCTTCCGGATCCGGGCCAGCGCCCGGGTCGACTCGGTGAGCGCGCGGCGCAAGGGGATCGTCGTCACCGAGCTGCCCTACGGGGTGGGCACCGAGCGCGTCATCGAGCGGATCAAGGTGCTCGTCCAGACCAGGAAGCTCCAGGGGATCACCAACGTCGTCGACCTCACCGACGGCGAGAAGGGCCTCCAGCTCGTGATCGAGGTCAAGAACGGCTTCCATCCCGAGGCGCTCCTCGAGCAGCTCTACAAGCAGACGCCGATGGAGGAGTCCTTCGGCATCAACAACGTCGCGCTGGTCGACGGCCAGCCGCGCACGCTCGGGCTCAAGCAGATGCTCGAGGTGTTCCTCGGTCACCGGCTCGACGTCGTACGCCGCCGTTCGCTGCACCGCCGGACCAAGGCCGCCGACGAGCTCCACCTGGTCGAGGGGCTGCTGATCGCGATCCTCGACATCGACGAGGTGATCCAGCTGATCCGCGCGAGCGACAACGCGAGCGAGGCGCGCGAGCGGCTGATAACGGTCTTCGACCTGAGCGAGCTCCAGGCCAACTACATCCTCGACATGGCGCTGCGGCGGCTGACGAGGTTCTCGCGGCTCGAGCTCGACTCTCGCAAGACCGAGCTCGAGCAGATCATCGCGGCGCTCGACGAGATCCTGGGCGACGAGACCACGCTGCGCCGGGTGGTCTCCGACGAGCTGGCCGAGGTCGCGAAGACCTACGGCACCCCGCGCCGTACCGTCCTGCTCGAGGCGTCCGGCCAGACGTTGACCACGGCCACCGCGCTCGAGGTCGCCGACGACCCGTGCTCGGTCTACCTCTCCTCCACAGGCCTGCTCGCGCGCACCAGCAGCGTCGACCCGCCCGGCGACGGGGGCGCCCGCACCGGCCACGACGTGATCGTGTCCGCGGTCCCGGCCACCGCCCGCGGCGAGATCGGGGTGCTCACCAGCCGCGGCCGAGTGGTCCGCCTCGGCGTGCTCGACCTGCCGACGCTGCCGCCGACCGCCAACCATCCCAACCTCCAGGGCGGCGCCCCGGCCGGGGTCTTCCTGTCGCTCGAGCCCGGGGAGCGCATTCTGGCCCTCACCACGCTTGCCGAGGACTCCCCCGGCCTGGCGCTGGGCACCCGCCACGGTGTCGTCAAGCGGGTGAAGCCGGAGCGGCTCACCCGCGACGACTGGGAGGTGATCACACTCGCGGACGGCGACGAAGTGGTCGGCGGCCTGGAGCTCGCGACCGGCGAGGAGGAGCTCTGCTTCGTCTCGGGCGAGGCTCAGCTGCTGCACTTCGGCGCCGGCACGGTCCGCCCCCAGGGGCGCCAGGGCAGCGGCATGGCCGGCATCAAGCTGGCGCCCGGCGACTCCGTCGTCTGGTTCGGCGCCGTCGACCCGACCGACGCGGTCGTGGTCACCGCCTCCGGCGCCGGCACCGCGCTGCCGGGCACGGACGCCGGCTCGGTCAAGGTGACCCCGTTCGCTGAGTACCCCGGCAAGGGGCGTGCCACCGGCGGCGTCCGCTGCCACCGCTTCCTCAAGGGCGAGGACGTGCTCGTGTTCGCGTGGGCCGGTGCCGCACCTCCGCGCGCGGCCGCAGCCAGCGGCGCCGCCGTCGACCTGCCGGAGCCGGTAGCCCGCCGCGACGGGTCGGGAGTCGCCGGGAGCCAGCCGATCGCCGCGTGCGCCGGGCCGGTCACCTCGTTCATGGCACCCTTGGCGCCATGAGGAAGCCTGCGGTCGTGCTCGGTGTGCTGCTCCTCGTGGTCGGGCTGGTCTCCGGGTGTGGCGGCCCCGAGAAGCCGACCGAGTCCCCGGCCCAGCGCCTCGCCGCCGCCCAGAAGTTCCTCGAGAAGACCGACGGTGTCAAGATCGCGCTCAGCACCCCTCAGCTCCCGCCGGGCGTGCAGGGCGTCCTCAAGGCCGCGGGCGTCGGCACGAAGCAGCCCGCCTTCAAGGGCGAGATCTCCGTGGTCCAGAACGGCCTCAGCGTGAACGTGCCCGTCCGCGCCGTCGGCGGCGACGTGTACATCCAGTTCGGCGGCAGCTGGCGCAAGATCGACCCGGCCGACTTCGGCGCACCCGACCCGGCCGACCTCTTCAAGGTCGACGGCGGCCTGGCCAGCCTGCTCAGCGACGTCGAGGGCGCGAAGGCCGGCAAGGACACGCGTGACGGCAAGCGCATCCTCTCCACGATCACCGGCAAGATCCCGGGCAACCGCGTCGCGGAGGTGATCCCGAGCGCGTCGGCCGACAGTCCGTTCGACGCCACGTTCACGCTCGACGACACGGACCACCTGACCAAGGTGGTGCTGACGGGACCCTTCTATCCCAAGGCCGACGACGTCACCTACACGATCGCCTTCGACGACTACGGCAGCAGCACCACCGTCACGGCCCCATGAGCGACCCGTGATCGACCCGTGATCGACCCGTGATCGACCCGTGAACGACCCGTGAACGACGGGGACCGCGCGACCCGGACGCTGCTCACGCTCGCGGCCGTCGCTGTCGCCTTCGCGGCCGCCGACACCTACGTCGTAGTTCTGGCGCTTCCCGACATGATGCTCACCGTCGGGCTCGGCATCGACGAGCTCCAACGGGCGGCACCGATCGTGTCCGGCTTCCTGCTCGGCTACGTCGCGATGCTGCCGCTCATCGGCCGGATCGCCGATATCCGCGGCCGGGTCCCGGTGCTGGTGGCGTCGCTGGTCGTGTTCGCGTTCGGGTCGCTCGTGACCGCGCTCGCGTTCGACCTGCCGTCGGTGGTGACCGGCCGGTTCCTCCAGGGCGTCGGCGCCGGCGGGCTGGTGCCGGCGACGCTGGCGCTGGTGGCGGACCTCTACCCTGCCGAGCGCCGCGCCGTGCCGCTGGGTGTCGTGTCCGCCGTGCAGGAGGTGGGCTCCGTGATCGGCCCGCTGTACGGCGCCGTGGTGCTCGCGGTCGCGGACTGGGAGGCGATCTTCTGGCTCAACCTGGCCGTCGGCCTGGTGCTCGCCGCCGCCCTGACCCGGCTCGGCACGACGGCGGTGGACGAGCGGCGAGGCGCGTCACGGCCACGTGTCCCCGATCCGCTCTCGCTGCTGCTCCTCGTGGTCGCCCTGGTCTCGTTGGTGCTCCTGCTCTGGGAGCCCGACGCCCTGGTCAGCGACATCACGCTGGGCATCCCGTTCGTACCGGTCACCGGCGAGAGCCGTTGGCTGACGCCACTGACCCTGGTCGCCGTGCTGTGCGCGGTCGCGCTCGTGGTCCGCTGCCTCGTCGCCGAGCGTCCGCTGGTCGACCTGCGCGACTGGGCGGGCAGCTTCCGGCGGGCCGACCCGCTCGGGGCGGCGTTCATGGCGCTGGCGCTGGCCGGTGTGATCCTCGCCTTCGCCTCGGCCGACCCGGCGGTGCAGGTGATGTCGCCGGTCGGCGGCTGGCTGCTGGCCGGATCGGCGCTTGCCACCGCCGCGCTGGTGTGGCACCTGCGCCGGGCGACGAACCCCCTGATCCCGCGGCACGCGCTCCGTGAGCGGCCGGCGTGGGGCAGCCTGCTGGTCAGCTTCTTCGTGGGTGCCTCGCTGATCGCGGCGCTGGTCGACATCCCGGTCTACGCCCGACTCACGACGTACAAGACCTCGCAGCTGATGGCGGCGCTCGTGCTGCTCCGGCTGCTGGTCGCGATCCCGGTCGGCGCGGTCGCGGGAGGTTTCCTCACCCGCCGGCTGCCGGCCGGTGTCGTCTGCGCCTGTGGCATGGCGCTTGCGACGGTCGGCTTCGGGTGGATGACGCACTGGGGGGCACAGTCGCTGGAGAGCCAGCTGATCAACATCCCGCTGGTGCTCGCGGGGCTCGGCTTCGGGCTTGCCCTGGCACCGGTCAACGCGGCCCTGCTCGCCAGCACTGCGACGTCCGCGCACGGCGTGGTGAGCGCGCTGGTCGTGGTCGCCCGGATGGTCGGCATGCTGGTCGGGATCTCCGCCCTGACCACGATCGGGCTGAGCCGCTACTTCGCGGCGCTGCGGCCGAAGCACGAGCTCGAGGCGGCGCTGGTGCAGATCCAGGTGATCTTCGCGGGCGCCGCGGTCTGCGCGGTGGTCGCGGGCGTCCTGTCCCTGGTTCTGTTTCGGGGGGCACGCACCCGGGGGACGTCGCCCCCGGTCCTGATCCGGGCCACTGGCTAGGTGGGTGCTGAGGATCGACTCGTCGCGCGGCAGAGCCTGATTCCTCGACACCCTCCTGGGCCGTCGTAGGACGCCAACGCGGATCGCGCTACCGTTCGGGACCGTGGACACCGAGTTCGACGACCTGCTCGCCGCCAACCGGCTCTTCGCGGACGACTTCGCGCTCGGCGGCTTCGACGGCGTCGCCCACGCCGGGGTCGCGCTGGTGACCTGCATGGACTCGCGGATCGACCCGCTGCGGATGCTCGGGCTCGTGCACGGCGACGCCAAGATCTTCCGCAACCCCGGCGGCCGGGTCACCGACGCCGCCCTGGAGGCGCTGGTGCTCGGCGTGCACCTGCTCGGCGTCGAGCGGATCCTGGTCATCCCCCACACGCGGTGCGCGATGGCCAGCTCGACGCTCGACGAGCTCCGGGCGCGGGTCAGCGAGTCGTCCGGGCAGGACGCGTCGTGGCAGTCCTTCGGCGTGGTCGAGGACCAGGAGGCAGCGCTCCGCAACGACGTCCGCATGGTGCGCTCGCACCCGCTGATCCCGGACACCGTCGCCGTGGGCGGCTTCCTGTACGACGTCGACACCGGGCTGCTGCACCGGCGCGTGTGACTCAGCGGGGCAGGCGGCCCCGTCGTACCCGCTCTCCTGCCCGCCGCGGGTCGTGTTCCCCGGCGAACTCCAGCCGCGCCGGGCCGAGGCGCAGGACGCCGGACGTGGTCGGGTTGGCCCGCAGGCCTCCTCGGCCGCGCAGCGCAGTCCGGACGCCGGGCGCGAGGCGATCGTCCATCCAGGCACACGGGCTGGTCTCGCCGGCGGCGTCGAACCAGACCGCACCGTCGCCGGTGTCGAGCCCGAAGGACCTGTGCCGCAGCGCGTTGAGGTCGAGGCCCCGGGTGACGATGTTGCGTCGGGTCTGGCGCGGGTCGAGCGTCCCGGGGGCGAGTCCGAGGTCGTTCTCGACCGCCTCGAGGGCCTCCGCGGCCACGAACGACACCGAGGACGCCATCCGGGTCGCGCGCCCGAAGAACCGGTCGCCGCGGATCCCCTGGCCGGCCACGAGCTCCACCGAGTCCGGGTACGACGTGGGGTGCGGGCCGACGCCGTCGGCGGGGTCGTGTGACCAGAACCAGTAGTTGTGGCCCGGTGAGACGACGAGGCTCACGACGGCGGCGTCCGCGACCATGCTCAGCTGCCGTCTCCGCGCCGTCCGGAGCGGACCACCAGGAGCATCAGCGCCAGCAGCGCGATAGGCACCAACAGCACGGCCAGGACGACCATGATCTCGGCCCCACCCAGGCCGGCGACGGCAGGTGCCATGGTCATTTAGACGCGCTGGCGAGGAAGGCGACCAACAGTCCGACGACCATCCCGACCGCGGCCAGGAGCAGCGCCACGTTGGCGAGCCGCTCGTTTCGAGTCCGGGCCATCACGCCCAGGATCAGACCGGCCGGCCCGAAGACGATCGGCAGGAGCAGGGCAAGCGCGCCCGCGACGATCCCGATGATCGAGATCGCGTTGCTGGGGCTGACCGGCTTGGCCGGCTCGTTCGGGTGGTGGGTCATGCTTCCCCTCTGTGGAGCGCGCGAATTCCCAAGGTATCTAGGTTTCTTCACGGACTTCCCAATCCCTTCTGCACTTCCCAATCTCTTCTGGCGCTTCCAAGGGCAAGCACACCCGTGGAAGCGCCAGAAGAGATTGGGAAGTCCACGGAGGTCATGCCGGCCTGGCGCTCCACGCGCACCCCGTCACGTCGGGGTCCAGGCGGCCTCCGTCGATGACCGGTTTGCCCCGATAAATTCCGCGATACCTTGGGAATTCGTCAGCGGCCAGCCCCCCACCCTCACGTATCGATCGCGTCCGCGTCGACCTCGTAGGCACCGGCCACGATGAAGTCCTTGCGGGGAGCCACGTCGCTGCCCATCAGCAGCTCGAACACCGCGGAGGCGCCCTCGGCGTCGTCGACGGTGAGCCGGCGCAGCGTGCGGCGGCGTGGGTCCATCGTGGTCTCGGCGAGCTGCTTGGCGTCCATCTCGCCCAGGCCCTTGTAGCGCTGGATCGGGTCCTTCCACCTCACGTTCTTCTTGGTCAGCTCGGCCAGCTTCCGCTGCAGCTCCGGGTCGGAGTACGTGTACAGGTACTTGTCCATGCCCTTCTTCGGGTTGGACAGCTCGATCCGGTGCAGCGGCGGCACGGCGGTGAACACGCGGCCCGACGTCACCAGGTCGGGCATGTAGCGGAAGAACAGCGTCGCCAGCAGGCACCTGATGTGCGCGCCGTCGGAGTCGGCGTCGGCCATGAAGATGATCCGGCCGTAGCGCGCCGCGTCGACGTCGAAGGTGCGCCCGGAGCCCGCGCCCACGACCTGGATGATCGAGGAGCACTCGAGGTTCTTCAACACGTCGGCGATCCCGGCCTTCTGGACGTTGAGGATCTTGCCGCGGATCGGCAGCAGCGCCTGGAACTCGGAGTTACGGGCGAGCTTGGCGGTGCCGAGGGCCGAGTCGCCCTCGACGATGAACAGCTCGCTGCGGTCGACGTCGTTGGTCCGGCAGTCGGCGAGCTTGGCCGGCAGCGCGCTCGACTCGAGGGCGTTCTTGCGGCGCTGGGTCTCCCGGTGCTGGCGCGCGGCGATCCGCGTCTTGGAGGCGCCCAGCACCTTCTCCATGACCAGCTTGGCCTGCGCCTTCTCGGCGCGCCTGGTGGAGGTCAGGAACCTCCTCAGCTCCGAGGCCACCACCCTGCGTACGACGGAACGTGCGGCGGGCGTGCCGAGGATCTCCTTGGTCTGGCCCTCGAACTGGGGCTCCGCGAGCCGCACCGTGACCACGGCCGTGAGCCCCTCGAGCACGTCGTCCTTGACCACGTCGGTGTCGTTGACCTTGAGCGCCTTGGCCGCGCGCATCGCGTCGTTGAAGGTCTTGGTCAACGCCGCATCGAAGCCGCTCAGGTGGGTGCCGCCCTTGGGCGTCGCGATCACGTTGACGAAGGAGCGCACCTCGGTGTCGTAGCCGGTGCCCCAGCGCAGGGCGACGTCGACGCCCAGCTCGCGCTCGACATCCTGCGGGGTCATGTGCCCCTTGTCGTCGAGCATCGGGACGGTCTCGGTGAAGGACTCGCTGCCCTGGAGCCGGCGTACGTCGGTGATCGGCTCGTCGTGTGCCAGGAACTCGCAGAACTCCGTGATCCCGCCGTCATGACGGAACTTCTCCTCCACCGGCTGGTCGCCGCGCAGGTCGCGGATCACCAGCTCCAGGCCGGGCACGATGAACGAGGTCTGGCGGACCCGGTTGATCAGCTCCTCGAAGGTGAACGTCGCGTCCTTGGTGAAGATCTGGCGGTCGGGCCAGAACCGGATCCGGGTGCCGGTGACGCCCTTGCGCACCCGGCCGCCCTTGCGCAGGCCGGACCGGGGCGTGAACGACGCCTCGGGGCCCTCGCCGTCGAAGACGCCCGGCGCCCCGCGGTGGAAGCTCATCGCCTGGGTGGCCGGGGAGCGGTCCACCTCGATGTCGAGCCGCGTCGACAGCGCGTTGACCACGGACGCGCCGACACCGTGGAGGCCGCCGGTGGCGACGTAGGAGCCGCCGCCGAACTTGCCGCCGGCGTGGAGCATGGTGAAGACCACCTCGACGCCCGAGAGCCCGGTCTTGGGCTCCTTGTCGACCGGGATGCCGCGCCCGTCGTCGCGGACCTCGGCCGACCCGTCGGCGTGCAGCGTCACGTCGACGTGGGTGCAGAAACCTCCGAGCGCCTCGTCGACCGCGTTGTCGATGATCTCCCACAGGCAGTGGGTCAGTCCGCGGCCGTCGGTGGAGCCGATGTACATCCCCGGGCGCTTGCGGACCGCCTCCAGTCCCTCCAGCACGAGGAGGTGGTGGGCGTTGTACGTGTTGTCGATCGTTCCTGCTCCGTCCCGGTCCGTGCCTGCTCGTCCAATCTATCCGCCGCCACCGTCACGAATGCCTCACGACCCGCCCGCGACCCCTGGGAGGCGCGCCTCCAGAGATCCCCAAGGGCGACCGTGCATCATCGCTGACATCACGATTCGGGTCGTGGGGTCATTTTGTTCGGGAATTGCGACGCAGGTTTGGGCTCAGGCGTCACACTGGTAGTCCTGCGAGAGCAGGCAGTGTGGGGGGAGAGTGGGGAGGATCACGCCGGTCGATCCGGTGGACACCCTCCCTGCGGGAACTCCTCACCGTGATTGGATGTTGAACTCGGTGTCAGCAGAGCGCAACCGGGGAATGACTTACGGTGAAGCTCCGTTGATCTGGTGCAGGACAGTGGAAGGGAAGTGAGACCAGTGACCACAGCGATTGCTCCGAGCCCGGCGCTCTCCGCGATCGACCGGTGTGACCGGTGCGGGGCCCAGGCCTACCTTCGCGTCATGCTCGCCGCGGGTGGTGAGCTGCTCTTCTGCGCCCACCACGCCCGTGAGCACGGCCCCAAGCTGCGCAAGGTCGCCACCGAGTTCCACGACGAGACGCACAAGCTCGGGGACACTCCTGCGATCGCGACCGACCACGAGGTCTGACGCGCAGAGACAAGACGTTGCAGGAGCCCCGGGTCGTCGGCCCGGGGCTCCTCGCTTGTGCGGACCAGGTGAGAGGCTGCCCAGGTGACCCTGACCAACGTGCTCGTGGGCCTGGCGATCGCGGTCGGGCTGGTGGGCATCGTGGTGCCTGGGCTACCCGGCTCGCTGCTGGTGCTGGGCGCGATCCTGGTCTGGGCGATCCAGGTCGGGACCGCGACCGGCTGGGCGGTGTTCGGCGTCGCCGCGGCCCTCATCCTGGTGGGCACGGTGGTCAAGTACGCCGTCCCGGGGCGCCGGATGAAGCGCGAGGGCGTTCCTGGCAGCACCCTGCTGCTCGGTGCGCTGCTCGGCATCGTCGGCTTCTTCGTGATCCCCGTGGTCGGCATCGTGGTCGGGTTCGTGCTCGGCATCTACCTCGCCGAGCTGCTCCGCCTCGGCCCGGATCGCGCCGGACCGGCGACTGTCTCGGCGCTCAAGGCCGTCGGAGTCTCGATCCTGATCGAGTTCCTCGCCTCCCTCGCCGCCGCCGCCACCTGGGCCTTCGGCCTGCTACTGGTCTGAACCAGTCGTGGCGATCCTGCTCGCGCTCGGCGCGGCGCTCAGCTATGGGCTCTCCGACTTCGTGGGCGGCCTGGTCTCCCGGCGTACGTCGGCCTGGGCCGTGGCCGTGGTCGGTGGCACCTCGTCGGTTGTCTTCACCGGCCTGACCGCGCTGTTCTTCACCGGCAGCCCGCGGCCGGTCGACTTCGCCTGGGCGACCGTGGCCGGGATCGGCAGCGGCGTCGGCGTGGGGTTCCTCTACCGCGGCTTCGCCACCGGCCGGATGAGCGTGGTCGCGCCGGTCTCGGCCGTTGGCGCGGCCCTGGTGCCGGTGCTCTTCGGCGTGGTCGGCGGCGAACGACCGGGCGGCCTGGTCTGGCTGGGCATCGTGCTCGCCGCACCCGCGATCTGGCTGGTCTCCTCGGTACCGCCCACCCCAGAGGACGACTCGACCCCGCTGCGCGACGGCCTGCTCGACGGAGTGCTGGCGGGACTCGGGTTCGGGCTCCTGTTCGCCTGCATCGGCCAGGTGCCCCGCGAGTCGGGCATGGTGCCGCTCGCATTCACCCAGCTGGTGTCGGTGCCGGCCGTGGTGCTGCTGGCGACGGCGCTGCACGCGGACTGGGTTCCTCGCGACCGCGCAGTCGGCTGGGCCGCCCTCACCGGACCGCTCGGTGGCTCCGCCAACCTGTTGTTCCTGCTGGCCACCCAACGCGGCTACCTGACCGTGTCCGCCGTCCTGACCTCGCTCTACCCGGCCTCCACCGTGGTGCTGGCCGCCCTGGTCCTCCGGGAGCAGATCCACCGCGCCCAGGCGGTCGGCCTGGCGCTGTGCGCCGTCACCGTCACCCTCGTGGCTGTCGGCTAGCGCCGACCAGGGCCTGGAACAGCCCGGCATCGGCGGCCACCTCCGGGTGCCACTGCACGCCCAGGCAGAACCGGTCCCCCGGTCGTTCCATCGCCTCCACGGTGCCGTCGTCGGCCCAGGCGACCGCGTTGAAGCCGGGGTGGTTCCGCACCGACTGGTGGTGGTGGCAGTGCACCCCGAGCTCGTCGGCACGCACCAGGTCGTGC
>Ga0207708_10000226_pt1 | contig 44514 bp, 47 predicted proteins | sample KBSK5101metaG_FD_184340 | JGI IMG/M metagenome (GOLD analysis project Ga0207708, IMG submission 184340) | Corn, switchgrass and miscanthus rhizosphere microbial communities from Kellogg Biological Station, Michigan, USA - KBS K5-10-1 metaG... | ecosystem: Host-associated > Plants > Roots >... | reverse complement strand
GTCCTCGGGGTTCGCCGTGCCCAGCACGGCTTCACCCCTGCGTCCCGAGCCAGGAACGCCGAGCTATGGCCTTGGCGCGTGCAGGCGCTTGCCGTGCCGCGTGATGAGGAGTCCGTTCCTCATCGGGGCGTCTAGCCCGGGATGATGCCTTCGCCGGTGAACTCCCTCCCGGCCTCGGTGAAGGTGAGGTCGGGCGGCGGGAGGATCACGTCGGACACGGAGAGATCGTCGCCGTCGAGCGCCGGCGCAGCGCGCACGAGCGCGAGCATCTCGTCGAAGATCGACTGGAAGCGCGCCTCGTCACCGGCGTCGACGGCTTGCACCGCCGCGTTGTCGAGCTCGTTGAGCTTTGCCGCCTGCGCCTCGTCGAGGACGTATTGGCCGTCCGTCGCGATGCGCGCGATCACGAAGCGCCGCCGGTCTCCGGCGTCTTGCCCGCCTCGAGCTCCCCGGCGCCGCTTCCCGGCCCCGCGCCGAGCTCGGCCTTCATCTTGGCCAGCTCGTCGTCGACCTGGCTCGCGGACGTCAGCGACTCGAGCTGGCGGTCGATGTCGTCCTTGCCGTCGCCGAGCTGCGTGATGTCGTCGAACGTGCCCGCGGCCTCGAGCTCCTCGACGGCCCCGGCGCGGGCCTTCATGTTCTCGGTCTTGTCGACGGCGCGCTGCATGGCCAGCCCGACGTCAGCCATCTCCTCGCCGACGCCGCTGGCGGCCTCGCCGATCCGCACCTGCGCCTCGGCAGCGGAGTACTGCGCCTTGATGACTTCCTTCTTGGACCGGAAGGCGTCGATGCGCTGGCGCATCTGCGCTTCCTTGTCGATCAGCTGCTGCTGCTGGGCTTCCAGCTCGGTGACCTGCTGGTCGAGGCCCTGGAGCTCGTTCTGGATCGCCGTCTTGCGCTCGAGCGCGGTCCGGGCGAGCTCCTCATTGCCGGAGGCCAGCGCCTGACGCGCCTGCGTGTCGAGCTTGACCACCGCCTGCTCGTGCTTCTGGCTCTGGAGCTGGAGCCGCTTCTTGGCGGTGACGACGTCGGCGATGCCCTTCTTGACGTTCTGCAGCAGCTCCAGCTGCTTCTCGTAGGAGTAGTCGAGGGTCTCGGAGGGGTCCTCGGCTCGATCGAGCAGCTTGGACACCTTCGCCTTGATCATTGTCGAGAAGCGCCCGGAGAGTCCGGCCATCACAGCTCCTTGCAGGGGTCGAGTTCGTCCGACCCAGCCTACTAATCCCGGGCTGCTGCTTGCTAAAGCCCGTCGAAGTGGCGCGCGTCGTAGCCGGTGTTGTTGCGCAGCCGCTTGCGCCAGCGCGGGCCGTTCTGCCCGTTGAGGTCGCCCGCCTTGCTCGTGTCCAGTCGCAGGCCGGCGATGACCATGTACGCGTGGCTCGGGTTCGTGTACACGGTGATCCAGGCGCCGGGGCCGTCGACGCCCCAGCCCTCGAGGTCGCTCGAGTCCTCGGGCACGTCGAGCAGGCCGCCGCCGTGCAGCGCGTAGGAGACGGTGCCGGAGCAGTCATAGCCCTCGTCGACGAAGTCCTGGTGGCCGCCGCCGTAGACGTAGGGCATGGCCTGGAGCTGGTTGCCGGCCCAGATCGCGTACTTGACCGCGTCGGGGGCGTTGGCCGGGGCGAGGGCCTGCCCGTCGGGGCCGAGCTTGGCCCTGTTGCCCGGCACGGTGCCGCCGGGGGTCACGGTGGCGGGGGGCGGGGCCGGCGTCGGCGGGGGCCCGGTCGGGACGGGCGCGGGCGCCGGGGCGGGCGCGGAGCTCGTGCCGCCGGGACCGGCAGCGCCGCCGCTGGAGGCGAAGGCAGTGGGGACGAAGACCGCCGCGATGCCCAAAGCCAAAAGCCAACTGCGTAGCAGCGTGCGCACAGCCATCCCCTCTTTCGTGGGCCTACGGGGTTAGCTGACGGGCTGCCGTAGAAAGAGCCAACGGCTTCCGCGGAATACCGCGAAATTCGCCCCAGCCGGACGAGTCCGGCTTTGGTTCCCCCGTTCCCCGGGACCCCCGGGGATTCGGCGTGGCGCGGGAATATAACGAAGACGCCGACGGGACCGTGCAGTCCCGCGGTCACCGGTCATAAAGCCCGCAGTTTCCGAACGAAGCGGCGCAGTTATGGAGCCACTAGGCGGCTTCGTCGAGCGCCGCTTGGGCGGCCTCGGCGACCTGCCGCCGGCGTTGCGCGACCTGCATGCGCGAGACGACCAGCCGCTGCATCTGGGCCGTCCCCTCGAACAGCTGGTAGATCTTCGCGTCGCGGAACCACTTCTCGAGCGGGTGGTCCGTGAGGGCGGCCTCGGGCCCGACCAGATCCATAAGCGCCGTCGTGGCCCACATGGTTACGTCGCCGGCCTTGAGCTTCGACATCGAGCCCTGGCCCGCGGTCATCGGGATGCCGTTGCGCCCCATCCACGCCGCCCGCCAGACGAGCAGGCGCGCGGCCTCGATCTCCGTGGCGACATCGGCGAGCACCTGCTGGATGCGCTGCTCCTCCAGCAGCGGCCCGCCGTCGGGCGCGGTGCGGCCGTCGAGGTGGTCGAGCGTCCATTCGTACGCCGCGCGCGCGATGCCGAGCGCGCTCGCGCCCACGAACGGGCGCGTGACCTCGAACGTGGCCAGCGCGCCGGAGGCGCCGCTGCGCTGCCCGCTGCGGGCGCGCTCCAGCTTGCGCTCGAGCTTGTCGAGGCCGCCGAGCAGGTGGTCCATGGGCACGCGCACGTCCTCGAGCACGACCTCGGCGGTCTGCGAGGCGCGGATGCCGAGCTTGTCTTCCTTCTTGCCCATGGACAGGCCGGGCGTGCCCTTCTCGACCACGAACGAGGCCTGGCCGCGGTGGCCGAGCGCCGGGTCGATGGTCGCGACGACGACGTTGACGTCGGCGATGCCGCCGTTGGAGATGAAGACCTTGGTGCCGTTCAGGACCCACTCGTCGCCCTCGCGCCGCGCGGTGGTACGCAGCGACTTGACGTCCGAGCCGGCGCCGGCCTCGGTGACCGCGTAGGCGCCGAGCCGGATCTCGTCGCCGAGGCCGAAGACCGCGGGGATCCAGCGGGCGATCTGCTCGGGCGTGCCCGAGGAGGCGATCCCGGCCGCGGCCAGCGACGACGCCTGGATGGCCAGGGCGATGCCGGCGCAGCCCCAGTGCAGCTCCTCCGCGTAGATGACCGAGCGCAGGCCCTCGCTGTCGGTGGCCATGCTCTGGATGTGGTCGAGGCCGTGCAGGCCCCAGGCGCGCGCCTCGCGGATGATCTCCCACGGCACCTGCTGCGTGCGGTCGTAGTGGGCGGCGGCCGGGCGGATGATCTCCTCGGCGAACCGGTGGCAGTGCCGCTGGTACGCGAGGGTCTCGTCGCTGAGGCGGAAGTCCATCATCCGAGCTTAACGTACGGTGGCGTTCAACAGACCCGGCATGGTTATGCTCGGCCGGGATGCCCCGCCGTCCCCTCGCCGCGCTCGTCCTTGCCTGCGCTGCCCTCGTCGTCGCCGCGGGCTGCGGCAAGTCCGAGGACCAGGGCACGGCCCCCACGCCCCAGATCGGCAAGCAGGGCACGCAGCCCAAGGCGGCCCAGCAGCTCGGCTTCCCGACCTTCGCCACCCGCAACACCACGCGCGTGGGCGGCGCCGACGCGGTAGCCGACGCCGCCGCCGTGGCCCAGGCCGTGTTCCCCGGCACCGCCGACGTGACCCGGCCCGGCGCCGTCACCCTGGTCGACGCCAACTCGTGGCAGGACGGCGTTGCGGCCAGCGTGCTCTTCTCGCTGCCGCTGCGCGCGCCGATCCTGCTCACCCAGGGCGGCGACGTGCCCGGCGCGACCTCGTCGGCGCTCAAGGCGCTCAACCCGCGCGGCGAGCCCAAGGCCGAGAACGCGCAGGTGCTGCGCATCGGCGCGGCGGCCGAGCCCGGCGGCCTGAAGGCCAAGGCGATCGCCGGCAACAACGTGTTCGCCACCGCGGCGGACATCGACAAGCTGCAGAGCAGCGCCGCCGGCAAGCCTTCGTCGGAGGTCATGATCGCCTCGTCCGAGCGGCCCGACTTCGCCATGCCGGCGGCGGGCTACGCGGCCAAGTCCGGCGACCCGGTGCTGTACACGCGCGCCAACCAGCTGCCGCCCGAGACCGCGGCCGCGCTCAAGCGCCACAAGAACCCCGACATCTTCATCCTCGGCCCCGAGACGGTGGTCTCCAAGGCGGTCGAGAACAAGCTGCGCAAGCTCGGCACGGTGACGCGCATCCAGGGCCCCGACGCGGTGACCAACGCCATCGCCTTCGCCCGCTACACGAACGGGAAGTTCGGCTGGGGCGTGGTCGACCCCGGCCACGGCCTGGTGTTCGAGAACAGCAAGCGCCCGCTCGACGCGGCCGCGGCCTCGGCCCTGTCGGGCACCGGGCCGTACGGCCCGCTGCTGCTCGTCAGCAACCCCGATCAGATCCCCGAGCTCGACCAGCGCTACCTGCTCGACATCCAGCCCGGCTACGAGAAGGACCCCGTGCGCGGCGTTTACAATCACGGCTGGTTGATCGGCGACGAGGCGGCGATCTCGACGGCGGTGCAGGCGCGGATCGACGCCCTCCTGCAGATCGTCCCGGTGGACAAGGGCTCGAGCTCGCAGCAGCAGGACGGCGGGACGAAGACCACCACGACCGCGCCGCCGAAGAGCGGCACGACCGCGAAGCCGTCCAAGGACGCGAACAAGACCAAGACCACGAAATGAGCGAAGCCGAGCACCCCGCCCGCCGCACCCCCGACCACGCGGTCACCGTCGAGGACGTGCGCCAGCTCATGGGCGCCTCGACCCCGCACTTCGCGCTGCAGCTGCGCAACCGCATCGCCACGCTCATCCGCGGCCTTCCGGCCGACCACCCGGCCCGGCTCGAGGGCGAGCGCGAGATCGCCCGCCTCGAGCGCATCGCCTACGTGGGCGAGGTGCGCGGCGAGCCGGGCGAGGACGGCGAGCGCCCGCTCCCGAGCCTGCACGTGCCCGGGTAGGCGCCCCGTGAGCGCCACCACGGCCGCCGCCGCCGAGCGCGCCCGGCCGCTGCTCGCCGCCGAGCACCGCGACGCGCCGCTCCACAGCGGCGTCATCGACCTCATCGCCGACGATGGGTTCGCCACCACCGGCGGCGCCCAGCGGCTGATGTTCACCGACGTCGTCCCGGCGATCTACGAGCGCTGGTGGCGCCCCGGGCTGGGCCGGCTCCTCAAGGGCGCGTTCGGCCCCGACATGGCCGACGAGCGCCGCATCGCCCGGCTGCTGCTCGGCCTCATTCCCGGCGACGGCGTGCTCGACGTGGCCTGCGGGCCGGGCAACTTCACGCGCGACTTCGCCCGGGTGGTCGGCTCGACCGGGCTGGCCGTGGGCATCGACGCCTCCCCCAGCATGCTCGCCCGCGCCGTGCGCGACACGCCGGGCGCGGACTACGACAACGTCGCCTACGTGCGCGGCGACGCGGTGGCGCTGCCCTTCCGCGACCAGAGCTTCGACGCCGTCTGCTGCTTCGCCGCCATCCACATGTTCGCCGACCCCTTCGCGGCGCTCGACCACATGACCCGGGTCCTGACCCCGGGCGGGCGCATCGCGCTGTTCACGTCGGCGCGCGGACGCACGCTGCCGCTGCGCGCCTGGGACGGCTTCGTGGGCGAGCGCCTCACCGGCCAGCGCATGTTCGAGCACGACGAGGTGACCGGCGCCCTGCGCGAGCGCGGCTACGTCGACGTGCAGCAGCTCACGACCGGGATCACCCAGTTCGTGGGCGGCCGGAAGGCGCAGTAGCCTCGAACGCCCGATGAACATCGGCCTCTACCTCGCCTACTGGCCCTGGCTGACGCTCGACGAGCAGGTCGAGCTCGCGATCGTCGCCGACGACCTGAGGATGGACTCGGTGTGGGTGGCCGAGGCGTGGGGTCAGGACGCGGTCTCGGTGCTCGGGCTGCTGGCGGGCCGGACCGAGCGCGTCGCGCTGGGCTCGGGCCTGCTCCAGATCCCCGCGCGCCAGCCCGCCGCCACCGCGATGGCCGCGGCGACGCTGGACGTCATGAGCGGCGGTCGCTTCCGGCTCGGGCTGGGCGTGTCCGGTCCACAGGTCTCCGAGGGCTGGTACGGCGTGCCCTTCGCCCGTCCGCTCGTGCGCACGCGCGAGTACGTGGAGATCGTGCGCGCGGCGCTGGCCCGCGAGGGGCCGCTCGAGTACGCCGGCGAGCAGTGGACGCTGCCGTTGCCCGAGGGGCTCGGCCGGCCGCTGAAGCTGCTGGCGCGCCCGGTGCAGGAGCGCATCCCGATCTACCTCGGCGCCGTCGGCCCGCGCGCGATCGAGCAGGCCGGCGCCATCGCCGACGGCTGGCTGCCGTTCATGCTCGATCCCGAGCAGCTCGAACTGATCGCGCGGGGGGCGGAAAGCGCGGGTCGCGCATTGGAGGACATCGACGTCTGCCCCGTGCTGCCGCTGGCGGTCGCGGACGACGTCGCCGCGGCGCGGGACCAGGTCCGGCCGTGGCTGGCCTTCTACCTGGGAGCCATGGGCGCACCGAGCAAGAACTTCTACGTCGAGGCGGCCGACCGGAACGGGCACGGCGACTCCGCCCGCGCCGTGCAGGAGCGCTTCCTGGCCGGCGACCGCGCCGGCGCCGCGGCGGCGCTGAGCGACGCGATGATCGACGAGGCCGCGATCGCGGTCACGCCCGACGGCCTCGAAGAGCGTGTCCGCGCGGTGTTCGCCGGCGGCGCGACGACCCTCCTGGCGCTGCCCACGGGCCCGGACAAGGCCGGCGGCGCACGCGCCCTGGCGGAGGTGGGAGCCCGGGTTGGCGGTTGAGCCCGACGCGCGGCCGGAGGGGATCCCGGGCTCGACCCTCCCCGGCCCGTTCCCGGTCGGCTCCTACGCGCAGCGCCTGCGCGACTGGCTGCGCGGCCGCGCGCGCGTGCAGCTCTTCGGCGAGGTGTGGTCGCTGTCGGTGGGCCGCGGGGCCAAGGTCTACTTCGAGCTGCGCGACGGCATCGGCGCCGTGCCGTGCTCGATGTGGCGCGACGAATGGGACGCGCTCCGGATCGATCGCGCGGCGCTGGCCGACGGCGTCGAGGTCGTGGTCGCCGGCGGCCCCGACTACTACCCGGGGTCGCACACCTCCTCGCCGTCCTTCTCCTTCCTCGTCGCCGACCTCCGCGTGGCCGGCGAGGGCGACCTGCTGGCCCAGCTCGACCGGCGGCGCAAGGCGCTGGCGGCCGAGGGGCTGCTCGAGCCGCAGAAGGCGCTGCGCCGCCCGGTCCTGCCGCGCACGATCGGCGTGGTCACCGGCGAGCGCGGCAAGGCCCGCGACGACGTGCTCGCGGGCCTGCGCCGGCGTGGCTGGGCGGGCCGGCTGGTGTGGGCGTTCGCGCCGGTGCAGGACCGCCACGCGGCGCCAGCGATCGGGCGCGCGGTGCAGGACCTGGCCGCCGGCGGCGTGGACGTGATCGTGGTGGCGCGCGGCGGCGGCTCTCTGGCCGACCTGTTCGCGTTCTGCGACGAGACCCTGTGCCGCACGGTCGCGCTGCTGCCGGTGCCGGTCATCGCCTCGGTCGGGCACCACACCGACCGCACGCTGATCGACGACGTGGCCGCGGTGAGCTGCTCGACCCCGACGCACGCGGCCGAGACGGCGGTGGGCATCGACTGCGCCCGCGCCCGCGCGGAGCTGCTCGCGTCGGGACGGCGGCTGTCGGTGCAGAGCCGCCGCGCCGTGCTCGAGCGCGCCCGCGGCCTGGCCCAGCTCGCCCGCGCCCCCGCCGAGCACGTGGCCCGCCACCGGCGCCGCCTGCACCAGCAGATGCGCGAGATGCGCGCCAGCGCCCGCCGCCGGGTGGGCGACGAGCGCGACCTCGCGCGGCGCCACCTGGTCGTGCTCGAGCGCAAGGCCACGGCCGCCACCGGCGCCGGCGTGCGCGAGCGCGCCCGCGACCTCGAGCGCCTGCGCCTGGCCCTGGACGCCCACGACCCCGAGCGCACGCTCGAGCGCGGCTTCGCGCTGGTCGAGGACGACGCCGGCGAGCCGGTGACCAGCGCGCGGCGCGCCGCCGAGCTCGACGGCCTGGCCGTGCGCTTCGCCGACGGGCGCCTGCGCGTCCGCCAGGATCGCCAGGAGCGCCTGTTCTGATGGAGGCCGCCGACCAGCGCACCTACGAGACCGCGACGGCCCGGATCGAGGAGATCATCCGCCGCCTGGACTCGGGCGAGGCCGGCCTGCGCGAGACGCTCGACCTCGTGCGTGAGGGCCGCGAGCTGGTCGAGTTCTGCGCCGCCGAGCTGGAGGCGGTGGGCCAGGGCCTCGAGGAGCTGCGCCTGGAGGAGCTCGTGGCGCGGCTCGAGGCGGGATCACGACCGACGGAGACCGAGTGAGCACCTACGACCTGATCGCCGACCTCCCGCTCGAGGTCGAGGACTACGCCCTGGAGGCGCTCGAGCGCGACGTCTCCTCCGCGTTCACCCGCCTGTCCACCGTGATCCACCTCCGCGGGGGCGGCGAGGAGGGCGTCGGCGAGGACGTCACCTACGACGGGCTCGACCACGTGGCCTTCCAGGACGCCGGACCGACGCTGCCGCTGGCCGGCAGCTTCACCACGCGCACCTTCGCCGACCACCTGGAGACGCTCGACCTGTTCCCGGCCGAGCCGGTGCGCGACGTCTCGCGCCTGTACCGGCGCTGGGCGTTCGAGAGCGCGGCGCTCGACCTGGCCCTGCGCCAGGCCGGACGGCCGCTGCACGAGGTGCTGGGGCGCGAGCCGCGCCCGGTGACCTTCGTCGTTTCGCTGCGGCTGGGCGAGCCGGCGACGCTTGCGCCGATCACCAAGCGGCTCGAGCTCTACCCGCTGCTGCGCTTCAAGCTCGACCCCACCGCGAGCTGGACGCCCGAGCTGATCCGCGACCTCGCCCTCACCGGCGCCGTGGACTCGGTCGACCTCAAGGGCGCCTACCGCGGCACGGTGGTCGACAACCCGGCCGACCCGGTGCTGTACCGGCGCGTGGCCGAGGGGTTCCCGGAGGCATGGATCGAGGACCCCGACCTCGAGAGCCCCGAGGCGGCCGACGCGCTGGCCGACGCGCATGACCGCATCACCTGGGACGCGCCCATCCATTCCGTCGTCGACGTCGAGCGCCTGCCGTTCCGGCCCAAGATGGTCAACGTCAAGCCCTCGCGCTTCGGTGCGATCCGCGAGCTGTTCGGCGCCTACGACTACCTGGCCGAGCACGGGATCGCCGCCTACGGCGGCGGGCAGTTCGAGCTCGGGCCGGGGCGCGGGCACATCCAGTACCTCGCGTCGCTGTTCCATCCCGACACGCCCAACGACGTCGCGCCGGGCGGCTACAACGCGCCCGAGCCCAGCCCGGAGCTGCCGCTCAGCCCGCTGGCGCCAGTGCCCTCCGCGGTCGGCTTCCGGTGGGGGTGAAGGTCGCCACCACCTTCCGCGAGCGCCTGATCGGCCTCGCCTTCCGGCGCGAGGCGCCAGCCGACGGCCTCCTGCTGCCGCGGACGCGCTCGGTGCACACGTTCGGGATGCGCTTCGCGCTCGACCTGCACTGGCTCGACCGCGACGGCGCGGTCGTCCGCGTCGACCGCGCCGTGCCGCCGCGGCGGCTCAGGACCTGCCTGCGCGCCCGGTCCGTGCTCGAGGTGCCGGCTCCCTAGACGGCGTCCAGCGCCGCCACGTCGCCGGCGTCGAGCGCCAGGTCGGCCGCGGCCAGGTTCTCCTCCAGGTGCTGCAACGACGAGGTGCCGGGGATCAGGAGCACGTTCGGGGAGCGCTGCAGCAGCCAGGCCAGCGCGACCTGAGCCGGCGTCGCGCCGTGCTTGTCGGCCACGCCCACCACGGTGGGGTGCTCGGCGATCCGCTGGCGGCCATCCCCGAAGGCGGAGCCGAGCGGGAAGAACGGCGTGAAGGCCAGGCCGCGCTCGCGCGTGGCCTCCAGCAGTGCCTCGCTCGTGCGGTCGAGCAGGTTGTAGCTGTTCTGCACGCCCGCGATCTCGGTCAGCGCGCTGGCCTCGTCGAGGTCGGCGACGGTGACGGCGCTGAGGCCGATGAGGTCGACCTTGCCCTCGTCGCGGAGGTCGACGAGCGCGCCGAGCGACTCGGCCAGCGTGGGCGCGTCGGCCTGGGCATCCACCGCGCCGGCGAGCAGCCGCAGGTTGACGAGGTCCATGCGCTCGAGCCGCAGCGTGCGCAGGTTGTCCTCCACCCCGGCACGGAGCTCGTCCGGCCGCAGGGCCGGCAGCCACTCGGCGTTCGGGCCGCGGCGCGCCCCGACCTTGGTCACGATGCGCAGGCCTTCCGGGTACGGGTGGAGCGCGTCGCGGATGAGCTCGTTGGCGACGTCGGGCCCGTAGTACTGGGACGTGTCGATGTGGTCGACGCCGAGCTCGACCGCACGGCGCAGGACGGCGATCGCCGCGTCGCGGTCGCGCGGTGGCCCGAAGACGCCTGGGCCCGGGAGCTGCATGGCGCCGAAGCCCATGCGCTGAACGGGGCGTCCGTTGAGGGGAAACGTGGTCTCGGTCATGCCGCACAACGTGCGCTACGGTCGGCGCAGGGACAAGGGGACGATCGATCGTGGGAGCAGCACCACCACCCTCCGCCCGGCACGCCGAGCTCACGGACTTCCTGCGCACTCGGCGCGCCCAGGTCACGCCCGAGCAGGTCGGCCTGGAGGCCAACGGGCGCCGGCGCACGCCGGGCCTGCGCCGCGAGGAGGTCGCCCAACTCGCCGGCGTGGGGCTGTCCTGGTACACGTGGCTCGAGCAGGGGCGCGACATCCACCCCTCCGCCCACGTGCTGGACGCGATCGCCCGCGTCCTCGCCCTCGACGCCGCCGAGCGCGCCCACCTGTTCCACCTGGCGCGGGTCGAGCTGCCGCTGCCCGAGGGCGATTACCCGCGCCAGGCCTCGCCGGAGCTGCGGGCGATCGTCGCCGGGCTCGTCCCCCACCCCGCCTTCGTCACCGGCCCGCGCGCCGACCTGCTGGCCTGGAACCGGCCCGCCGTCGCGGTGTTCACCGATTTCGGGGCCATGCCGCCCGAGGGGCGCAACCTGCTCCGGTGGCTCTTTGCCGACCCGGCCCGCGACCACACGGCAGCGACCTGGGAGGACACGGCCAAGCACACCCTGGCCCGCTTCCGCGCGCAGCACGCGCGCCGGCCCGACGACCCGAGCTTCGCCGCGCTGATCGAGGAGCTCAGCGCGGCCAGCCCCGAGTTCCGCGCGTGGTGGCCGCGGCACGAGGTCGTGGCCGAGCAGGCGGGGACGAAGACCATCGAGGGCCACGCGCTGGGCACGCTGCGCCTGCACCACCTGCAGTCGACGCCGACGAGCGACCCCGAGCTGCGGCTGACGATGTACGTCCCCGCCGACGCCGAGACGCGGCGGATCCTCGCCTCACTTCCCGGCTAGGCCTAGACCCGCTCGATGAGGGTGCCGGTGCCGAGTCCGCCGCCACAGCACATGGTCACCATGCCGACCTCCTTGTCCGAGCGCTCGAGCTCGTGCAGGAGGGTGGTGATCAGGCGCGCGCCGGTCGAGCCGAGCGGGTGGCCGAGGGCCATCGCCCCGCCGTTGACGTTGACGCGGTCCATGTCGGGCGAGTGCTCGCGCCGCCAGGCCGCGACCACGGGGGCGAAGGCCTCGTTGATCTCGATCAGGTCGATGTCCGAGATCGACATCTTGTTGCGGTCGAGCAGCTTCTGCGTCGCGGGGATCGGGCCGGTGAGCATGATCACGGGGTCGACGCCGACCGTGGTCTGGTCCTTGATCCGCGCGCGCGGGGTCAGGCCCAGCGCCTTGGCCTTGTCGGCCGACATGAGCAGCAGGGCGGCGGCGCCGTCGGAGATCTGCGACGAGTTGCCGGCCGTGATCTTCCCGTCCTCCTTGAAGGCGGGCTTGAGCTCGGCCAGCTTCTCCAGGCTCGTGCCCGGGCGGATGCCCTGGTCGGTGACGTACGTGTCGCCGTTGACCTGGAAGGGGATGGTCTCGCGCTCGAACCGGCCCTCCTCGGTGGCCTGGTGGGCCAGCCGGTGCGAGCGGACGGCGAGCTCGTCGAGCTCGGAACGCGGGATCTCCCACTTGTCGGCGATCATCTCGGCCGACAGGCCCTGCGGCACGAGCTGGTAGCGCTCCATCAGCTCGGGCGCGAACGCGGCGCCGTACTTGCCCTGGGTCTCGAAGCCGACCGAGAACGGAACATGGCCCATGTGCTCGACACCCGATCCGATGACGACGTCGTGGACGCCGGAGGCGACGAGCGCGGCGCCGAAGTTGACGGCCTGCTGGGCCGAGCCGCACTGGCGGTCGACGGTGGTCGCGGGGGTCTCCATGGGGAGGCCGGCCTGCAGCCAGGCGTTGCGCCCGACGTTGAAGGCCTGCTCGCCGATCTGCTGGACGCAGCCGGTGATGACGTCCTCGACCTCGCTGGGGTCGATGCCCGACCGCTCGATGACCGCGGTGTAGGCCTTGCCCAGCAGCTCGTTGGGATGGGTGTCCTTGTAGTACCCCTTCTCGGGGTGCCCGCGTCCGATCGGCGTGCGCGCGGCCTCGACGATGACGACGTCGCGACCCTGGTCGAAGCTCATGTTCAGGCGGCCTCCGGTAGTGCCAAGTTTTTGGTGAACGGCGTCGTACTCTATCGAGTTGACTGGCGAGTCAACCAAGGGGATTGCTCTGCAGGAACAGCTCGGAATCGCCGGTAGCGGCGCGATCGCGTGTGGGCTGGCCGTCACGGCCGCCGCGCGCGGCGAGGTGGTCGTGTGGGCCCGGTCGGACGCCTCGGCGGACCGCGCGCGGGACGCCATCGCCTCGGGTTGCGCGAAGCTGAACGGGGACGAGGGCCCCTCCGCGAACGTCCGCGTGGAGACCACGCTCGACGCCCTGGCCGAGGCCACCTTCGTGGTCGAGTCGGTGACCGAGGACCTCGAGGTCAAGGCGGACGTCCTGCGCCAGCTCGGCGGCCTGATGGCCGACGACGCCGTGCTCGCCACCACCACCTCCTCGCTCCCCGTGGCCGACCTGGCCCGCGCCAGCGGCCGCCCCCGGCGCTTCGCCGCGGTCCACGTCTTCAACCCGGTGCCGCGCATGGAGCTCGTCGAGCTCTGCTTCCCCTCCCAGGCCGACGCCGAGACCCGCGACCGCGCTCGCGCCCTGTGCGCGGCGCTGGGCAAGAAGGCGGTCGAGGTCCCCGACACGCCCGGCTTCGTGGTCAACCGCCTCCTCTTCCCCTACCTGTTCGAGGCCGTGGGGCTGATCGAGCGCACCGGCCTGGACCCGGAGGCCATCGACGCCTGCATGACCGGAGGAGCAGGCCACCCGATGGGCCCCCTGCGCCTCCTCGACCTGGTCGGCATCGACGTCGCGGTGTCGATCGGGGAGGCGATCGACGTCCACGTGCCCCACCGCCTGCGCCAGATGCAGACCCTGGGAGAGCTGGGCAAGAAGTCAGGCCGAGGCTTTTACGACTACGAGTAGCCCTTCTTTCTCGGCGTCTGGGCCATAGCTCGGCGTGGCTGGCTGGGACGCAGGGGTGAAGCCGTGCTAGGCACGGCGAACCCCGAGGACCCAGCCAGGCGCGTCGAGAATGGCCCAGCCGCCTAGAAAGACGAAGGGCCCGGACGATTTTTATGGGTCCGGGCCCTTCGCTGCTCTGGGAGGAGGTGCGGCTGTGAGGTACGTCGCAGGCGGAAGAATGCGCTCCGGCCTTCAACGCCCCCTAAAAGGTCACTAACGGGATGGTGAGAGGGCCGCGCGCAGCGCGGATCCGGCCAGTTGCATGGCCTCGGCGGCGGCCGGCGTGACCGCCCGCCAGCGGAAGAACCCGTGGATCACGCCGGGGATCCGGTGCAGGCTCACCGGCACGTCGGCGTGCTCGAGCTGGCGGGCGTAGGCCTCGCCCTCGTCGCGCAGCGGGTCGTACTCCGCGGTCAGGATCGTGGCCGGCGGCAGGCCGCCCACGTCGGCGTGGGCCGGGGCCAGGTCCTCCCGCGCCGGGTCGGCGCAGCCGAGGTACTGGTGCCAGTACCAGCGCATGTCCGCCGCGCTGAGCAGGTAGCCGTCGGCCAGCTCGCGGTAGGAGGCGCTGGACGTGGTGGGGTCGAGCGCGGGATAGACCAACAGCTGGTGGCGCAGCGCCGGCGCGAAGGCGTCGCGGGCCCGCCGCGCGGCGACCGTCGCGAGGTTGCCCCCGGCGGAGTCGCCGGCCACGGCGAGGCGGTCGGGGTCGGCCCCGAGTTGGGCGGCATGGTCACCGAGCCACTGCAGCGCCGCCCAGCAGTCGTCGAGCGCGGCCGGGAACGGGCTCTCGGGCGCGAGCCGGTAGCCGACGGTCATCACCACCGCGCCGGCGGCGTTGGCCAGCGCCCTGCCCACGGTGTCGTAGGTGTCGAGCGTGCCCACGACCCAGCCGCCACCGTGGAAGTAGGCGATGGCGCCGGGCGTCGTCTGCACGTCGGGCCGGTACACGCGGATGGGAAGGGGCCCGCCAGGGCCGTCGATGCTGCGGTCGGCGACCTCGGCCACGGGCTCGGGCGGGCCGGCCACGAGCCGGGTCTGCTGCGCGTGGGTCGCGCGGGCCCCGTCGACCCCCTGGACGCTGAGCGGCGGCACCTGCAGCTGGTGCGCCCGCTCCACCGCCACCGCGATCTCGGGCCGCAGCGTCATCGCTCTGCCCCTGCGGCGCTGGGCTGGCCGTCCCCGTCGCGGTGACGGATACGGACGGCCTCGATCCGGTTCTCGCGCACCGACTCCACGCGGATGGAGAATCCATCGGCCGAGACCGTGTCGCCGCGCCGCGGTAGCCGCCCGAGCTCGGCGAACACGAACCCGCCGACCGAGTTGTAGGCGTCGGTGTCCACCGGCAGCTCGAGGCCGTAGTCGTGCAGGTCGGTGACGGCGACGTGGCCGCGCACGAACCAGTCGCCGTTGGCCAGGCGGCGGATGTCGCCGCCGCGGGGGTCGGTCTCGTCGTCGATCTCGCCCACGACCTCCTCGATGACGTCCTCGATGGTCACGATCCCCGCCACGCGGCCGTACTCGTCGACCACGACCGCCATGCTCATGCGCTGGCGCTGGAGCTCGGCCAGCAGGTCGTCGAGCGGCTTGGTCTCGGGGATGATCGGGGCGGGCAGGATGACCGAGTCGAAGGGCGCGCTCGGGCCCTCGGAGATGTAGATGCGCGCGAGCGCGTTGGCGTGGACGATGCCGCGCACGCGGTCGCGGTTGCCGTCCTCCGTGACCACGAGCCGCGTGTGGCCCGTGCTGACGCAGCGGCGCAGCGCGGTCTCCACATCCTCGCTGGTGTCGACGGTGACCACGGCGGGGATCGGCGTCATCACCTGCCGCGCCTCCTGCTCGTGCAGGTGGAAGACGCCCGAGAGCATCCTGCCCTCGCCCGGGTCCAGGGCGCCGCCGGTGGAGGACTCGGCGATCAGGCGCTTCAGCTCGTCGGGGCCGGCCTCCTCCTCGGAGATCTGCTCCGGGCGCACGCGCAGCAGCCGCAGGATCGCGTTCGACGTCGCGTTGAGGGCGACGATGAAGGGCCGGAAGCCGATCGAGAACCCGTGCAGGGGCCGCGCGATGACCAGGATCGTTCGCTCGGCGTGGACGATCGACATGATCTTCGGCACCTGCTCGCCCAGGGTGACGTGCAGCGACGTGGTCACGACGTAGGCGAAGATCACCGCCACGACGACGGCGACGCCGTGGGAGAGGAAGCCGCCGAGCGCCGGCTCGAGCAGCTTGGCGATCGCCGGCTCGCCCAGGAAGCCGATGCCCAGCGAGGTCAGCGTGATGCCGAACTGGCAGGCCGACAGGTACTCGCTGAGGTCGTCGAGCAGCAGGAGCGCGGTGCGCACGGCCTTACTCGGCTTCTCGCGCTGCAGCTCCTCGAGCCGGCCGCGGCGCGTGCGCACGAGCGCGAACTCGGACGCGACGAAGAACCCGTTGAGGAGGATCAGCACGAAGACGGCCAGCAGGAGCAGAACGCTCATCCGAGCGGCTCCGTCAGGTCGCAGGCTTCGCGCGAGCCGCTACTTCGAGGTGGGTCAGCGTCGCTCACCGACGCCGGCCAGTCTATCGCCGGGTCGGCGCCTTCCGATGCGGGTTCCGGCGGCGCCGACGGCGCTTGCTGGGCCGGCGCGGCGGACGCGGCGACGGTGCCGCCGGCGGGATCACGCGCGTCGATGCAGTACAGGCCCTCGTACCCGTAGGCGGCGCCGCTGGAATCGACGACGCCGAGGTCGCCGGAGTCGGGCAACGTTCAACCTGAGCGCTCCGGGCCGCGTCGCCGCGAAATTACGCAAATTCACTTGATTGTTCGCAAGGATCCTGAGAGGGTCATTCGCTGTGAGGCACGGACGCCGAGCACTGCTGGCCGCCGCCGTCGCGCACGCCCTGGTCGCGCCGGCGGCGGCCTGACCCTTTGGCGCGGCGGCCGGCCTCAGCCGGACCTTGGGGCGCGGACGATTTACCCTGTCCCGCGTGCGGATCGTGTCCCTCGTGCCCTCGGCCACCGAGCTGCTCTTCGCGCTCGGGCTCGGCGACGAGGTTGTCGCCGTGACCCACGAGTGCGACTACCCGCTCGAGGCTGCCGAGCTCCCCCACATCACCTACAGCGTGATCCCCGAGGGTCTGTCCTCGGTCGAGATCGATGCTCGGGTGCGCGAGCTCACCGAGGCCGGCGAGCCCATCTACGGCCTCGACGAGGACCTGCTGGCCGAGCTCGAGCCCGACCTCATCGTCACCCAGGCCCTCTGCGCCGTGTGTGCCGTGTCCTACGAGGACGTGCGTGCGGTCGCGGAGCGGATCGAGACCCAGCCCAAGGTCATCTCGCTCGACCCCCACACGCTCGGCGAGGTCATGGGCGACGTGCGCACGCTGGCCCTGGCCACCGGCCGGCGCGACGAGGGCGTCGAGCTCGTGGCCCGCTCGGCCGGCCGGATCGACCGCGTGCGGCTGGCCGTGCGCGAGGCCGAGCCGGTGCGCGTCGCCGCGCTCGAATGGCTGGACCCGGTGTACGCGGCCGGGCATTGGACCCCGCAGCTCATCGCTTACGCCGGCGGCGAGGACGTGCTCGGCCTGGCCGGCGAGCATTCGGAGCAGCGCTCGTGGGCCGAGGTCGTGGCCGCCGAGCCCGACGTCGTCATAGCCATGCCGTGCGGGTACGACGCGGGGCGCTCGTGGGAGGAGGCGCTCGACCATCGCGCCGAGCTGCGGCAGGTCGGCGCCCGCGAGGTCGTGGCGGTCGACGCCGCCGCGTACTTCTCGCGCCCGGGCCCACGTCTGATCGACGGCCTCGAGGTGCTCGCCCATGTCCTGCACCCCGACCTGATCCCGCCGGGTCCGAGCGAGGCGCTGCCCGTCCCGCTCTCTTCTTGAATTCGCGCACCGTCCTGTACCTGCACTCCTCGGCGGGGCGCTACGGGGCCGACCGCCAACTGGCGCTGATCGCGCGCGGGCTGGACCGCGAGCGCTTCCGGCCGCTCGTCGTGCTTCCGCATCCCGGCCCGCTCGCCGACGACCTGCGCGACGCCGGCACCGACGTGCTCGTCCACCCGCTGGCGGTCGTGCGGCGGGCGAGCGTGCGCGGCGCGGGCGCGCTGGCCCTCGCGCGCCGGGTCGGGAACGACGCGCGCGCGCTGTCGCGGCTCGTGCGCGAGCGCGACGTCGCGCTGATCCACTCCAACACCTCGGTCGTGCTCGGCGGGGCGCCGGCGGCGGCGCTGGCTCGCGTGCCCCACGTGTGGCACGTGCGCGAGATCTACGCCACCTGGCCGCGCGCCTGGGCCTTGTACCGCAGGGTGCTGCGCACGGCGACGGCGCTGCCGTGCGTGTCGCGGGCGACGGCGGACCCCCTCGGGCGCGGTGCGCGCGCGCGGGTGTTGCACGATGGCCTGCCTCCGGGAGCGTCGACCCGCCGCGCCCCGCGCGCGGTCGCCCGGGCGGCGCTGGGGCTCCCCGCCGATGCGCTCGTGGCGGCCATCATCGGGCGCATCTCGGCCTGGAAGGGGCAGGACGTGCTCGCGCGCGCACTGGCCGAGCCCGCCCTCGCGGGTCGCGGCGCCATCGGGCTGGTGGCGGGCGACGCCTGGCCGGGCGAGGAGGCGCGCGAGGGCGAGCTGCGCGCGCTCGGCGAGCACCTGGGCCTGGGCGCGCGGCTGCGCCTCGTCGGCTTTCGCGACGACCTCGAGACGGTGCTCGGCGCCGCCGACGTCGTGGTCGTGGCCTCGACCGAGCCCGACCCGCTGCCCAACGCCGCGCTCGAGGCTGCCGCGGCGGGCTGCTGCGTGGTCGCCGCCGACCACGGCGGGCTGCCCGAGATCGTGCGCGACGGCGAGACCGGCGTGCTCGTGCCGCCCGGCGACCCGGCGGCGCTGGCCCGCGCGCTGGGCGCCCTGGCCGAGGATCCCGCGAGGCGAGCGCGCCTGGGCTCGGCCTCGGCCTACGACGTGCGCGGCCGGTTCAGCGCCGACGCCCTGCTCGAGGGCGTGCAGGAGCTCTACGACGAGGTGCTCGCGCCGCGCGGCGAGCGCCTGGGTCGGAGCGTGTTCGGGGCGGACGGCGCGCAGCTCGCGCGCAGCGTGCTCCGCGGCGACCCCAACCGATGAATTCCGGCCGCTGACGCGGTCCCAGGGACATGCTCACCGTTCACTCCCCCGACACCACGCGCATCGCGTATGAGAAGACCGGCTCCGGCCCGGCGCTCATCCTCGTCGACGGCGCCCTCTGCTACCGCGACTGCCACGGCGGCGGCAAGCTCGCCGCCCTGCTGGCCGATCGCTTCACCGTCTACACCTACGACCGGCGCGGCCGCGGCGAGAGCGGCGACACCGCCCCCTACGCGGTGCAGCGCGAAATTGACGATCTCAGTGCCCTGGTCGAGGCCGCGGGCGGCTCCGCGTCGCTGTACGGGATCTCGTCCGGCGCGGCGCTGGCGCTCGAGGCCGCCAACCGTGTGCCCGGGATCGACAAGCTCGCGCTCTACGAGCCGCCGTTCATCGTCGACGACAGCCGCGCCCCGCTCACGCCCGGCATCCTGTCCGAGATCCAGCAGATGGTCGCCGACGGCCGACGCAGCGCGGCGATCAAGGCGTTCATGCGCGAGGTCGGCGTGCCCGGCCTCATGGTCACGGTCATGCCCGCGGTCCCAGGCTGGTCGAAGATGAAGGGCATCGCCCACACCGTCCCGTATGACCTGTCGATCGTCGCCGACAACCAGGTCGGGGAGCCGTTGCCCGCCGACCGCTGGACCGGCGTGACCATGCCGACCCTGGTCATGGTCGGCGGCAAGAGCCATGGCTTCTTCCACACCGGCACGCGCCAGCTCGCCGACCGCCTCCCCGAGGCCGAGCACCGGGTCGTCGACGGCCAGACGCACATGGTCCGGCCTCGGGCGATCGCGCCGGTGCTGGGCGCGTTCCTGGGGGCGGAGCAGGGCGTCGTCGCCTGATCAGGCGACGGCCAACGCGCCCAGCACCGCCACGGCACTGAGCACGACGCAGCCCGCCAGCGACAGGGCCAGGGAGCGGAAGCGCGCGCCCAGGTTGATCGCCAGCGCCGCGAGCACGCCCCCGATCAGGCCGCCGATGTGGCCGCCGATCGCGATGCCGGGGACGATGAAGGACAGCCCGAGGTTGAACAGGATCAGGATCCCGATCCCGGACTCGAGGAAGCCGATGCCGCGACGGCGGAACTCGATCACGGCCGCGCCCATGAGGCCGAACACCGCGCCGGAGGCCCCGATGGTGACCGTGTTGGGCGAGAGCAGCAACGCGCCGAACGATCCCGCCAACAGCGAGGTGAAGTAGATGGCGGCAAAGCGGACGTGCCCCAGCGCCGGCTCGAGCAGGCGGCCCAGGTACCAGAGCAGGTACATGTTGAAGGCGATGTGGAGGAAGCCCGCGTGCAGGAAGCCGCTCGTGATCAGCCGCCAGTACTCGTGGTTGATCGAGATCGACGGGCCGAACAGGGCACCCTTCTCGACGAACGCCCCGCCGGCCTGGCCGAAGCCGAGCCCGGCGCCGCCCGCCATCTCGCCTACGAAGGCGACGACGCAGATGGCGATCAGCGCGTAGGTGACGACCGGCTGCTCGGCGCCGCCGGCGCGCACCGCCGCCGCGGGCACGACCCGCGTGCTCTGCCCCGCGCACTCCGGGCAGCGCATCCCCACGGGGGACGGCGTCATGCAGTCGGGGCAGATCGGCCGCCCGCACGAGGAGCAGGAGACGCCGGTCTCGCGGTCGGGGTGCCGGTAGCAGGTCTGGGTCGCCACGTCGGCGACGCTAGCAGCGGTCGCTAGGCGTCCGTTTAAGCCGTATTCGCCACGATCACCGGCTGCGTGGTCGGCTGCAGGCTCCCGCCGGCCGGCTCCGCGGTCACCAGCACGTGGTCGGCGCCCTTGGTGCCACCGGGGATGTTCACCGACCCCGATCGCACGACGAACAGCGCCCGTGTCGGCTGCGGCTTGGCGCCGTCGCGCATGAGCCACACCTGGTAGACGCGGCCCGGCGGCGGCGACGGCATGTTGGCCAGCTGCAGCGAGGCCTGGTCGCCCTCGGTGTGCAGCGAGGCCTGCGCGGTGGGGAAGCTGACCTGGGCGGCCACGACGTGCTCGCCGCCACCCGAGCCGGCGTTGCCGATCAGGTAGCCGCCCACGCCGACGGCGATCACCACGGCCGCGAACGCCCCCACCAGCGCCGGGCGCAACCCGCCGAGCAGCGAACGCCGCCGCCGCTCGCGCTTGCGGGCGGGCGGGCGGTCGGCCTGCACGCCCGCCGCCTGCAGCAGCTCGGCCTCGGAGTCGACCACGCGCATGATGCGGTCGCGCAGCTCGGTCGGGGGGACCACCGGCGGCGCGGCCAGCGGCAGCGCCTCGACCGCGGGACGCAGCGCCGCGACCTCCTCGCGGCAGCGCCCGCACGCGGCGAGGTGGCGCTCGAAGGCCTTCCGCTCGTCGTCGTCGAGCGCGCCGAGCAGCCACGGCGCGACGTCGTCGCCGTAGCGCGCGTGGCCGTTCGTCTCGTTCGTCATGACATCGCCCCCTGCGGGGCGAGCTGCCCGCGCAGCTTCTCCAGCCCCAGTCGCATCCGCCCCTTGACCGTCCCGATCGGGGCGCCCAGCATCTCGGCGATCTCGGAGTGCGTGAACCCGCCGAAGTAGGCGAGCTCGATCACCCGGGACTGCTCCTCGGGCAGCGTGTCGAGCATGCCCCTGATGGTGTTGGCCTCCTCGCGTCGCGCCGCCTCCACCTCGGTGCGCTCGCGGGCCTCGAACCGCTCCTCGATCCCCTCGTCGCTCGCTCGCCGGCGTTCGTGCACGACCGACCTACGCAGCGCGTCGATGGCCCGGTTGTGCACGATGCCCAGCACCCACGTCCGCACGCTCCCGCGCGCGCGGTCGTAGCGACCGCCCGAGCGCCAGATGGAGAGGAACGCCTCCTGGGCCACGTCCTCGGCCAGCGCGCGCTTGCCGCACATGCGGTAGGCGAGCGAGAACGCGGCACCGCAGTGGCGCTCGTAGATGGTCTCGAACGCCCGCGCCTGGCCCTTGGCGACGAGCGACATCAGCTCCTCGTCGGCGAGCGACTGCAGGGCAGCATCGGGTGACTCGGTCCGCTTGCGACGTTCGAAGGCCATGGCGCCGTTGGGTACTGCGGGGCCGGCCCGCCGTTGGATCAGTGCCGGCGGATGAGCTTGCGCGCCTCGCCCGCTGCGTCCCGTACGGTGCGCTCGGCGAGCCCGCGCACGCCTTGGTGCTTGTTGCGTTGGGCGCGCTGTCGGGCGCGCAGGATCACCAGCGCCGTGCCCGCGGCGGTGCCCACCGCCACCGCGGCCACCGGGCGCACCCAGTTGCGCGGGTCACGCATGGCCGAAAGCTCCCAGGCCTCGAGCTCGTCCGCGGCCGCCTCGGTCAGCTCGACCAGCGTGCTCTCCAGGCGGTCGGCGAGCTCCTCCGGCGGCTCGACCGGGGTCAGCGCGCGGCGCAGGAGCACCTCGAAGTCGACGGTGTCGCCCTGGGCGTGCTCGCTCATCACGCGGGTGCCTCCTCGGACTTGACGACTTCCTGGAGCTGGCGGATGGCGCGGTGGATGAGCACCTTGGTCGCCCCGTCGCTGCGGCCCAGTGCCCGGGCGATCTCACGGTTGTCCATGCCCAGCGCAAAGCGCATGATCAACGCCTCCCGGCGGTCGTCGGGCAGCTCGTCCACTCCGGCCAGGATTCGCTGCAGCTCGTCGCGCCCCTCCACGACCTGGGCGGTGTCGTGCGGCGACGAGATGGGGCCGGCGTCGTCCAACGCGGACGTCGGCTTGCGCGCGCGATCGCGGTAGTAGTTCGCCGCCAGGTTGTGGGCGATGCGGATGAGCCACGGCCGCAGGGGCCGGCCGGCCGACTCGCGCTGGGCGCGCTCGAAGTGGCGGTAGGCCTGCAGGAAGGTCTGCTCGGTGAGGTCCTCGGCATCGTGGTGGTTGCCGACGCGGTAGTAGGCGTACGAGTAGACGTCGCGCAAGTGGGCCCGGTACAGGTCGGAGAAGTCCTTGTCGAGTTGGACCTTTTGCTCGTTGTCCACATCTGGACCCTACCCCGCTCGACCAATTCCCTAGGCGGCCTTGGCGCCCCGCCGGCGCGGCGGCGGCGCGGTCAGCGTGCGCGCCCAGCGGTCCGGCTCGACGCGTCCTTCGATCAGGGCGGCCAGCCCGTCGACGGCCGGCGCGTCGACGCCGGAGCGGCGCATGGCGTCGGAGAGCAGCGGGACGGTGTCCACCGCCTCGACGGCGTGGCCCAGCGACGGGGCGATCTCGCTCGCGGGCACGCCGGCGCCGAGCAACTCGCCGGCGCGGCGGTCGCGGCTCTGCTCGGCCAGGGCGGTGGCGACGAGGTCGCCAGCGCCGGCCAGGCCGGCGAAGGTCTCGGGCCGCCCGCCCTGCTGCGCCGCGAACGCCTCGACCTCCGCGAACACCTTGCCGGCCGCGGCGCCCGCGGCGTTGGGGCCGCCGCTCGAGCCGGCGGCGGCCGCCGCCAGCGCAGCGGCGTTCTTGGCCGCCCCTGCGAGGTCGACGCCGGACACGTCGCTGGTGCGATGGCAGTCGTAGCCGGCGGCGCGCAGGACGTCGTCGAGCTGGCTGGCGAACGCCGCGTCGTGGGCCGCCAGCACCACCGAGGCACCGTGCACGAGCGCGTCGGCGGCCAGCGCGGGGCCGCCCAGCGAGGCCACCGCCCGCGCGCGCACGCGCTCCGCCACGTACGCGGTGGGCAGCGCGCCGGTGGGCGGGACGACGCCCTTGGCCGCGACGAGCGCGCCGGCCCGGTCGGGCACGCGGGCGCCGTGCTCCGCCAGCGCGGCGGGAAGGCCGGGCGCGGGGACCGCGAAGCACACGAGGTCGGCGGAGGCGAAGTCGAGGTCGGCGGCGGTGCGCACGGCGATGCCGTCGGGCAGCACCACGCCGGGGAGGTAGCGCTCGTCGCTGCGGGTGGCGCCCAGCGCAAGCGCCTGGTCGGCGGTGCGGCAGCCGAGCTCGACCTCGAGGCCGCCGCGGGCGAGCATCGACGCGAGGCTGATCCCGCACGAGCCGGCCCCGACGACGACCGCGCGCCGCAGCGGCGGTAGCCCGCCCAGCCACTCCCACTGCAGCATCACGCAGGGCCAGATGCGTTCGGTCACTGCCTGGGCGAGCTGGGGCGAGGGCTCGTCGACGCGCGGGAAGCGCAGCGCGCGGCCGACGCGGATGCGGACCTTGTGCGGGCGGATGCGCCAGCCCTTGCGCACGGCCTCGGTCCCGATGACCGCGACGGGGACGACGGGCGCGCCGGTCTCCAGCGCCAGCCGCCCGACCCCCCGCTTGGGGTGGCCGAGCGAGCCCGGGCGGGTGCGCGTGCCCTCGGGGAACATCACGAGCGGGTCGCCGCGGCTGAGGATGGCCTTGGCCGTCTCGATCATGTCCTGGTCGCCGGCGCCGCGCTTGACCGGGAACGCGCCCAGCGAGCTCAGGAACCAGCCGAAGGCGCGGTAGCGGAACAGCTCTTGCTTGGCCACGTAGTAGATCGGCCGCCGGGCCAGCATGCCGATGACGAACGGGTCCAGGAACGAGCGGTGATTGGACGCGAAGATGACCGGCCCCTCCGCCGGCACGTGCTCGCGCCCGACCCGCGAAAGGCGGAAGTAGAGGTGGAAGACCGGCTGCAGGACGGCCCGCGACAGCCAGTACACGATGGGGTTCACGCCCCGCTCGCGGGCGCGCCGGTGCAGCGCCTCCAGGTCCATGGTGTCGAGTACCCACGCCCGCTCGGCCCGTTACAGTGCGCACATGGCCCTCGAGCTGCCCCGGACGTTGCGCGGCGCACTCGCCGGCGCCGCCGCGGCGGGCGTGTGGGCGGCCCAGCAGCCGCTGGACAAGCGCGTGTTCGGCGTTCCCAACGACGACGCCCAGCTGCTCGGCACCGCGGTGGTCCGCGGACGCGCCGAGATCCCGGTCGGGACCGCCATCCACCTGCTCAACGGCGCCGTGTTCGGCGCCGTGTACGCCAACGTGGCGCCCGCGCTTCCGGTCCCGCCGTGGGCGCGCGGCCCGCTGGCCGGCCTGGCCGAGCACCTCGCGCTCTGGCCGCTGGCCTCGGTCGTGGACCGCGTGCACCCGGCGCGCGACCGCATCCCGCCCATCACCGGCAAGCGGGCGGCGTTCTGGCAGGCCGCGTGGCGGCACCTGCTCTTCGGCCTCCTGCTCGGCGAGCTCGAGCGCCGGCTCAACGCGCCCGAGCCCGAGGTCCCCTCGCTCGAGGACGTCTTCTCCTCCAACGGGCACGGCTCGCTGGAGCACGCCACCCCCGCCGTCTCGTAGCCCCGCGTTTGGGTGCGCGCACCGTCATCACCGGCGCCTCCGGCTTCGCCGGGGGCCACCTCGCCGACGCCTGCGCGACCGCCGGCGACACCATCGTCGCGCTCTCGCGGGCCGAGGGCGTCGACCTCCTCGACGCCGACGCGACCCGGCGGGCGATCGCCGACGCCCGGCCGGACGTCGTCTACCACCTCGCCGCCAAGGCCTCGGTCGGGCGCTCGTGGCAGGACCCGCGCCGGGCGCTGACCGAGAACGTGACCATGACCCTCAACGTGCTCGAGGCGGTGCGCGAGGAGGCGCCCGACGCCCATGTGGTCGTCGCCGGCACCGGCGAGGTCTACGGGCCGCCCGCGGAGCTGCCGGTCACCGAGGGCGCGCCGCTGCACCCGCAGAACCCGTATGCGGTGTCCAAGGCCGCGGCCGAGCTGCTGGCCGGCTTCTACGCGGACGCGCACGCCGCGCACGTGATCCGCACGCGCGCCTTCAACCACGCCGGGCCACGCCAGTCGCCGATCTTCGCCATCGCCTCCTTCGCCCGCCAGGTCGCCGAGGGGCGGCTGCGCGGCGACGACCCCGTGCGCGTCGTCACCGGCAACCCCGACGTGCGCCGCGACTTCACCGACGTGCGTTGCGTGGCCCGCGCCTACCGCCTGCTGGCCGCCCGCGCCCCGGCGGGCGTCTACAACGTCTGCTCGGGCTTCACGCCCTCGATCCGGGAGATCGTCGCCCGGCTGGGCAAGGTCGCCGGCGTCGGCGTCGAGCACGTGGTGAACCCGGACCTCGTGCGCGGCCACGAGGTCATGGAGGTGCGCGGCGCGCACGACCGGCTGACCCGCGCCACCGGCTGGGAGCCGGTCATCCCCTTTGACCGCACCCTCGGCGACGCCGTCGCCTGGTGGGAGCAGGAGCTGGCCGCGGCGCGCTGATCAGAGGCGCTCGCGCTCCCGCGCCTGCACCAGGCCGCGGCGCTGGTCCGCGAACGAGTCGGCGCGGATCACGTGCATCACCGCGTTGATGAGCGCCAGGTGGGTGAAGGCCTGGGGGAAGTTGCCCAGGTGGCGGCCGGTGCGGGCGTCGATCTCCTCGGCGTAGAGGCCGAGCGGGCTGGCGAAGCCCAGCAGCCGCTCGCACAGGTCGCGCGCGCGGTCGAGCTCGCCGATCTCGGTCAGCGCGGAGACGAGCCAGAACGAGCAGATCGTGAACGTGCCCTCGTCGCCGCGCATGCCGTCGTCGGTCTCCTCCACCCGGTAGCGGAGCACGAGGCCGTTCTCGGTGAGCTCGTCGGCGATCGCCAGGACGGTGGCGCGGATGCGCTCGTCGTCGGGCGGCAGGAAGCGCAGCAGCGGCAACAGCAGGCACGAGGCGTCCAGGGCCGTCGTGTCGTAGTGCTGGGTGAACACGCCGCGCGCGTCGACGGCGTTGGCGCACACGTCGGCGTGGATCTCGTCAGCCGCGCTGCGCCAGCGCTCGGCGCGCTCGAGGTCCTCGCGCAGCCAGGCCAGGCGCGAGCCGCGGTCGGCCGCCACCCAGCACATGGCCTTCGACGAGGTGAAGTGGCGCGGCTCCCCGCGCACCTCCCACACCCCGCGGTCGGGGTTGCGCCAGTGCTCGAGCGCCTGCTCGACCTGGCGCTGGAGCATGCTCCACACCCGGTCGGCGAGGTGGTCGCGCGACTTCGTGTGGATGAAGGCGGAGTCGAGGACGGCGCCCCAGACGTCGTGCTGGAGCTGGTCCCAGGCCCCGTTGCCGATCCGCACCGGGCGCGCGTTCTGGTAGCCGGTGAGGTGGTCCAGCCTCGCCTCCGTGAGGTCGCGCTCGCCGTCGACGCCGTACATGATCTGCAGGTCGTGCTCGCTGCTGGTCACGTCGAGGACGAAGTTGAAGAAGTCGTTGGCCTCCCAGTCGAAGCCGAGCGTGTAGAGGCCCCAGAGCGTGAAGGTCGCGTCGCGGATCCACGCGTAGCGGTAGTCCCAGTTGCGCTCGCCCCCGGGCGTCTCGGGCAGCGAGGTCGTGGCCGCCGCGACCATCGCCCCGGTGGGCGCGTAGCTCAGGCCCTTGAGGGTCAGCGCCGAGCGCTGCAGGTGCGAGCGCCACGGGTGGTCGGGGAACTGGCCGTGGTCGAGCCAGTGCTGCCAGTGGTGCGCGGTCCAGACGAGCCGCCGGTAGGCCTCGCCGTAGTCGCGGGGCGGGTCGTGCTCGCTCCAGGCCAGCGCGCAGAAGCGCAGGTCGCCCTCCTTCATCAGCGTCCGCGCGGTCACCCGCGACCCCTCGATGCCGAGGTTCATGTCCGAGACCAGGCGCAGCTGCACGTCGGCGCCGTCCGCCGTCGCCGTGGCCTCGTGGTAGGCCTCGCCCGTGTAGGCCCACTCCGGACGCATGCGCCCGTAGTCGAAGACCGGGTCGCAGTCGAGTTGGACCTGGACCTCGCCGTTGACGCACCGGACCGTGCGCAGGAGGACGTGGTCGGCGTCGTAGTCGGTGGGCGCGCGCCGGTGGGTGTGAGAGCGCTCGTCCTCGTGGTGCCAGGGCCCGATGAGGAGGGCATCGCGGACGATGATCCAGCCGCCGTCCTCCTCCCAGCTCGTCTCAAGCACGTTCGTGCCCGGCAGGTACCGCCGCGCGACGGGCACCTCGGTGTCGGCGGGGCCGATGCGGAAGCCGCCGGCGTCACGGTCGAGGATGGCCCCGAACACGCTCGGGCTGTCCATGCGCGGGAGGCAGAGCCACTCGACGTTGCCGCTCGGCGCGACCAGCGCCGTCGTCTCGCAGTCCGACAGGAAGCCGTAGTCGGCGATCGGCGGGAACGGGCTGCCCCCGAGGGCGAGGCTCTCGACCGGGAGATCGGACAGCTGGTCCACCGCGACCGGAAGTATCGCGCTCAGCGCACGGCGAGGCGGGCGATCGTCGTCAGCGACTGGTAGTAGACGTCGCGACCGAAGCCGGGGGCAGGGAACAGGAAGGCCTGGGTGGGCGAGGGCACCGCGGCGCGTGCCTTCTCGGCGCCGGTGTCGAGGTCGAGGACGACGAGCTGGTCGCTGCCGCTGGGCAGCGACGCGCGCCGCAGCGCGGCCGAGCGCGCGAGCACGCGCAGCGCCGGCCGCAGCGCCGGGCGCACGGCGGGCGCGCGCAGCAGCGGCGCGTCGCGCCAGTCCTGGACCACGAGCTCGCGCGTGTCCGGGTAGAGGATCAGGTGGCCGGCGTGTGCGATCCCGTCGCGGCGCCACAGCGAGTGGAGCTCGTCGCCGACCAGACGCCAGGCGCGCACCACCGCGTTGCCGGCGTCGTAGGCGACGACGATGCGGTTCTCGGGATCCCAGCCGGGCGGGTTGGACTCGGTGCCGAACGGGAGCCCGCTGACCTCCACCGAGCGGGTCGTGCCGTCGTCGCGGCGCGCCCACCACAGCCGCAGCGGGTCGGGGTGGTCGCCGCTGCCGAGCATGGTGCGGTCCACACGGTTGCGCCCGTTGTCCATCCAGAAGACGTGCTCGTCGGCGATGACCGGGTCCCAGCCGTAGCCGCGCCCCGGCGCCGGGCCGTAGCGCGGGCGCCAGTCGTCGAGCGTCAGTTGCCCCGCGTCGCGGTCCAGGCGCAGGCGGAACACCGTGGCCGTGCCCACCGCGACCACGGTCTCGCCGTCGGAGGCCAGGCGCGCGATGCTCGGCTCGGGCAGGCGCAGCGCGGGCGCGACGGGCAGCAGCGTCTCGGGATCGAGGACGGAGACCGTCGAGGGCTCGCGGCCCGCGGGCGCGTCGCAGTCCTTGGTCACGAGCTCGCCGCCGCGCAGGAGGACGAACGAGTTGTGGGGCCGCTCGACTGGGAGCCGATGCGAGGCCAGCACCGCGAGCGCGGGGCTGAGCCGGTGGGCCCACCAGCCGAAGACCATGTGCAGGTCGCCGGAGGCGTGGGCGGCGATCCCGCCCGGCCAGTAGTAGCCGCCGGGCAGGCGCGGCGTGGCGGCCACGACCGCGAGCGTGTCGGGGTCCAGGCGCTCGACCCAGCCCCGCACCGGACGCGAGCGCAGCCCGCCGACCGGCATGTCGTGGCGCAGCGCGTAGAGCTCGCCCGGCTCGCGCCGGATGACCATGTCGTTGGCGAAGGCGTCGTGGACGGCGACGACCTCGAGGCCCTCGTGCGGCCGGATGTCCAGCCCCGGAGCGGGCGCGCAGCCGAAGCGGCGCGACCCGCCGTCCTCGCACGTCCAGGGCTGCGGCCAGTAGGCGCCGCTCAGCGCTGCAGCGCCCCGACCATGGCCTCGGCGATGCGCGCGCCCTCGTCCTCCTGCAAGAAGTGGGCGGCGCCCTCGATGCGGACCTGCTCGCCCGCGGTGGGGATGAGCGCGGTGAACTGCTCGCCCGCCCGCGGGAACGGGAACACCGGGTCGTTGTCGGAGAACGCGACCAGCACCGGCTTGTCCCAGCTCGCCAAGACGTCGCGCACGGCGCGCATCTCGGCGGCGCCGACGTCGTCGTCCGACGTGGGGACCAGGAACGGGAACTTGTGGGCCCCGGCCTTGCTCTGCGTGGTCGGGTAGGGCGCGTCGTAGGCGGCGACGACCTCGGGCGGCAGGTCGGTCGCGGTGCCGCCCTGGATGATCATCCCGATGGGCAGGTCGGGCGTGCGCTCCACGAAGTCGCGCCAGGCCATGAAGCCCTTGCTCACGCGGCCCGCGAACAGGCCGGTGTTGAGGATGACCAGCCGCTCGACCTGGTCGGCGTGCTCGACGGCCCAGCGCAGGCCGATGGGGCCGCCCCAGTCCTGGACCACCACGGTGACGTCCTCCAGGCCGAGCTGGTCGATGTGCGCCGCGATGGTGTCGACGTGACGGTCGTACGTGTACCAGTCCTCGTCGGTGGGCTTGTCCGAGCGCCCGAAGCCGGCCATGTCCGGGCACACCACCCGGTTGCCGGCGGCGACGAGCGCGTCGAGCATGTGGCGGTAGAGGTAGCTCCAGCTCGGCTCTCCGTGGAAGCAGAGGACGGTCGGGCCGCTGCCTTCGTCGAGGTGGTGCAGGCGCAGGCCCTCGACGTCGACGTAGTGGGGCTCGTAGGCGAACCCAGGCAGGTCGGCAAAGCGCTCGTCGGGTGTCCGGAACACATCGGTCATGGCATCACTCCAAGCCAGATCTCGGTCAGGGTTTGCACGGCGGTGTCGGTCGACACCCGCGGCTCGCGGCCGAAGGCGTCGAGCAGGTAGGACTCGTTGAGGAGGTTCAGCGCCCGCGCAACCTCGCCCGGGTTGACGAGGTCGGGCCGGCGCTGGCGCAGCACCTGCTCGAGCAGGCCGTCGAACTGGCGCCGCAGCGCCCGGTGCCCGGCGGCGATCTCGGGATCGCTGGCGGCGGCTTCGACGACGGCGCGCAGCAGCGGGCCGTGGCGCTCGTAGACCGCGACGGCCTGGCTGGCGGACTCGCGCACGATCGCGGCGGCGTCGCCCGCCGCGGCGGCCTCGGCCAGCGGCCGCTGGGAGGCGTAGAGCTGGTCGATGGCGGCCCTGCTCGCGCGCACGAGCAGGTCGCCGAGGTCGTCGAAGTGGCGGTAGAAGATCGTGCGCCCGAAGCCGGCGCGCTCCATCACCTCGCCGATGCTCAGCTCGTTGTAGGAGCGATCGCGCACGAGTTCGGTCGCCGCGGCGACGATGCGGTCGCGACTCTCCTGGCGGGAATGGCGCAGCTGCGCTTGCCGGGGGGCCATTTGTCAGGAGCATACAGAGACTGTTGACACTATGTGACACAAGCTGTACGGTCGCCTTCATCGCCGTCCGCGTCCTCCCCTTCGTCGCGCTCGTCACCCTGCTCGTCCTGTCCACCGCCGCCTCGGCGCGGCCGGTCGGCACGGGCAGCGACGGGCGTCCCAACATCCTCGTGGTCATGACCGACGACGAGGCCGCGACCGACGTCGGCGTCACCCCCAACATTCGGCACCTGCTCGCCGACCAGGGCACGACGTTCGCCGACGCCGTCGACTCGTTCCCGCTCTGCTGCCCCGCGCGGGCGACCTTCATCACCGGCCAGTACGCCCACAACCACGGCGTCGCCGGCAACTTCTGGCCCTACGGCTGGTACGGCATGAAGGACCGCGGCAACACGCTGCCGCGCTGGCTGCAGAGGTCCGGCTACACGACGGCGCTGATCGGCAAATGGCTGAACGGGTACGGCGCCAAGGACGCCCACGGCGAGGTGCCGAAGGGGTTCTCGATCTGGCGCGGCCTGCTCGACGTGTCGGCCTACGACTACTTCAACTTCGTCATGAACATCGACGGAAAGCTGAAGGCCTGGGGCGACTCGGACTTCGCGCACAAGCTCGTCCAGTTCGCCAAGGTCGAGGTCACGCAGCAGCCCGGCGGGCTGCAGGCGATCCTCGCCCAGCTCCAGAAGGTCTTCGGCCCGCCGCCCTACACGTACTGGGGGGCGCAGAAGCCGCAGGATTACTCGCCCGACGTGACCGGCAAGGTCACCGAGGGGCTGGTGCGCCGGCAGGCCAAGGCCAAGAAGCCGTTCTTCATCTGGTGGGCGCCGGCCGCGCCGCACCGGGAGGACGTGTCGGTGACCCTGCTGGGCCGGCCCGGCGACGACCCGCGCCCCGCTCCCCGCTACGAGCAGCGCAGCAAGAGCTACACCCTCCCCACGCCGCCGAGCTTCAACGTGCCCGACACCACGGTGGCGAACATGCGCGACCACGCGCCCAAGCTCAACGACAACGCGATCCAGCAGCTCCAGCTCGACTACGAGGGCCGGAGCGGCTCGCTGCTCGCCGTCGACGACCACGTCAAGAAGCTGGTCTCGATCCTGCGCACGACCCACCAGCTCGACAACACGCTGATCGTGTTCGTCTCCGACAACGGCTGGCTGCAGGGCGAGCACGCGATCCCGGGCGACAAGTACCTGCCCTACGACGAGTCGCTGCGGGTGCCGTTCATCGTGCGCGGCCCCGGCATCCCGCGCAACCAGACCGTGCACGGCCAGGTCTCGAACATCGACTTCGCCCCCACGCTGCTCTCCTACGCGAAGGCGTCGCCGGGCCGGACCATGGACGGCGTTTCACTGCGGCCGACCATCCGCAACCCCGCGCGGCGGCCGCGGCGCACGATCGAGATCGAAGCGACCGCTCCGCTGTTCGGAGGCGACGTCCCCAACAACGCCTGGGACCGCCCGTGGAGCGGCGTGCGCACCGACCGCTTCACCTACGTCCGCTACAAGGAGGCCGGCGACGAGCAGCTCTTCGACCGCCGCGCCGACCCGTTCGAGCTCGACAACCTCGCCGCCGACCCGGCCTACGCGTCGGTCAAGGCCGACATGGCCGCGCGGCTGGCCAAGCTCGCGCACTGCAAGGGGAAGACGTGCAACGTTCCGGGCTGATCCTCGCCGGCATCTCGCTGGCGGTCGCGTTCTTCCTCACCGTCGCCCTGGCCGCCAGCGCGGCGTCCAGGCGCACCGCCGCCGACATCTACGGCACGCGCTACTGCGAGGTGCTCGAGCTGAAGGGGCTCCCGCCGACCGCGCAGGCGACCGTGTGGAACACGATCGGCTTCTCGCACTGCCCGGCGGCGCAGTGGAACGCGCTCGACCCGGCGGCGATCGCGGCCGCCCGCGGCGACACCGCGATCGTCCTCAACGGCCCGCGCTACTGGCTCATGGACGCCGCGTCGGGCCGGACCGGGCGCAGCCAGGTGTTCGGCGGCCTGCGCTTCCGCCAGGTGGCGACGATCCCGATCCGGACGAACGAGGAGCTCGCGCAGACCCCCTACAGCGAGCACACGATCGTCCGCCGCAACACGTGGAAGTGGAACAAGGGCCGCACGATCTACGAGCTCCACGCCCCCGGCGGGGCCACCTACGTGATGCAGAGCTACTCGCAGATCAAGGACCCGACCGAGAGCGTGAACGACCTGCCCGGGCTGGGCTCGCGGCTGCAGCTCCCGGCCGGGTGGCGCTACGGGACGCGCACGCTCCGCCAGGATCTCGTGCTCGCCGCGCACGGCAGCGCCACCGTCGTCCAGGACGAGCTGCTCAACACGTACCAGCGCGAGCCGTAGGCCTCAGCGCCGCCGCACCGGCGTGCTGTTGACGCTCGCCGCGCGCGAGACGTGGTCGGCGCCCGAGGCGTCGGTCCAGTGCAGCCGCCAGTGGCCCGAGCGCTTGCGCAGCCGCACCCGCAGGTACCCGCCCGAGCCCGTGCTCGCGGTGGCGACCGTCGTCCACGTGTCGCCGCTGCCGTTCTCGATCGCGACGCGGTGGCCGGCGCCGCCCGCGCGGGCGGCGCCCCACACGTAGACGGAGCCGCTGCTCGCCTTCGTCACGTAGATCGGGGTGGCGAAGGCGTCGTAGGCCGGCTTGCGCGCGCCGCCGTCGACCGCGTTGTCGAAGATCAGCCCGGTGTTGAACGCGGCCGTGTCGGGGTCGTCGGCCAGGTTGTACTGCGCGAAGCTGCGCAGCCACCCGTCCAGCCAGGAGATGTACTCGGACTGGTTCAGGTAGAGCGCCTGGCTGGACAGCGACATCCCGAAGCGGTCGGGCGGGTTCGTCTGGATCCCGTACTCGGTGTCCCAGATCCGGGTGCCTGCGGGCACGCGGTGGTAGTGCGCCGCGCGGGAGAGCAGCGACTCGAGGCGCGCGATGTAGCCGAGCGTGATCTCGCCCGAGTTGCGCACCGACGCGGTCGGCGGGCGGAAGCCGCCTTGCGTGTAGGGGTGGTGCGCGAAGCCGCTGACCGCGAGCTCGCGCGGGTGGCGGCAGTCGTAGCGGGTGGCGTCGCCCCCGCGCAGCGGGTGCCCGTCGTCGTCGAGGCAGAGCAGCCGCGCGATGAACCGCCGCGGCGCTGCCGAGCTGCCGCTGCGCAGGCTCCCGGTGGGCGCGGTCTCGCCGAGCAGGATCTGGTCGTCGCCGTGCCCGGTGGCCTGCAGGCCGGCGATGCCCGCCGCCGCCAAGCCCCGGTATAGCACCGCGCCCTGGTCGATCGTGGCCCCGCGGACGCGCTGCCACTGCGGCCGCAGCCAGCTCTCGAGGTTGGGCTCGTTCCACAGCGACCAGCGGTGCACCGCGAGGTCGCCGGAGAAGTGCTTGCCCAGCGCCTCGACGAACTGCTGGTACCGCGCCGGGTCGGGTTCGCACGTGTTGCGGCTCGCGCTCGCGATCTCGTTCGCGCTGCACTGCGAGGCCCAGTCGGGCACGGCGCCGGTGGGCGTGAAGAGCACGCTGAGCCCGCGCGCGTTGGCGTTGCGCACGAGCGCGTCCAGGGTGTCGAAGGTCCCGGCCGGGTACGTGCTCGGGTCCGCCGCGTCGAAGCCGGACGGCGGCGAGGACGCGTTCGGGTCCGGCGTCAGGTTGCGCCAGCCCACGAGCACGCGCACCGTCGTCGCGCCGAGCGCCTGCATGTTGTCGAGCGCGCGCGCCTGGACGCCGGTGCCGGACTGCTGGAGCAGCCCGTCGTCCTGGAAGATCGTCTCCTGCGTGGTGCTGGCGCCGGCGCCCGCGACCGGCGCGAGCGCGATCAGGGCAAGGGCCAGCGTGAGGCCGCGCAGGGACGCGCGGCGCGTGCGTGAGAGCATGCGATTTCCCCCGTCGAGTCGAGCCTCGGGGGACCGCTCCTGCGTCGATCCCCCGCCCGCCGCACCGCCTACCCGGTGCAGCGCGATGTGTGCCTGCTTGAACCCGTGTCGCGTGGGAAGGTCGCGGTTAACTACCCGGCCATGAACCAGCACGAGAAGGGCGAGCGCTTCCGGGCCCTCCACGAGGGCGACCCGTTCGTCATCCCCAATCCGTGGGACATCGGCGCCGCGCGCGTCCTCGAGGGCCTGGGCTTCCCGGCCCTGGCCACGACGAGCTCCGGCTTCGCCTTCACCCTCGGCCGCCGCGACGGCGGCGCGACCCTCGACGAGCTCGTCGCGCACGTGGGCGCGATGGCCGCCGTCACCGACGTGCCGCTCGCCGTCGACCTCGAGCACGGCCACGGTCCGGCCGCGGCCGATGCGGCGCGCGCGATCGAGCGGATCGCCGAGGCCGGCGCCGTCGGCGGCTCGATCGAGGACTGGGACCCCGACAACGGCGTCCTCTACGACCGGGAGGAGGCGGCCGAGCGCGTGGCCGCGGCGGCCGCGACCGCCCGGGCCCTCGGCTTCCCGTTCCTGCTCGCCGGCCGGGCCGAGAACTTCCTGCACGGCAACCCAGACCTCGACGACACCATCGCGCGCCTGCAGGCCTACGCGGATGCGGGCGCCGACGTCCTCTACGCCCCCGGCCTCTCCACCGTCGACCAGATCCGCGCCGTGTGCGACGCCGTGGACCAGCCGGTCAACGTGCTCGCCCGCCCCGACCTGCGCCGCGACGACATCTTCGCCGCCGGCGCCCAGCGCATCAGCGTGGGCGGGGCGCTGACCTGGGTGGCCACGTCCGCGGCCCTCGACGCGGCCACGCGCATCCGCGACGACGGCGATTTCTCGGCCCTGGGGGCGGGGCCGCCCCGCGAGTGGCTGGCGTAGCGACCTCTAGGCTCCGGCCGAGGCGCTGCCCGCCTAGCTCAACTGGCAGAGCACGGACCTTGTAAGTCCGGGGGTCTCGGTTCGAATCCGAGGGCGGGCTCTAGGCGAACTTCACCAGCACGACCACGATCGCGATCACCACGAGGAAGAGCGCGAAGAAGAGGAAGCGGGTGCCCCAGAAGGCGCGGCTCCCCAGGTGCTGGATCGGGGAGCGCGTGGTTTGGTCCATGTCGATGAGCGTGGCCTCGGAGCCGCCGCGGCCCTCGCTGCGCTCGCCGAGAGCCAGCGCGCGGGCGGCCTCGCGCTCGGCCAGCGCCGACGTGCGTACGCGGGCGGCCTCGCGCTCGGCCAGCGCCGCGGTGTGCGCCCGCGAGGCGTCGCGCTCGGTCAGCGTGGCGGTGTGGGCGCGGGCGGTGTCGCGCTCGGTCAGGGCGGCGCTGCGCGCGCGCACGGCGGCGTCGCGCTCCCGCAGCGCGGTCTCGCGGTCGCGGCGGGCCTCGTCGCGCTCGCGGATCGCCTCCTCGCGGTCGGACTCGGCCCGCCCCAGGCGGGCCTGGGCGCTGTCGCGCTCGCGCACGGCGGCATCGCGCTCGCGGATCGCCTCGTCGCGCTCGCGCCCGGCGACGTCGCGCGCCTCCTCGGCGGCGCGGCTCTGGGCCAGCGCCGGGACCCGCTCGGACCGGGCGGCGTCGCGCTCGCGCAGGGCGTCGTCGCGCTCGCCGATGACGTCGTCGCGCTCGCGCCGCGCGTCGTCGCGCTCGGCGGCCAGGGCCGAGCGCGCCCGCGCGTTCGCGCCCCGGTCCTTCTCGGCCTTCTCGGCGGTCGCGTCGCGGTCGGTCACGGCCCGGTCGCGCTCGGCGATCGCGCGGGCGAGCCGCTCGTCGAACTCGGCGTGCTCCTGGCGCAGCCACGCGACCTCGGACTCGAGCCGCGCCACCTTGCGCTTCTCGGCCGCGAGCACCTCGTGCGGCGTGGGCGTGCGCCGGCCCGAGGGCTCGAGCGTGACCACCACGCTGGGCGCCACCGCCAGCTCGGCCTGGCGCGGGTCCGCCTCGCCGCCGTCCCACGGGAAGACGGCCGTCCACGGCAGGCCCTCTTCGGCCGCCCAGGGCTTGTGCTCGAGCAGGGCGAGCAGGTTCCGCTGCCCCTCGTCGGTGTGCAGGATCAGCGCCGGGCGCACGAAGCGCAGGCCGCGGACGCCGAACCAGCGGCCGCGCACCTCGAGGCGGTCCCCGCTGGCCTCGAAGCGATCGAGGCGGAACGTCACGCCGGTGCCTTCCGTGGTCGTCGTCATCGCTCCTCGGGGTTTTACTCGTTCCGGGCGAGTCGGTCGCCGGCCGAAGGACAGCCTGCAAGGCTCGTGGCCTGGACGACGGCGTCGCGGATGGCCGTCGCCGCCGCCTCCGCCGCCACCGCCTCGAGCACGAACGGGTCGGCTTCGGCCTCGCCGCCGGCCACGCAGGCCACGAGGTCGCCGTCGAACGCGGTGGCGCTGGGGACCACCGCCCGGCCGACGCCCGAGGTCGCCGCGCGCGCGATCTTCCACGCCTCGAGCTTGCTCACGCCGGCGTCGGTGACGATGCAGACGAGCGTCGTCGCCTCCCCCGCGACCGGGTAGGGCGGGCGCTGGCCCTCGATCAGGAGCCGGATGCTCGACGCGAAGGCGCCGTCGCGCCAGACGCCGGCCACCACCTCGCCGTCCTCCCCCACGACGTCCCCGCCGGCGTTGACCGCGGCCAGCGCGCACACGGTGGCGCCGTCGACCTCGAACGAGGCGGCGCCGAAGCCGCCCTTGGTCCAGGCGTCGCGGCCCAGCAGCTTGCCCACCGTGCAGCCGGTGCCGACGCCGACGGAGCCGCAGGCGATGGCGTCGGAGGCCGCGTCGCACGCAGCGCGCCCGGCGGCCGCGTCGGGCCGGGCGCCGGGATCGCCGATCGGCAGGTCGAACACGACCGCCGCGAACACCAGCGGCACGTTGGCCACCAGCGTCGGGTGGCCGAGGCCGCGGTCGGTCAGCCAGCCGGCCACGCCGTCGGCGGCGCGCAGCCCGAAGGCGCTGCCCCCGGTGAACAGCAGCGCCTGCACCCCGGCGGCGTGGCTGGCCGGCGAGAGCAAATCGCTCTCGCGCGTGCCCGGCCCGCCGCCGCGCACCTCGGCCGCCGCCACGGAGCCGGCGGGCGGCAGCACGACCGTGCAGCCGGTCGCGCCGGCCGCGTCGGTGTAGTGCCCGGCACGGAAGCCGGGCGGGAGGGGATGGAGGGCGCTCATCGGCCTGCCGAGCCTAGACGCCCAGCAGCTCGCGCAGGCGAAGCCCGTTGCGGACCGCGAAGCCCTCCCAGTCGTTGTTGAAGTAGGCGAAGACCTCGACCGTGCGCCGCCACTTCCCCAGCCGCTGCGCCCACTCGCGCAGCTCGCTCTCGGAGTAGTTCCCGCGCCGCCCGCGATGGCCGTGGTGGAAGCGCACGAAGGTCCAGTCGGTCGTGAGCTCGTGCGCAACCCAGGGCCGTTCGGGGCTGTCGCCGATGGCCAGCGCCACGCCGTGCTCGCGCAGCAGCGCGTAGACCTCGGGCACGAACCACGACCGGTGGCGGAGCTCGAAGCAGTGGCGGCCCGGCGGCAGGTGGTCGAGCGCGTTGGCGAGGCGCTCGTCGTTGCGGTGGAAGGACTCGGGCAGCTGCCAGACGATCGGACCGAGCTTCGGCGTGCCCGCGAGCGGCTCGATGCGGTCGTAGAAGCGGCGCACGCCGCGGTCCATGTCGGTCAGCCGCTTCATGTGGGTGAGAAAGCGGCTGGCCTTGAGCGCGAAGACGAAGTCGTCGGGCGTCTGGTCGACCCAGCCCTGTACGGCGTCGCGCGAGGCCAGGCGGTAGAAGGTCGAGTTGACCTCGACGGTGTCGAACAGCGTCGCGTAATGGGCGAGCCAGCGCCGCGGCGGGCAGCCCTTCGGGTACACGACACCGCCGCGCCAGTCGGCGTAGTTCCAGCCCGAGCAGCCGACGCGGACCGGCTTCACGCCGGGTCGGCCGCGGCCAGCGCCTGCTCACGCGTGTGGAAGAGCTGCAGGGCCGACATCTTCCCGGCAGCGAACGTGAACACGTCGAAGCGATCCTGCACGAGCTCGAGCTCGCCGGCGCGCATGCGCTGCTTGCACCAGCCCAGCACCTGGTGGTCGTTGAGGTCGACGACGTCGACCAGGTCGAGGGCGAACGTGTCCCACTGGCTCGGCCAGTCCGTGAAGGCGGCGCGGAACTCGTTGCGGCCGCGGTAGGTCTTCGCGCTCGGGCGCTCCGGGGGCTGCACGATGACGACGTCGGCGGTGCAGTGCTCGATCATCCACGCGAAGTCGGCCCGCCCGAACGCCGCGTAGCCGGCGCGCGCGAGCTCGACGTGCTCGTCGCCCATGCGGCTACCCGATCCGCGCGAGCACCCAGTCGTCGCCCTTGCGCCCCAGTGCGAGGTCGGTCTCGCCGTCGGCGGCTTCGACGCGGAACACCGCCTCGTCCTGCTCCTTCCCGGGCCGGTCGATGACCTGCACCAGCGCCAGCTCGCGGATCGGGACGCCGGGCCGGTCGCGCTCGAACTCGCGCCGCGCGGCCTCTTCGAGCCGGGCCCGGTGCCAGCCCTTGTCCTCGGCGTGGGCGGCCGCGAGCGCACGGTCGGCGGCGCGGATCTCGGTACCGAAGCGGCGGGCCAGCCGACGCCGCCGCTGGGCGTTGGCGGCGGCGCCGCCCACGGCCAGGAGCGCGAGCACGACGACCACTGCGAGGACGACGATCTCCCAGGTCTCCACGCCCGCATGAAAGCATCCCCGCCTCGTGAGCGCACGCGCCTGGGCCGTCTTTGCCGCAGTCTCCGTCCTCTGGGGCATCCCCTACCTGTTCATCAAGATCGCGGTCGGCGACCTCGAGCCCGGCTTCGTGGCCTGGGGGCGCATCGCCATCGGCGCCCTCGTCCTCCTGCCGATCGCGTGGAAGCTGGGGGCGCTGAAGGGGATGCGCGGGCACATCAAGTGGGTGATCGCGTACGCCGTCTGCGAGATCGCGGTGCCGTTCTTCCTCATCGCGGTCGGCGAGACGCACGTGTCCTCGTCGCTGGCCTCGATCCTCATCGCGACGATGCCGCTGATCGTCGCGCTGCTGGCCCTGCGCTTCGCGCCCGAGGAGAAGCCCACGCGGCTGCGCCTGCTCGGCCTCGTCGTCGGGCTTCTGGGCGTCGTGGCCCTGCTCGGCATCGACGTGGCCGGCCACCCCGACGAGCTGTTCGGGGCCGGCTGCATCCTCGTGGCCACGGTCGGCTACGCGACCGCGCCGATCATCATCAGCCGCAAGCTCGCCGACCAGCACCCGATCGCGCCGGTGACCGGCGGCGTGGTCTTCGCCACGCTCGCGCTGCTGCCGCTGGCGATCATCGGCGCGCCGCACTCGGTCCCGTCGGCGGGGTCGATCGCCTCCGTGGTCGTGCTCGGCGTGGGCTGCACCGCGCTGGGGCTGGTCCTGTTCTTCGTGCTGATCACCGAGGCCGGGCCGAGCCGGGCCAGCGTGATCACCTACATCAACCCGATCGTGGCGGTGGCGCTGGGCGTGACGCTGCTCGACGAGCGCCTGGGCGCCGGGGCCGTGGCCGGGCTCCTGCTCATCCTCGCGGGGTCGTGGCTGGCCACCGACGGGCGGTTGCCGCCCGGGCTCGCAGCGGTGGCCGCGCGGATCGGGCTACGGCCTAAGCCGGCACCGCCCGCGACGCAAGGTGCGCCCCGACCTTCCGCTTGACGCGCTGCAGCGCGTTGTCGACCGTCTTCGTGTCGCAGCCGAGCCGCTCGCCGACCGCCTCGTAGGAGTGGCCGTCGAGGTAGAGCGCAAGCACACGCGACTCGAGGTCGGACAGGACGGTCGACAGGCAGGCCACCAGCGAGCGCAGCTCCTCGGAGGAGATGACCTGGTTGACCGGGTCGTGCGCGGTGGGCCCGGGCAGGATCTCGTCCAGGGTGGGCTCACCGTCGGTCGCCGCGGCCGGCGACGTGGAGAAGGACACGTACTGGTTGAGCGGGGTGTGCTTGTTGCGAGTGGCGGTCTTGACCGCGGTGATGATCTGGCGGGTGATGCAGAGCTCGGCGAAGTTCCGGAACGACGACTCACGGTCGGAGCGGAAGTCGCGGACGGACTTGTAGAGGCCCACGAGCCCCTCCTGCACGAGGTCGTCGCTGTCGCCGCCGGCGAGGAAGTACGACGAGGCCTTCAGGCGCACGAAGCCGTAGTACCGGCGGACAATGCGGTCCATCGCGTCGGGCGAGCCCTGCTTGGCCAGGGCCACCAAGTACATATCGTCAAGCTGAACTTGACCTTGAGACTGCTGAGCGAAGCGAGCCACGAACGGTCCTTTCGTGAGGAACCCCCTGCAAACAGGGACCCTCGTCGGTTCGTAGCGCTTACCTCCCCAGCGCCACTCCTCCACGAGCCAGGGTCTTAACCCTCAGCTTCATGTTGAGCTGGCGGGAAGGTCTCACAGTTATGAAGCACTGTCAAGCTCCGCTCTGCGCTGCAAGATCCCGTACACCAGAGCGGCGGCTGCGGCGCTCACGTTGAGCGACGCGATGCGACCGCGCACGGGCAGCGCGACGAGGTCGTCGCAGGCGTCCGCGACACGCGGGCGCAGACCCTTTCCCTCGGCCCCGAGCACGAGCACGACGCCGCCGCGGTAGTCGGGCCGGTCGTAGGGCGTCGTCGCGTCCGCGGAGGCGCCGTAGCACCAGCAGCCGGCCTCCTTCGCGGCAGCCAGGAAGTCAGCCAGGTTCCGCACCCGTGCCACCGGCAAGTGCTCGACCGCGCCGGCCGAGGCCTTGCACACCGCGGGCGTGACCTCGGCTGAACGGCGCTCGGGGATGACCACGCCGGTCGCGCCCGCGACCTCGGCCGTCCGGCATACGGCGCCGAGGTTGTGCGGGTCCGTGACCTGGTCGAGCGCGACGACGAGCGGAGCGGGCGCGGCGAGCAGCGCGGCGGGGTCGGCGTAGGGGTAGGGGTCGGCGCGCGCGGCCACGCCCTGGTGCTCGGCCGTGCCGGCGCGCTCGCTGAGCGCGGCCTCGTCCACCACCGTCACATCGACCCCGGCCAGCCAGTCCAGCCGCGCCGCCCGCGCCGTCGCCCACACCGCGTGCACCGCCCGGCGCCCCCGCAGCGCCTCGCGCACGGGGTTGCGGCCGTAGACGATCAACGCGGCACGAGCTCGAACCCGCCCGCGACGTCGCGGACCTCCCACCCGCGCGCCGCGATCTCGTCGCGCAGGCGGTCGGCGGTCGAGAAATCGTGGTCGGCCCGGGCCTGCCGGCGCTGCTCGGCCAACGCCTGGATCTCCGCGGGCGCGCCCTCGGCCTCGGCCGCGAGCAGGTTGGCCAGGCCGAGCACGTCGAGCATGGCCTCGAGGTCCTCGCGGCCGACCGCGTCGCGGCGGTTGGCCTCGCGCACCCACTCGAAGACGGCGGCCAGCGCCTCGGCGGTGTTGAAGTCGTCGGCGAGGGCGGCGAAGAAGCGCTCGCGCAACGGCGCCATGTCGGCGGGCGAGGCCCCGTCGCGCAGGCGTCGGCCCGCTTCGCGGATGCGGTCGACCCGCGCGGCCGCCTCCTCCAGGCGCTCGGCCGAGAAGGCCAACGGCTGGCGGTAGTGGCCGCTGAGCAGGTACATGACCACGGCGTCCCGGCCGTACTCGTCCAGGGCCGCGTGCAGCAGAAAGATGTTGCCGACCGACTTGGCCATCTTCTCGCCCTCCTGCTGCACCATCCCGTTGTGCATCCAGATCCGGGCGAGCGGCTCGCCGCGCGCCGCGCGCGTCTGCGCCGCCTCGTTCTCGTGGTGGGGGAAGACGAGGTCCGAGCCGCCCCCGTGGACCTCGAAGTCGAGGCCGAGAAAGGCCTCGGCCATGGCCGAGCACTCGATGTGCCAGCCGGGGCGGCCGCTGCCCCAGGGCGCGTCCCAGGCCGTGTCCTCGTCGGGCTTGTGCCCCTTCCAGAGCGCGAAGTCGAGCGGGTCCTCCTTGCGTTCCGCCCCGTCGCCGCCCTCGCCCTGGTCCATGTCCTCCACCCGGCGGTGCGAGAGCTCGCCGTACTCGGGATAGGAGCGCACGCGGAAGTAGACGTCCCCGTCGGCCGCGTAGGCGTGGCCGTCGTCGACCAGCGCCCCGATCAGGTCCTCGATCGGCCCGATGGTCTCCGAGGCCAGCGGCTCCGCGTCGGGGCGCCCGAGCCCGAGCCGGTCGGTGTCCTCCACGTAGCGCGCGGTCATCTCGCGCGCCAGCTCGGCCGAGTTGCGCCCCTCGGCGCGGGCGGCGTCGTAGATCTTGTCGTTGATGTCGGTGACGTTGATGACCAGCGTGGGCTCGTAGCCGACGGCGGCCAGGAACCGGCGCAGGACCATGAAGACGACGTAGGGCCGGGCGTTGCCGACGTGGATACGGCCGTAGACGGTCGGGCCGCAGGCGTAGATGCCGACGCGGCCCTGCTGGCGGGGCTCGAGCGGGACCACCGAGCCGGTCCGCGTGTCGTGCAGCCGGATCGCGCGCACGCGCGGGACCCTAGCGTCGCCTTTCGCCGCTGCGGGCGACGTGCTCGAGCCGCGCCTGCGCCGCAGGGACGTCTACGCAAATTCCGCAGAACAGGGAGGGACGAGCGGGGGAATCCCCATTCTCAGCGGCGTTTCCCGCCCGGGGGACCGGGTACCGTGCGACTGCCGTGACTGGCCAAGCCCTCAGGGGCCAGCATCTCGAGGTGGTCGAGCGGGCGTTCCGGCGCCTTCCCGACCGCTACCTGGGCGCGGAGCCGGGGTTCGACGCCACCTACCACGTCCGGCTGGGCGACGTCGGCCACACCTGGGAGGTCCGCTGCACCACGCACGGCGCGCGCGTGCGCAAGGGCGTCTCCAGCCGGCGCCCCGACGTGACCATCGGCACCGACTCCGAGACCTGGGCACGCCTGCGCCAGGGCGAGCTCTCCGGCATCGAGGCGTTCTCGCAGCGCAAGCTCTACGCGCGCGGGAACCTCGACCTCGCCATCGGCTTCGAGGGGCTGTTCCGCCTGCCCAACGGCCGCCCGCCGCTGCTGCGCATCCACGACGTGCACGTGGGCCGTACCCGCGTCTCCACGCTGACGATGGGCCGCGGCGAGGTCCCGGTGATCCTCCTCCACGGCCTCGGCGGGACCAAGCACTCGTTCTTCGACACGCTGGCCGCGCTCAGCGACCACTACCGCGTCCACGCCATGGACCTGCCCGGGTTCGGCTCGTCCTCGAAGCCCACCACGGCCGGCTACGACGCGCCCTACTTCGCCCGCACGGTGCTGCAGGCCATGGACGAGCTCGGGATCGAGCGCGCGCACCTGGTCGGCAACTCGATGGGCGGCCGGGCGGCCATCGAGCTCGGCCTGACCGCGCCCGAACGCGTCCGCAGCCTCGGCCTCCTCTGCCCGGCGGTGGCCTGGATCAAGCGCGGCTACCACCCGCTCGTGCGCCTCCTGCGGCCCGAGTTCGGGCTCCTGCCGCACCGCTTCGGCCGCGACACCGTCGCGCGCCAGTTCCTGGGCCTGTTCGCTGACCGCGATCAGATCGACCCGTCCGTGGCCGACGTCGTCGTGGACGAGTTCCAGCGCATCTACGGCTCGGCCGGCGCCCGCATCGCCTTCCTGGCCGCGGCTCGCAACATCTACCTCGACCGCCCCTTCGGCCGCGGCGGCTTCTACCCCCGCCTGGCCGAGCTGGCCCCGCCCAGCCTATTCGTCTGGTCCTCGCACGACCGGGTCGTGCCGCCCGCGTTCCGCCGCCACGTCGAGCGCTGGCTTCCGGACGCCGAGCAGATCGTGCTCGACGCCTGCGGGCACGTACCCCAGGTCGAGCGCCCTGAGCAGACCAACGGGCTGCTGCGGCGGTTCTTCGCCGACGTCGACGCACTGGGCGCGTCGGGTGCGGCCGCGGCGGCGGCCTAGTTCCTAAACTGAGCACCAGTGGAGGCAACCGCCGCAGAGGCCGCGCGCACCAACGGCCGCCCTCCCGAGGAGGAGGCGCGGGACCAGTCGAACCTGGTCACCCGGCTCGTGCGCGGCGTCGCGTCGCAGCTCCAGCGCCGGATCCCCGCCGCCGACCTGGACGAGCGCGACCCGGACTACATCCGCGAGAACCTGCCGGCGGCGTGGCTGCTGAGCTCGCTGTACTTCCGCGGCGAGGTCCGCGGCCTGGGGA
>Ga0207708_10000223_pt1 | contig 45098 bp, 48 predicted proteins | sample KBSK5101metaG_FD_184340 | JGI IMG/M metagenome (GOLD analysis project Ga0207708, IMG submission 184340) | Corn, switchgrass and miscanthus rhizosphere microbial communities from Kellogg Biological Station, Michigan, USA - KBS K5-10-1 metaG... | ecosystem: Host-associated > Plants > Roots >... | reverse complement strand
GAGACCTTCCTGCCCGTGCAGCGGACCTTGGCCTTGAAGTTCGTGATCTTCTTGGAGCCGTAGTCGAAGGTGACGAGCAGCCCCTGGTCGGTCCCGCCGGTGAAGTGCTCGGTCGCCGCGAACGCCGCCGTGGGCAGCGCGAGGGCGAGGACGGCCACGAGGGCAAGTGCGTAGCGGCTCATAGTCCGTAGGACCGCCCGATCACGTCGAGCATTATCTCATCCGTCCCGGCGCCGATCCGGTTGAGCCGCATGTCGCGCCACACGCGCTCCACGCCGTACTCCTTCATGTAGCCGGCGCCGCCGTGGATCTGGATGCACTCGTCGGCCACCTCGACGGCGATGCGGGAGGCGTACAGCTTGGCCATCGAGATCTCGCGCACCGGGTACTCGCCGTTCTGGAACCGCCACGCGGTCGTATAGACCATCTGGCGCGCCGCCTCGATCTTCGTGGCCATCTCGGCGAACTTGTGGCGGGTGACCTGGAAGTGGCCGATCGAGCGTCCGAACGCCTTGCGCTCCTTGGCGTAGTCCAGCGTCCGATCGAAGCACTTCTGCGCCCCGGCGACGCAGCCGGCGGCGCCGATCAGGCGCTCGCCCTGGAGCTCCCACATGATGTGGTAGAAGCCCTTGCCGACCTCGCCGAGCACGGCCGACGCGGGCACGCGCACGTCGGAGAAGGCCAGCAGCGCCGTGTCCGAGGCGTGCATGCCGAGCTTCTCGAGCTTCTTCTCGCGGATCACGCCGGGCGCGTCCATCGGCACCAGGAACAGCGTGAAGCCGTCGTAGCCGGCGTCGGGGTCGGTCTTGGTCACCAGCACGATCACGTCGGCCCGGTGGCCGTTGGTGATGTAGGTCTTGGAGCCGTTGATCACGTACTCGTCGCCGTCGCGCACGGCGCGGGTCTTGATCCCGGCCACGTCCGAGCCGGCGTCGGGCTCGGTGATGCCCAGGCAGAGGACCTTCTGGCCCGCGATCGCCGGCACGACCCATTCCTGCTTCTGCTCCTCGGTGCCGAAGGCGAGGATCGGCGGCATCGCCATGTCGGTGTGGACCGCCACGCCCATGGCCAGGCCACCGGAGTTGGCGTGGGTGATCTCCTCGGCGAGGACCAGGCTCGAGTAGTAGTCGCCGCCCTGGCCGCCGTACTCCTCGGGCTTGTCGAGGCCGAGGAAGCCGAGCTCGCCCATGCGCTCGAAGACCCAGTTGGGGAACGTCGTCTCCTCCCACTCCTCGGCGTGGGGGGCGAGCTCCTTCTGGGCGAAGCGGCGGATCGACTCCCGCAGCTGCTGGTGCTCGTCGGTGAAGATGAAGTGCTTGCGCGAAGCCTCGAAGTCGGGCTTGAGGACGTTGTCAGCGGGGGCGGCCATGAGTAGACAGTAACGCTTCCCACTTCTCACTGTGGAGCAGGTCGCGCAAGCGGGTGTCCTCCACCAGGCCCTGCTCGCGCGTGGTCGCCTCGAGGTAGCGCTCCTCGAGCCGCCCGTACTGCAGCGCCGTGTGGGCGTCGACCATCGTCTTGTGTTCGTAGCCCGGCGTCGCGCCGCCGATCTCGACCTTGTGGCGGTACTGCTCGTAGGTGCGGCGGGGGAAGTGCAGGACGGTGATCAGCGGCTTGCGGCACGTGAGCCAGTAGCGCGGGGCGCCGCGCACGGCGTGGCTGCCGGGGGAGACGAACATGCGCGGGTTGGCGCGGTGGGCGACCTTGGGCCGCAGCGCGCGGCCGATCGCGTCGGTGGACACGGCCTCGCGGGCGGTCATGCGGTCGTAGAACCGGCGCCCGTCCTCGGGCCGGGCCACGAAGTTGACCCGCGGCAGCTCGAGGGCCCCGAAGCGGTGCGGCACCTTGGCCAGCGCCGCCTTGAGGTCGTCGCCGACCTCGGGCCAGTACAGCTCGTCGGCGTCGTCGTTGAGGATCCAGTCGGCGTCGAGCTCGCGCTCGGCCTTGCGGGCCATGCGCGTCACCCACGCCGCCTGCTGGACCTCCTCGCCGTCCTCGCGCAGCAGGTGCACGCGCTCGGGCTCGTCCCGGGCCCACGCCTCCAGCCGCTCGCGCGTCCCGTCCTGCGAGCGATGATCGGTCACGATCACCGCGTCCACGCCGCGGGCGAGGTGGTACGCGAGGTTGTAGTCGACGATGTCGGCCTCGTCGCGCACGAGCAACGTCATGACGACTCTCACCGGGCAGAAAGCTAGCTTCCCCTTCGTCGTCGGCTGCAGCCGCTCGGGGACGACGCTGCTGCGGGCCATGCTCGACGCCCACCCTGCGCTGGCCGTGCCGCCCGAGTCGCACTTCGCGCTCGCGCCCAACGTGCGCGCCCTGCGGCGGGCGCTGCGGCGCGACCCCTGGTTCGCCCTGTGGGGGATCGCGGCGCCCGACCTGCGCGGGCTGGGCTGTGCCGATGCGGTGCGTGCGGTCTTCGCGGCCTACGCCGCCGTGCGCGGCAAGCCGCGCTACGCGGACAAGACGCCGCACTACGTCTCCCACCTGCCGGAGCTGGCCGCGCGCTTCCCCGAGGCGCAGTTCGTCCACGTCGTGCGCGACGGCCGCGACGTGGCGCTGTCCCTGCTCGAGGTCCCGTGGGGGCCGGACACGCTCGAGGACACGGCCCGGCACTGGCGCCGGCGCGTGCTCGAGGGCCGCGACGCCGGCCTGCCCCCCGACCGCTACCGCGAGCTTCGCTACGAGGCGCTGGTCGCCGACCCCGAGCGCGAGCTGCGCGCCCTCGCGCCCTGGCTCGGGCTCGACTACACCGGCGCGATGCTCGCCTACTCCGACCGGCCGCTGACCGTGCCCCACGCCGAGCACCACCGCCGCCTGGCGCTCGCGCCCACGCCCGGGCTGCGCGACTGGCGCACGCAGATGGACCCCGCCGACGCGACGCGCTTCGCCGCCGTGGCGGGCGACGCGCTTGACCTGCTGGGGTACCCCTGATTCGACGTCGACGTCGACGTGCAGGCGCGGATGAGCGCCTCCGGGCTCATCCCACGAGCAGCTGCGCGATGTCGCGAACGGTCTCGTGCCCGTAGTGCTCCGACGGGTCCTTGTCCGTGAGTACGGCGAGCGAGAAGGCCACGCCGCCCGGGCCCTCGACCAGCGCAACCTGGTGGACGAGGCCCTCGCGCCAGCCGCCCTTCATGTACACCCGCCAGGCCGGCCCCACGCCCTGGGGGATGCCCCAGCGCTGCTCGGGCACGACACCGCCGAGCAGCTTGCGGGCGTAGTGGCGCTGCGCCTCGGGGACGAGCGCGTCCAGGCGGGCGAAGAAGCGGGCCTGGTCGGCGGCGTCAATGCGGGCCTCGAACAGCGCCGGCATGGCGAAGCGGCGCATGTGGGCGCGGCGCGCCAGGCGCAGCACCGGCCCGGGGCCGAGCCGGCGGTACACCCGCCGCGCCGCGGTGTTGGACGAGCGGCGGATCATCGGGTCGAGGATGCGCTGCTCGTGCGCGCTCAGCGGCGTCGCGCCCGCCTGCTCGAGCGTGGCGACGAGCAGCATGGCCTTGATCACGCTCGCCGAGGCGTAGGTACGCGACGAGTTGCGCCCGCGCATGCGGCCGTGCGAGTCCACGACCGCGAAGGCCACGCGGCCGCGGCGGTGGGCGGCGTAGGCGCGCGCGGCGGCCACGGCGCGGTCGGCGGGCACGACCGGCAGCGGCGGCGGGTGGGCGAGCAGCACGACGGAAGCCTCCCCGATCGGGTTGGATTCCGCCATGGCCTACGAGACGCTGCGCTACGAGGTCGCGGGTCGGGTCGCGACGATCGCGCTCGACACCCCCGACAACCGCAACGCCCTCTCCGACGAGCTGCTGGACGAGCTCATCGCCGCGTTCGCGGCCGCGGGCGCCGACGACGACGTCGGCTGCGTCGTGCTCACCTCGACCCACGACCGCGTGTTCTCCTCCGGCGCCAACCTCGGTGGCTTCGCCGCCGACGCGACGGTGGTCGAGAAGCACCTGGGCACCGAGCGCTTCCCGACCCTGTTCCGCACCATCGGCGAGCTGGGCAAGCCGACGCTGTGCGCGGCCAACGGGCACGTGCTCGCCGGGGCGCTGGGCATCGCCCTGGCCTGCGACCTCATCGTGGCCAAGGAGACGGCCGAGTTCGGGACGCCCGAGATCAACGTGGGGGCGTTCCCGTTCATGATCATGGCGCTGATCTACCGCAACGTCCCGCGCAAGAAGACGAACGAGCTCCTGTTGCTGGGCGAGCGCATCACCGCGCACGAGGCCGAGCGCATCGGGATCGTCAACCGCGTGGTCCCGGCGGTCGAGTTCGACGCCGCCGTGCGCGAGTGGACCACGAAGCTCGCGAGCAAGTCGCCGTTGATCATGCGGCTGGGCAAGGACGCGATGTTCCGCCAGCTCGACATGTCCTTCCTCGACGCGCTGGACTACCTGCGCGCCCAGCTCTCGCTGGCGCTCTCGACCGAGGACATCGTCGAGGGCGTGACGGCGTTCTTCGAGAAGCGGGATCCGGTGTGGAAGGGACGGTGACCAGTTAGAGTGGGAAGTAGCACGTCCCACTTCTCATGGCCGTTCCCGCAAACACCCTCGTCGACCGCCCCCCGATGCGGACGCTCGTCGAGGAGCTCGAGGCCCGGCGCGCGACGGCGCGACGCGGCGGCGGCGAGGAGCGGATCGCCCGCCAGCACGCGCAGGACAAGCTCACCGCCCGCGAGCGCCTCGACCTCCTGATCGACGCCGGGACCTGGGTCGAGCTCGGGATCCACGGCCGCCCGCACTTCTCCCAGCGGGCGATGGAGGGCAAGGAGGCGCCCGCCGACGGCGTCGTCACCGGCTACGGCAAGGTCGACGGCCGGCTCGTCGCGGTGGCCGCGTACGACTTCACCGTCATGGCCGGGTCGATGGGCATGACCGGCGAGACGAAGGTGGCGCGGCTGCGCGAGTTGGCGCTCTCCAAGCGCATCCCGCTCATCTGGCTGCTCGACTCGGCGGGCGCGCGCATCCAGGAGGCGGCGGGCTCGCTGTTCGCGGGCTCCGGCCACCTGTTCCGCGAGGAGGTGGTGATGAGCGGCGTCGTCCCGCAGGTCGCCGCGCTCATGGGGCCGTGCGCTGCGGGCACGGCCTACATCCCCGGGCTCGCCGACTTCGTGCCCATGGTCAAGGGCCGCGGCTCGATGGCGCTGGCCGGGCCGCATCTGACGAAGGCGGTGACCGGCGAGGACGTCACCCAGGAGGAGCTCGGCGGCTCCAAGGTCCATACCCGGGTCAGCGGGGTGGGCGACCTCGAGGTCGACTCCGACGAGGACTGCATCCGGGCGATCAAGGACTACCTGTCCTACTTCCCGTCGCACTGCGAGGAGGCGCCGCCGCGGCGCGAGGCCGCGGACCCGGTCGACCGCCGCGACGAGGAGCTCCTCGACATCCTGCCCGAGTCGCCGCGCAAGCCCTACGACATGTACGACGTCATCGGGCACATCGTCGACGACGGCGAGTGGTTTGACCTCAAGCCGCGCTTTGCCCGCACGATCATCACCTGCCTGGCCCGCATGGGCGGGCGCCCGGTCGGCATCGTGGCCAACCAGCCCAGGCACCTGGGCGGGATCCTCGAGAACGACTCCGCCGACAAGGCGGCGCGGTTCATCAACCTGTGCGACGCCTACGGGATCCCGCTGCTGTTCCTGCAGGACGTGCCGGGGTTCATGGTCGGCACCAAGGTCGAGCGCGCGGGCATCATCCGCCACGGGGCCAAGATGCTCTACGCCGTCTCGCGGGCGACCGTGCCCAAGGTCACCGTCGTCGTGCGCAAGGCCTACGGCGCCGGCTACTACGTCATGTGCGGCCGCGCCTACGAGCCCGACCTGATCGTGGCCTGGCCCAGCGCCGAGATCTCGGTCATGGGGCCCGAGGGGGCCGTGAACATCATCTTCCGCAAGCAGATCGAGGCGGCCGACGACCCGGACGCGACCCGGGCGGAGATGATCGAGGGAATCCGGCGGACGATCGACCCGTACATCGCTGCGGGCAACGCCATGGTCGACGACATCATCGACCCGCGCGAGACCCGCCCCGTGGTGTGTCGGGCCCTGGAGATGGCGGCGACGAAGCGTGTCGAGCGGCCTTGGAAGAAGCATGGGGTGATGCCGGTCTGAGGGGCGTCGGGTGTTGGGCGTCGGGCGTCGGGCGTCAGCGTTTGTGGCGGGACGTGATGAGCCCGTTCAGCATGCGCCCGAGACGCTGCGCCTCGTCTTGCGCTTCGCCGGGGAACGCCAGTCCGCGCATCTGGGCGCCGATACACGTCGAGTTCCCGAAATGTCCCCACGTACCGAGGTAGCGCAGACGGCATGAACTCTCGCCCCCAATGCCCAACGCCCAACGCCCAACGCCCATGAGCCACTACGAAGACCCCGTCATCCTCAGCTGCAGCATCAGCGGCGCCATCGCCAACCGCGACCAGTGCCCAGCGATCCCCTACACCCCGGAGGAGTACGCCGCCGAGGCCCGGCGCATCGTCGACGAAGGCGGCGCGCAGATCCACATCCACGCGCGCACGCCCGAGGGCACGCCGTCCTACGAGATCGAGGACTTCCGCGCGATCACCGAGGCGATCCGGGCCGAGGTCGACGACGTGATCATCAACTACTCGACCGGGGCCATCGGGGTGCCGCTGGACAAGCGCATCGCCTACCTGCGCGCGCTGCGCCCCGACGTGGCGGCGCTGAACATGAGCTCGATGAACTACGCGAAGTACTCGCGCCGGCGCAAGGACTTCGTGTTCAAGGCGGTGTTCGAGAACAGCTTCGACACGATCATCGCGCTGATCGAGGCAATGCGCGAGGCCGGGATCAAGCCCGAGCACGAGTGCTTCGACGCCGGCCACGTCGCCAACCTCGACCCGCTGCTGGACATGGGCCTGCTGACGCCGCCGCTGCAGATCTCGCTGGTCATGGGCGTCAACGGCGGCATCCGCCCCAACGCGCGCAACGTGGCCTTCATGGCCGAGCAGATCCCCGACGGCGCCGAGGGCCCCAACGCGTGGCAGGTCATCGGGATCTCGCGCGACCAGTGGCGGCTCCTCGGCGCCGCGCTGGTGCTTGGCGGCAACGTGCGCGCCGGCCTCGAGGACAACTTCTACCTCCCCGACGGCACGATGGCGCGGTCCAACGGCGACCTCATCGCCAAGGCGCGTCAGATGGCGCAGGACGTCGGCCGGCGCCCGGCCACCGTGGCCGAGGCGCGCGACATGCTCGGCGTGCCCCGGCGGGTCGCTGCATGAGCCTCCCGTTGGAGGGCGTGAAGGTCCTCGATCTCTCGCGGCTGCTCCCGGGCGGGTTCTGCTCGCTGCTGCTGGCCGACTTCGGCGCCGAGGTGCTGAAGGTCGAGGACGTGAACCTGGGCGACTACGTGCGGTGGGCGCCGCCGAAGTACGAGGGCGCCGAGGACTCGGCGGCGGGCGCGCTGTTCCTGGCCCTGAACCGCAACAAGTCCTCCATCCGCATCGACCTGAAGTCCGACGGCGGGCGCGAGGTCTTCCTGCGCCTGGCGCGCGAGCACGACGTCGTGCTCGAGTCCTTCCGCCCCGGCGTGCTCGACCGCCTCGGCGTGGGCTACGAGCGCCTGCGCGAGGAGAACCCCGGGCTCGTCTACTGCGCGATCACCGGCTACGGCCAGGACGGCCCGCTGCGCGACCGCTCCGGCCACGACATGAACTACCTCGGCCTGATCGGCCTGCTCGGACTCACCGGGGAGGAGGGTGGCCCGCCGGTCCAGGCCGCGGGCCAGATCGCCGACATCGGCGGCGGGGCCCAGATGGCGGCGATCGGGATCCTCACCGCGCTGCGCGAGCGCGACCGTTCGGGCGAGGGCCAGTTCGTCGACGTCTCCATGGCCGACGGCGCCCTGAGCTGGCTGGCCATGGTGGCCGCGCGCTTCTTCGCCGAGGAGCGGTCCCCGCGCCGGGGCGAGCTCGAGCTTGCGGGGCGGCTCGTCTGCTACCGCCCGTACGCCTGCGCCGACGGCTGGGTGACGCTGGGCGCGCTGGAGCCGAAGTTCTGGGCCGCATGGTGCCGCGGCGTGGGCCGGGAGGACCTGATCGAGAAGCAGTTCGAGCCCCCGGGCTCGCCCACCCACGCCGAGGTCCAGGGCATCTTCATGGAGCGCTCGCGCGAGCAGTGGAGCGCGTTCGCGGCCGCGCACGACTGCTGCCTCGAGCCCGTGCTCGACCTCGACGAGGCGTTGGCCTCCGACCTGGTGCGCGAGCGCGACATGGTCACCGAGCTCGACCAGCCCGGCGCCCAGCGTCCGGTGCGCCTGCTCGGCGCGCCGATCAAGCTCTCGCGCACGCCGGCCGACACCAACCGCAAGCCCGGCCCGGCCCTGGGCGAGCAGACCGACGCCGTTCTGCGCGCCCTCGGCTACGACGAGGCGCAGGTGGCCGCGCTCAAGCAGGCGGGCGCCGTCGCCGGGCCGGTCAGCGGTGCCCAGGGGTCCTTCATGGCATGACGACCAACGACGACATGCTCAAGATGAGCGAGCTGTCCGAGCAGTCGGGCGTCTCGGCGGGCACGATCAAGCACTACCTGCGCGAGGGGCTGCTGCCGGAGCCGGTGCGCACGTCGCGCAACATGGCCTACTACCCGCCCGACTTCGTCGAGCGCATCCGGCTGATCAAGCGCCTGCAGGAGGAACGCTTCATGCCGCTGCGGGTGATCAAGGACGTCCTCGACGACGACCCCGAGCGGGCAGCGGCGCTCGTCGAGCTCGAGGACCGGATCCTCGAGCGCGCGATCAGCGTGCAGGAGTCGGGCCGGGTCTCGCGGGCCGAGGTCAAGCGCCGCTACGAGATCCCCGAGAACGTGCTCGCGCGCATGGAGGAGCTGGGCGTGCTGAGCCCGACCTCACGCGGCTACGACGCCGACGACGTGGGGATCATCGAGGCGATCTCGCGCTTCCGCGCCGGCGGCTACGACGAGTCGCTCGGCTTCACCGTGTACGACGCCCTGCGCTACCGCGAGCACCTGCAGCCGCTGGTCGAGGAGGAGGTCGGGGTGCTGCTCGACCGCCTGGCCGGCGAGGTCTCGGTCGAGCGCGCGGTGGCGATCATCGCGGCGGGCTCAGACCCGCTGCGCGACCTCATCGGCGCCGTGCACTCCAAGCTGCTGCTCGCGGAGCTGCGCCGCCAGCGCAACGGCCGCCGGTCCTGAGCCGGCGCGCGCACACGGAGTTCTACGATGACAGTCATGCGTCGTTTCGTACTGCTCATCACGCTCGCGATCGCCGCATTGGCGGCGCTCGCCCCCATCGCCCAGGCCAAGGTTTCCGTGACGCTGCACGCGACCACCCACAACCCGACGGCGGGCAAGAAGTGGCCGATTACGATCACCGCCAAGGACGGCAACAAGAAGGTGTGCGGCCATGTCCGCTACGCCTTCCTGTTCAAGGGCAAGGTCGTCTCGCACCAGAACGCCGGCGTCGGCGGCAACTTCTGCGGCACGTTCAAGGACCCGGCCGTCATCTGGCCCAAGCGCGCGATCGGGATTCCGCTCACGTTCCGCGCCGTCGTCGACCTCAAGAGCGGCCAGCGCAACCTCGACTACGCGGTCAAGGTGAGGCGCTGAGCGGAGCTCCGGTCGCCGTCGATGGCGTCTCGAAGAGCTACGACGGTCAGATTCACGCGCTGCGGGACGTTTCGCTCGACCTCGACCCGGGCGAGTTCGTCGCGCTGACGGGCCCGTCCGGCTCGGGCAAGAGCACGCTGCTGCAGCTCATCGGCGGGCTGGATCGGCCCGACGCCGGCGACGTGCGCGTCGACGACATCTCCGTGCCCGGGCTGCGCCACCCGTCGCGGTTCCGCCGCGACGTCATCGGCTTCGTGTTTCAGCTCCACTATCTCCTGCCCCACCTGACCGCGTCCGACAACGTGGAGCTGGCCATGATCGGCACCGGCCGCAGCCATGCCGAGCGGGCCGACCGCGCCCGCGAGCTGCTCGGCGAGGTGGGACTCGGCCACCGCACCGGCGCGCGCCCGTCCGAGCTCTCGGGCGGCGAGCGCCAGCGCGTGGCCGTCGCGCGGTCGCTGGCCAACGAGCCGCGCCTGCTGCTGGCCGACGAGCCCACCGGCGCGCTCGACACCGTCGCCGGGGCGCGCGTGCTCGACCTCATGGAAGCGGTGCGCGAGCGCCGCGGCACCACCATGCTCGTGGTCTCCTACGACCCGGCCGTGGCCGAGCGCGCGGGCCGCGAGCTCCACCTGACCGACGGCCGGCTGACGGCTCCGGCTAGGACCGCGCCAGCGTCGCGCCCGGGTCCAGGCGGCTGACCCGCCAGGCCGGGTACAGGCCGCCGAGCACGCCGATGGCCACGCCCACGAGCAGGCCGCGGCCCAGGCCCCACGCGGTCACCTCGGGCGACGCGTAGCTGGACGCGCCGAGCGCGTCCACGAGCAGGCCGGCGCCGACCACCCCGAGCAGCAGGCCGAGCGCCGCCCCGATCAGGCTCACCCCCACGCCCTCGCCCAGCACGAGCGCCGCCACGCGTCCCGGACTCCAGCCGATGGTGGCCATGAGCGCGAACTCGCGCTGGCGCTCGAGCACCGCCATGGCCATCGTGTTGGCCACGGCGATCCCGCCGATGATCAGCGCCAGCACGACGATGACGACGACCGCCTTGCCGATGAGCTGCGAGTTGCCGCCCGCGCGCGCCGCGTCGTCCGGGTTGGCGATCGCCTGCAGGTTCGGGTTGGCGCGCAGGATGGCGCGGCGCACGGTCGCGGTGCGGGTCCCGGGCTTGAGCACGAGCGCGATCGTCGTGGCCTCGCCCGTGCGCTGTGCGAGCGTCTGGGCCGCCTTGAGCTGCAGCGACGCGCCGGCGTCCTCGAAGAACGCCCCCGACTGGTAGACGCCGCTGACCGTGAACGGCTTGTTCATGACCTTCACCGTGCCGCCCAGGCCGACCTTGAGCTCGTCCGCGAGGTGGCTGCCCACGCCGATCTGGTTGGGCGCGGCCGGGAACCGGCCCTTGAGATAGACCTCGCGGTGGGCCACGAACCCGTCGGGGTCCATGCCGAAGACGATGGCCGACGGCTGCGGGGCGATGCCCTCGACCACCAGCAGCAGCGGCGTGGCCAGCTGCACCCCGGTGGCCCGCTGGAGCTGGTGGCTGAGCTGGTCGGGCAGGATCGATGCTGTGGGGTCGGCGACCCCCTTCTGGAAGATGCCGATGTCGGCGTCGCCGAGGTGGATGAGGTCGCCCGCGCTCTTCTTCAGCCCCGACGTGACCGAGAGCAGCGCCACGATCGTGGCCACCCCGATGGCGATGCCGATCGCCGTCAGCGCGGTCCGCGCCGGGCGCCGGAACAGGTTGGAGCCGATCACCGCGAGCACGGCGGGCGAGACTAGTACGCGCGTTGCTCGGGCGGGATTCGGTATGAACCCGTAGCGCGCGTGCGCCACGGCCATAGCATCGGACGACGTCCATGCTCCCGTCGCGCCGACTGCACGTCCCGGTGATCGTCGGCCTCGTTCTCGCGGTGCTCGTCGCCTCGCCCGCCCCGGCGGCTCGCGAGGCCGCGCCGCAGCGCAAGCTCGTCGCCCACCTGTTTGCCACCACCCACGCGCCCAAGGCGGGCGATCGGTGGCCGATCCGCATCACCGCCCGCGACACCGGCGGCCATGCGGTCCGCGGCTCGGTGCGCTACGCGTTCCTCTACCAGGGCGAGGTCGTGCTGCGACTGAACCCGAAGGTGGACAAGAAGTTCGTGGGCGACTTCCGCGACCGCCACCTCGCCTGGTCCAAGCGCACGATCGGCCTCAAGCTCGTGTTCAGGGCCATCGTCGACACCAAGCTCGGCCAGGCCAACCTGGACTACGAGGTCAAGGTCCACCGCTAGGGCGCGTCACCAGCGCGCCCGGTGCCGCTCCATCACGCCGCTGCCCTCGGCCAGCTCCACGCCGCCGGGCAGCACGCCGGTGAAGCGCCCGAACGGCTGGTGGTAGCTCGAGCGCAAGACGAGCAGGTCGTCCTCGCGCGCCCGCTCGGCCTGCTCGGCGAAGCGCAGCGTCTCGCCGTCGACCCCGGTGAGCGCGTCCAGCGCGGGCGCGAACCGCACCGGGCCCACCTCGTGCGGCGCGCCGTCGAGCCAGAGCGTGCGCTCCGACGCGTGCAGGGCGTCGTGGATACCGGTGACGAGGTTCCAGGCGACCGCGCGGCCGTCGGCGGCCGTGCCCACACCGGCGCTCCACTCCCACGCGGTCTCGCGCGCGTGGTAGCCGGCCGACTCGTCCACCAAAGCGCGCGCCTCCACCGCCCGCTCGCGCCCGTCCACGACCACCCGGCCGCGGGCGCGCACGCCGCCGCGCTTGCGCGTCCACACGTACTCGTCTCCGTGCGGGCTCACCACCTCGACCGGCACGCCGTCGTCGACGATGAGGTCGATGGCCACGCCGCCGTCGCGCACGCGCGCGCTGCGCGCGTCGACCGCGACCCGTCCGGTGCGCAGCGCGCGCGTGCGCTCGGCCAGGCGCCCGGCGCCGGGGTCCCACACCGCCCAGAAGGCCTGGCCGAGGACGCCGATGCGCACGATGCCGACGCACAGCATCAGGCCCGCGTCGTAGACGCCGACGTAGGTCCAGCGCTTCAGCGGCCGGCCGCCGCGCACGAGCGGCATGCGGGCGGGCGGGAGGGGGAGGCCGTCGGGGCGCTCGGGCCCGGGGCCGCGCCACGGGATACCCTTTGACTGACTCGTCAATCGCCCCTCGACATGCGCGTCGCCACCGTTCAGCTGACCTCGACCGAGAACAAGGATGCCATCCGCGAGCGCGCCGACTCGCCCACCCGGCGCGCCGCGTCGGCCGGCGCCGGGCTCGTCGTCCGCCGCCCGGAGGTCGACGCGTGAGCTCCGCTCGGGCCGAGAAGCGCCAGCAGATCCTCGAGGGCGCCGTGCGCGTGTTCGCCCGCCAGGGCTTCCACACCTGCCGCGTGTCCGACATCGCCGAGGAGGCGGGCGTGGCCTACGGCCTCGTCTACCACTACTTCCAGTCCAAGGACCAGATCCTCGACACGTTGTTCACCGAGCGCTGGAGCGTGCTCCTGCAGGTCATCGCCGACACCGACGCCGAGGACCTGCCCGCGCGCGAGAAGCTGCGGGCGATCGCCGCCTTCATCATCGACTCCTACCGCCACGACCCCGACCTGATGAAGGTCATCATCGTCGAGGTCACGCGGGCGGCGAACACGTTCGGGGCCACCCACCTGCCCGAGATCCGCGAGGCCTACGCGGGCATCGCCGAGATCGTCCGCCGGGCGCAGGAGCAGGGCGTGTTCACCGACGCGGTCACCGCCGAGTTCGCGGCCATGGCCTACTACGGCGCCATCGAGCAGGTCCTGACCGGCTGGATCTTCGACGTTCTGCCCACCGGCGTCGACGACTTCGAGCAGGCCAAGACGCTGATCGTCGAGACCGTGTGCGGCGGCCTCGAGCGGTCTGCGGGCGCGGTGTGATTGACTCAGCGGCCGCATGGACAACGAAATCACAAAGCGCCTGCTCTGGTCCGGACTGCTCGCGGGGCTGGGAGCCCTGGCTTCGATCGCCACGACAAAGGTCGCCAGCCTGATTTGGCGACGTGTGTTCGGGGAAGACCCGCCGGAGTGACCGAGGAGCGCCCAACCGATCCCGAGACGGCGGAGAGCGAGGCTGTGACGCCGCCGCCGACCGAGGTCCGCGAGGCGCCCCCGACCCCGGCCCTGGAGCCGCCGGCTGCGGGTGCATCCCCGCCGGCCCAACCCCTTCCGCCCCCTCCGCCGCCCGCGATCGAGGGCGTCACCGAGCCCATCGGCGCGCCCCCGTCGCTGATCGACGAGCACCCCGAGATCCTCGTGGGCGCCGCGTTCGTGGGCGGGATCGTCCTCGCCAACCTCATCCGCCGCCGTGGGCGCTGACGGCCCCAGCCCCGACAACATCGTCACCGCGATCGGCGAGGTCGCCGACCGCACGACGGTCATCGTCCGCGAGGAGATCGAGCTCGCCAAGGCCGAGGTCCTCGCCAAGGTCTCAAAGCTCGGCCGCGGGGCCGGCGTCGCCGTCGCGGCGGGGATCTTCCTGTCCCTGGCCGGGATCTTCTTCCTCCACATGCTCGCGTGGGGCTTCTACGTGTGGCTCGACGTCGACGTGTGGGTGGGCTACGCGATCGTGGTGGTGATCCTGCTCGTGCTCGCCTCCATCGCCGGCTTCTTGGCCTATCGCTGGCTGAAGGGCGGCAGCCCGCCCACGCCGGACATGGCCATCGAGGAGGCCCAGCGGGTCAAGGCCACCGTGACCGGCGAGCCGCTGGACCCGGTTCGTGACCCGGCCGGCGCCACGCCGCCGACCTCGACCCAGGGGACGCCGCGGTGAGCGCCACGCCCGTCAAACGCACGCCGGACCAGATCCGCGCCTCGATCGAGGCCAACCGGGCCGAGCTCGGCGCGGCGGTGGAGCGCCTACGGTCGCAGGCCAACGAGCTCGCCGACTGGCGCGGCCACCTGCGCCGGCACCGCACCGAGGTGCTGATCGGCGCGGCCGCAGCCGGCTTCCTGCTCGGCGGCGGCATCGCCGCCGTGGCGAGCCGCTTCCGGCGCCGCAAGGGCTAGCGCCGCCCGCCTTCCGCGTCCGCACGCCACCGTACGCTGCGGCCGGTGGAAGCCTCTGGACTGCTCGGGGCGTCGCCTCCGCCGCCTCCGCCACAACCGCCGTCGGGCTCGCGCGGCCCGTCGTTCGCGACGATCGCGCGGGTCTTCTTCAGCTTGGTGGTCCTCGCGGGAGGGCTGTACCTGGTCTACCTCGTGCGGGACGTCGCCATCCTGCTGTTCATCTCGCTGTTCCTCGCCGTCGCCCTCGGCCCCGCGGTCGACTTCTTCCACCGCCGCAAGATCCCCCGGGCAGCGTCGATCCTGCTCGTCTACCTGCTCGGGCTGGTGGCGGTGTTCCTGGTCGGCCTGCTCGTCGTGCCGCCGATCGTCGACCAGGTGCGCGACGTCGCCAAGAAGGCCCCGCAGTACATCAAGGACATCCGCAACAACCCGACCCTGCGCGAGTACGACGACAAGTACAAGATCACCCAGAAGCTCGAGCAGCAGGCCAACAAGCTTCCGTCCGTGCTCGGCTCCGCCGCGGGCACGCTGCAGAGCGTCACCGTGGGCGTGTTCTCGGCCGCGGTCAAGCTCATCGCGGTCCTGTCGATCACGTTCTTCCTGTTGCTCGACGGGATGCGATTAACGACCTTCCTGTTCGGGTTGCTGCGCCCCGATCGGGAGCAGCGCTACCGCCGCGTGGCCGGGCAGGTCTACGGGGCGGTGGCGGGCTACGTGGCCGGCAACCTGATCATCTCGCTGGTCGCCGGGCTGGTGACCTACGCGACGCTGGAGCTGCTCGGTGTGCCCTTCGCCGTGCCGTTGGCCGTGCTCGTGGCCTTCCTCGACCTGATCCCGCTCGTGGGGGCGACGATCGGCGCCGTGGTGGTCGGGCTCGTGTCGCTGTTCGTCGACTTCCCGACCGCGACCATCGTGTGGGTCATCGTCGCGGTCGTCTACCAGCAGGTCGAGAACCACGTCGTGCAGCCGATCGTGTACCGCGAGACCGTCGACGTGCGACCACTGGTCGTGATCATCTCGATCCTCATCGGGGCGGCGCTGCTGGGCGTCCTCGGCGCGCTCGTGGCGATCCCGGTCGCGGCGACGGTGCAGATCATCCTGCGCGACTGGTGGGAGCGGCGGCAGGCCCTCCGGAGCGACGACGTGATCCTGCCGCCGGACGTCGAGCCCGAACCCGAGAGCTAGGGCTAGCCGTCCAGGTAGCGCTGCGGCAGCCCGCCGCAGCCGAGCAGGCCCGGGCCGACGTGAGTGCCGATGACCGGGCCGACCTCGGACACGAACGCGGGCTCGGTGCCGTAGACCTCGCGCCCGCGAGCGACCAGCTCGGCCGCCTCGTCGGGGGCCTGGATGTGCTGGACGACCCAGGCGTCGGCGCCCTGCTCGTGACGCTCGCGCATGTACTCGACCATGCGTTCGAACGCGCGGCGCGACGTGCGCACGCGCTCGATCGGGGTGATCTGGGACTCGACCGTGAGGATCGGCTTGATCTTCAGCGTCGAGCCCAGCCAGGCGCGGGCGGCGCCGACCCGCCCGCCGCGACGCAGGAACTCCATCGTGTCGATCGCGAACCACATCTTCAGGTGCTCGCGCGCCTCCTTGCACTCGGCCAGGGCATCAGCGCCCGCAAGCCCGCGCCGCGACGCCGCGGCCGCGACCATGGCGATGAACCCCTCGCCGCCGCAGGCGGTGGCCGAGTCCATGATGAAGATGCGCTCGCCGCCCTTGCCCTCCTCCTCGAGGTGCTGCTTGGCCTGGGCGGCCGACTCGCACGTGCCCGACAGGCCGGCCGCGAGGTGCACGGAGACGATCTCGCGCCCCTCGGCCAGCAGCGGCTCGTAGACCTGGACGAAGTCGCCCACCGACGGCTGCGAGGTGGTGGGGAGGTCCTCGGCGGTGCCCAGGTAGGTGTAGTAGTCGTCGAAGCCGGGGAGGTCGGCCTCGCGGTCGGTGCGGCCCTGCCAGTTGACGTAGAGCGAGACCTCGTGGATGTCGTTGCGCTCCACGAGCTCGCGCGGCAGGTAGTGGGTAGTGTCGGAGACGACTGCGACCGGTGGGCTCACGGCGGCGACCCTACACTCCCGCCGTGCCCAAGACCCTTGTCACCGGGGCCTCGGGGCTGGTCGGGTCCAACCTCGTGCGGGCGCTGCGCGAGCGCGGCGACGACGTGCGCGCGCTGCTGCGTTCCACCGCGCGCGAGGACAACCTGGCCGACCTGTCCTACGAGCGCGCGACCGGCGACGTGCTCGACCGTCGCAGCGTGCGGCGGGCCCTGCGCGACGTCGACCGGGTCTTCCACGCGGCCGGGCGGACGTCGCTGCGCATGGCCGCGGCCGACCTGAACCGCATCAACGTCGACGGCACCCGCATCGTGCTCGAGGAGTGCCTGCGGGCAGGCGTGGAGCGCGTGGTCTACACCTCGTCGGTGGCCGCGATCGGCCCCGCCCGGCGCGGGTCGACCGTCGACGAGACCCAGGTCTTCGACGCCGGCGCCTACGGCATCCCCTACGTCAACGCCAAGCACGAGGCCGAGGTCCAGGCCCTGCGGCTGGCCGCCCGCGGGCTGCCGGTCGTGATCGTCAACCCCGGGTTCGTGTTCGGGCGCGGCGACATCAACCGCTCGTCGACCGAGATCGTGCGCCGCTTCCTGCGCCGCCAGATCCCCGCCTACGTGGACGGGGCGCTGAACATCATCGACGTCCGCGACGTCGCCCGCGGCCACCTGGCCGCCGAAGAGCGCGGCGAGCCGGGCGAGCGCTACATCCTCGGCAACCGCAACTACACGCTCGACCGCCTCTTCGCCGACCTCGGGCGGGTCTCCGGCGTGGAGCCGCCGGCGGTCAAGCTGCCGCTGCACGTCGCGCTCGCCTTCGCCGAGGCGCAGGCCCGTCTGCCCGGGCGGCCGCAGGTCACGGTGGCCGAGGTGCGCGCCTCCAGCCTGTGGTGGACGTGCCGCAACACGAAGGCCAAGCGCGACCTCGGCTGGCGCCCGTCCCCGCACGAGGACACGATCGAGGCCACCGTCGACTGGTACCGCGAGCGTGACGGGGCGCGCCTGGCCAAGCCCGGCGCCCGCCAGCCGCTGCAGCTGCGGGCGGCCGGGGCCCTGCTGCGCCAGGTCGGCGGGCTCGTGGGTAGGGTGGTCTGAAGGCCATGGCCACGCTGTACCGGTGCATCACCCCGACCGACTGGCTGTGCCCGTGCGGCCGCGTGGCCCGCGCCCTGCGCAAGCAGGGGATCGAGTACGAGGAGGTGCGCGTGCCCTACGCCAAGCGCGACCGCTCGGAGGTCAAGGCGCTCACCGGCCAGGCCCACGTGCCCGTGGTCGTGCTCGAGGGCGACGCGATCTGCGACTCACGCCGGATCATCGAGCACCTCGCGCATCGAGCAGCGGTCGCAGCGTCTCCGCGCTGACCGGCCGGGCCACCCCGCGCTCGGTCACCAGCGCGGTGATGAGGCTGGCCGGGGTGACGTCGAAGGCCGGGTTGCGCACCGGCGTGTCCGGCAGCGCCAGCGCGGCGCCGCCGGCCTGGCGCACCTCGTCGGGCGCGCGCTCCTCGATGGCGATCCCCGCCCCGGTCGGCGTCGTCGGGTCGATCGAGGAGGTCGGGCCCGCGACCACGAACGGGATGCCCGCGGCGGCCGCGGCCAGCGCCAGCGGGTACGTGCCGACCTTGTTGGCGACGTCGCCGTTGGCGGCCACGCGGTCGCAGCCGGTGATCACGGCGTCGACCTCGCCGCGAGCGATCAGCCCGGCCGCGGCCGAGTCGACCACGAGCTCGTGCGCGACCCCAGCCCGGCGCAGCTCCCACGTGGTGAGCCGCGCGCCCTGCAGGAGCGGGCGGGTCTCGGTGGCGAGCACGCGCACGTCGTCGAGGGCGAGGATCACGGCCAAGGCGGTGCCGCGGCCGCCGGCGGCCAGGGCACCGGTATTGCAGTGCGTGAGCACGGTGGAGGCGCCGCGCAGCAGGTCGGCGCCCGCGGTCGCGATGGCGGCGCTGGCGGCGTCCTCCTCGGCGTGGATGCGCTCGGCCTCGGCACGGGCGGCGTCAACCCCACCGGCGCGCGCGGCGGCGTGCACGCGGTCGACCGCCCAGGCCAGGTTGACGGCGGTCGGGCGCGCGTCGCGCAGCGCGGCGGCGGCACGGTCGACGTCGGCGCCGGCGGCCGCCGCCATGACCACCCCGTAGCCGGCCGCGATCCCGATCAACGGCGCGCCCCGGACGGCGAGGCGGCCAATCGCGTCCGCGACCGCGTCGGCGTCCTCGAGCACGAGTACCTCCTCGGCGAAGGGCAGCGCGGTCTGGTCGAGCACGTGGAGCCGGGTCCCGTCCCAGCGCAGCGGCGGCGTGGCCATCGGGGTGAATGTAGACCGATAGGGTCGGTCGCCCTTGCGCGCCTGGATGGTCGCCCACGTCGTGCTCGTCGCCCTCGCCGCGGCGCCCGCCGCGCGCGCCGACCCGATCATGCCGCTCGACCAGGTCCGGCGCGGGATGCACTGCACCGGACTGACCGTCGTGCGCGGCACCGACATCGCCGGGTTCGACGTCGACGTGCTCGACGTGGTGGCCGGCCGCCCGCCCGAGGACCCGCGCATCCTCGTCTCCGTCTCCGGGCCGGCACTGGGCGACGCCGGGATCGCCGAGGGCTTCTCGGGCGCGCCGATCTCCTGTCCGGACGCCTCCGGCACCCGGCGCGTGATCGGCGCCATCTCCGAGACGCTGGGCCAGTACGGGGAGACCGTGGGGCTGGCGACGCCGATCGAGCAGATGATCGGGCTGCCGGCCGACCCGCCTGCCACGGCCCGCTACGCGCCCGACCTGCTCGGGCAGGGCAAGCCGCTGCGCGGCCTGCTCACCGTCGGCGGCGTCTCGGGCCCGCTGGGCTCGGCGCTCGAGGCGACCGCCCGCCGCGACCACCGCGCGTTCCTGGCCGTGCCGCCCGGGCCGCTGGGCAGCTACCCGCCCCAGCCGCTGGTCCCGGGCGCCTCGGTTGGCGCCGGCTATTCCGTGGGCGACATCGCCGTCGGGGCGATCGGCACCGTGACCTATACGGACGGGAACCTGGTCTACGCCTTCGGCCACCCGTTCGACTCGGCCGGCAAGCGGGCGCTGCTGCTGCAGGACGCGTTCGTCTACACCGTGATCGCCAACCCGCTCGACACCCAGGACAGCACCTCGTACAAGCTCGCCGCGCCCGGGCACGCGCTGGGCACGCTCTCCAACGACACGCCCAACGGCGTGGTGGGCCAGGTCGGCGTGCTGCCGGACACCGCCGCGCTGACCGTGAACGCGACCGACGGCGACACCGGCGCCCAGCGCGCGATCAGCGCCCGGGTGGCCGACGAAGCCAGCGCCGGCTTCCCCACCGGCACCTCGCCGCTCGGCCAGGTCGCCGACCTGGCCTTCCTGCAGCAGGCGACCACGATCCTCAACGGCACCCCGGCGCGCGAGAGCGCCGACATGTGCGTGCGGGTGCTGCTGCGACTGGACGACCGGCCACTGCGCTTCTGCGACCGCTACGTGGTGCAGGACGACGGCTCCTCGTTCGCGTCCGGCGACATGCTCGGTCCGCTGGCGCCGCTGGCCGCCGAGGACCTCGACGCGGCCATGACCCTGATCTCGACCGCGCGGTTCGCGGATCTCGGCGTCCGCGCCGCCGACGTCTCGCTGCGGCTGCGGCGCGGCCTGCACCTGGCCGAGATCGTGCGCGCCGGCACCACGACGCCGAGCGTGCGCCGCGGCGGGACCCTGCGCGTGGTCCTGCGCACGCGGCTGCTGCACGGCGGCCCGAAGACGTTCACGTTCCCGGTTGCCGTGCCGCACACGCTGCGGCCCGGCCGCCACGAGCTTCACCTCCGCGGCACCGGCCTGGACGACCTCGCCGCCGGCGCCAGCGAGGTCGTGCTCGAGATCGGCTCGGGCGGCGACGGCGGCGACACGGCCGACCAGGACGCGAGCGGCACCGAGCCCCCGACGTCGATGGACGACCTGCGCACCCAGTTCACCGACCTCGGCCGCTACGACGGGCTCGCGGGCGCGTTCACGGGCGGGCACGGCCGCTTCGCCGCCTATCGTGATCCGGACGACCGGATCGACGGCCAGGCCTCGGTCGCCTTCACGGTGAGAAAATGACCGGACATCTCGACAGCGTGAATGTCGGAAGGCCGCGGACCGAGCGCAGCGCGCGCGGCCGCGAGATCACCAGCGCGATCTGGAAGCACCCGGTTGCGGGGCGGGTACGCGCGGCCGGCGTCAACCTCGAAGGCGACGACCAGGCCGACCGCCGCGTGCACGGCGGCCCCGACCAGGCGATCTACGCCTACGCGGCGCAGGACACGGCCTGGTGGGAGGCCGAGCTCGGGCGCGCGCTCGGTCCCGGCGCGTTCGGCGAGAACCTGACGGTCTCGGGCATCGACGTGACCGGCGCCCGCGTGGGCGAGCGCTGGGCCATCGGCACCACCGTGCTCGAGGTCCGCCAGCCGCGCACCCCCTGCTACAAGCTCGCGCACCGCATGGGCGACCCGGGCTTCGTCAAGCGGTTCGGCGCCGCGGGACGGCCGGGCGCCTACCTGGGCATCGTGCGCGAAGGCGAGCTCGGCGCGGGCGACGCCATCGCGATCGTCGAGCGCCCGGACCACGCCGTGACCATCGGCCTGATGGCCGAGGTCTACCTGCACGACCACGCCCGCGCCGCCGAGCTGCTGGCCGCCCCGGCGCTGCCCGACGGCTTCCGGGCCTGGGTCGACGGGCGCCTGGCCGCCTAGCTCGTGGTCCGCGTCGACCGCACCGTGCGGTCCGACGTCGCCGCCCCGCCGGCGGCCTGCCTCGCCGTGCTGGGCGCGCCCGCGCGCTACCCGGACTGGGCGCGCCTGGTGCGCGAGGCCGAGGTGCGCGACGGCACCGTGCACCTGCGCGTGGAGGTGCTGGGCATGAGCACCGAGATGGCGTGCGCCCTCGAGCTCGCGCCCGAGGGCGCGGTGCTGCGGCGCCTGCCCTACGACGACGCCGACGACGAGCGCTTCACCGCCGCGTTCGCCGTGCGCCCGGCCGGCGCTGGGGCGGCGGTGGAGCTGCACGTCACCGCCGCCATCGACGTGCCCGGCGCGGCGTCGTTCCTGCGCGGGCGCATCGAGCGCCGCCTGGCCGACGACCTGCTGGCCGACCTGGCCGCGGCGGCGCCGAAGGCCTCCGGCTAAGGCCGCACGAACGTCGCGGGATCGGGCCCGAGGCGCTCGCCGCGGTCCAGCCCGTCGATCTGCGCCATCTCCGCGTCGGAGAGCTCGAAGTCGAACGCGCGGAAGTTCTCGGCGATCCGGTCCGGCGTGACCGACTTGGGGATGACGATGTTGCCGCTCTGCAGGTGCCAGCGGATGATCGCCTGGGCCGGTGAGCGGTCGTGGCTCTCGGCGATGGCACCGATGGCCGGGTCGTCGAGCACGTCGCCGCCCTGGCCGATCGGGCTCCACGCCTCGGTCGCGATGCCGTGCTCGCGCTGGTAGGCCCGCAGCTCGCGCTGGGCGAGGTACGGGTGCAGCTCGACCTGGTTGACGGCGGGCAGCGTCTCGGTCTCGTGGCCCAGGCGCTCGAGGTGCTCGAGGTTGAAGTTGGAGACGCCGATCGAGCGGGCGCGCCCCTCGCGGTGGAACTCCTCGAGGGCCTGCCAGGTCTCGACGTAGCGGTCCTCGCTCGGCACCGGCCAGTGGATGAGGTAGAGGTCGACGTAGTCGGTCTCGAGCCGCTCCAGGCTGGCCGCGAAGGCGCGCTGCGCCTGCTCGCGGCCGTGGTCGTCGTTGAACAGCTTGGTGGTGATGAAGACCTCGCTGCGGTCGAGGCCGACGGCGGCGATCGCCCGCGCGACCCCCGCCTCGTTGCGGTAGGCGGCGGCGGTGTCGATGTGGCGGTAGCCGACCTCGAGCGCGCGGGTCACGGCGGCCTCGGTCTCCGCGGGCGGGACCTGGAAGACGCCGAAGCCGAGCTGGGGTATCTCGCGCCCGTCGTTCAGGCGCAGGGTGGGGACGTTCTGGACTTGGGTCATGCTTTCGCGGCTACCCGCTCGGGCAGCCGCGAACGCGGGACTACGGGCGGTCCTGGATCTGCATGGGCGCCGACTGGCGCGGCGGCGCCGCGGCGGCCTCGACCGGAGCGTCGGCCGGCTGCTCGACGCCGACGAGCTCGGCCAGCTCGCCGTTCGCGAACATCTCCGTCACGATGTCGCAGCCGCCGACGAGCTCCCCGTCGACGAACAGCTGGGGGATCGTCGGCCACTGCGAGAGCGCGCTGAGCTCCTGGCGGATGGCCGGGTGGGGCAGGATGTCGACGGCTGCGAACGGCGTGCCGAGCGCCTGCAGGGTCGCCACCGTGCGGGCCGAGAACCCGCAGGCCGGCTGCTCAGGCGTGCCCTTCATGAACAGGATCACCTTGTTCTCGTCGATCGCGTTCTTGATGGCGTCGCGGATCTGCGTGTTGTCGTCGGTCATGGGCTCCCTAAGAGGTTGTCGTCTTGATCGACAGGGCGTGGATGGCCCCGCCGACCTCGTCGCCGAAGACGTCGTACACCATGCGATGCTGCTCGATGCGGGACCGCCCGGCGAACGTCGTCGAAACGACGGTCGCGCGGAAGTGGTCGCCCCCGCCCGTCAGGTCCTCGACCTCGGCCCGGGCGTCGGGAATGCCGGCCTCGATGCGGCGCTTGATGTCCTCCGCGCTGGGCATGTTTTGAGAGGGTAGCGACCGCTACACTTCGTAAAGCGTTGGACACGACCGAGTCGATGGAGATCGCATGCTCACGCTGACGGACAAGGGTGCCGAGAAGGTTCAAGAGTTTCTCGCCGGCCAGGACAACCCGCAGGTCACCGGCCTGCGCGTGGGGGTCCGTGGTGGCGGCTGCTCGGGGTTCCAGTACCTGCTCGCGTTCGACGAGCAGCGCGACGGCGACACCGTGGTCACCGAGCGCGGCATCAAGCTCCTCGTCGACAACTCCAGCATCCCGTACGTCCAGGGCTCGACCATCGACTACGTCGAGTCGCTGCAGGGCGCCGGGTTCCAGGTCAACAACCCGAACGTCGTGGCCGCCTGCGGCTGCGGCTCCTCCTTCCGCGTCGCGGAGGAGGAGGAGGTCAGCGCGCTCTAGTGCGCCGGCGGCGGCTCGCCGCCCTCATAGGGATCCTGGCCCTGATCGCCGTCGCGGTTGGGGCCTTCTTCGTGCTCCGCTCGCGGACCGAGCAGGGCGTGGCCACGCTGATCGTCCCGCCGCCGCGCGGGCTGGCTCTCGGCCTCGACGAGGAGAACGCCAGCCTGCTGGGCACGACCGGCGCGGCGGCGTTCGCGCCCTGGCGCCAGCGCCTGGCCGCCCTCGACCCGACCTTCATCCGCCTCGACGTCGTGTGGTCCAAGCTCCAGCCGTCGGCCAACGCCCCGCCGGACTGGAACCAGCAGCAGTCGGGCTGCGTGCGCGACGTGCCCCCCTGCGCGCCCTACGACGGGCTCCGGGGGCAGCTGCACGCGCTGGCCGAGCAGCAGCGCGCCCACCCCGGGCGCTTCATCGGGTACGTGGTGCTGTTCGGGGCCCCGCCGTGGGCCACCGCGCCCCGCCACGGCTGCGTGCCGCCGAACGTGGACCCGACCGGGCTGACCCTCAGCGACGAGGGGCGCGCCGCCTACGGGCGCTTCGTGGCCGGCGTGCTGCAGGTCGCGCGTCAGGAGGGCGCCGACCTGCGCTACTGGAGCGCCTGGAACGAGCCCAACCAGCCCGCGTTCCTCTCGCCCCAGCGCGACGGCTGCCACGTCAACGCGCCGGCGGTCTCGCCCGACGAGTACGCCGCGCTGGTGCGCGAGCTGCGCGTGACCCTGGACGAGGCGCCCGGGGACCAGCAACTCGTTCTGGGGGAGACCGCGGCCTACGACACGCCGCGCCCCACCGCCGCCTCGACGGTCGAGTTCGTCGACGGGCTGCCCCAGGACGTCGTCTGCGCGTCCGACATCTGGGCCCAGCACGCCTACGTCGGCACCGAGGGCATCGGCCCCGTGGCCGACCTCGCGGGCGATCCCGGCAAGGCGGGCTCGGAGCAGCTCCTGACCGCGCTCGAGCACGCGCTGGACCGGCGCGGCTGCTCGCAGCAGAAGCGCATCTGGATCACCGAGACCGGGGTCGGCGGCCCCAAGCCCGGCGGCCCGCGACCGACCAACGCAGCCGCGCTGCGCGGCCAGTGCCGGGCGCTGAACGCCGCCCTGCAGGCGTGGTACCGGGCCCCGCGCGTGGACGCGGCCTTCCAGTACACCTTCCGCGAGGACAACACCTACCCGGTGGGCCTAGTCAACACCGGCCTGACCGAGACCTATCCCAGCTACGACCTGCTGCGGGCCTGGAGCGATCGCGGCTTCCCGACCGACCGGCCGCCGCCGCTGCCGGCGCAGTGCCGCTAGTCGCGGGGCGCGTACGGGCGGGCGATCGAGGGCCGCGCCGGGTGATCGACCACGATCGCCCGGCACGCCTCCAGCACGCGCGCGGAGTGGAGCGTTTCGGCGGGGACGATGGCAGCGGTGCCGGGCTCGAGCACCTGCTCGACGCCCGCCACCGTGAGCGCCATCCGCCCCTCGACGAGGTTCCAGACCTCCTCCTCGGGGTGGTGGTGCTCGTGCAGCGGCACGGCGTCGGCGGCGATCTCCCAGTAGCCGAAGGTCATGCTCTCGGAGTGGAAGAACCGCCCGAACCAACCCGGCAGGCGCTCGACCGCGGCCAGGTCGTAAGGGTTGACGAACGGCATAGCCGGTAGCGTCGCACCATCGCCACCCTCGCGCCCACCACCACCGCGCCGAGCGGGCTGACCGAGGCCGAGGCCCAGCGCCGCCTGCAGGAGCGCGGCTCGCTGCCGGCCCCGCCGACCAGTCGCTCCTACGCGAGCATCGTCCGCGCCAACACGCTGACGATCCCCAACGCGATCCTGTTCGTGTTCGGGGTGCTGACGGTCACCTTCGACTCCTGGCGCGACGCGCTGTTCCTGGGCATCCTCGTCTCGAACATCGTCATCGGGTGCTTCCAGGAGGTGCGGTCCAAGCGGGCGCTGGACCGGCTCGCCGCGCTGGTCGCGCCCGAGGCGGTGGTGGTGCGCGATGGCACGGACCACACGGTGGCGCTGGGCGACGTCGTGGTCGGCGACCTCGTGAAGCTGGCCGCCGGCGACCAGGTCGTGGCCGACGGCACCGTGGTCAGCGCGGACGGGCTCACCCTGGACGAGGCCAACCTCACCGGCGAGTCCGAGCCGGTGGTGCGCGGGCCGGGGCAGCCCGTGTGGTCGGGCTCGTTCGCGGTCGAGGGCGAGGCGCTCTTCGAAGCCACGGCCGTCGGCCCGGACAGCCGGGCGGACAAGCTCACGGCCACCGCGCGCGCCTTCCGCCACCCGCGCTCGCCGCTCGAGCGCGGCACCGACCGCCTGCTGCTGTGGCTGGTGGTCGTCTCGATCCCGCTCGCCGTGGGGCTGCTGATCTCCGTGCTGCTGCGCGACCACAGCGCCGCCGAGCGCGTGCAGGCGCTGACCGCCGGGCTGGTCAACCTCGTCCCCGAGGGCCTGATCCTGCTCATCAGCCTCACGGCGGCCGTGTCGGCGTTCAAGATCGCCCAGCGGGGCGTGCTGGCCCAGCAGCTCAACGCGGTGGAGTCGCTGGCCTCGGTCGACGTCGTGCTCACCGACAAGACCGGCACGCTGACCGAGCCCACGCTGCGGGTGGTCGGGCTGGTGCCGGCCAACGACGCCGACGAGGCCACGCTGGCGCGCGCGTTCGCCGACTACGCCGCCAGCGCGCCGTCGCGCAACCTGACTCTGGAGGCGATCAACGAGGCAGCGCTGGCCGACGCGACGCCGCGCGAGGTGCGCGCCCAGGTGCCGTTCTCCTCGCGCCGGCGCTGGAGCGGCCTGGACCTCGGCGACGAGCGTCTGGTGCTGGGTGCGCCGGAGCGCTTCGCCGGCGCCGACGCCGACCTCGATGCCAAGGCCCGTGAGGAGGCCGCGGCGGGGCGCCGCGTTCTCGCGCTCGGCCGCACCGACGCGCCGCTGCCCGAGTCCGCGCCCGATGCGCCGTTCCCCGACGGCGTGCGGCCGCTCGGGGTGGTCATCGTGGCCGAGCGCCTGCGGCCCAACGCCGCCGACACCGTGACCTTCTTCGCCGACCAGGACGTCGTCCTCAAGGTGCTGTCCGGCGACGCGCCGTCCACCGTCGGGGCCATCGCCCGCGACGCCGGCGTGCCCGGCGACGCCGACGCGCTCGACGGCGAGCACCTCCCCGAGGACGCCACCGAGTTGCGCGAGGCCGTGATGGCGGCCCCGGCCGTGGGGCGCATCTCCCCGGACGGCAAGCGCCAGGTCGTCGATTCCCTGACCCAGGACGGGCGCTACGTGGGCATGGTCGGCGACGGCGTCAACGACGTGCCCGCGCTGAAGGACGCTCGCCTGGCCATCGCGCAGGGCTCGGGCGCACAGATGGCCCGCTCGGTGGCCGACCTGGTGCTGGTCAAGGGCGACTTCGCCGTCGTGCCGGGCATGGTGGCCGAGGGCCGCCAGATCCTGCGCAACATCCAGCGCGTCGCGCGCCTGTTCGTGACCAAGTCGATGTTCTGCGGCGTGATGGTGGTGGCGGTGGGGATCACCACCGCGACCTTCCCGCTGCTGCCGCGCCAGTTCACCCTCGCCTCCACGGTGACCATCGGCATCCCCGCCTTCCTGCTCGCGCTGCTGCCCAGCGCGGGGCCCTGGCGGCCCGACCGCTTCCTGCGCAACGTCGTGCGCTTCGCCGTGCCCGTGGGCATCGCCGCCGGCATCGGCATCGTCGCCGCCTACCTGCTCGCGCGCTACTCGTTCGACGTCGGCCTGGCCCAGGCCCGGACGGTGGCGACGGCGAGCGTGGTGGTGTGCGGCCTCGTCGTCGTGATCATGCTCGAGCGCGAGGGCGGGCGCGGGCAGGGCCTGGTCTACGGGCTGTGCGCGGCGATGGCGCTGCTGTTCGTGCTCGCCGACGCGGTGCCGTTCGCGCGCAACTTCTTCGAGCTCGAGACCCCGACCGGCGACATGGTCCTCGCCTGGGCGATCGGGTCGGCCGTCGGGGTGGCCGGGATGCTGCTGGTCAACCCCCGATCACCGCCCCCAGCAGACCGGTGATCGAGCGCGGGTCCAGGCCGTAGCGGGCCTTGTAGGCCTTGGCCGCGCCGTCGCTGGCCAACGCGAGCACGAGCGCCTCGCGCGAGGAGTGGGCGTGGCACGCGGCGCGGTCCAGCGAAACCAGCGCGGTGTCCTGCACGAAGCCGCCGATGCCGCCGGTCTCCGGCAGGTTGCGCGGCTTGCACGGGTCGCCGAGCGTCACCGGCGGCGGGCGGGCGCGGTCGGCGCCCAGCGCATAGGCGACCGGGATCAGGACCGCGATCGCCACCACGGCGAGCGCGATGGCGACCTGGCGCCGCGACGGCCACGGGGCGACGGCCAGGGCCGCGAGCAAGGCCAAGCCCGCGCCGACCGCGTAGCCGGGGGAGAAGGCGTCGTTGACCGAGGCGACCAGCGTCTGGCTGGCCCGCCGCCCGAGCCGGTTCCAGTCCGCCCGCTGGTCGTCGGAGATCGCGTCGGCGCCGTCGCGGAAGACCTTGCGCACGCCGGCCAGCGGCTGCTCGGTGTTGACGGCGCCGGCCAGCTGCGGCGCGATGTTCAGCTTGGCCAGCGGGTCGATGCGGGCGTCGAGGATCAGCGCCGCGCCGTGCAGGCGCGCGCTGTCCAGGGCACCGTTGATGCTCGAGGTCATCACCGGGGCAAGGACGGCGAGGCCGACGGCGATGCCGAGATGGCGGGTGCTCAACAAGGCGCTGGCCTGCCGCACCGTGCGCTCGGGCAGCAGGTCGCCGGCCAGCGCGGGCAGGGCCAGGCCCATGCCGATGCCGGCCAGCGCCTCGGGCCCCACCACCCACCACAGCGTGTCGGTGGGCACGAAGGCCAGGCAGACCGTGCCGGCGGCGACGAGCAGCGAGCCCGCGGCGGCGCGCCCTGCCGGCGCACCGCGAATGCGCGCACCCGCGACGGCGGCCAGCGGGAGCACCGAGACGACGACGGCGGCGGCCAGCGGCTCCACGCTCCAGCCGGTCACCAGCAGGAGCACGGTGAGGAAGATCATCGCCGTCAGGGCGGCCGACACCAGCGCGAGCGCGAGCCCGGCGCGGACAACGAGCGCGCCGTGGGGGAGGCGGCCGCCCTCGGCCACGCGCGGGCGCGCGGCGCGCAGGAACGCCGGCAGGGCGAGCAGCACGAGCGGCGCCTGCACGAGGAAGATCGCCCGCCAGCCCAGGACCTGGGTGATGGCGCCGCCCAGCGCGGGCCCGGTCGCAGTGCCCAGCAGCGTGGCCGCGCGCCACTGGGGGCCGCCGTCGGCGGCGCCGTCGGCCAGCAGCGCGAACGCGGCCGCGAGCATCGCCGCCCCGCCCGCGGCCTGCACGCCGCGCAGGACGAGCAGCAGCGGCAGCGACGAGACCAGGCCGCAGCCCAGCGAGGCCAGCGCGAACACGACCACGCCGACGCTGCCCACGCGCCCGGCGGCACCCGCGGCCAGGTGCCCGGCCGCGGGCAGGGCGAGCCCGAGCACGAGCGCGTAGACGGCGAGCACCGCGGCCACGCCGGCCACCGTCGTGTGCAGGGCGAGCAGGAGCGGTGGCAGGGCCAGCGCCACGATCCCGGCGTCGGCCAGCGCGAGGCCCGCGACTCCGGCGACGGCGTAGCTCTGGTTGCGGCCCACGCCCGGAAGGGTCGCAGGCCGCCTAGTCCCGCAGCGCGAGCTCCCAGCGCTGCTCGGTGATCGTGTCGCTCCATTCGGTGCCCACGCGCTCGGACACCATTAGGAACCCCGCCCGCCGGTACAGGCGGGCGGCATCGACCAGCGTGCCGATGGTGTACAGCACCACCGTGTCCAGGCCCTCGTCCCGCGCCCAGCCCAGCGCGTGCTCGAGCAGGCGGCCGCCGACGCCGCTGCGCCGCGCCTGCGGCGCGACGATGAACCAGCGCAGGCGTGCGATGCCGTCGCCCTGATCGGTCATGCCGACGGAGCCCACGATCTCGCCCTCGCGTTCGGCCACCCACAGCGCCGCGCCCTCCGACCGCGCCAGGCCGTCGGCGTAGCGGGCCATGCCCTCCGCCACCGAGGCCTCGATGTGGTGATCGAGGCCGTGCTCGCGCTCGTAGAGCACGCCGTGCAGGCGCGTGACGGCGCCGACGTCGCCGGGGCGCAGCCCCTGTCGGATGGTGGTGTCGGCGGTCAGCACAGCCCCACGATGCGCCTCCTGCATCGATAAGTCAAAGACCGATGCGGACTGCAGGCCATAGCATGACCATATGGAGCTGCGCCAGCTGCGCACGTTCGAGGCGGTGGCCCGCCATCGCAGCTTCACGCGCGCGAGCGAGGAGCTCATGGTTGCGCAGCCGGCGGTCTCCCAGCAGGTGCGCCGGCTCGAGCGCGAGCTCGGCGTCGACCTGCTGCGCCGCACCAGCCGCCACGTGGCGCTGACCGAGCCGGGCGAGGTGTTGCTGGCCGGCGCCCGCCGCGTGCTGGCCGAGGCGGCCAGCGTCGTCGACGAGCTGCAGGCCCTGCGCGGCCTGCGGTCCGGCCGGGTGGCGGTGGGGGCGATGCCGCCGATGCCGCGCCTCGACGTTCCGTCGCTGATCGCCGCCTTCCACGCGCTCCACCCGGCCATCGGCGTGCGCCTGGACGAGGACACTGCCGCCAACGCCCTGGCCATGCTGCGCAGGGGCGAATTGGACTTGAGCTTCGCGTTCCTCTCCCCGGAGGAGGCGGGCGCCGACCTCGCCGGCGTGCTGCTGCTGGAGGAGGAGCTCGTGGTGGCCGTCGCCCACGACCACCGGCTGGCCAAGCGACGGCGGCTGCAGCCCGCAGCGTTGCGTGACGAGACGCTCGTGGCCTTCAAGTCGGGCTCGGCCCTGCGTGCCGCCGGCGACGCGGCGCTGGCCGCCGCTGGCGTAGCCCCGCGCATCGCCTTCGAGTCCAACGAGCTCCTGACCGTGCGCGCGATCGCCGCCCTCGGCCTGGCCGTGGCCATCCTTCCCCGCGGCTTCGTGGACGTGCCCCAGGCCGACGTGGTCGGCATCCCGCTGGGCTCGCGCCCCGTGCGCCAGCCGGTCTCGCTGCTGTGGCGCGCGGGCGAGCGCCTGTCCCCCGCCGCGACGGCGTTCCGCGACTTCGTTCAGACCGGCTCGTTGTCCAGCGACGCCCACAGGTAGCGCGACGCCAGCGTTCGGTAGGGGCGCCACGGCTCGGCGATGCGCGCCAGCGCGTCGGGGCCGGGCAGCGCGTCGAGGCCGTAGGCCTGCTCGACCGCGCGCCGGATCCCCAGGTCGCCCACGGGCAGCACGTCGGGGCGCTGCAGCTGGAACATCAGGAACATGTCGACGCTCCACGGGCCGAGGCCCTTGACGTCGAGCAGCTCGGCGGCGACGTCCTCGTCGGAGAGCGCGTCGAGCCGGCCGAGCTCGACCTCGCCCTTCTCGACGTGCTCGGCCAGCGAGCGCAGATACTTGACCTTGGCCCGCGAGAGGCCGACGGCCACGCGCAGGTCCTCGGGGTCGTCGGCCAGGACCTCCTGCGGCGTCGGCGCGCGGCCGCCGAAGCGATCGGTCAGGCGTCCGTAGATCGAGCGCGCGGCCTTGGTCGAAAGCTGCTGGCCGACGATCGAGCGCACGAGCGCGCCGTACTCGTCGGTGCGCTCGGCCCGCCGCGCCGGGCGCGGCGCCCCGAGGGCGTCGATGAGCCCGCGCATGACCGGATCGGCCTTGCGCAGGTGCGCGACACCCTTCTTGTCGCTCAGACCTGCCCCTCGACGGCGCCCGGGACCCCGGTGTTGGTGGAGTACTTGGGCTGGATCTTCATGTCGGGCCGGAAGCTGTGCACGGCCTGGGCGACCGCGATGGCGGCCTCGGAGAACCCGGTGGCGATGAGCTTGAGCTTGCCCTCGAAGGTGGTGATGTCGCCGCAGGCCCAGACCTGGGGCAGCGACGTCCTCATGATCGGGTCGACGACGATCGCGCCCTTGACCACCTCGAAGCCCCACTCCTTCAGCGGGCCGAGCGCGGTCTTGAACCCGAGCTGCAGCAGCACGGCGTCGATGTCGAGCTCGACCACCTCGGTCTCGCGCTCGGAGTGGAAGAGCACGACGCGCTCGATCTGCCCGTTGCCCTGCACGTCCTTGATCTGGAAGGGCACGTGGACGTCGACGCGGCCGGCCTCGCGGGCCTCCATGACCTGGCCGATCGTGACCTCGTGGGCGCGGAAGCCCTCGCGCCGGTGCACGAGCGTGATCGAGTCGGCGACCTCGAGCAGGTTCACCACCCAGTCGAAGGCGCTGTCGCCGCCGCCGACGATGAGGACCTTCTTGCCCGCGAACTCCTCCTTGGACCCGACCAGGTAGTGGGCGCCGCGGCCCTCCCACGGGCCCATGTCGTAGCCGGGCAGCTTCTTGGGCTCGAACGCGCCGTGGCCGCCGGCCACGATGACCGTGCGCGAGCGCAGGTCGCCCTTGTCGGTGTGCAGGACGACGAGGTCGTCCTCCCACGAGATGCGCTCGGCCGTCGTCTCCAGGTGCACGGGCACGTCGAACTGGTCCAGGGCCTGCTCGCGCAGCATCTCGACCAGGTCCCTGGCCAGCACGCGCGGGTGGCCGGGCACGTCGAAGATCCACTTCTCCGGGTACAGCGTGGTGAGCTGGCCGCCGAGCTCGGGCAGCGAGTCGATGATCCGCGACGAGGCCTCGCGCATCCCGGCCCAGAACGCGGTCGCCAGGCCCACGGGGCCGGCGCCGATGACCGTGATGTCGCGGACCTCGTCGAAGTCGCGCTGCAGCGTGGAGAGATCGCTTTCGGCGACGTTGCTCACGGAACCAGAGTAGGCAGCGCCGCGCCGTCGAGCGCCCCCAGAGCCCGCTCCACCGAGGTCGCGATGCAGGTGAAGGTGGGGGTGTCGCGCTTCGTGTAGAGGCTCGACTCGGTGGTCCGCAGGCGCTGCACGAGGTCGAGGAAGTCCTGCGGGCGATCGGTCTCGAACGCCACCACGAACTCCTGGTCGTCGAGGCCGAAGGAGTAGGAGGTGTTGAGGTCGATGCTGGGGTACTCGCGGCCGATGCGAATGTGCTCCTGCATGATCCGGTAGCGCTCCTCGGGGGACAGCCGGTACCACTCGCGGGTCTTCACGAACGGGTAGACGAACAGGTACTTCGCGTGCTGGGGGCGGACCTCCAGGCGCGACTCGTCCGAATACTCGGACTCCTTTGTGAGCGCAAGGTAGGAGTAGGGCACCGAGCACCACCGCATGAGCCCGCTCTGGCCGAGCACGACGTGGAACTCGTGGATGGAGTCGAGCGAGACCGACTGGGTCAGCAGCATGAGGTCGGCATCCCCGCGCGTGCCGACGAGCGAGAACGCCCGCAGCAGGTGATGGTGGCCGGCCGCGAAGTCCTCGCAGGCGGCCAGGAACTCGCGCTTGTCCTGGGCCCGCTCATCCTCGTCGCGGCGGCGCCACGCAGGATCGACCGAGAGGAAGGTGTACTTGACGAAGTGACGCTCGGGCATCGACGCTCAAGGATAGGGGCGCTGTGGGCGCTGGCCGACCTCGCCAGCGGGGGCGATTTGCGCTTGAACCGCACGATCCAGGAACGCGGTCTGATGCCGATCCTGACCGCAACCGCACTGCTTGCCCGCGCGTATGCCGCGCGCTGGCGTCGCCCCGTGTCCGCGGCGATCAGTCCGCACGCCGGCTGGCGGCGGCGCTGGTGGGTTCGCTGGTCAACGACGCGGGCCCCGTGCTGCTCGCCTACCGGGTCGTCGTACTCGCTTTCGCGACCGCCTACACGGGCGGAAACGGGGAGCGCGCTCGCTAGCATGGCGAGGATGCGGATCGCCCTGGTGTCACCGTATTCCTGGACGTATCCGGGTGGTGTGACGCGACACATCGAGGCCCTCGCCGAGCAGCTCCTCCGCACCGGCCAGGACGTCGATGTGCTCGCTCCCTTCGACCCCGACGACCGCCTGTCCGTGCGTATGCACGCAGGGGCGCGGCCCGAGGCCCGGGCGGTGCCGGACTACCTCATCCCGCTCGGCCGCACCGTGGGCCTGCCGGCCAACGGGGCGGTCTCCAACATCGCCGTCACCGCCAACCCCGTGCTGCGCGCCCGCCGGGCGCTCGAGCAGGGCGGCTACGACGTCGTCCACGTCCACGAGCCGATCGGGCCGATCCTCTCCTGGGACGCCATGCACCACGCCCCGGCGCCGCTCGTGGGCACCTACCACTGCTACTCCGAGAACCCGATCACCAACGGCATGGCGAGGGTCATGGGCGCCAAGCGGGGCATGAACCGCCTCAACGTGCGCATCGCCGTCTCCGAGGCCGCGGCCTGGACGGGCCGGCGCTTCTTCGGCGGCACCTACCGCGTGATTCCCAACGGCGTCGATCTCGAGGGTGCCGCCGGGCTGTGCGCCACGGCGGTGCCGCTGCGCCGGCGCGACGACCCGTTGCGGATCGTGTTCGTCGGCCAGGCGGTCGAGCGCAAGGGCCTGCCCGTGCTGCTGCGCGCGTATGAGGCGTTGCGCGAGCACGTCCCGGCCACGCTCGAGGTCGTCGGCGCCACGCAGGAGGAGGTCGCGCCGCTGCTGCTCGACGGCGACCAGGGCGTGACCGTCCTCGGCCGCTGCGACGACGAGCGAAAGCACGCCGCCCTCGCGCGCGCCGACGTCCTCTGCGCGCCGTCGCTGGGCGGCGAGAGCTTCGGCATGGTGCTGACCGAGGCGTTCGCGGCCGGGACACCGGTCATCGCGTCGGACATCGCCGGCTACCGCGACGTCGTGCGCAACGGCGTCGACGGCATCCTGCACCAGCGTGGCAACGCCACCGAGCTGGCCGAGGCGCTGCAGGAGCTCTACTACGAGCCCGAGCGCCGGCTGGAGATGGCCGCCGCCGCGCGCCAACGCGCCGAGCGTTTCGCCTGGCCGCGTGTGGCCGCCGAGGTGCTCGAGGCCTACGAGGACGCCCAGGCCATGCCCCAGCCCGAGGGCACGCTGCGCCGCTTCGGCGGTCGCCACGGGCTCGTGCCCGCCGACGGCAAGCGGGTCCGGCCCAAGCGCCTGCCGCGCCTGGAGACCGACCCCACCGCCGCCCGGCCCGCCGTGGCCGCGGCGCGGCGCATCGGCATGGTCGTGCTCGCCGTGCTCGGCGTCGGCCTCGCCGGCCTGGCGCTCGAGCGCATCGGGGTGCACCGGATCGTCCTGTCGCTGCTGCAGTCCAGCCCGACCTGGGTGCTGGCCGGCCTCGGGGTCATGTGCCTCTCGATGGTCCTGCGCGCCGTCTCCTGGCACGCGATCCTGCGCGCGGCCATGCCCGGCGTGCCGGTGCGCTTGCGCGACGCTGCCCAGGGCACGTTCATCGGCGTGCTCATGTCGGCGACGCTGCCCGCCCGCCTGGGCGAGCCCTCGCGCGCGTTCATCGTCGCCCGCCGCACCGGGCGCGTGCGCGAGCGCTTCCCGATCGTGCTGGGCACGCTCGTCTCCCAGACCATCCTGAACCTCGTCGCCCTGCTCGCTCTGGGCGTGGCTATGTTCGCGACCGTGGGCCTGTTCAGTGGCCGCGAGCAGCAGCTGCTCGTGTGGATGGCCGCGCCGCTCGTGCTCGTCGTGCTCGTGATCCTCGCGCCGGCGCTCGTGCGGCCCGGGGCGGACTCGCGCTCTTCGCGCGTGAAGAGCTGGGCCGCGAGCGCGCGCCGTGCGCTGGTGCAGGTCCGGCTCGGCCTGCGCGTCTTCGGTGAGCCGCGCCAGGGCGCGCTGGCCACCGCCGCCCAGCTCGGTGCCTGGGCCCTGCAGCTGACCAGCTGCTACATCCTGCTCGTCGCCCTCGGGCTCGACGAGCGCGCGAGCATCGGCGCCGCCGCCGGCGTGCTCTTCGCCGTCAACGTGACCGCCGTCCTGCCCGCCACGCCGTCCAACCTCGGCATCTTCCAGGCCGCCTGCGTGGCCGTGCTCACCGGCGCCTACGGCATCTCCGCCGCCGACGCGCTCGGCTACGGCATCATCCTCCAGGCCGTGGAGATCGCGACAGCGGTGATCATGGGCATGCCCGCTCTCGTCCGTGAAGGGCTCTCGTGGCGCGACGTCCGCTTCCGCGCTCTGCACACGGCGCCCGTGCAGCTCCGGCCGCGGCGGGCATGAGGCTCGAGGGCATCCACCACATCACGGCGATCACGGCCGACGCGCCGCGCAACGTCGACTTCTACGCCCGCGTGCTCGGCCTGCGCCTGGTCAAAAAGACCGTCAACTTCGACGCCCCGGACGTCTACCACCTCTACTACGGCGACGAGGCGGGCTCGCCGGGCTCGATCCTCACCTTCTTCGAGTTCCCCGGCGCCGCGCCCGGCCGCGCGGGCGCCGGCATGCTGCACTCGATCGTGTGGCGCGTGGGCACGGACGCCGCGCTGGACTTCTGGGCCGGCCGCCTGGAGGGGGAGGGCGTTGCCGTGACGCGCGAGGCCAACCGGCTGCGCTTCGCCGACCCCGAGGGGCTGGGGCTCGAGCTGGCCCACGTCGACAGCGGCGACCACCCGCTGGTCGCGGCCGCCGCCGACGTCCCGGCCGAGCACGCGCTGCAGGGCTTCGACGGCGCCCGCGCCTACACCACGGCGCCCGAGCGCAGCGCCGCGCTGCTCGGAGAGACGCTGCAGTTCGAGCACGAGGGCGACGGCGACTGGATCTGCGCCGGCGAGGAGCGCGGCGCCCGCTGGAGCTACGACCCGCCGCCGCCCGAGCGCGGGGTCCAGGGCGCCGGAACCGTGCACCACATCGCCTGGGCCGCGCCCGACGCCGACCACGAGGCCTGGCGCAAGGCCGTCGCCGCCGCCGGTGCGCACGTCACGCCGGTCATCGACCGCCAGTACTTCTTCTCGATCTACTTCCGCGAGCCGTCCGGAGTGCTGTTCGAGATCGCCACGCTCGGGCCCGGCTTCGCCACCGACGAGGAGCCGGCCCACCTCGGCGAGGCGCTGCGCCTGCCGCCCCAGCACGAGCACCTGCGTGCGCAGCTCGAGCGCACCCTGACGCCGTTGCACAACCCGCGCGCGACCGAGGTCTCGTCGTGATCTTCGAGCGGCGCGGGGCCAACAGCGACCCCGCAGATGGCACGCTGGTGCTGTTCCACGGCCGGGGCACCGACGAGCACGACCTGCAGCCGATCGTCGACGCGCTCGACCCCGAGGGGCGGCTCGTCGGCCTCACGCCGCGGGCGCCGTTCACCATGCCGCCGGGCGGCTTCCACTGGTACGGGCCGGTGGTGCGCGTCGGCTACCCGAACGCGGAGACGTTCTTCGACAGCTTCGCGCAGCTCTCGCAGTGGCTGGAGGAGGAGGTGCCGGACATCGGCCGCGCCGTCCTTGGCGGCTTCTCGCAGGGCTCGGTCATGGCCTACGCGCTCGGGCTCGGCGCCGGGCGCCCGGCGCCGGCCGGGATCCTGGCCATGAGCGGGTTCATCCCCGAGGTCGACGGGTTCACGCTCGACCTCGAGTCGCACAAGGGCCTGCCGGTGGCGATCGCCCACGGCACCCAAGACCCGGTGATCCCGGTGACCTTCGGCCACGAGGCGCGCGACCGCCTGACCGCCGCGGGCCTCGACGTCCTCTACCGCGAGTCGCCGGTCGGTCACGGCGTCGACCCTCGCGGCATCGACGAGCTGCAGGCGTGGCTGCGGCGCACGCTGCCGGCGCGGGCTGCCGCGTGACCGACACGCAGCTGACCTGGGCGGCGGCGTTCGCCGACGCCGGGCTCGAGCCCTGGTTCGAGCAGGTCCTCGCGGCCGTCCCGGGGGGCGAGCTCTTCGACGCCCACACCCACATCGGCTTCAACGACCCCGACGGGTTCAAGCTCGCCCCCGAACAGCTTCTGGCCGGGCTCGAGCGCGCGCACGCGCGCAGCGTGGTGTTCCCCATGCACGAGCCCGACGGCTACCCGCCCGCCAACGACACCGCGCTCGAGCTGGCCGCCGCCTCCGCCGGGCGGGTCGTCGCCTTCGCGCGCCTGGACCCGGCCGACGCGCCGCTGGCCGAGGCCGAGCGCGCGGTCGCCGCGGGCGCGCGGGGGCTGAAGCTCCATCCCCGGGCCGAGCAGTTCGCGCTCGCCGACCTGCGGCTCGAGGGCACGTTCGCCTTCGCCGACGAGCACCGCCTGCCCGTCCTGGTGCACGCCGGGCGCGGGATCCCGGCGCTCGGGCGCCACGCCGTCGAGCTGTGCGAGCGCCACCCGGGGCTGCGGATCATCCTCGCCCACGCCGGCATCTCCGACCTGTCGTGGATCTGGGCTGCGGCCGACGAGCTGCCCAACCTGTTCTTCGACTCGTCGTGGTGGAGCGCCGCCGACCTGCTGGCGCTGTTCACGCTGGTGCCGCCGGGCCAGATCGTCTGGGCCAGCGACGCGCCCTACGGGACGCCGCTCATCGGCGCGTGCATCGGGCTGCGCTGCGCCCAGCAGGCGGGGCTGTCGGGCGACCGGCTGCGCGCGGTCTCCGGCGGGACCATCGCCGCCCTCGTGGCGGGCGAGGAGCCGCCGGACCTCGGCCCGCCGATCGGCACCGACCGCATCGACAACGACGTGCTGCTCGCGCGGGTGGAGACCTTCCTCATCACCGCGCTGGGCCGCATGCTCGTCGGCGCCGACGGCTACGAGGCGCTGCAGCTCGCGCGATTGGCCTGCGACGTCGAGCGGGGCACGAAGCCGGCCGCGACGTGCGCGTCGGTGGTCTCGCTGCTGGACCGCTACGACGAGGTGCGGACGGAGCACCCCGACGCCGACACCCGCGTCGGCCTGGCCTTCGTGATCGTCGCGGCGATCGTCGCGCGCACGCCCGACGTGCCCCTGCCGACGACCTGACGTCGTCATAACCCGTCCGGCGCGCTCGTTACAAAAGGCGCATGGGCCATGTCCTCCTTCCCACCGGACACACCGACCAGGACCTCCGCCTGGCCGAGCGCATCGCGGTCGCGCTGAAGTCGGACGAGCTCGTGGTCTGCCGCCTGCACGCGACCCCGCGCCCGGCGCCGCGCCGGCCCCGGCAGGAGCCGCCGCAGCGCCCGGCCGCCACGGCGCTCTCGCTGCTCTGGGGCCTGGTGCTGGCGCTGCACGACCGCCGCCGGGCGGCGCGGGTGGCGCGCTAGCCGAGCCCTACTCGACCACGCGCTCGGCGTTAGCCGAAGCCGGGCCGCGGCGCCGGGGCCGGAAGCGGGCTCGACGGCAGGCCGGGCGGCAGCGTGCGGTCGTTGTACGTCGACGGCGCCAGGTCGTTGGGCGCGTCGGGGTGGTAGAGCGCGGCCAGGAGCTGGGCCTGTGCCCGGCCCGGGCCGAGCTCGACCTGGCCGCCGCCGTAGAGCCCGATGCCCTCGCCGGCGCAGTGGGCGTAGGCCTCGAGCACGGCGCGCACCGTGCCGAAGCGCGACGGCTTCATGTTCAGCATGCGCGGCCGGGGCGACCGGGCGGCGATGTCGGCCACGCTGCCGATGGGCGCGTCCCACGTGATGCGGCCCCAGTGGTCGCGCAGGACGGGCGCCGTGCGCTCGTCCACGCCCGGGTCCTCGATCCAGGCGTCGGGGAACGCGCGCAGCACGCGGCGGTACAGGTCGGCGTCGGGCGCCAGCCGGACCGGCGTGCCCTCCGGATACTGGCCCTTGAGGTCCACGACGACCACCGCGCCGGTGGCCGCCAGCGCGACCACCGTCGCGTCGTCCCAGTCCGCGCTGGGCGCGACCTTGAGGCGCAGACCGGGGTAGCGGGCCAGGCGCGCACGCACCTCGGTCACCGGTGTTCCCGGCGCAGGCGAGTGGACGAAGGTCAGCGGGCGCGCCGCCCGTCCGAGCGCCGCGGCGAGCGACAGGCCGCACTGGCGCAGCGCGAGATCCAACGCCGCGCTCTCGAAGGCCCAGCGCCGGAACGGGCGGAAGCCTGCGTACGTGGGCCCGGTGGGGAACAGGTCGAGCCCGTCGAGGTGGGCCGAGAACGAGCGCAGGGTCCAGGCGCCGGCCAGCGGCAAGACGGCGCCGGCGGCGCGGAAGCCGTGCTGGTCGGGCGGCGCGTAGGTGGTGTCCTCACCCACCCCGTCGGTCCCCTCTCCGCGGAGGTGGACCACCGTCGTGAGGCGGGTGTAGTCCTCGGTCACGCGCCGGTGCAGCGCCTCGAGCGCGTAACCGTCGACGCGCAGCGGCAGGTCGGCCAGCGCGGTCCAGTCGGTGGTCGGCGCGGCGGCGGTCGCGCTCATCGCCGGCCGTCGTTCCGCTGGACGTAGGGCGGGATCATCACGCCCCAGCTGCAGGCGTAGGTGAGCAGCTCGAGGAGGGCCTGGGTGCGCGACCGGCGCTTGGTGGCATCGGTGGTTCGGAGCATGGCGGCGATGCTCCCGGCCCTCGCCCGGAGGCGCGACGGGGCCGACCCTGGACCATGCCCCTAGGGCTTTGACCCCAGGGCCTGCGCCAGCTCCGAGCGCCCGCGGATGTCGAGCTTGCGGTAGGTGTGCGTGAGGTGCATCTCGACCGTCTTGACGGTCAGGAAGAGCTCCTGCGCGACCTCGGCGTTGGACATCCCGGCGGCCGCGAGCTCAGCGATGCGCCGCTCGCTCGGGGTCAGCGCGTCCGCGCCCGAGGCCGCCTCGCGGCGCAGGCGGATGCCGCTCGCGCGCAGCTCGGCGCGTGCGGTCTCGGCAAGGCCGTCGGCCCCGCAGGCGCGGGCGAGCTCGTAGCCGGCGCGCAGCGGCTCGCGGCTCTCCACCCGGTGCCCGCGCCGGCGCAGCGCGCCCCCGAGGTCCACCTGCGCCCGCGCCTCGATCAGCCGCGTCGGGGTGCCCTCGAGCTCGGCGACGGCCACGCGCAACAGATCGACCGCCGCATCGACCTCGGTCAGTCGGGCCCGGGCGAGCAGCACCTCCGCCCGCGCCGTGGGCGTGTCCCACGTCTGCGCCAGCGCGTCAGCCTGGTCCACGAGCGCCTGCGTGGCGTCACCGTCGCCCAGGGCCTGGTGCACGCCGGCGGCGACGGCCAGGTCCTCGATCCAGGCCGGCGTCGGACCGCGCGGCGTTCGGCGCAGCGCCTCCTCCCAATCGGCCAGCGCCAGCGCGTGCTCGCGCCGCGCGGCCCGCAGTGCCATGCGCGCGAGCAGGACCGGGGTCATCGGCGGCGAGTCCGGGATGTCCTCGGGCACGACCGCGGTGAACTCACGCGCCGCGTCGTCGACGCGCCCGCGGTCCAGGAGCGTTCCGGCGAGCGGCCCGACCCCGCGGGCGAACGCGACCGCGGGATCCAGGGCCGCCTCGAGCGCGACGCGGGCGTCGGCTTCGGCCTCGCGCAGGCGCCCTGCGCGCCGCAGCACGGTCGCGCGCAGGGTCAGCGCGGCCGCGAAATCGATCACGGAGCCGCTGCGGCGCGCCGCGGCCAGGCCACGGTCGGTGAGCGCGAGGGCGGCGTCGAGGCGGTCGGCCCAGCGGAGCCCGACGACAGCGCCGGTGAACGGCAGCGAGGCCGTCCCCTCGGCGGCCAGCAGCGCCTCGGCCTGCCGCGCGGCCCGCTGGGCCACGTCGGCCACCTCGGCCGCGCTGGCGCCGACGCTCGCACGCCCGAAGACGAGGGAGCCCATGACCGCGGCCTCGCCGAGCGTGTCGCCCGGCAGCAGCGGCTGGTCGCCGTGCTCGCCGTCCAGCACGAGCAACGCCCGCAGCCGCAGGCCCAGCTCGCGGTCCTCGGCCTCGAGCGCCGGCAGCTCCTCCTCGGCCCGGGCGACGACGCGGGCGCGCACGTGGCGGTCGCCCGGGTTCGTCTGCACCAGCAGCGTGAGGGCCGCGCCGCGCGTGCGGGGGTCGCCGGCGCAGCGATGCGCCTCCTCGAGGTGGTCCGTCGCGTCGTTGGCGCGGCCGGTGGCAAGCTCGTGGCGGCCGAGCTCGAGCAGCACGTCCGCGCGCTGCTCCGCCGGCGGCGGCTCGGCCAGCGCGCGGCGCAGCAGCGCCGCCGCCGTGGTCGGCGCGCCCCGCTCGGCGGCGCGCGTGGCAGCCTCGGCCAGCTCGGCGACGACGCGGGCATCGCCGGCCGGCGCGGCGTGCAGGAGCTGGAGCGCGACCCGCTCCGGCCCGGCGCCGCGGCCGCGCAGCAGCGCGGCGGCACGAGCGTGGGCGGCGGCGCGCTCGGGCGCGGGCAGGCTCGCGCGCACGGCGCCGGTGAGCATGGGGTGGCGGAAGCGCAAAGCGGCCGCGTCCTCGAGCAGCCCGGCGCGCACGAGGTCCGAGGCGGCCGGCCCCGCGGCGGCCATCGGGACGTCGGCCAGCTCGGCCGCGAGGTCGAGCGCCACAGCGTCGCCCAGCACTCCCGCGGCCTGCGCCAGCGCCGCGGCCTGTGGACCGAGCCGCGCGAGCGTCGCCGCCACCGCGCGCGCCACCGTCGGTGGCGTGACCTCGTGCACGCGCGGCGCGCCGGCGGCGGCGAAGGCCACCCCCTCGCGCTGGAGTGTCCGCACGAGCTCGTCGAGCAGGAACGGGTTACCGCCGGTCGCTTCGTGGCAGGCCCGCACGAAGGCGTCGTCGACTGGGCCATTGGGCAGCTCGGCCAGGCGCCCGCCGACCCCCGCGACGGTGAGCACCGCCGGCGCGAGGGTGTGCGCCGCCGGCTCGGCGCGCAGCTCGACCAGCGTGGGCTGCTCGCCCACGTCCGCGTCGTCCCGGGCCGCCACGACGAGCGCCAGCGGCAGCGACTCGGCGCGGCGGCCCAGGTACGCGAGGAAGCGCAGCGACGGCTCGTCCGCCCACTGGGCATCGTCGACGGCGAGCAGCACCGGCGCCTGCTCGGCCAGGTTGGCCACGAGCCAGTAGAGGCCGTGCAGGAGGCCCAGGGACGAGGCCGGCACCGACTCGGGCGCGTCGAGCAGGACCGGCTCGGCCAGGCGCGCCGCGCCCGACAGCACGCGCTCGCGCTCGGCCGGGTCGCGCACGACCGGCTCCAGGCACTGGCGCGCCACTCCGAGCGGGAACGCCCGCTCGAGCTCGGTGCCGCGCCCGTGCAGCACGCGCATCCCCTCGTCGGCCGCGCGCGTCCGGGCCGCCCGCAGCAGGCTGGTCTTCCCGATCCCCGGCGGCCCCTCGACGAGGACCACGGCGCCCGCGCCCGACCGCGCCGACTCCAGCAGCGCGTCGAGGGTCGCGACTTCGACCTCCCGCTCGACCAGTGGGTCCACCGAGGAGGACCCTAAGCGGTCCGCGAGCCCTGGGGGGTGAGACCCCTTGCGGGTGGTTGAGGGCCCTAGGCGCGCGCCGGCGCCGGGGCGTCCTCGGCCTCGACGGCGCCCTCGCGCGGCTCATCGTCGCCGGGCTCGCCGAACAGCGAGGGATCCCGGCGCGAGCCCTTGATCACGTCGTCGGGCGAGCCGTCGGGCAGCAGGCGGCCGTTGCCCATGCCGTAGTAGATGGCCTGCGGATGGTGCAGGACCATGGCCAGCGTCGACTGCTCCGGGATCGGCGCGTAGCCGTCCGAGATCGTCATGTCGATCTGCTCGAGGCCGAGCAGCTCCTGCACCTTCAGGTGCTCGGCCTGGTCGGGGATGGCCGGGTAGCCCCACGAGAGCCGCCGGCCCTGCGTGGTGGGGATCCCCCACCAGCCGCGGATCTTCCAGTGCAGCCACTCGGACAGGCCCTCGGCCGTCTGCACACCGAGGCCGTGCACGAAGAGCTGCTCGGCGAACTCGCCGTCGCGCTCGAGCTGGGCCATGACGTCGGTGACCTCGGAGCCGACGGTGACCGCGGTCAGCGCGATCACGTCGAGCTCGCCGCTGGACTTGGGGCGGAAGAAGTCGGCCGTGCACAGGCGGTCGCCCTTGGGCTGGCGCGGGGTGACGAAGCGGTGCAGCTCGGTCTCGCGGTCGGCGGGGTCGAGCACGACGATGTCGTTGCCCTCGGCGTAGCAGGGGAAGAACCCCAGCAGCACGCGCGGGTGCAGGTAGGTCTGCTCCTTCCACATGCGCTCCAGCCGGGGCCGGAAGTCGGTCTCGACGAGCTCCTTCCACGCCTCGCCCTTCACGCCGCGTCCGCCCCAGTGGAGCTTGAAGAGCACGTGGGTGTCGAGGTGCGAGTAGAGCTCGTCCATGTCGACCGGGATCTCCTGCACGCCCCAGAACGGCGGCTCGGGGATCGGCACGTCGACGCGCACCGCTGACCGCACGGAGGCGTCGGACGTGTCGAGCTCGGCGGGCTCCTCGCCCTTCTCGCGGAAGTGGCGGGCGCCGTCGAGCACCTTGGACCGCAGCCCCTCGCGCGCTTCGGCGTCGATGAGCTGGTCCATGACGGCCAAGCCCTCGAACGCGTCCTTGCAGTAGAAGACGCCGGGGTCGTAGACGTCGTCGGACTCCTTGCCGCCGGGATAGAGCGCGCGGAACGAGAAGTTGCGATTGATGGCCGCGCCGCCGATGAGCAGCGGGTACTCGCGGCCGGAGCTGTGCAGCTCCTGCACGCACAGCGGCATCTGCTTGGAGGTCGAGACGAGCAGGGCCGAGAGCCCGATCGCGGTGGCCGCATGCTCGTCGGCGGCGTCGAGGATGGTCTGGATCGGCACCTGCTTGCCCAGGTCGATGACCGTGTAGCCGTTGTTGGTGAGGATCGTGTTGACCAGCGACTTGCCGATGTCGTGCACGTCGCCGAACACGGTGGCCAGCACGACCGTGCCCTTGGTGTAGCCCTCGATCTTGTCCAGGTAGTTCTCGAGCTGGGCCACGGCGCGCTTCATGACCTCCGCGCTCTGGAGCACGAAGGGCAGGATCAGCTCGCCGGCGCCGAACTTGTCGCCCACCTCCTTCATCGCGGGCAGGAGGACGTCGTTGAGGGTGGGGACCGCGCCGATCTTCTCCACCGCGCGGTCGATGTCGCCCTCGACCCCGTCCTTCTTGCGCCGCAGGATGCGCCAGTGCAGCGCCTCCTCCGGCTCCATCTCGGCGGTGGGGTCGCCCACTTCCTCCTCGGCCTCCGAGCCCTTGGACTCGAAGTGGGCGATGAAGCGCTCGAGCGCGTCGTCGCGGCGGTTGAAGACGAGGTCGTCGGCGAGCGCGCGCTCCTCCTCCACGATCTCCCCGTACGGCGTGATGTGGTTGGGGTTGACCATCGCGAGGTCCAGGCCGGCCTCGACGCAGTGGTGCAGGAAGACCGAGTTCAGCACGGCGCGGGCGCCGGGGGAGACCCCGAAGCTCACGTTGGAGACGCCCAGCGAGGTCTTCACGCCGGGCACCTCGGCCTTGACGCGGCGGATGCCCTCGATGGTCGCGACGGCCGACGGCTTCCACTCGTCGTCGCCGGTCGTCAGCGTGAAGGTCAGGCAGTCGAAGATCAGCAGCTCGGGGTCGAGGCCGTGCTCGTCGCACACGATCTCCTTGATGCGCTGGGCGATCTCGACCTTGCGGTCGGCGGTCTTGGCCATGCCGACCTCGTCGATGGTCAGCGCGATCAGCGCGGC
>Ga0207708_10000220_pt1 | contig 45476 bp, 50 predicted proteins | sample KBSK5101metaG_FD_184340 | JGI IMG/M metagenome (GOLD analysis project Ga0207708, IMG submission 184340) | Corn, switchgrass and miscanthus rhizosphere microbial communities from Kellogg Biological Station, Michigan, USA - KBS K5-10-1 metaG... | ecosystem: Host-associated > Plants > Roots >... | reverse complement strand
GTCCGGGATCGCGGACTACTCAGCTTTGCTCCTGCCGGCACTCGGTCGTCTCGTCGAGCTCGAGGTCGTCAGGCGCGGACGCACTCGCCCGGTCGCAGCGGATGTCGCGCTGTTTCACGTCGGCAACGATCCGGAGGCGCATGGCTGGATCATCGATGCGCTGAGAAGAAGGCCGGGTGTCGTCGTCCTGCACGACTTCGTCCTGCACCATCTCGTCGCCGGGCTCACGATCGGTCGCAAGGATGGTCACGGTTATCTCGCGGCGATGGAACGCGACGCGGGAATTCCCGGACGCTTGCTCGCGCACGGAGTCCTCGACGGACGTGTGCCCCCACCGTGGGAGACGAGCCCGGCCGAGTTTCCGCTCGTCGGCGAGGTGCTGGCAAACGCAACCGGGCTGATCGTCCACTCGCACTACGTCGAGGACCGCGCACGCGAGGCCGGCTACCACGGCCCGGTCTGGCGTGTCGAGCACCCGGCCTGGCCGCCTGTCGACGTGGAGCCGGCCACCATCGAAGGCCGTCCGGTGTTCGGGTGCTTCGGTCATCTGAATGCGAGCAAGCGCATTCCCCAGCTGATCGAGGCATTCGGTCTGGTGCGCGAACGCCATCCGCATGCGAAGCTCCTCCTCGTCGGCCCCGCCTCGCCCGGCTTCGACGCCGACCGCTTGGTGAGCGACGGCGTGGAACGCATCGGGTACGTCGAGGAGGACCGCCTCTGGTCTTTGATGGCTGCCTGCGACGCCTGCATCTCCCTGCGCGCGCCGACGATGGGCGAGACCTCGGGCAGCGCGATCCGAGCGCTGTCGCTCGGACGACCGCTCGTCGTCAGCGATCTCGGCTGGTTCGCAGAGCTGCCCGACGACGTCGCCTTGAAGGTGCCGGTCGACCAGGACGAGATCGCTTCCATCGCAACTGCACTCGAGCTGCTCGCATCCAGCGAACCGACGCAGCTTGCGATGAGCGATGCGGCGCGTTCGTACGTCGAGCGGGAGCACGACCTCGGCCGGGTTGCCGAGGAGTACGCCGCCGCGCTCGAGGACGCGGCAGGAGGGACGAACGTTGCCGATGCTGTCGTCGCGGAGGTCGCGCACGCCGCGGCCGAGATCGGCATCGAGCCCGGGACGCCATTCGCCGCGGAGCTCGCCGGTCAGCTGGACGAGCTCGGGCTTGCACGTAACGGCCGGCCCGCGCGACAACTGGCGCCCTCGCGCGGCGCGACCCTCCTGGCACGCGTGCCGGTCTGGGCCTGGCTCACGGCACTCGTCGTCGTCTCGTCGGTTTTCCGTTACGGACTGTCGCGCAGAGTCGTCGCGCCGTGGATCATGGTCGACGAGCTCATCTACTCGGAGCTCGCGAAGAGCTTCGCCGACACGGGCCACTTCCTGATCCGCGACGTGCATCACGGTGCATACGGCGCCGTCTACCCGTTGCTGATCGCGCCCGCCTGGAAGCTGTTCGGCTCCGTCCCCGACGCGTACGCGGCGGCAAAGACGATCGGCTCCGTGCTGATGTCCCTGACGGCGATTCCCGTCTACTTCCTCGCCCGGCGTGTGATCGCCCCGATTCCGTCTCTGCTCGCAGCGCTGCTAGCGGTCGCGGTGCCGTCGCTGATGTACACGGGAACGCTGATGACGGAGACGGTCTTCTATCCGCTCTTCGCATGTGTCGCGCTTGCGCTCGTCCTCGTACTCGAACGACCGACCATTCAGCGCCAGCTCGTCCTGCTCGCGCTCTGCCTGCTCGCCTTCCTCACGCGTTCGCAGGCGATTGTCCTGATCCCCGCTGTCGTGACGGCGCCGTTGGTACTCGCGTGGCTCGATCGCCGCCGACTGCGCATGCTCGCGGACTTCAGGGTTCTCTACGGTGCGCTTTTCGTCGCGGTCGTCGCCGTCCTCGTGGTGCAGCTCGCCCGTGGGCACTCGCCGTACGACGTCCTCGGCAGCTACAGCGTGACAGGTCACGCCACTTACAGGCCAGGTCAGGTCTTGAAGTGGGTGCTCTATCACCTGGCCGAGCTCGATCTCTATCTCGGGATCGTTCCTTTCGCGGCGCTGCTGTTGCTCGCCATCGTCGGCAGGTCGCTCGACCGGCCCCTCCGTGTCTTTCTAGCCGCCTCATTGCCGCTGGTCGCCTGGCTTCTCCTGGAGGTCGGAGCGTTCGCCTCGGCGCTCTCGCCCCGGATTCAGGAGCGCAACCTCTTCTACGTCGCACCCCTGTTCCTGATCGCACTGCTTGCGTGGATCGAGCGTGGGCTTCCCCGCCCGCCGCGCGTCGCTGCTATCGCCGCCGTCGTGGCCGCGGCGCTTCCCGCGGGCCTTCCCTATCAGCGGCTGATCGACGCCTCTGCGGAATCGGACACCCTTGCGCTGCTGCCGCTCTGGTGGCTGCACGAGGCCGTAGTCGGCCTCGACACGATCGCGCTCGTTGTCGGAGTCGCCGGAGTTGCGCTCGGCATCCTGTTCCTGACGCTGTCACCGCGCTACGCCCTCGTCTTACCGGGTGTCGTCCTGCTCTGGTTCGCCTTCGCGACCGAGCGGATCGAACGTTTCGACCACGGCTTCCCCAAGGCGTCGATCGGTGCGCTCTACGAAGGCATCGCGACCCCCGACCGAGACTGGGTCGACGCTGCCGTGGGCCGGAACGCCGATGTCGCCTTCGTCTTCTCCGGCAAGGATCCGACTCACCACCCGAACACGCTCTGGGAGAACGAGTTCTTCAACCGGAGCATCGGGCCCGTCTACGACCTTCGCCAACCCTCGATGGGTGGACTGCCCGAGACGAAGGTGACAGCGCGAAGCGACGGCGTCCTGCTCGCAAACGGAAGCACGGTTCGACACGCGTACGTCCTCGCCGAAGAAGCGGTGCCGATCGCCGGCGACATCGTCGCCCGCGACGAACGCAAAGGGATGGCCCTCCGGCGCACGGACGGCCTGGTCCGGATCGGCTACCGCGTGCGCGGCCTCTATCCGAATGACACCTGGTCGGGGAAACGCGTGACCTACACGCGGCTGCGCTGTGCGGGCGGCACCGTGACCGCGCAGATGCTGCGCGATCCGAATCTGATCAACGGGCCGCAGACAGTCCGGGCGGAGGGCAGGAGCGTGACGTTCCGCTCCAGCGACTCTGCGAGCCTGACCGTGCCGCTTCGTCCGCGTGGCGGAGTGTGTCGTGCCGTGTTCACGGTGAGCCCGACAGCCGTCCCCGGGCCGGCCGACCCGCGCGTCCTCGGCGTGCACTTCCTCGCCTTTCTGTACTCCGCTCCGTGAGGATCGCCTACGACGTCACGCCGCTCTCGCATCCGCGAACGGGCGTTGGCAACTACATCCTGGGAGCGCTGAAGGGGATGCTCGAGGCGCCGGGCCCAGAACGCGAGATCGTCGCGTTCGGTCCCGCGAGCCTCCGCGGGCGCGGCCTGCTCGACGAGACGCTTGACGGCCTGCCGGTCGAGAAGCGCCTCCTCACCGTCCCGTTCGCGCACGCGACCCGGCGCGCATGGGGTGCCCTCGGGCGTCCGCCCGCGGAGAAGTTCCTTGGCGACTTCGACGTCATGCACTTCACCGACTGGATGGTGCCGCCTCAGCGTTCCGGTCTGCGCGCAACGATGATCCACGACCTCGGGCCGCTGCGCTTTCCGGAAAACCTGCATCCGCGCACGGTGAGCATGCACTCCGCCACTGCGCGAGAGGCGGCGAACTGCGACGTCGTCTTCGCCAACTCGAGCTACACGGCGAACGACGTCATCGAGCGGCTCGGCCTTCCGCTCGAGCGAGTTCATGTCGCGTATCCCGGCGTCGACGACCGTTTCCGGCCGCACGGTGAACGCCATGACAACGGGCGGCCGTATGTCTTCACTACCGCGACCGAGGACTGGCGCAAGAACCGCGGCGTCGTCGAGCTGGCAGTCCGGCTGCTCGGAGACGAGCTCGCGTTTGTCGCTCTGGGTCACGAGGGGCTCGGCTACCCGCCGGACGACGAGCTGGCCGCGCTCTACCGCGGTGCCGCGGTGTTCGCGTACCCCTCGCGGTTCGAGGGTTTCGGCATGCCGGTCATCGAGGCGATGGCCTGCGGCGTCCCGTGCGTCGTGTCTTCACACCCGTCGCTCGACGAGGCGTGCGGGGACGCGGCGGTGCGCGCCGATCCCGAGAGCCCCGAGGAGTTCGCAGACGGAATCCGCCGTGCCCTCGCCGATCGCGACGAGCTCGTCACGAGAGGGCTCGACCAGGCCCGGCGCTTCAGCTGGCTGGAAACGGGACGGATTCACCTGCAGAGCTACGCTGACGCGCTGTGATGCGCGTTGCAATGGACGTCTCGCCGCTCGTTCAAACACGTGCGGGCACGGCGAGATATCTCGAGAGCTTGATGCGCGAGCTCCGAGCCCGGGACGACGTCACGCTGACGACGCGAGCGTTCGGGCGAAGTGACCGCGCTTCGACCCTGGCGCGTGACGCAGTCTGGTACCCCTTCCTGCTCGGGCGCGAAGAGACTTCCGAGGTCCTTCACTGCCCGACCTATCGCGGGCCGACGCGCTCCCGTGTTCCGCTGGTCGTGACGGTCCACGACCTCGCGATCTTTCGGCATCCCGAGGCCTTCAACCGCTGGACGCGCGCGTACAGCCCGCGTGTCGTCCCGCGCGTACTCGCAGCGGCTCAGCGGGTGATCGCGGTGTCGGAGTTCACGCGGCAGGAACTGATCGAACTGCTTCGCGTGCCCGACGAGAAGATCCGCGTCGTGCCGAACGCGGTCAGCGACGAGTTCACGAACGTAGGCGAAGCCGCGGAAGGCGACTACGTCCTCGCCGTGGGGACGCTCGAGCCGCGCAAGAACCTCGCACGCCTGGTCGAGGCTGCCCGGCGCACCAAGAGAGAGCTGCGAGTCGTCGGCGCTCGGGGTTGGGGCGGCGTCGAGGTCGGCGGCAACGGCGTGCGCTGGCTAGGAGAGGTGAGCGACAAGGAATTGGCGCGCCTCTATCGCGGCGCGGCGTGCGTCGCCTACCCGTCGCTCTACGAAGGTTTTGGGATTCCCGTGCTCGAGGCGATGGCCTGCGGCGCGCCGGTCGTGACGACGCGAGGCACCGCGATGGAGGAGGTGGCCGACGGCGCCGCGGTCCTGGTCGACGCCCGAGATCCTGGCGAGATCGCCACAGGTATCGAACGCGCGGCGACGGATCGTGACGAGCTCGTGGCGCGAGGGCTGGAACGCGCCAGTCAGTTTCGCTGGGACGCTGTGGCAGCTGCGACCGTGCAGGTGTACCGAGAGGCCGCGGCATGAGCGACAAACCCCTGGTGCTCGTCGACGCGGACGTGCTCGGTCGGCGACGCACCGGCGACGAGACGTACGTCATGCAACTGCTCCGCGAGCTGCCAAACGTGGCGGACGACCTGCGAATCGCGGCGGTAACGCGCGATCCCGCTCTCGTCCCCGACGGCGTCGAGGCGATCCATCTGCCGGTCCGCTCGCAGGAGGTGCGCATGGCGGTGACGGTGCCGCGGCTGCTGCGGCGGCTCCGCCCAGCTGTCGCACACTTCATCCACGCATTGCCGCTCAGCTGCCCGACCCCCGCGGTCGTCACGGTGCAAGACCTCTCGTGGGAGCGGGATCCGAGCGTTTTCGGCTTCTGGGATCTCGCGACCTTCAAGGTCTTCGTCCGCCGCGCCGTGCGCAAGGCGGACCACGTGCTCGCGATCTCGGAACGAACCAAGAACGATCTGATCGAGCTTTACCGCACGCCCGCGAGCAAGGTGACGGTCACGCCCCTCGCGCCCGATCCGGCTTACCGCCCCGCCGGCGAGCACGACTCCTTTCTCCTCTTCGTCAGCGCGATCGAGCCGCGCAAGCAACCGCTCGCTGCGATCGACGCCGCGAACGCCGTCGGCCGGAAGCTCGTCGTCGTCGGCCCGAAGAAGGACGAGGAGCTCACCGCCGAGCTCGCTCGGCGCGGCGCGGACGTGCGCGGCTACGTCCCGCAGGCCGAGCTCGTCGAGCTGTACCAGCGTGCGGCCTGCCTCGTGTTCCCGTCGCGCTACGAGGGCTTCGGTCTTCCCATCGTCGAGGCGATGGCGTGCGGGACGCCCGTCGTCGCTGCGCCGGAGCGCGCGATGCAGGAGGTCGCCGGCGACGCCGCGATCTTCACCGACGATCTCGCCGACGGGATCCGGCAGGCGCTCGCCGACCGCGACCGGCTCTCGGCGGCCGGGCTCGAGCGGGCAAAGTCCTTCTCCTGGCGGGAAACGGCGCGTATCACCGCCGACGTCTATCGCCGGGTGCTCGCGGCGTGAAGGTCTCGGGTGTCTTCGTCGTGACCGGCCCGGGGGAGGCCGAGCTGCTCAGCACCTCCCTGCCTCAATTGCACGCGCAGGTCGACGAGCTCGTCGTCGTGGCGAACGGACCGGGCAGCCGGCCGCGCGATCTGCCGGACGACGTGCGCGTTGTAGAGAACGATCGTGCTCTCGGCTTCTCCGCGAACGTCAACAAGGGCATTGCCGCGACCAGCGGCGAGTACGTCGTCATCTCGAATCCCGACGCGGTGCCCGAGCCTGATTGCGTACGCGGCCTCGTCTCCTTCGCGGACGCGCATCCGCGTTGCGGCATCGCCGGCCCGAAGATGATCAACCCAGACGGGACACTGCAAGCCTCTCGGCGAAGCTTTCCGACGGTGGGCGGGACGATCGTGCGGCGCACTCCGTTGCGGTCACTGTTCCCGCCGCTTCGCTGGCAGCGACGCCACTACCTGCTGGACGCGCCGGTCGACGAGCCGTTGCAGGTGGACACGATGCTCGGCGCGTTTCTGCTCATGCGCCGCGCGATGCTCGACGAAATCGGCGGCTGGGATGCCGGCTACAAGCTGTACGTCGAGGACATCGACCTCAGCTACCGCGCCATGAAGGCCGGCTGGGAGCGCTGGTGGGTGCCGGACGCCGTCGTCCACCACGAGTACCAGGCCGTGATCGACAAGCATTTCCTCACGCGGCGCAATCTGTGGCATCTCCAAGCGATGGTGCGCTTCCTGCGCAAGCATCCGGAGCGCCTGTTCGCGCTGCGATGACGACCGGGAAGTACGGCCCTAAGGCGGAGCGCTGGTCCCAGGACGCATACGCCGACGCGGCGACCTACTTCCGTCGGCGCGGCGAGGTGATCCTGACACTCGGCCCCGCGCTGCACCCTGGAGACACGCTCCTCGATCTCGCATGCGGGGACGGTGGCCTGGCGGACTACCTGCCGGGGATTCGCTACGCGGGCCTCGACGCGAGCTCCGAGATGGTCGAGGTGGGCAGACGGCGGGGCCGAGATTTGGCCCTCGGTGACCTGAACGACTACGAGCCGGTCAGGCCGGTCACGGCCACGACCTGCTTTCGCGCCATCTACTACGCGCACGACCGCGCTACCTTCTTCCGCCGCGTCGCGGGTTACACGGAGCGAAAGTTCGTCTTCGACCTCAATCCGAGGCAGTACCGCGTCGCGGACGTGCGCGCCGACCTGCAGGCGGCCGGCTTCGACGAGCTCGCGTTGCGTCCGTTCTTCTCACCGCAGCATCATTCCTTGCCCAAACCGGCTTTGCGTGCATTGCGTGCTCTCGAGCAGACAGGACCGGTCGCGAGAGCCATGCTCGCGCTGCGGTTCAGCTACTTGTGCGCCGCGTTCCGCGGCGGCAGGAAGATGTAGCTCACCTTCGCTCCGAGCTTGCGCCGGTCGCCCGACGCCGGATCGAGGTCGTGCGGCACGAAGGTCGGCGTGATCGTCACCTCGACGCGGAAGCGCGGGCCCGGCGCCTTCAGGACGACGGGTTTCACTTCCTGGCTGTGGATGTCGAATCGCCTCACCTCCGTCGCTTTGCCGAGGTGAGGTTGCTTGTCGTCGCCAACCACCATCGGCCCGATCGCCACCGTCACGTGTCCCGTCACGTTCGTCCCGCCCCAGGGCGCCCTGGAGATGATCACGCGAATCCGTCCGGCCTTGTTCCCTTCTGTCGAATAGCGTGTGTAGGCGCTGAACGAGCTCATCCAGCCGTCGGAGTAGACGCCGGTGACCGAGCCTCGCAACCGGAGCGGCGGCGCGATCTTCACGAGGCGCCACGGCTCGAGCCCGCCGCCGGCGCGGTGCAGGTGCGTGGCGACCGTCTTGCCGACGACCTCGATGCCCTGTTCCTCGACGACGTACGGATAACCGGGGTCGTGCGAAAGGGCTCCGTTGGATGCGCCCTGGTCGGGTGTGAGGAATGGCCCCGGACCTTGCGCGGTTCCATCAAGGCTCCACACGGCCTTGATCGAGCGGTTCCAGAACTCGAGCAGCCACTCGCCGTTCTGATCGGACATCTGCTGCCCGAGGTAGAGCGTCGATGCCCCTCCGGTCGCATCGTCGACCCACGTGAACGGCGCGCGAATGTTCTCGACGAAGCGGTCCGAGGTGCGGTTCGACGCCGAGGCGAATGAGATCTCGGCGGTCAGATTCCACGCAACGACGGCCGCGGCGACCGCTAACACGAGCCACTTGACGCCGCGGCCGACGAAGCGAGGCGCGAGCAGAAGCACGACCGAGAAGCAGAGCAACGAGACGAGGCCGATCTTCGCGGCGGTCGGGTCGAACTGGAGATAGCGGTTTCCCTGCTGGAGGATCGCAAGCCCCGGCGCGTTGTACGAGAGATCCTGGCCCATCTCGTACGGCGTGGTCAGGATGAGGACGAGGACGAAGGCCGCAGATGCTGCGAGTGCAATTGGATGCAGCCGCCGCCGTTCCAGCCAGAGTGCCGTGCCGGTGAAGAGCAACGGCGCGAGGTAGATGAGGTTGCGCTCGTAGGTGTACGTCGCGAAGGTGATCGAGACGTACGTCGCCTTGACCGCCGTGTAGAGCCCGAAGCCGATGAGCGCGGCGAGCAGCACGCTGCGGAAGGTGCGAAGCTCGCGCGTCACCGGCTCGCCCGGCGCACGCCAGAGTGAAGCTAAACCCGCGACGACGGGCAGCACACCGAGCCCGATCGTTAATGCGCCCGCAGCGTTGAGACCGAGATCGAGCATCCGGTCCTTGTAGAGCCGGGTCGAATAGTTCCATTCGAGCGACCGATGCCCGAGCACGGCACTGACGATTACGACAGCACCGACGACGAGCGTCACGAAGCCGGTCCAGTCCCAGCCGCTCCAGCTCTTTCGCCACTCAGTGAAGTACCCGGACCGCCAAACGAGGAACGAGCCCGTGAGCAGGAAGACGACCGGAATCACTGCGAGCTCACCGCGCACGAGTGGAGCGATCAGCGAGGCGAGCACGGCACCACCGATCCACCACCGCGACGGCGTCACGAACGCGCGCAGGATCAGGAAGAGCGCGAGCGTCGAGAAGAAGTACGCAAACGGCTCCTCGACGATCATCGAGGAGTAGGCGACTGCCGGAATCGCCGCAGACGCCGCGGCGACGAAGAGGGCCGGCCGGCGCCCGACGACGACACGTGCGATCCCGTACGCCGGAAAGACGGTTGCGGTCATCACGATCACTGTGAGGTACTTCACGGTCGCGTAAGCGGCGTGGAGGTTGTCGATCAGCCACGCGGGTGCGAGCACGTAGGTCCAGAGGGTCGTGAAGGAGTACGGTGCGCCGCGCCGAGCCGCGTGACCAGTGTCGGCGATCGACCGGGACAACTGCGTCAACTGGAGCTCGTCTCCGAAGAGCCACGGTGTCTTGTGAGCCCAGGCCTGGATCACGAAGACGATCGCGAGCCAGAGGAAGATGCTGAGCAGCGGCACCGCGGCCAGAAAACGGTCGACCAGCGTCTGTTCGGCTGGCGCTGTGCGCGCGGTCACGACGGCCATCGGCGGATCAGTCGACGGTAGCGCGGAGTGCGATGTCGGGGTCGAGGTCCGTGTGGCGCCGGACGAAGCGGCACGGCAGCTGGGCCAAAGCGCAGGCGTCGACCACGAGCCCGAGCCGCTCGCGCGGAGCGTCGGGGATCGTGACGAGCACGGTGTCCGGGCGAGCCTTCGAGAGGATCTGCTCGATCTCGCTGGTGTCGCCCAGCACCGGGACGCCCTGCAGCCGGCGCCGCGACAGCCGCGGATCGTCGTCGACGAAGCCGACGACCTGCTCGCCGGGTGTCTCACGCAGCTCGCGCAGCAGGCTTCGCCCACCGCGGCCTGCCCCCACGATCAGTGTCCGGTGGCGCTCGGCACGGCCGGTGAACGAGGAGACGCCGCGCACGAACGCCCGCTCCCAGAAGCGGGAGGCGCCGATCAGCACGGTGCAGATGAGCGCGTCGATGATGAACACGCTCCGCGGGAACGGTCCCCAGGTCTGCGTCGCGTCGAGAATGAGGTAGGCGACGACCTCCGAGACGACAACCGCGGCGACGATGCTGGCTGCATCGCGTGCTCCGGCGTAGCGCCAGACTCCGCGGTAGAGGCCGAACGGAATGAACGCCAGATAGCGCGCGGCGACCACGACGGCGATCGAGACGGCGAAGATGTGCCGCTGGTAGGAGACGCCGCTGCCCTGGAGTCGCAGGTAGTACGCCAGCGCGAAGGAGGCCGTGATCAGCGCGAAATCGACGAGCGACTCGACGAGTCTGCGCGGGTTCGCGATGAATGTGCGCAACCAGCCGCGATCGGCGACGAGACCCGGGCTCCGTTCGACGTCCGAGAGGACGCTTGCGAACTGGACGAGCAAGGCGAACGTCAGGAGCACGCCGATCAGGGTCACCCACGCGTTGTCGAGCACGCTGTAGAAGAGGCTCGTCGTTCCGAGCGCTGCGGAAATGACGGCGAGCAGGACGACCGCACGCTTCTCGGAGAGGCCGTGGTACACGAGGCGGTGCGAGGTGTGATCGCGTCCGCCCTGGTACACCGGCCGGCCGTCGAGCAGCCGCACGACGGTGACGAGCGTCGTGTCCAGGATCGGGACGGCGAGGATGAGAATCGGAAGGAGGAGGGTGGCGACGGTCGTCCCGGCGACCTTCCAGCTCGCCGTCAATCCGAGCGCTGCGAGCAGAAAGCCGAGCACCTGACTGCCGGAGTCGCCCATGAAGACCGCGGCCGACTTGCCGTAGCGCAGATTGAACGGGAGGAAACCCGCGCAGGCGAGCGCGAGCGCGAGCGACAGTGCAAGGACGGCGTGGCTCTTGTGCACCTCGAGCGCGTCGATGGCGAAGAAGATGGCGGCGATCCCGGCGAGAGTCGCTGCAAGGCCGTCCATGTTGTCGAGCAGGTTGAACGCGTTCGTCATCCCGACGAGCCAGACGAGTGCGACGACACCTGCAAGGAAGTCGTTCGAGATCAGACCCGAGATCGTGAGCCCGTTGAAGATCACGAGGAGTGCTGCGGCGATCTGGGCGGCGAGCTTCAGAATCGGGCCCAGCGAGAAGAGATCGTCGAGCAGACCCGCCACGAAGAGGATGGCGCACCCTCCGAGGATCGCCTCGAGCTCGCGACTTGCCGGTGCCGCGCCCACTGCGACCGCGACCCAGAACCCCGTCAGGATCCCGGCGAAGATGCCGATGCCGCCGAGCACCGGCGTTGTTCGCTCGTGCCAGCGATCCTCGCGTGGCGCTGCCCCGAGCCGGGCCGCCAGCGGTGTGTGAAGCAGCAGCCAAATGGCCGCGGCCGCGGCGGGCAATGCAGCGATCGCCGCGAGCACCTTCACGGAGCAGAAGCGTAACGAAGGGCTGTAAGCGCCATGTGATCCCACCTCTAGACTAGGGCGCGCCGATGACGACGGTCTACGGGGATCTCGTCCGCTACCGGGAGCTGTTCGGGAACCTCTTCCGCCGGGACGTCCAAGCGAAGTACCGGGGCTCGCTCCTGGGCGTGGCCTGGACCCTCGCGAACCCGATCCTGCTGATGGCCGTCTACCTCCTGGTCTTCTCGGTGCTCTGGAAGACGGGATTCGGCTCAGGAGGCCACTACGCCCTCTTCCTGCTCGTGGGGCTCTCGGCCTGGATCTTCTTCGCGACGTCGGTGCAATCCGCCTCCCGGTCGATGCTCGACAACGCGAACCTCATTCGTAAGACACGCTTTCCGCGACAGCTCGTGCCGCTCTCGGTCGTCGCAACGCACCTGATCAGCTTCGTGGTGATGCTCGCCGTCCTGCTCGTCGTCAACTTCGCGCTGCTGCCGCGCGTCCGTGCGACCGAATGGCTCGCGTTGCCACTCGCGCTTGCGATCGTCGCGCTCACGTCCGGCATCGCGCTCGCGCTCGCCGCGCTGAACGTGTTGTTCCGCGACATCGAGTTTCTCGTCTCCGCGCTGCTGTTGCCGCTTTTCTTCCTGACGCCGATTCTCTATCCGCTGAACGACCCGCAAATCGCGCAGCGCGACTGGGTCGTCGGTCTGATCCATTGGGGGAACCCGCTGGCACCTCCGATCGAAGCGTTCCGCGATCCACTCTTCTACGGCCGCCTGCCCGGGCTCGGCGACACCGTCTACACCGTCGTCGCCGCAATCGTGGCGCTTGCGCTCGGCGCTTACGTGTTCAACCGCGTCGACGACCAGATCGCAGTCGAAGTGTGATCCTCGCGTCGTAGATCCACGGCTCGTCGCCTTCGGGCTGCCACGCCGGCAGTCCGGCCACCTCCATGTTCGGCTCGAGCGGAGGCAGCAGTGACGGCAGGACGAGCGGATGTGCGAACGCTGGATTGCGCCCGCCGCCCGGGCCGTACGGTTCGAGCTCGCCGGGCGGCCGTCGTGTCTCGATCGATCCGCCGACGGCTGCATAGCCCTCCGTGTGCGCTGCGTACACCCGCTCTTCCCAGTCAGCAGCGAGATTTGCCTCGGGAGGAAGATGCGCCCGCGCCGCGGTCGCGTCGCGCGGTGCGACCTCGACGTCGAGCTCGGGTGCGTAGTTGCCGAGCTCGGCGAGCCAGAAGCGCTCCTCGTCGACGAGATCGAACGCAAGCTTGTACGTCCCCGGCGGGATCGGGCCTCTGATCTCGAGCTCGCGCTCGACGCGCTCGCCGGGAGCGGCGCTCACCTCGTAGCGTAGACCGTCCCAGACGATCGGATTGCCGCGCTCGTCGAGCCAGTGATACGAGAGGTTCAGGCCGCGCCAGGGCGCGCTGCCTGCATTCTCGAGCGCGACGCGTGCACGGTTGAGCGCGCCCGCCTGCGGCGGCTCGATCTCGTAGGCGAGCCAGCGGACCGCGAGCGGGCCGGCAGGTACGTGATGCTCGCCGACCGTTTCCAGTGCGCGACTAGCCTACGTTGTCGTGGAGCCGCTTCTCGTCAGGGCCTGCCGCCGTGAGTCGGTGGAGCACACGCCGGTGTGGTTCATGCGCCAGGCAGGCCGGTCGCTGCCCGAGTACCGTGAGCTGCGGAAGCGTTACGGGCTGTTCGACATCGTCGCCGAGCCCGAGCTCTGCGCCGAGGTGACGTTGCAGCCCGTTCGCCGGCACGACGTGGACGGGGCGGTGATGTTCACGGACATCATGTTCCCCGTTCTTGCGATGGGGGTTCAGGTCGACCTCGTCGAGAACGTCGGACCGGTGATCGCCGAGCCGGTGCGGAGTTTGGCCGACGTCGAGCGCCTGGTCGTGCCGGAGCCCGAAGAGTCGGTGCCGACGATTCTCGAGGCCGTGCGGCTCGTGCGCGCGGCGCTCCGCGACGACCAGGCGGTGATCGGATTCTGCGGCGGGCCGTTCACGGTCGCCGGCTATCTCATCGAGGGAAAGCCGAGCCGGGAGTTCGCGACGGTGAAGAAGCTGATGTATCGCGACCCCGATACGTGGCACGTGTTGATGGAGAAGCTGGCGGAGACGTTCGCGCTCTACGTCGCCGCCAAGGCGCGCGCCGGCGCAGACGTGATCCAGGTCTTCGACTCGTGGGTGGGAGCACTGTCGCCGTCGGACTACGAGGAGTTCGTGGCGCCGTACTCCGCGCGCATCCTCGGTGCGGTCGACGTGCCGACGATCCATTTCGGTACCGGGACGGCAACGCTCCTGGCGTCGATGGCCGAGGCGGGCGGCGACGTGATCGGGCTCGACTGGCGCATTCCGCTCGACCGTGGCTGGTCGGAGGTCGGTGAGGACAGGGGCGTGCAGGGGAACCTCGATCCGGCCCTCCTGCTCGGCCCGTGGGAGCGAATCGAGTCCGAGACCCGCGCTATTCTCGCGCGTGCCGGAGGGCGGCCGGGTCATGTATTCAACCTTGGGCACGGTGTGCCACCCGAAACAGACCCGGCCGTTCTCGGGCGCCTGACCGAGTTCGTCCACGAAGCCACCGTCGAGGCTCGGGTCTGAGCACAACGGGCGGCCCGGGACAGCGCCGCCCCGGCCACGTCAAGGTGTCGGACATCGTGCCGTGGATCTGCCACGACTGAGGGACCCGGCACCGCACCCCGCGCGCAGAGCGGCGTCCCAGGGAGGCACAACGGCCACGTCCCGGTGTCGGACATGGTGACGGAAGTGTGACTTTCGCTCCACAGCCGTCGGCTAGCGTCCTGCCGGTGAAGGCCGTGGTCTTGATGGCGTACGGCTCGCCCGAGCGGCTCGCCGACGTTCCCGCCTACTACAGCGACATCCGCGGCGGGCGGCCGATCAGGCCGGAGTTGCTCGAGGACCTCGTCGAGCGCTACCGCAGACTGGGCATCGACCAGGGTTCCCCGCTGAACGCGATCACCGAGGAGACGCGCGCGGCGCTCGAGGCCGAGCTCGGAGACGTCCCGGTCTTCACCGGCATGAAGCACTGGACGCCGCGGATCGCCGACGCCGCAGACGCGGCGGTGTCCGCCGGCGCCGGCACGGTCGTCGGGCTCGTGCTCGCCCCCCACTACTCGGCCATGTCGATCGCCGGCTACCGCACCCAGCTCGACCAGGCTCTCGACGGCCGGGCGGAGCTGGCCTTCATCGACAGCTGGCACGACGAGCCCGGCTTCATCGAGCTGCTGGCGGACCGCGTCCGAGGAACCGGCGCACATGTGGTCTTCACCGCCCACTCGCTGCCCGCACGGATTCTCGAAGCCGGTGATCCGTACAAGGACCAGCTGCTCGAGACGTCGAGGCTGATCGCCGAGCGCGCCGGGCTCGACGACTGGACGTTCTCGTTCCAGAGCGAATCGCAGACCGGTGAGCCGTGGCTCGGGCCGGACATCCTCGACCACCTCGAGGAGCTGCACGAGCGCGGGATCACCGAGGTCCTGGTCTGCCCCGTCGGGTTCGTCGCCGACCACCTCGAGATCCGCTGGGACCTCGACCACGAGGCGGCGGAGAAGGCGCGGGAGCTCGGGCTGAACTTCCGCCGAATCGAGATGCCGAACGCCGACCCGGCGTTCATCGACGTGCTCGCAGGGCTGGTGCGACGGGTGCTCGCGGTACCCTCGGAAGCGTGATCCGACCAGGGGAAATCGAAACCGAGCACGCTTCGCGGCACTTCAAGGTCTATCCCCGGGAGGCCCGGCGGCTCAAGGACGCAATCGTCGCCCGCGGCAGGTCGAAGCCGGCCCAGGTCGTCGCGCTCGAGGATGTCTCGTTCCGCGTCGAGCCGGGCAGCGCCATCGGCCTCGTCGGACGCAACGGCTCCGGCAAGACGACCCTGCTGCGACTGCTCTCCGGAATCATCAAGCCCACCTCCGGCCGCGTGGACGTCGGTGGACGTGTGGGCTCGCTGCTCGAGCTCGGCGCCGGCTTCCATCCCGACCTGACCGGGCGCGAGAACGTCTTCCTCAACGGGTCGATCCACGGCCTCACACGCGCGTACGTGCGGGAGCAGCTGGACGAGATCGTCGCGTTCGCAGGGCTCGAGGAGTTCATCGACCTGCCCGTGCGAACGTACTCGTCGGGGATGTACATGCGGCTCGGGTTCGCGATCGCCGCGCACATCGACGCAGACGTGCTCCTGCTCGACGAAGTCTTCGCGGTTGGCGACGAGCAGTTCCAGCGCAAGTGCTTCGGCAAGATCTTCGAGTTCAAGCAGGGCGGCGGCACGATCGTGTTCGTGTCCCACGACGCATCAGCGGTAGAGCGACTCTGCGACCGCGCCGTTCTCTTGCGCGACGGACGAGTCGAGTTCGACGGCACGACGCACGACGCGATCGTCCGCTACCGCCAACTGCTCGCAGGTGACGTCGATCCAGCCGAGCGAGGCGCCGGCCTGAAGGAATGGGGGAGCGGCGACGCGCGCATCGAAGGGGTCGAGTTGATCGGCCCGGACGGCGCCGCACGCACACAGTTCCTCGCGGGCGAGCCGCTCATCCTGCGCCTGCGTATCGCCGCCGCACGCCCGCTACCGGCGCCGCGCCTCTCACTCGAGCTGCGCGACTCGTCAGGCCTGCTCGTCACCGGCTCCGGCCGTTCGACGAGTGATCTCGGCTGGGACGAGGCGACGACCGAGCTCGCCGCCCGCTTCGAGGTCGACCAGCTTCCGCTGGCGGACGGACGCTTCCACCTACGACTTGGGCTGACAGACGAGAGCGGCGAGCGGCTCTACCACTGGCTCGACGAAGCGCTCACGTTTGTCGTCTATCCGGCCGGCGACGAGCGCGGGGTCGTGCGCATGGAAGGTCGCTGGACCGGGGAGGAGATCGGAGCGCAGGCAGAAAGGATCCCAACGTGAGCTCGCGCACTTGTCCCGATTGGCCGAAGCTGATGGAGTACGCACCCGACCTGCAGTTCAAGCACTACACGGTCGCGGAGGCGAAGCTCCCCGGTGAGGCGTTGATGGAGATCCCGGACGTCGTGCTCGCCTCGGTCGCGATCTGCTGCGACCTCGAACGCCACGTCTTCTACGCGGCACACACCGACCCGCAGGTAGCGGAAGCGCTGCGTGCGACGCACTGGTTCGAGCTGGCGGAGTGGACGTCCAGCGGACCGGGCGCCGCACTCGGTTAGACCACGAGCGACACCAGCGGCTCGCCGCGCTCGAAGGCGAGCACGTTGTCGACCACGAGCCGGGTCATGGCTTCGCGTGTCTGTCGCGTCGCGCTGCCGAGATGCGGCGTCAGAACGACGTTCGGGAGTTCGAGCAATTCCTCGGGAACGTGCGGCTCGTGCGTGAAGACGTCGAGCCCCGCGCGCAGACGCCCTGACACGAGCTCGGCGGCGAGCGCGGACTCGTCCACGATCTCCCCGCGGGCCGTGTTGACGACCGCGGCGCCGTCGCGCAGCAACGCCAGGCGCCGCGCGTCGAGGAGCCCGCGCGTCTCCGGCGTCAGAGGAGCATGAACGGTGACGAGGTCAGACTCGGCGAGCAGCTCGTCGAGCTCTCGAAACTCACCGAGGTCCGTCTCCGCACGTGTTCTCTGCGCATACAGAACACGCAGCTCGAATCCCTGAGCACGCCGGGCGACCGCTTGGCCTATGCGGCCGAGCCCGATGATGCCGAGCGTCGACCCGGTGAGCTCCTCGGCTAGAAACCCGTCGGCCCACGATCCGCGCCACTCGCCACGACGAACGCGCGCGTCACCTTCCACGACTCGCCGCCGGACGGCGAGGATCAGAGCAAACGTCAGATCTGCGGTCGCCGCCGAGAGCACTCCCGGCGTGTTGGCCACGGCGATGCCCCGCCGCCGAAGCTCCTCGATCCCGAGCCGGTCGTAGCCCACGCCGAAGTTGGCCACCAGCTTCAGCTCCGGCAGGAGATCCACGGGCACCGGCTCGTTCGCGACGAGCAGTGCCTCCACATCCGGCCGCGCCGATTCGAGCTCCCCGAGGGCGCGAACCTCCACGTCTCCCAGCTCGTCGAACGCCGGGCCGGGGTACCTCCGCGTGGCGAGAACTTTCAAGGGACGAGTCTCGCATGCCGAAACGAGGAGCGATGAAGGTGAGACTTGCGGCGATTCTCGGCGTTGCGATCGTGGCCTCCGCCCTGCCCACCGCTGCCGGCGCCTACCGGCTCGAGGGAGGACGCTGGCCGACGCGAACGATCACCTACTACAACGAAGTGCCGGCCTACAACTGGGCGGTCGACAGCGCTGCCTATGCGTGGAACACGAGCGGGGCGCGAGTCCAGTTCGTCAAGAGCTCGCGGCGTGACGCGAAGGTGCTGCTCGGGATCCGCTGGTTCAAGGTCGCAGGAGACGCGAACGTGCAGCGGACGAACGGCCGCTTCCTTGGCGCACAGGTCGGAATCCGGAACGGCCAGGACCGCTACACGATGACGCTCGTCGTGGCCCACGAGCTCGGACACGTCCTGGGGCTCGATCACGAGGACCGCTTTTGCGCGACGATGAACTCGTACCTCGTCAACGGCCACCCCGAGTATTGCCCCGCCGCCCCTGCGGACAAGTGGATCTGCCGCCTGCTGCGGACGGACGACGTGCGCGGCGCCGTCAGGCTGTACGGCGGCACCGTACGCCCCATCCGTGGGCCCGAGTTCTGCACGAAGTAGTCAGCGCCGCCTCAGCACCTCGGACAGCGGCCGCGTGTTGACGACGTCCGCCGCTGTCGCCCAACCGCGACGCGCGGTGTGCACCGCGAGGCGCATGTTCTCGAGGCCGCGCACGGAGTGTGCGTCCGTGGAGACGACGATCGGGACGCCGGCCTCGATCGCCTGCTTGATCTCCGGTCCCGACAGGTCGAGCCGGTCGGGCAGCCCGTTCGTCTCGAGCGCGACGCCCGTTTCCAGCGCAACCTCGAACGTTCGCTCGAGATCGAGCTCGTTCGGCGGACGGTGGTTGATGATCCGTCCCTTCGGGTGACTGAGCGCACGCACGGCGGGATGGCGCATAGCCTCCGTCACCTTCCGGGTCAGCTCGGCTCGTCCCTGACGTTGTCCTGCATGCAGGCTCAGCTGCACCCAGTCGAGCTCTGCAAGCACGTCGTCGGGCAGGTCGAGCATCCCGTCGGCGCGAATGTCCACCTCGGTCCCGCGGAGCACGCGAAACGGTGCGAGCTCTTCGTTGACCGCGGCGATCTCCTCGCCTTGTCGCCGTAGGTCGTCCGCGTCGAGCCCGGGAACGACGCGCACGTTCGGCGTGTGGTCGCAGATCGCGACGTACTCGTAACCCAGCTCCCTTGCAGCCGTCGCCATCTCGAGGATCGTCGCCTTGCCGTCCGACCAGGTCGAGTGCATATGGAGGTCGCCGCGAATGTCGTCGCGGGTGAGCAAAAGCGGTGGCTCGCCGCGAAACGGCGCCTCCCGCAACTCGGGCGGACACCACGGAACTCCGAGTGCTGCGTAGACGGACTCCTCGTCGGGAGCAGCCGGAAGCTCGCCGAGACCTTCGATGTACGTGCGCGCGCCTGTGGCGACCATCAGCGCGGTGCCGAATCGAGCAGGCTCGGCGGCGACCAGCTCGACGGGCACGCCTTCGACCGTCACTCCGACGGCCCGGCGCTCCTCACGTTCGAGCACCGACACGATCGAAGGAAGAGCCTCGAACGATTCGAGCATCGGTCCAGGGTCCGTCGCGGAGCAGACGACGGCGAAGGCGAACGAGGCATCCGCCCAGCGGCGCGGATCACCGGCCACCTCGCCGCCCAGGGCCGTCGCGATCTCCTCGAGCAGGGCACGCGCCCTGTTCAGGGTCAGGCCCTTCTGCGGCTGCGGTTTGCCCTCCCGGTCGAGGGCGGCAAGCAGCCGGTGCTCCGTCTGCGGCCCGATGCCGGGCACGGACGTCAACCGGCCTGCACGCGCCGCCGTCCTGAACTCCTCCGCGGTCGAGATCTCGAGCGCCCGGCCGATCTCCACCATCCGCTTCGGCGTGACCCCGAGAAAGCGGCCCAGTCCGACGAGCTCGGGTTGCACTTCGCGTTCGAGCTCGTCGAGCTCCGCGATCGTCCCCGTCTCGACGAGCTCGCGCAGGCGTCCCGCGATGCCAGGGCCGATCCCGCTCAGCTCCTGGATGCGATCGGCCGCGACGAGCTCCGCGACTGGTGCGTGGGTCGATCGGATCGTCTCGGCCGCGCGACGGTACGCCCGGGACGTGTAGAAGCTTGCGCCCGACAGGTCGAGCAAAGCGGCGAAGGCTTCGAGCCGCTCGGCGATGGTCGCGTTGTCCGGAGGGGTGGGCATGGCTGGTTAGTCTTGCCGCGTGGCGGCGTTCGTCATTCCTTATCGCATAGGCGGCAAGTCCCGGCTCGGCGACCCCAAGCTCGCGCTCGCGATGCTGTCCGACGTGACCGACGCGGTCAACGAGCTCGCGGCCGAGGCGCTCGTCGTCGACGGCCCGGGCGGGCAGGGAGCGGCCGTCGCCGATGCTTTGGCAGGGCTTCGCGGCCCCGTGACGATCGTCAACTCCGATCTCCCGTGTGCCACAGGCGCCGAGATCGAGGAGTTGACTGCTGCTGCCCCCGCGATCGTCGCAGCTGCGGACGGGACGACGAACGCACTTGCGTTGCGCGACGTCTCCGACTTCGAGCCACTGTACGGCCCGGGTAGCGCCGCACGCTTCCAGGAACACCTTGCCGCCGTTGAGCTCGACCTGCCCGGACTGCGAGACGACGTCGACACCTGGGACGACCTCGAGCGCGTGCGCGACCGCGTCGGCAAGAACACACGCGGGTATCTCGAGACGTTGGCACGAGCGTGAAGGTCGTCGTCCTCACCGGTGGTGTCGGCGGCGCGCGCTTCCTCCGCGGGATCGTCGACGCGATCGATCCTGCGGCGGTCACGGCGAACGTCAACGTCGGCGACGATCTCGAAGTCCTCGGGCTCTCCGTCTCGCCCGATCTCGACAGCGTTCTCTATGCGCTCGCCGGAATCTCGGACGAGGAACGGGGCTGGGGGAGGGCCGACGAGACGTGGAACGCGCTCGCGAGCGTCGAGTCACTCGGGGGTGAATCGTGGTTTCGCCTCGGCGACCGCGACCTCGGACTGCACGTCGTGCGCACGAGTGCGTTGCGCACCGGCGTGCCGCTTTCCGCAGTGACGGCACGGCTTGCCGCAGCGCTCTCTGTCGACACCACGATCCTTCCCGCCACGGACGACGTCGTCCGCACATGGCTCGACACGCCGAACGGCAGCTTCTCCTTCCAGGAGTGGTTCGTGGCACGAGCACACCGCGACCCGGTCGACCGCACACGCTTCGAGGGGGCGACCGCGGCGCGGCCTGCGCCCGGGGTTCTCGAGGCACTCCACGACGCAGACCTGATCCTGATCGCGCCCAGCAACCCGTTCGTTTCGATCGGCCCCATTCTCGCTGTCGAACGGATCAGGGCGGCGCTCGAGCGACGCCGCGTACCGTGCGTTGCGGTGAGCCCGCTGATCGGGGGCCGTGCGGTCAAAGGCCCGGCGGGGGCGATGCTGCAGCGCCTGCAGGGTGGCACGACCGCCGCGCACGTTGCGCAGTGCTATCCCGGCTTGATCGACGCGCTCGTGCTCGACGAGGAAGACGCCGCGGATGCTGACGCCGTCTCGCACCTCGGTGTGCGGCCGGTCGTCGCGCGCACATTGATGCACGATTCGGCTGCGCGCAAGCGGCTCGCCGAAGCGGCGCTCGACGCGGTGGCATTCGCGTGAGAGTCGCGATCGTCGGCGGTACCGGCACCTTCGGGCGAGCTCTCGCAAAACGGCTCCAGGAGCTCGGCGAGGACGAGGTGCTCGTCGGCTCGCGCGATGCAGAGCGTGCGCAGGCGACCGCCGAGGAGCTCGGCGTCGCGGGAGGCCGAAACGCCGACATCGTCGCCGGCGCCGACCTGGTGGTGCTCGCGGTCAAGTCCGATGCGACACTCGCGACCGCGAGCGAGCTGGCAGACGCGATCGGCAAGACGCCGCTGCTCTGCGTCGCGAGCGACCTGCGCTTCACGCCTGAGGGCGTTTTCCCGGGCCGACACCAGGGCTCGCTTGCGGAAGAGGTATCGCGGATCGTGCGCGGCCCGGTCGCGTCGGGACTGCAGTCGTTCGCAGCGGCGAACCTCGTCGAGGGCGACCCGGGCGACGCGCTCGTCTGCGGTGGCGACGACCGCGCCAAGGAGCTCTCGCTGGAGCTCGCCGACCGGGTGGCCGAACGTGCCATCGACGTCGGCCCACTCGAGAATTCGCGGGCGCTCGAGGGCATGACAGCGGTGATCCTGAACGTGAACAAGCGCTACAAGGTGCACGCCGGCATCCGGCTCACGGGTCTCCGCTGACCGGCGAGCTGCGCATCATCCCGGTCGCGGACCTGCCCGAGATCGAGGCGGACGACGACCTCGCCGAGCTGATCACGGCCAGGATCGAACTGGAGGACGGGGACGTGGTCGTGCTGGCGCAGAAGATCGTCTCGAAATCAGAGGGGCGCGTGATCGAGCTCGCAAGCATCGAGCCATCCGGCGAGGCGATCGAGATCGCCGGCGACGACGACGATCCGCGCCGGATCGAGGTGATCCTGCGCGAAGCCGCGCGTGTGGTGCGCGTGCGCCCGCCGCTCGTGATCGCCGAGACGGCGCACGGATTCATCTGCGCTTCGGCAGGTGTCGACTCGTCGAACGCTCCAGCGCCCGGCATGCTCGTCCTCCTGCCGGTCGATCCCGACGCATCTGCGGCCCGAATCCGCGAGCGGCTCGGCGACCTCACCGGCAAGACCGTCGCGGTGCTGATCACGGACTCGTTCGGGCGCCCTTGGCGCCAGGGGACGATCGACGTCGCGCTCGGTGCGTCCGGCCTCGAGGTGATGCGCGACCTGCGCGGCACGCGTGACCGGGTCGGCTACGAGCTGCATGCGACGCAGATCGCCGTCGCCGACGAGATCGCGAGCGCCGCCGAACTCGTGATGGGCAAGGTCGACGGAATTCCGGCCGCGATCGTGCGCGGGCTCGAGGTCGCAGGCGACGGCATCGCCCACGACCTCGTGATTCCCGAAGAGCGCGATCTGTTTCGCTAACCCTCTGCGGACTGCTTGAAGCGCTCGAGCACGGCGGGCCAGCCGTTGTCGTAGCCCACGCGACCCTCGCGCCGCTTGGCCGAGAGGCTCTCCCAGCCGCTGTGTTCGAGGACGACGATCGTGCCGTCTTTGTCGGCCGTGAAGGTCACCTCGACCTCGGTCGGCTCGTCGCCGATGTCGCGGCCCGGGTGCCAGGTGAACCGCACGCGGCTTGCGACCTCGTACTCGAGCACCTCCCCCCACACGTTCTCGCGGCCGTCCTTCGCCCGCTCGATCAGGCGCCAGCCGTCGCGGTCCTCGAATGCGACCGTCTCGGCCTCCTCGAGGTAGATGCTGTACTTGTCGAGCGGCCACCAGTCGGAAACCTGTTCGGTGAAGACGCGGAACGCAGTCTCGGGTGCCGCATCGACGAAGATCTCCTTACGGATCATCTCTGTCACGGTCACGGTCACTTCTTCCTCCCTTCCTCTCTTTCGGCCGCGGCCTTGAAGTTGGCGAGCGCCTCTTCCCAGAAGCCTTCGAGGTACTCGCGCAGCTCGGCCAGACCGTCGGGTTCGACGCGGTACAAACGCCGCGTCCCGTTCTGTCGCTCGGTCACCAGACCCGCCTCCTTCAGGACCCGGAGGTGCTGGGACACGGCAGGCCGGCTCACCGGAAGCCGGGCGGCGAGCTCGCCGACGGCTCGCGGGCCGTCCCGGAGCTCTTCGAGCACCGCTCTCCGGGTGGGATCGCCGAGTGCCTGCAGTGCCTGTGCGTAAGCCATGACTTACCGTAAGTCTACACTTACTCTCTTGCTTGTCAAATAGGCTGGCCGCCGTGTCCGAGCTGCGGAAGTCAGACCTCGCCGCAGACCCGCTCGAGCAGTTCCGGAGCTGGTTCGCGGAGGCGGGCTCCGTCGAAAGCCGGCCCGCAGAGGCGATGGCGCTGGCGACGGCCACCGCCGCCGGCGCCCCGTCCGTGCGGATGGTCCTCCTGAAAGGAGCCGACGAGCGCGGCTTTGTCTTCTTCACCGGCTATGCGAGCAGGAAGGCGGCCGAGCTGGACTCGAACCCGCGCGGAGGGCTGCTCTTCTACTGGGCTGAGCTCGGCCGGCAGGTGAGAGTCGAGGGCCGGGTCGAACGGGTCGCAGGCCAGGAATCCGACGCGTACTTCGGCACCCGTCCGCGCGGAGCACAGCTCGCTGCGCTGGCATCCGAACAGAGCTCGGTCCTGTCGACGCGAGCGGAGCTCGACGAACGGGTCGCTGCGTTGGCCCGTGAACACGAGGGGGACGACCTGAGAAGGCCCGAGCACTGGGGCGGGTACAGGCTCGTCCCGGAGACGTACGAGTTCTGGCAGCACCGCGACGACCGCATGCACGACCGCCTGCGCTACCGGCGCTCGAACGGCGACTGGGTCGTCGAGCGACTGTCGCCCTAGCGCTCGATCCGGATCAGCGTGTGCAGGCGGTTATCGTCGCTCGGATCGACGAAGTCGCGGAAGCGTGTAAAGCCCGCCTTCTCGAACGCACGAAGCGATGCATGGTTCTCGGCGTCGGGGTCCGCGACGCAGGCGTGGGTCTGCGGTGCCACGAACACGACGTCCCGCACGAACTGCGCGATCACCTTCGATCCCAGCCCTTTCCCGGTCTGCTCCGGATCCGCGAGGAAGAGGTCGACGCCGGCAACACCTTCTTCGACGTCGACGAGGGCCTGGTAGTCGGGGTGGTCCGACACGAGGTAGGTCTGGATGAAGCCGGCGGGCCGATCGTCGACGAGGATCAGATAGAGGTCGGTGGGCTCGTCGCCCTCGATCGCCGGCAGGTAGCGCCGAACCACGGCGTCGTAGCTCTCCTGCTCCCTCCACCAGAACTGAACGTGCTCCCGTTGCAGCCACTCGTACAGCAGCGGAAGGTCGGTTTCCGTCAGACGCCGGAACCCGACTGTCATCCGAACAGCGCGGCCAGCTCCTCGGCCTCCGACTGCGAAAGCTGATGCTCGAGGGCGGCCAGTGCAGGCTCGAGCTGTTCCGGACGCCGCGGGCCGACCACGACGGCGGTCACGTGCGGCTGAGCAAGGAGCCACGAGATGGCAAGCGTCGCGGGATGGACGCCGCGCTGTGCTGCGATCTCCGCAAAGCGGTCGAGCGACGCGAAGGTCTCCTCGTTGCGCAGATGCTCGTACGGGCCGGGGCGCATCGCCATCCGCGAGCCCTCGGGCACCGGTGCGTCACGCTTGTACTTCCCTGTGAGCCAGCCACCGGCGAGCGGGCCGAACGGCGTGTACGAGATCCCGAATGCGGCGCACAGCTCGAGCACTCCGCGCTCGTCGGCGCGGTCGAGCAGCGAGTACGAGTTCTGCACGACTGCGGGCGTTCCCGTCTCCAGCAGCGAGCGAAGCTGCTCGGCATCGAAGTTGCTCACACCCCACGCTCTGATCAGGCTGATGGCGACAAGCCCTTCGAACGTTCCCACCAGTTCGTTCGCCGACACGTCCGGGTCGAACTCGTGCGCCAGGTAGACGTCGACGCGGTCCACGCCGAGTCGCTCGAGGCTCGATTCGAACTGTCGCGTCATCCGGCTGCGCGCGAGCCCATGGTCGGCTCCGGCCTCCATCGGGTTGAACGTCTTGGTGATCAGGCCTGGGCTGACGCTGCGGCTCGCGATCCACTTGCCGACCATCGTCTCGCTGCGGCCGCCGCCATACGCGTCCGCCGTGTCGAACGTCGTGATGCCGAACTCCCAGGCGGCGTCCATGATCCGGAACGCTTCTTCCTCGCTCTCGCCCTGGCCGAAGAACTCGGGCGCCGAGCCGATGCCACCGAAGTTGCCGCAGCCGAGGATGATGCGCGAGACCTCGACGTCGGTCTCGCCAAGCGGACGGCGTTCCATCCGCCGAGTCTAAGGGCGGCGGTTTCGCAGGTGCTTGCGCAGCGCGGCGAGGCGCGCGTCCCAGTCGGCGCCGACGCTCGCCATCCAGTCCATGGCGACGCCGAGCGGTCCCGGGGTGAGCTCGTACAGCGTCTCGCGGCCCTGGCGGCGGCCTTCGACGAGCCCGGCCTCACTCAGCGCTGCGAGATGCTTCGCGACCGCCTGCCGCGTGACCGGCAGCTCGGCGGCGAGCTCGGTCGCCGTCGCGGTCTCGCGTTCGGCGAGCGCCTCGAGCACGTAGCGGCGGTTGGGATCGGCGAGCGCGTCGAAGACGCGCCCCGTCGGGTCGTTCACGCGTACGAGTGAGTGAAAGCCTGGGCGCGGAGGAAGAGTGCGGTTGAGAACTCGGGCGTCGACTCGCGGACGAAGAGGCGTGTTCCCTCCTCGACTTCCTCGAGTGTGAACTCGACCTCGCCCTGGTCGTCCCAGTCGAGCAGCAGCCGCTCGCCCGGCTCGACCACGAGCACGGTCGCACGACGTTCCTCGCCGTCGGCCCAGCGGAAGACGCCGTCACCGCCCGGGCGCGCATCGAGCTCGACGTCGTTCGCAAACCACTCCTCGAGCTGCTCCGGATCGGTCAGGGCCTCCCAGACCTCGTCGGGCGACTCGGGGAAGACGATCTCGCGCGTGACTTCCATGGCTCCTCCAATCCGCAACCCGAAGGTTGCGTATACTAGGCGCAACCAGACGGTTGCACATTACCAGGAGGCACAGATGCCGCTGATTCCGATGGTCGTCGAGCAGGACGGGCGCTACGAGCGCTCCTTCGACATCTACTCGCGCCTGTTACGCGAGCGCATCGTCTTCCTCGGCCAGGAGGTCGAGGACAACATCGCAAACGTCATCACCGCACAGCTCCTCTTCCTCGAGGCCGAGGATCCGGACGCGGAGATCTCGCTCTACATCAACTCGCCCGGCGGCTCGGCCTACGCCGGCATGGCGATCTACGACGCGATGCAGTACGTCAAGCCTGACGTGCGGACGATCTGCACGGGAATGGGGATGTCGGCCGCCGCGATGATCCTGGGCGGCGGCGCTGCCGGGAAGCGCTTCGTGCTTCCGAACGCCAAGGTGATGATCCACCAGGGCTCCGCCGGCTATCGCGGCTCGCCCGCAGACATCCAGATCGCCGCGAAAGAGATCCTCGAGATGACCGAGCGGATGGCGGAGATCATCTCGCGCCACACGGGACAGCCCCTCGAGCAGGTCATGAAGGACATCGACCGCGATCACTTCATGACGCCCGAAGAGGCAGTCGCGTACGGGCTCGTCGACGAGGTCATCCAGCCCGCCGACGTTCGATTCGCAGGAGCGCGGTAATGGAGACCGGCAAAGCTGTCCGCGAAGTGAGCGGCATCCGTGTGCGTGCCTGGCGCGTGTGGACGGTCCGGGAGACCCGTGGGGGAGTCCGGCTCTGCTCGGTGCTCCACGACACGGTGTGGACGCCTTCCGCCGCGGCGGTCGCCACCTGTGCCGAGGAGCACTCCCACGAGGCCCCTGAGCGCTCGTGCACGTGTGGATTCCATGCGGCGCACGATCCGGTCGATGCGCTCACGTACCTGCGTGGACGGGACGAGGCACGAACTCTCTGCCGCGTGCTCGGTGAGGTGACGCTCTCCGGGCGCGTCGTCGAGACTCAGACAGGCTGGCGCGCAGCGCGTGCGTATCCGGCGCGGCTGTACGCGTCCGATGCAGCGCTCGCCGAGCTCTTGGAGGTCTACGGCGTGCCCGTAAGCTCCCCGGGGTGCGAGTCGCATTCCTTTCCGACATGCACGGCAATGCAGTCGCCTTCCGTGCGGCGCTCGCCGATCTGGAGCAACGCGACGTCGACCTGATCGTCAGCCTGGGTGACGTCGCGCAGGGAGGGCCTCAGCCGCTCGAATGCGTCGAGCTGCTGCGCGAGCTCGACTGCCCGTGCGTCTTCGGGAACTCGGACGACTTCGTCCTGACCCTCGATCTCGGCAACGAGCCGATCGAGGACGAGGAGCGAAAGGAACGGCTCCTCGAGACGGCCCGCTGGTCTCAAGAGCAGCTCGGCGCGGAAGGGCTCGAGTTCCTCCGCGGCTTCCACCCGACGGTCGAAGTCGAGCGGATCCTCGGCTGCCATGCGACGCCGAAGTCGAACGAGGACGTGATTCTGCCGTCGACCGCGCGTGACGAGGTCGACCGCGCGCTCGAGGGCATCACGGCCGCCGCCGTTGCCGCCGGTCACGTGCACCTGCAGTGGCTGCGCCGCTTCGATGCGACGCTCTGGTTCTGCGTCGGAAGCGTCGGCCTCGTCTACGAGCAGAAGGAGCCGCTCGATCCCGTTCCGTTTCGCCCCTGGAGCGAGTACGCGATCGTCTCACCCGAGTCGTTGTCGGTCGAGTTCCGGCGGATTCCATTCGACGTCGACGAGCTGCTCAGCGCTGCCCGCGCGAAGGACTTTCCCGGCTACGAGACGTGGGCCGCGATGTGGCAGCGCTGAAGATCCTCCAGTCTTGCGACGAGTTCGACGGCGGCTTCGGTTGGATCGTGGATGAGTTCATGGCGCGCTGTTCGCATGCGCTCGTCACCGCCGGCCGCGTCTGGGCGATCGATCCACTTCTCGGCGACGGCGTGGAGGATCGGATCCGCGCCGCCGGCGAGCCGGCCGGGGTCCTGCAGCTCCTCGACCGGCACAACCGAGACTGCGCCGAGCTCGCGAAGCGTCTCGGCGTGCCGCACCATGTCGTACCCACCGCGAGCCTGCCGCCATTCGAGCTCATTCCGATCCGGATGAGGCGCCGTTGGAAGGAAGTCGCGCTCTGGTGGCCCGAGCCACGTGTCCTCGTCTGCGCCGACGCTCTCGGGACGGTGGACTACTTCCACGCAGGCGATGAGCCGCTCGGAGTTCATCCGTTCCTGCGTCTACGGCCTCCGCGCAAGCAGCTGGGAAGACTGGAGCCGGCGACGATCCTCTGCGGTCACGGGGAAGGCATCTTCGAGAACGCCGCTGAGGTTCTCCGCGAAGCGCTCAGCACGTCGCGGCGGCGGATCCCCGCTCAGGCTGCCAGCGCTTGGCGCGCCTGGCGGGCTCGACCCAGCTAGCTGCGGCGAAGCCGATGCCGATGGCGAGCGCGCCGCCGGCTGCGTCGAAGAAGAAGTGGTTGCCGGTTCCGACGATCACGAGCAGCATCACCAGCGGGTAGCTCCAGCCGACCAACCGCACGATGCGGTTCCGCGCTACCAGACCGACGGTCACGCCGACGAGGAGCGCGTAGCCGAAGTGAAGGCTCGGCACCGCAGCGAAGGGGTTGTAGAGGCTGCCGAGGAGGTCGGAGCTCAGGTTCACCTTTGCGTTGTGCGAAACGGTGTCGACGAACCCGAGGCCGGCCAGGCGAGGCGGCGCCACCGGATAGAGGACGTAGATCGAGAGCGCGACTCCCGTCGCGAAGATCATGGTGTTGCGCACGATCGGGAAGCGCTCCGGATGCTTCCGGTACAGCCAGACCAGAAACACGGCCGTGCCGACGAAGTGCAGCGCGATGTAGGCGATCCCGAGCGTCGTCGGCAACCCAGGCACCGCGTGCGCGGCCCGTTGCACCGCGCGCTCTCCGAACACATGCAGGTGCCGCTCGACGGAGACGATTGCGTCTGTATGGGCTCGCGCGCCTGCGAGGGTCGCATGGCCCTGCCCGCGGACGACCTCGTAGACGCTGTAGAGACCGAAGATCGTCGCCAGCTCCACGAGCCCACGGTGAGGAGTCGCGGCGAGGCTTCGGAGCGAGGGGAGGCGATGAAGGGCTACCGAGTTCATGTCTTCGAGGCTACGCCCGCCGCTTCGGCTTGGCAGTGCGGTTAGCCCCACTCGGAATTGCGGTTGGCTGGCGTCTTCGCCGGCCGGAGTAGCGGGTCCTATACTGCTGTTCGTGGCCTCCCGAATGCTGCTGCTGGCGGTCGCCATCGCGGCAGCGACTGCCGGGGGCGCGCAGGCCGCACTGCCCGCTGATCCGCTTGCGGTGAACTGGGCGTATCAGGCGGCGAATCTGCCCTCGGCCTGGGGGGTGACCAGCGGTTCGCCGGGCGTCGTGATCGCGGTCATGGACTCGGGAGTCGACGCCACCCACCCGGACCTCGCAGGCGCCGTCGATCCAGGCTGGAACTTCGTCGACGAGAACGCCGACACGACCGACCTCGTCGGCCACGGCACCGCAGTCGCGGGCATCGCCGCGGCACGATCCAATGGGCTCGGCGCAGTGGGAGCCTGCTGGAGCTGCCGGATCATGCCCCTACGGGTGCTGCGGCCCGAAGGCTTTGCGCTCAAGGCCACGATGGCGAGGGCGCTCGACTACGCGGTCGCGCACGGCGCCGCGGTCGTCAACATGAGCCTCTACGGCGAGAGTCTCAACGGCGTCCTCCACGATGCGATTCATCGTGCGCGGGAAGCCGGTGTGATCGTCGTCGCCGCAGCCGGAAACGAGTTCTCGACCGTGCCCGAGTACCCGGCCGCCTATCCCGACACCTTCTCCGTCGCGGCGACGGTCGAGTCGGGCGAGCTCGCGAACTATTCGAGCCGCGGTGAGTGGGTCAAGTTCGCCGCGCCCGCCTGCATGCCCACGACGGTTCTCGGGGGCGGCTTCGGCATCGGCTGCGGGACATCGGGCTCGACGCCGGTCGTGGCGGGGATCGTCGCGCTCCTGCGGGCGCACGCTCCGTATGCGTCCGTCTCGCAGATCGAGGCCGCGCTCGAACAGACCGCGCATCCCGTCGTCGGCGTGCGTTTCGGGAGCGTCGATGCCTTCGCCGCGCTCGAGGCTCTCGGCCAACCGCCGCCGCGGCTCGAACCGTCGATCGAAGGCTTCCCCGGAATCGGCGCCACGCTCACAGCCTCGAGCGGCATCTGGTCCGGGGCAGGCATCCACGTCGACTACCGCTGGGAGCGCTGCCGGCAGGGCGGATGTGAGACGGCGGCCGGCGGCCGTACGTACGTCGTCCAGGCATCGGATGGTGGGGCTCAGCTGCGCGTGGTGCTGACCGCGCCGGGCATCGGCACCGCGACGTCGGTGCCGACGGCCCTCGTGCTCGCGCCTCCACACAGCGACTCGCGGCCGAGCATCTCCGGTCGACCGGTCGCGGGCGCGACCCTCACGGGGAGCCCGGGCTCATGGTCGGGGACGCGGCTTGCGTTCACCTATAGCTGGATCCGCTGCCGAGCCTCCTGCTGGAGCGGGAAGACCGTCGGCCACGGGCTCAGCTACAGGCTTCGGCCTGCAGATCGCGGCAGCCGCATCGAGTTCGTCGTCAACGCGTCGAACGATCTCGACGTCGCGCGCGCGGCCAGCCGGCTCACGCGGCGCATTCGCTAGTTAGTCTCCCCGGCCGTGTGCTTCGAGCTCGACTCGGTTCCGCCGATCCCGGTCATCCGGGGCGCCGCCGTCTCGCACGAGGATCTCATCCTCGACACACGTGACGGGAACCGCTTCGCCGCGTTCGCCGCGGCGCCGGAAGACCCGGCGACCGTCGGCGTCGTGATCCTTCCGGACGTCCGCGGCCTCTACCGCTTCTACGAGGAGGTCGCCCTCCGCCTCGCGGAGCGTGGCTTCGCCGCCGTTGCGTTCGACTACTTCGGTCGCACCGCCGGAGTGGCGAAGCGTGACGACGACTGGGACTACATGGAGCAAGTCAGCCAGACCACGCCCGAGGGGGTACAGGCCGACGTCGGCGCGGCAGTCGAGTACCTCCGCTCCAAGGGAGCGACGACGATCTTCACGCTCGGCTTCTGCTTCGGCGGCCGGAACTCCTGGCTTGCGGCGGCGGGCGGCCACCGGCTTGCAGGCGCGATCGGTTTCTACGGCCGGCCGGGGGAAGGGCGCGACGGGACACCTGGGCCGATCCAGCGCGCAGGCGAGCTGAAGGCTCCCGTTCTTGCGCTCCAGGCCGGCGCCGACCAGAACATCACCGCCGAGGACAACGCTGCCTTCGAGCGGGCGCTCAGCGATGCGGGCGTCGAGCACGAGGTCGTCACTTACGAAGGCGCACCTCACAGCTTCTTCGACCGCAAGCAGGACGAGTTCGCCGCCGCCTCCGAGGATGCGTGGGCCAGGGTGCTCTCGTTCATCGAGACGCACGGCCCAGCGCTAACGGACCGGAGTTAGGTCAGCCCGGAAACCGGGCGGGCGGCTCGTTCGAGCCGCCGGACCCGCTTGGCGAGCACCGTCATCATCCCGAGCGCGATCTCTGGATCGCGTTCCACGATCTCGCGCAGGACGCGCCGCGGGAACTTGATCACGTGCAACTGACCGGCCGCGACCACCGACGCCGAACGGGGCTCCGAGTCGAGCAGGGCAAGCTCGCCGAAGTAGTCGCCGACCCTGAGTGGGCGTTCCCCGCGCCTGGCGAGAACCTTCGCCTCGCCGCTCAGGATCACGTAGAGGAAATCGGCGGGCTGACCCGCAGCGATGACCACCTCGCCGGGTGCGTATTCGGAGAAGCGGCCGAGCCTGACGAGCTCACGCAGCCGGCGTCTGCCGAAGCGAGCGAAAAGCGGGAGGTCCCCGAGGACGTCTGCCCAGCCGCGCTCGTCTTCGAAGCTCGTGACGCGCTTCAGCCCTACCAAGCCTGAGTCTGTTGCGAACATGACCTCAGCGTGCCTGCAGAGGGGGAGGCTGCGAAAGTCGGCGTACCTGTGTCTTCGCGGTGCGGTTAGCCGTACGCACGCGGCCAGCCGTTCTTAGAAAGCTCTTACGGACATCTCAGCCGTTTTTCAGGCCGGCCTGATTTGCTGCGGCCTGCGACCGAGATCACGATCCCGGCAACCGGAGGTCCCGATGACTGATCAGAAGCTCACCCGTCGCACCTCGCTCGTGAGGATCGGCGGCGTTCTCGCGACGGCGCTCGGCGCCGCCGGAATCGACGCCCGCTCGTCCGAGGGCTCGGGCCCCGCCGCCGTTGCCTCGGGCGAGGTCGCCTGCGTGCTCGCTCCGGAACAGACGGAAGGTCCGTACTACATCGCGAACGAAGCCGTGCGCCGCAACATCACCGAGGGGAGGCCCGGAACCCCGCTGCTGCTCCGCGCGTTCGTCGTCAACGCCTCCACCTGCAAGCCGATCAAGAATGCGGCCGTCGATATCTGGCACGCCGATGCCGCCGGCGACTACTCGGGGTTCGGGCAAGGGGCTGCCAGCCGCACATTCATGCGGGGCGTCCAGAGGACGAGCGCGAAGGGGCTCGCACTTTTTCGCACGGTCTACCCGGGCTGGTACCAGGGCCGCACCGTGCACATCCACGTGAAGGTGCATCTCGGCGGCAACGTCGTGCACACGGGCCAGCTCTACTTCCCCGACTCGGTCACGGACGCCGTCTACAAGAAGGCTCCGTACACCAACCGCCCGAATCGCACGACGCGTAACGCCGACGACTCGATCTACCGGAACGGCGGCAAGCGCTCACAAGTGAGCCTGCGCAAGACGAACGCAGGCGTCTATGTCGCGACGATCACGATGGGCGTCCACCGCTCTTAACACCCTCCCGCTACATTCGGCCGCGTGGAGCGCATCACGCGGCTCGAGTTGCTTTCGCGAGGCGGCCGTGCCGCCCTCGTCGTCGGCGGGGTTCCCTTCGCAGGACGCCTCGCCGAGCTCGCCGCCGCAGCTCCGACGTCAGGGATCTTCGACGAGCTCCGCAACGCCCTCCGCGGTGACGTGATCGTTCGCGGCGCATCCGGGTACGACCAGGCGCGGCTCCTCTACGACACGCGCTTCGACGGAATCCGGCCGCGCGCCGTCGTCTTCTGCGAGTCCAGGGAGGACGTGCAGCGCACGGTGCGCTGGGCGAGGAAGCACGCCGTCCGGATCGTGCCGCGCTCGGGTGGACACAGTTACGGCGGCTACTCCACCTCGCCGTCAGGCGTGATCGTCGACGTATCGCGGCTGAAGGGCGTGGCGCTCGACGCTCGCGGACGTGCGATCGTCGGTGCCGGCGCACGCCTGATCGACGTCTACGACGGCCTGTCGCGACACGGACGAACGGTCCCCGCCGGTTCGTGCCCGACGGTCGGCATCGCCGGTCTCACCCTCGGCGGCGGCGTCGGCCTCGCCTCGCGCAAGTTCGGCCTGACTTGCGACAACCTGCTCGAGGCAACCGTCGTGCTCGCTGACGGTAGTGCGGTGCTGGCCAATGCGCATCAGCACCCTGACCTCTACTGGGCACTTCGTGGAGGCGGTGGCGGCAACTTCGGCATCGTCACGCGCCTCGTCTTCCGGACGCACCCGGTCGGCCAGGTCGCGACGTACTCCCTCGAGTGGCCCTGGTCGGATGCGAAGAGCGTCGTTCAGGCCTGGCAGAAGCTCGCTCCGCACGCACCCGACGGCCTCTTCTCGGTGCTGAACCTGAACGCCGCCGTGGGCGGCCGTGCGCACATCACGTCGGCCGGCCAGTTCTTCGGGAGTGCAGACAAGCTTCGCGAGCTGCTGAAGCCGCTCGCGAGCGCCGGGACACCGACGCGCTTCACGGTGACATCGCGCAGCTACCTGGATGCGCAGGAGATGTGGGCCGGCTGCGGCGGCACGCTCGCCGAGTGTCACCTGCCGCCGCAGGGGAATCTCGGCCGCTCGACCTTCAAGGGCAAGTCGAGCTTCGCGAACGCTCCGTTGACCTCGGCTGGGATCGACACGATGCTCCACCAGATCGAAGCACGCATCAGTACGGGGACCGGTTCGGGGATCATCCTGCTCGACTCGTACGGCGGCGCGATCAACCGCGTGAAGAAGGATGCGACTGCTTTCGTCCATCGCGATGCGCTGTTCTCGATGCAGTACCTCGCGTACTGGGATGCCGCGGCCGCGGCCGAGCCGAATCTGCGCTGGCTGAAGAGCTTCTACGCGGCGATGCGGCCGCACGTCTCGCCGTTCGCGTATCAGAACTACATCGATCCCGACCTGCCGAAGTGGGGTCGCGCGTACTACGGAACGAATCTCGACCGGCTGATCGCGGTCAAGCGCAAGTACGACCCCCAGAACGTCTTCAGGTTCAGCCAGAGCATCCCGGTCAGGCGGGGCTGAGCGGGAGCTGCGCGGTCACGAGCGTGCCCTTACCCGGCGGGCTGATCACGAACAGCGTGCCGCCGACTGCCTCTGCGCGATCGCGCAGGCCGAGGATTCCGGTTCCGCTCGCGGGATCTGCACCGCCGCGACCGTCGTCCGTGATCTCGAAGCGCAGAACGTCCTCATCCAGCTGGATCGTCACCTTCGCGATCGTCGCCTCTGCGTGTCTCGCGACATTCGTGAGTGCCTCGAGGACGATGTAGTACACCGTCGCCTCGATGTTCTCTGGCAGCCGGACCTCCGGGACGGAGATGTCGACCTCGATCGGGAGTTTCTGCACCGCCGCCATGATCGCGGGTCCGAGTCCCTGCTCTGTCAGTGCAGCCGGGTGCAGGCCGCGGGCGAGCTCGCGCAGCTCCGCCAGTGCCAGGTCGAGCTCGTTGGCGGCGCCCTCGAGCGAGGCCGCAACCGCCTCCGGCTTGGTCTCGAGCTGCCGGCGGGCGAGCCGGATCGTCAGTGCCAGTGAGACGAGGCGCTGCTGCGCACCGTCGTGCAGGTTGCGTTCGAGCTTCCGGCGCTGCACGTCGCCGGCCTTGACGAGGCGCGCCCGGGATGCGCTCAGATCCTCGCGTGCCTGCGCGCTTGCGACGGCGAGGGAGACGAGCTCGCAGAATGCGCCGAGCCGTGCTTCCGTGTCGGCCGGCAGCGGGTCGGCACTGGCGATTCCGACGGCGCCCCACAGGATGCCCGCGACGATGATCGGTGCCGACACGCTCGAGCGGTAGCCCATGAGCCGCATGTCGTCCGCGGTTTGTCCGGTCCGGTTGCTGTAGTCGTGGATGCGCGCCGGGGCGCCAGTCTGCAGCACGCGGCCGATGCCGGTGCTCTCGTCGGCAGGGAGGCGCTGGCCGAGGGTGAAGGCGTCTTGATTTCCTGTTCGGCTGTGCCGCCCCACGATCGTCGCCGTGTCGTCGCCCTCGTAGCGAAAGACAGCGGACGCATCAACCTCGAGCACGCGGGCGCACTCCTCCGAGACGGCGATGAAGACACGCTCGGGGCTCGCTTCCGATGCGACGAGGGTGGCGACTCGACGAAGCGCACGCTGTTCTTGCGCGAGGCGTCCGACCTCGTGGAGCTTCGCCTCGAGATCGAATTCGAAGGCAGCCTCGTCTGAGGCGCCTGTCGGGGGTGCGCTCAGATCGATTCCGGCCGTCACGAGGATCGATGATGCGCCGTCCTCTCCGGGCATCAGCTTGTTCGACCAGGCAACGAGCTTCCGCGTTCCGTCTTTCGCCAGCCAATGCCCGACCTGCGGGCTCGCGAGGCCGGTCTTCCAGATGTACGCGAGCACCTCGGCGAAGGCCTCGGCTTCCTCGGGAGGGATGACGAGCTCACGGGCGTCGCGTCCGACCGCCTCGTTGCGCGTGAAGCCGGTCAGCCGCTCGCAGGCCTCATTGAAGAACAGGATCCGTCCGTCCTCGCCCAGGACGCAGACGAGCGACATCGTCGTTTCGGTGAGAACTCGGGCGAAGTCGTCCCCGAGGACGAAGTCAGGAGTCTGAGACATCGAATAGCGTCACTTCGTAGTCCTCGAGCGCGAGTCGCGTGCCGCCGACGGTCTCCGCCGTCAGTTCGGCCAGCTTCTCCCCGGCGTCGGCGCTCGCCTGCAGGGATTCCTCGTCGGCCCAGAGGGTGATGACGAGGGTCTTGCCGGCGCTTGGGCTCGCGAGCCTGATCAGGCCGCGAAAGCCCGAGCTGTCCCGGAGCCATGGCAGCAGCTGGTCGCGGACGATCTCCAGCCCGAGATCATGCTGCTCGGGGGTCGTCTGCAGGACGTGCATGCGCGCGAACACGCTGTGGTTTTACACTGTCGCCATGGACTTCGTGCCGCGTCTCGCGATTGCCTGGGCAATCAACCTCGCCGCCCTCTGGGCCGCGAACGCGATTTGGGACGGCGTTCAGATCCACGGGTGGGCGGGATACCTGATCGGCTCGGCGGTCCTGGGGATCGCCAACGCCGTGCTGAAGCCGTTGCTCACGATCCTCACCTTGCCGCTGATCCTCGTGACGCTCGGCTTCTTCTACCTGATCATCAACATCGCAATGGTCGCGCTCGCGGAGTGGATCGCGCCGAACTTCTCGATCGACGGATTCTGGGCCTACGTCGGGACTGTCGTCGTCGTCTGGGCCGTCAACTGGATCGGCAGCCAGGTCCTCGGCGACCTGGAACAACGTCGTCGTCCGCGCCTGACCTAGCCTCGAGGCTCATTCCCAGAAGCCGTCGTGGACGGCGGCAGACTCCTTCGGGAGGTGTGGCCCGCTGACCTCGACAGGATGGTCGCCCCGTGCGAAGACCTCGCGGGACGAAAGCTGGAGCTGCATGTTCTCGGGATTGCCCGCGCTGATGGCGTGAATCTGCTCCTGGCTGAAACCGAAGACGACGCTCCTGATGTTCCCCCAGTAGATCGCGCCCGCGCACATGGCACAGGGCTCGGTGCTGGTGTACAGGGTGCAGCGACCAAGGAAGTCGCGGTCGAAGCGGGCGGTCGCCAGACGCATGAGGTTCGTCTCGGCGTGGGCCGTCACGTCCTTGTCCGTTCGCACGGTGTTCTCGGCCTCGAGCACGACATTGCCCTTCGCGTCCACTAGCAGCGCGCCAAACGGATGGTTGCCGTGCTCCCGTGCCAGGCGCGCAAGCTCGATCGCGCGGCGGAGAAGCTGCCGGTTGCCGTTGCTCATCGGCGACGAAGATATCGCTGCAGGAACCCGGGTCGCCGCGGTTGGGTCGCGCGCCAGTCGTCGTAGGTCTTGAGGGTGCCTGCCTTGCGGGCTCTTCCGACGCACTCTGTGTGGGCATGGCGGCGGCGTTCGGCGTCGTTCTCGGGCGCGATCACGACGTGTTCGCTCATGGCGTGCAGTCGCTGCCCGCAGAGCGGGCAGGTGTACGTCGCCGGCTTCCTGCTGTGCGCCCGGCGTACCGCCCACCACTCGGTCATGCGAAGTCGATGACGCTGCGGATTCCGTCCTGCGCCTCCATCAGTTCGAACCCGCGGTTGACGTCGTCGAGCGTGAGCTTGTGGGAAACGAACGAGTCGACGTCGATCTCGCCCGCGAGGTAGCGGTCGACGAACTGCGGCACCTGGTCGCGACCCTTGACGCCGCCGAACGACGAGCCCGCGACCCGGCGGCCGGTGATCAAGAACCGCGGCACGATGTCCAGCGTCTCGCCTTTGCCCGCGACGCCGCAGATCGTCGCGACGCCCCAGCCCATTCGTGCCGACTCGACCGCCTGTCGCATCACGTTCACGTTGCCGGTCGCCTCGAAGGTGTAGTCCGCGCCCATCCCTCCGGTCAGCTCGAGGATCTGCTCGACGATGTCCGGGCCACCGAGCAGCTCCTGCGTCGCGCCGTGCCTGCGCGCGAGCGCGAGTCGTTCTCCCGACAGATCGACGCACACGATCCGTTCGGCGCCCTGGAGCCGGCAGCCGACGACCGCGCCGAGGCCGACCATGCCCGCGCCGATGACCACGCAGGTCGATCCGGGGGCGACTTTGGCTGTGTTCATCGCCGCGCCGATCCCCGTCGAGAGGCCGCACGCGAACAGGCAGGCCCGATCGAGCGGCGCCTCGGGGTCGATCTTCGCGAGGGCGATCTCCGGCATCACCGTGTACTCGGCGAACGTCGACGTACCCATGAAGTGAAGGATCGGCTCACCGCCGCGGGAAAGACGTGTCGTGCCGTCCGGGAGGTGTCCCTGGTTCTGTTGCTCGCGGATCGCGAGGCAGAGGTTCGTGCGGTGGTCGTGACAGTGCTCGCATTCCCGGCATTGGGGTGAAAAGAGGGTGACGACGTGGTCGCCTGGCTCGACATCGGTGACGCCATCGCCGATCGCCTCGACCACACCGGCGCCCTCGTGTCCGAGCACCGTCGGCGAGTAACCGGAGGGATCCGCGCCCGACGCCGTGTAGAGATCGGTGTGGCAGACGCCGCAGGCGACGAGGCGCACGAGCACTTCGCCCGCTCGCGGCTCGGCGAGATCGAGCTCCTGAACCTCGAGGGGAGCCCCGAAGTCCTCCAGGACTGCGGCCCGGATCTTCATCGGTTACGAGCGAGCCCTAGGCTGCGGCGAAGCGCTTCGCGGCTCGCGCACGGGCCCGTTCCGCTTCGACCTCGCGGTCCTTTGGGGCTGCAGACGTCACGAGTGCGTCGAGCAGTCGATGCGAAGCCGCGGCGACCTCGTCGACCGCACGCGCGAATGCTTCCTCGTTCGCCTGCGACGGCTTCGTGAAGCCGCTGATCTTGCGGACGAATTGCAGCGAGGCGTCGCGGATCTCGTCTTCCGTTGCGGGAGGCTCGAAGTTGAACAGGGTGTGAATGTTTCGGCACATGGGCTCAATCCTATGGTCCGGGAAGCTCCTCACGCGGCGTCCGACACGGCGCCGGCCCCAGCAGTACTCGCCCTAGCCGATCGCGAAGGTCACCGTCACGGTCGCCTCGATCTCCTGAGTTCCCGGCTCGATCCGCACCGCAGAGTCCTTCGCGCCGAGCGGTAGGGGCACCGCACCGCCGCCGCCCTCGACGATGGCGGTGATCTTGCCGAGGGTCGAGCTCGATGCGCTCGCGAGTGTTTCCGCCTTCGTGCGCGCCTGCGCGACTGCGGCCTTCAGTGCGGTGCGGTAGGCAGTGTCCTGATCGGAGGCGAGCAGATTCGGACCGGACACCTGATTCGCGCCGGCACCGACGGCCGCATCGACGACGCCGCCTGCATCGCCAAGCCTGCGGATGGTCGCCGTAACGGTGTTCGAGGCCGTGTAGCCGACGATGTCGTTCCCGTTGTCGTCCATCCGCGGCGAGAGCGAGACGTCGGAGGTCTGGAGGTCGGCCTGCGCGACACCGGCCCGCTTGAGGGCTGCGATCACGCGTGCGACGGCCTGTGAGCTGGCCGCGAGGGCAGCGTTCGCCGTCTGGGCCTGGCTGACGGTCCCGAAGGCGAACGAGGCACGATTCGGCGTGACGTTCGCGGATCCGGTGCCGAGGACGGTGATGCCGCCGGCTGTCTCGTCGCCGGGCGCGCTGCTTGCGCCCGACGGCTGGAAGACTCCGGCGAAGGCGGCGACCGCGAGACCGGCGGCCGCCAGTGAAGCGATGCGAGCGAGCTTCATGAGGATCTCCTTGGGGTTGTCTGCGACGTAGTACGTCACAGACCCCCACGATCCTCACATCACATCGGGAGCTGCTCTCGCCTCCGATTCCGTGCGGGAGTCGGCCCACAACCGGCACTAACTCGCGCGTAACTCCGTTTCTCCACAGTCGACCGCTTCGGCCAGTGGTTGGGGTCAGACCCCAAGACACGCCAGTACCGGACTTGGCCCTGATCGATTGTGATCGAATCGCTTTGATGGCTTCGTTCGAGGAGCTTCTCGAGAGCTGGAGCGGCGAGCAGGCAGTCATCCACCGCGATCGCGAGAGCGACGGCTGGATCTTCATCTGCATGCACTCGACGCAACTCGGCCCGGCCGCCGGCGGCACGCGCCTGAAGGTCTACGAGACCCCGGCCGAGGGGCTCCGCGATGCGATGCGGCTCTCGGCCGGGATGACGGCGAAGCTTGCGGTCGCAGACCTCGGTCTTGGGGGCGGCAAGGCCGTCCTCGCCGTCCCGGCGATTCCGCAGGGTGACGAGCGCCGCGCCCTCCTTCATTGCTACGGCGACATGGTGCAGTCGCTCGGCGGCGGGTTCATGACCAGCTCTGACATCGGCACCGGCGAGGCGGACATGGACGTGATCGCCGAGCGCACCGAGCACGTCTTCGGCCGCAGCCTGGCGGCCGGCGGTGCGGGGGATCCAGGGCCCTTTACCGCAGTCGGCGTCTTCCACGGGATCAAGGCGAGCCTCGCGCGCTCCACCGGCTCCAGCGAGCTCGCCGGGCGCACTGTACTCGTGCAGGGTGCAGGGAGCGTCGGCGGCGCGCTCTCGGAGCTGCTCGGTCGCGCGGGAGCCACGGTGCTGGTCGCCGATGTCGACTCGGAGCGAGCCCAGGCCGTCGCGGCGTCAATCGGCGGCTCGCCTGTCGAAGCGGGAAACGCGATCGGCACCGAGTGCGACGTGTACGCGCCGTGCGCGCTCGGCGCAACGCTGAGCCTCGAGAGCGTGCCGAAGCTCCGCTGCCGAATCGTCGCCGGCTCGGCGAACAACCAGCTCGCGGAGCCGGAGGCCGCCAACTTGCTGCGCGACGCGGGAGTCCTGTACGCGCCGGACTACGTCATCAATGCCGGCGGTGCGATCGCGATCAACTTCCTCGAGTCGAACAGGCGGAGTCACGCCGACGTCGATGCGGCGCTCGAGAAGATCGGCGACACGCTCCAGGAGATTTACACCCGCGCAGACACCGAAGGCATCACCACTGCGTCGGCGGCGGACGCGTTGGCCGCCTCGCGCCTGTCGTAACCCGTCGCGAGGCGGCCAACGTGGGGTGCAGCTACATGCCCTTGGCCAGCCCGACCACGTGTCCCTCGGGGTCCGCGAACAGCGCGATCGTGACCTCCGGCAGCTCCGTCACCGGCAGGATCGTCTTCCCACCGAGCTTCTCGGCCTTGTTGAGGGTCGCCTGCGGATCGTCGGTGCCGACGTAGAACGTGACGTGGCCGTTGCCGTCGGGCGACTGCCCGATGCCGCCGCCGATGCCGCCGTCTTCCTTCTCGACCATGGCGTACGGCATGTCACCCGGGATCTTCTGGGTCTTCCAGCCGAAGAGCTCGCCGTAGAACGCTTGCAGTGAGTCGAGATTCTTCCCAGACACTTCGAAATGCAAAACGGGATGTGTCATTGCGTGTTCCTTTCCTACATCGAGGGTGGGTTAATGACCCACGGGTCCTCACCCGGATCGCCGCCGGCGGCAGCTATCTCGAGTCGCGGCAGGTAGTGATCCCAGCCGTGTGAATGCGATTCCGCGGACTCGACGCTCGAGAGCGTGTGGACGAAGTGCAGGCTCGTCCCGTCTCCGTCGCGAGCGAGCTCGATCTCGACCGTCGATGAACCGGGCGGCGTGCGCTCCTCGTTTTCCCAGCCCCAGGTGAAGACGAGTCGGTGCGGTGCATCGAGCTCGACGAATTCGCCTCGCGCCGTGTGTCCCGGGATGACCTCGCAGCGGTAGAGGCCGCCGGGCTCGGCCTCGAACGTGCAGGTCTGGCCCATCCAGCGCGTCGCCTTGTCAGGGTCGACGAGGAACTCCCAGACCGCCTCCGGACTTGCGTCGATCGAGAGAGTCCGCTCGACCGACATGGTCTCAGTGGTTGCGTCCATGCTTTTTCTTCTCCTCCTTTTCTACTTCGCGTTTGAGGGCGTCGAGCCGCACGTCCCAGAACTCGGTGAGGAACTCCTTGAGATCGGCGAGCCCCTCGGGACGTGCCCTGTACAAACGCCTCGTGCCGTTGCGTCGCTCGCTCACGAGCCCCGCCTCCTTGAGGACGTTCAGATGCTGGGAGACCGCCGGGCGAGTCACGTCGAAGTGGCTCGCGATCTCGCCGGCGCTGAGCTCGTCGTCTCGAACGAGCTGCAGAATCTGGCGGCGCCGGGGAGCAGCGATCGCTTTCAGGGCGGCTTCCACGGCGTCTATGTAAGCATACTCTTACGTAAGAAGCAACTTACGAATCGACTCCGATCGAGATCTCTGGTCTCGAGGCCGGAGCGAGCCAGCGGAGCACGCGGAGGAGGGCCGGCCGCCGCAGGCTGATGCAGCCGCTCGTCGCCTTTCCGATCTGCACATGCAGGAAGATGCCCGAGCCGCGTCCGGGAACGACGGGATGCATGTTGTACTCGACCACCGCCAGATGTGCGTAGGCGCGCGGCGACGTGGACATGTCCGGCGTCGTCACCTTGAACGGTGGGCGTCGGCCGCAACCGACGCGCTGGAACGTGTTGTACGCCGGAGACTTCGAGTCCTCGACCCACCAGTCCCCGCAGCGGAGGCGAACGTAGCGAAACGCAACGCCCGGATTCGGCGAGTTGCCGTACATCGTCCGGCCGATCCGAAAGAGCCCAGCCGGTGTCGAGCCGTCGCCCTCCCGTCGGTTCACGCGCACACCGTTCTTGCCGACCCGAGCGGTGTACGGACCGCCCTCCGGAAGCCAGCAACCGTCTTCGCCGCGGACCCAGGTTCTCGTGGTCGCGTACGTCGACCGTGCGGTCGAGGCTCGAACGGTGATCAGCTGCCGCGAAGCCGCGTCGGCCGGAGTTGCCAGATCGTTCGCAAGATTTGCCGGACACGCGGCCACCGCAATGGTCGCGAGCTGGACTGCCAGGAGCATCGGGGCACGTTATCGGCCGTTCGCACGGCGTAGGGTTCGGTTGAACGGATGAATACCACTGCTGACCTGGAACGGGGCCACGCCGCGTATTCGAGCTCTCGGTGGCAGGACGCCTACGCATTGCTGTCCGAAACAGATCGGGCCACTCCGCTCGCCGCAGAGGATCTAGTGCTGCTCGCGACGTCGTCCTACATGCTCGGTCGCGAAGACGACTGCATACGGATCCTGGGGCGCGCATTTCAGCGTTACTCCGACGACGGGGTCATGCTTCATGCCGCGCGGTGTGCGTTCTGGATCGGCATGCAGCTTGCGCTTCGCGGGGAGATGGGCCCGGCAACCGGTTGGCTCGGACGCGCACAACGGTTGGTCGAGCGCGAGGACCGTGAATGCGCGGAGCAGGGCTACATGCTGGTGCCTGTCGCCTTCGAGCACGAGGCCGCCGGCGACTTCGAGGGCGCGGCCGCGACCGCAGGCGCAGCAGCGGAATTCGGCGAGCGTTTCGGCGACGCGGATCTCTTTGCCCTCGCGGTGCATATGCAGGGCGGCGTCCTCGTCAAGTGCGGTCGTGTCGAAGAGGGGCTCGCGTTGCTCGACGAGGCAATGGTGACCGCGATCGCCGGAGAGCTCTCGCCGATCGTGACGGGCATCGTCTACTGCGGCGTGATCCTGGCGTGCGAGGAGATCTACGAGCTGCGTCGCGCGCAGGAGTGGACGGCTGTCCTGGCACGCTGGTGCGAGCAGCAGCCCGACCTCGTCGCGTACACCGGCCGCTGCCTCGTGCATCGCGCTCAGCTGATGCACCTTCACGGGGATTGGCACGACGCACTCGATGAGGCTCAGCGCGCAGCCGAGCGTTTCGAGCTGAGCATGAACGAGGCCGCTGCTGCGAAGGCCTGCTACCTCCGCGGTGAGGTCCACCGTCTGCGAGGAGGATTCGCCGAGGCCGAGGAGTCGTATCGGGAAGCGAGTCAGTTCGGGCTCGAGCCGCAACCGGGCTGGGCCCTGTTGCGGCTTGCGCAGGGAAACGCCGACGCGGCGGCTGCAGCAATTCGCCGCGCGATCGGCGAGACGACCGACCGGTTGAAGCGTGCCGGCCTCCTGCCTGCCTACGCCGAGATCCTGATCGCAGTCGGCGACCTCGACGAGGCGCGACTGGCGTGCGCCGAGCTCGAGGAGATCGCTGCCGAGTGCAACAGCGCGATGCTGAAGGCGATTCACGGACACGCTCGCGGCGCGGTCGAGCTGGCGGCGGGCGACGCCTCTACAGCGCTCGTGAGTCTTCGCCGCGCTGCGCAGGCCTGGAACGAGCTCGAGGCTCCCTACGAAACGGCTCGCGCGCGTGTGCTCGTCGGGCAAGCCTGCCGGGAGCTCGGCGACGAGGATGCGTTCTCTCTCGAGTTGGAGGCGGCGCGAGGCGTGTTCGAACTGCTCGGAGCGGTTCCCGACCTTGCGCGCGTGGATGCCCTCACGGGAAAAGCAGCAGCCACGGACGCACACGGCCTGTCGCCGCGTGAGCTGGAGGTGCTGCGGCTGGTCGCTACCGGCAAGAGCAACCGGGAGATCGCCGCCATCCTCGTGATCAGCGAGCACACGGTTGCAAGGCACGTGCAGAACATCTTCACCAAGCTCGGCGTTCCGTCGCGAACGGCAGCGGGTGCGTTCGCGTTCGAGCACGACCTCGTCTGACATCGCCGATGGTCAGAAATGACCATGCGCCGAGCGAGGCAAGTTGGTGGATCCGCGCGATGCGGCCGGGTCACCTCCCGTCGTACCGTCGCCATGCAGGTCATTCGACACCGAGTCCACTGGAGGAACGGTCATGGCGACACAAGAAGCAGGGATCAAGAACCGGCACGACGCCGGTACGAACAGCAAGGGCACGGAGGAATTCGACACCGTCGTCATCGGCGGTGGCCAGGCCGGACTTGCCGTCGGCTACTACCTGAAGAAGCACGGCCGATCGTTCGTGATCCTGGACGCGAATGATCGAATCGGCGGATCCTGGCGCACTCGAACCTGGAACTCGCTGCGCCTCTTCACCCCGGCTCGTTACGACGGGTTGCCCGGCTGGGGCTATCCCGGTCCGGGTTGGTCGTATCCGACCGCGAGAGAGTTGGCCGACTACCTGGAGGCCTATGCGCTGCGGTTCGAGCTTCCGGTGCGAAGCGCGACGGCGGTGAAGGGTCTCGCGAAGGAAGGCGAGCGCTATGTCGTGGACTGCGGCGAGCGCCGCTTCGTGGCCGACAATGTGGTCGTCGCGACAGGCTTCTACGGGATGCCGTCGGTACCGGACTTCGCGTCCGAGCTCGATCCGCGCATCGTGCAGATGCATTCCAGCGAGTACCGCGATCCGTCCCAGCTTCGGCCCGGCGGCGTCCTCCTCGTCGGAGCTGGAAACTCGGGCGCGGACATCGGGATGGAAGTGTCGGCAACCCACCAGACCTGGCTCTCCGGGAGAGACAAAGGTCAGATTCCGTTGAATATCGAGCACCCTTTCAGGCGCGTGGTCCTGCCGGTGCTCTGGTTCGTCGCCTCGCACGTCCTGACCACGAAGAC
>Ga0207708_10000219_pt1 | contig 45553 bp, 39 predicted proteins | sample KBSK5101metaG_FD_184340 | JGI IMG/M metagenome (GOLD analysis project Ga0207708, IMG submission 184340) | Corn, switchgrass and miscanthus rhizosphere microbial communities from Kellogg Biological Station, Michigan, USA - KBS K5-10-1 metaG... | ecosystem: Host-associated > Plants > Roots >... | reverse complement strand
ACGCCTTGTTGATAGCCTGGTTGTCCGAAAGCGTGAGTCCCGGCGCCGGTAACGATAGCAAGGCGGATCCGCCGCCGGATACCAGGAACAGCACCAGATCATCGGCCGACAGGCCCCGCACCATATTGAGCATGCGCTCGGCCGCTTTGCGCCCCGACTCATCGGGCACCGGATGCGAAGCCTCGACGACTTCGATTCCTTTTGTCGGCACGTTGTAACCGTAACGGGTCACAACCATTCCGGAGAGTTGGCCTGGCCAGTGATCCTCGACCGCCTTGGCCATGCTTGCCGCGGCCTTGCCGCAGCCGATGATGAGCGTGCGGCCTTTCGGCGGCTTGGGCAGATAGCGCGGCAACGTCTTGTCCGGCAGCGCTGCCCCAATCGCCGCGTCGAACATCGCGCGCAGTAGAGACCTCGGATCCATTATCATGAATTACCTAAGATGTATTCACCACGAAGGCACGAAGACACGAAGAAAAGCGGAGGCTTTCGTCGCGTACCTTGCACTGGGCGAAAAGCGCTATCCGTGCACTGGTGGGCGTTGCCGGCAATGGAAGGCTCGTCATTTCTCTTATCGAGATCTTCTTCGTGTCTTCGCGTCTTCGTGGTAAGAATGTTCCTGGACTTCTCTACTTTGCGATCGCGTGATTGGCGAGGGCTTCGAGGGCCTTGACCATCGCTGAGTGATCCCACTTGCCGCCGCCCTGGGCCTGGCAGGCGCTGAACAATTCCTGCGCCGTGGCGGTATTCGGAAGACTCATTTTCAGGGCTCGCGCCGACGACAGCGCCAGGTTGAGGTCCTTCTGGTGCAATTCGATGCGGAAACCCGGATCGAAAGTACGCTTGACCATGCGCTCGCCGTGCACTTCGAGCACACGGGACGAAGCGAATCCACCCATCAACGCCGTGCGCACCTTGCCTGGATCGACCCCCGCTTTGGATGCCAGCAGCAAGGCTTCGCCGACGGCCTCGATGTTGAGTGCGACGATGATCTGGTTGCAGACCTTGCAGATCTGGCCGGCGCCGACCTCGCCGACCAGCGTTATGTTCTTGCCCATCAATTCGAACAATGGCTTCACTTTGGCAAATGCCGCCTCGGAAGCACCGACCATGATGGTCAGTGCAGCGTTCTTGGCACCCACTTCGCCACCGGAGACCGGTGCGTCCACATAGTCGGCGCCGGATTTCCCGATGCGATCGGCAAAGGCCTTGGTTTCGATCGGCGAAATGGAACTCATGTCGACCACGATCTTTCCGGGCGCCAATCCTTCGGCCACGCCATCCTTGGCGAACAACACCTTTTCGACATCCGGAGTATCCGGCACCATGGTGATGATGACATCGGACTTCTGCGCCACTTCCTTCGCTGACGCGCAGGTCTTGCCGCCCGCCGTGATGAGCTCCTGCGGAACACCGCTGCGGCTTGCCAGCCACAATGTATGACCGCCCTTGAGAAGGTTGGCGACCATGGGCTTGCCCATGATGCCCAGCCCGATAAATCCCACGTTCATTTTGTTATCTCCAAAAAATATAAATTTGCCACAGAGGGCACAGAGGACACAGAGAAAAAACCAGAAAAGGTACTAGTGGCGAGTGCCGGCTGCCAATCCCTACTAACGCTCGATGGACCATGCACTCAAACTGCCGCTGATTTCCTCTGTGCTCTAAAAGGGTACTCCGACGTGCTACGCCCGTAGGGTATCTGTGTCCTAAAAGGGTACTCCGACGTGCTGCGCCCGTAGGGTATCTGTGGCCAAGTTTTTATTTCAAATAAGGCCTCAGCCAGCCCAGGCCTTCTTCGGTCCGCGTCGCAGGACGATATTCGCAGCCGATCCAGCCTTTGTAACCGATCCGGTCGAAAAATCCGAACAGGAACGGGTAATTGATTTCTCCGGTACTTGGTTCATGCCGCCCCGGCGTGCCGGCTAGCTGCATGTGGCCGATTTTCGCAAGATTCTTTTCCACGGTCGGGGCCAGATCGCCCTCCATGATCTGCATGTGATAGATGTCATACTGGAACAGCAGATTGGGCACGTTCGCGTAATGCATGATGTCGAAAGCCTGGCGCGAATAGTTCAGGTAGAAGCCCGGGATGTCGCGGGTGTTGATGGCCTCGATCAGCACCTTCATATTGTATTTCGCGAGTTCCTTGCCGGCGAACTGAAGGTTCGCGATGTAGGTTTCGCGCATCTTTTCTTCGCTTACTCCCCGCGGCTTCAGACCCGCCATGCAGTGGATCATGCCGCAACCCAAGGCCTGTGCGTATTCGACCGCTTTGCCGACATTCTCCTGGAATTGGCTGATTTTCGCCGGATCGCACGCAAGCCCGCGATCTCCGGCCGCCCAATCACCCGGCGGCATGTTGAACAACACCATTTTGAGCTTGTGCTTGTCGAGCTGCTCCTTGATCCGGGCTGCGGGATATTCATAAGGGAAAAGGAACTCCACACCGGGAAATCCGGCCTTGGCAGCGGCGCCAAAGCGCTCCAGGAAGTCGATTTCGGTGAACATCATCGACAGATTGGCATTGAAATTCGGCACATGTCCTCCCGTGATTTATTAGATTACGTTTTTGGGGTCATGCGATTATAGCTGGCCGCGCCGTTATAATCGGCCCTTGAATCCATAGTGCCAAGGCGGATGCCGATGAAATTCAGGGGAACCGAATCTTACGTTGCAACCGAGGACCTGATGATGGCGGTCAACGCCGCCGTCACGTTGGAGCGGCCGCTGCTGATCAAAGGCGAGCCCGGAACGGGCAAAACCATGCTTGCAGTGGAAGTCGCCAAGGCGCTGGACCGGCCTCTGCTGCAATGGCACGTGAAATCGACTTCCAAGGCCCAACAGGGACTATACGAATACGACGCGGTATCGCGTCTGCGCGATTCCCAACTCGGCGACGGCCGCGTCAGCGATATCGCCAACTACATCGTGCGAGGCCCAGTGTGGGACGCTTTCGATTCCGACAGGCAGACCGTGCTGTTGATAGACGAGGTGGACAAGGCTGACATCGAATTTCCGAACGATCTGTTGCGGGAACTGGATCGCATGGAATTCTACGTTTATGAGACACAAAAACTGGTGAAGGCGAAGCACCGGCCGGTCGTCATCATTACCAGCAACAATGAGAAAGAGCTGCCGGATGCTTTTCTGCGCCGTTGTTTTTTCCACTACATCAAGTTTCCCGACAAGCAGACGATGCAGCGCATCGTGGACGTGCATTTTCCGAACCTGAAAAAATCCCTGCTGCGCGAAGCGCTCGAAGCGTTCTTCGAGATCCGCGAGGTGCCGGGGCTGAAGAAAAAGCCGTCGACCTCCGAACTGCTCGACTGGCTGAAGCTGCTCATGGCCGAAGATATTTCGCCCGAAACGCTGCGCAGCCGGGATCAGTCGAAAATCATCCCTCCGCTTGCCGGCGCGCTGCTCAAGAACGAGCAGGATGTGCATCTGTTCGAACGGCTGGTGTTTATGACGCGAAGAACGGGCAATTGAAGGGTCAGAGTGACTCCGGTTGCTGTTTCTTCAATCCGCTGCGAATGCCTCGGCATCCGAACCCTCGGGCAGACAAATCATGCTTTCGGACGCGCCCAACGCCTGTGCGGGGATAGCGAAGCGGGGGCAAAGTTCAGGCAGGTGACAGCGGCCAATGTCGTTTCCGGCGTTTTCGATTCTGGCCGGCGGCGATACACTCGACAATTTTCCTTAGAACGCAGGCCTTATAACAGGGGATGTTCAGAATGCGCTTGATTTCGGCACCCGTAGTCATGCTCAGCATATTCACCGTTTCCGGATTCTCCGGACTCATCTATGAGTCGATATGGAGCAACTACCTAAAGCTGTTCCTCGGGCACGCTGCCTATTCGCAGGTACTGGTCCTGGTCATATTCATGGGCGGGCTGGCAATCGGCTCCGCTGTGGCCGCGCGCTTTTCAATCCGCTGGACGCAGGTCCTGTTGGGATACGCAATCGTCGAAGCCCTTATCGGTACCATCGCGCTGCTGTTCCATGGGGTGTTCGATCGCGTTACGCAGGCCTCGTTCGCGCATGTCATTCCGACGCTCGGATCGGCGGCCACTGTGCAACTCTACAAATGGGCGCTCGGATCCGCGATGATCCTGCCTCAATCCATCTTGCTCGGCATGACTTTCCCGCTGATGACGGCGGCATTCCTGCGATTTTCTCCCGCGAGAACCGGCAGGTCTGTGTCCCTGCTGTACTTCACCAACAGTATTGGCGGGGCCATCGGCGTGCTGGCCAGCGGATTTGCGTTGATTCCGAACTACGGATTGCCGGGCACGATTCTGACTGCCGGCCTTCTGAACTTTGGAGTTGCTCTCTTTGCATGGCTCCTGGTCAAATCCGTTCCGCAGGTGCAAACGTCTGCGCCGGAACCGGAGCACAGTGCCACCGAATCCACAGCGGCCGCTCCACTTTATCGCCTGCTGCTGATTGCCTCGTTGGTCACCGGGCTGGCATCGTTTTGTTACGAGATCGGCTGGATCAGGATGCTATCCATGGTGCTTGGCGCGAGCACTCATGCATTCGAAATCATGCTCTCGTCGTTCATTCTGGGATTGGCGCTGGGCGGCCTGTGGATTTCGCGCCGTATTGACCGAGCGCCGGAGCCGCGCGCGTTGCTCGCGAGCATTCAGGTGGCGATGGGCCTGCTCGCGCTGTCCACACTGTTTGTCTATGGCAGCACGTTCGACTGGATGGAGCAGGTCATCAACACGTTCGGCCGGACGGATGCCGGCTACGTCGGCTTCAACTGGGCCAGCCATTTTCTGGCATCCGCCGTCATGGTACCGACGACGATCTGCGCGGGCATGACCTTGCCAGTCATTACCTTCATGGCCTTGCGTGCGGGAGTGGGGGAGCGGGCAGTGGGTGGGATATACGCGGCAAATACCGTGGGAGCCATCGTCGGCGTAGTGCTTGCCGTGCACGTTCTGATGCCGTTGTTCAATGCCAAAGGCGTCATCGTGGCGGGTGCCTTGTTCGATTTCGCTCTCGGGTTGCTGTTGTTCGCAACGACGGCTTCGCCGGCGCGCGCGCGCAGGCTCGCCATAGGCTCGGTTGTCGGAGTGGTCGCCTTTTCCCTGGCAATTCTGTCCGCCAATGTGGATCCGCTGAAGATTTCGTCGGGTGTATTCCGGACCGGCCTGAACCGTGCGACCTACGACGAGGTCCTGTACATGCGCGATGGCAAGACCGCGAAAGTGAGTCTGATGAAGAAGAATGAAACGATCGCTCTCGCGACGAACGGAAAAATCGACGCCACGATCAATATGGGCAAAAGCGCGCCGATCGGCGACGAGGTGACCCAGACCCTCCTCGGCGCGCTGCCCCTGATGTTGCATCCCTCGCCCAAGACGGCAGCGGTCATCGGCTTCGGGTCCGGCATGAGTACGCACGTTCTGCTGGGGGATCCCGGAGTCGAGCGCGTGGACACTGTCGAGATCGAAGCGCGCATGGTCGAGGCGGCGCACAAAGGTTTTTTTCCGCTGAATCGGTTTGCCTACGAAGATCCCCGAAGCCGTATTCACATCGAAGACGCCAAGACCTATTTCTCGGTGGCGAACAGGAAATACGACGTCATCGTTTCCGAGCCTTCGAATCCCTGGGTCAGCGGCGTATCTTCTCTGTTCACGGAGGAATTCTATCGCCACGTTTCGGGGTATCTAAACGACGGCGGCATGCTGATCCAGTGGATACAGTTGTACGAAATCGACTATGCTTCAGTCGCCTCGGTAATGAAAGCATTGTCGCCGGCGTTCGACGACTATGCAGTCTACATCGCCGATCCCTTCGACATCCTGGTCGTCGCCATCAGGAATGGCAGGCTGGGCATGCCGGATGGCCGCGTTCTCGCTCAACCCGAGTTGCAGCAGCGCCTGGCGCGCATTTATGTGAACAGTGTCGATGATGTGCGCGCGCGCCGGGTTGGCAGCAAGGCGCTTCTCGACCCGTTATTCGCTGCGTCTCCGGCCCCGGTGAACTCGGATTATTTTCCGTTCATGGACAGCCGCGCGGCACGCGCGCGATTCCTGGGGTTGGTTGTGGAGGAGCCGATGCAGATCCTGACCATGGAGCTGCCTATCGACGAGATGCTTTCAGCCACAACGGAAGCGGCATGGACAACCCTTACGACCCAGAATCCGTCCGGTCGCAGCAAAGGGCGCCGGGCAGTGCGCAGCGCAATCGATGGCATCGACGACGCCGGTCTGGCGCAAGCGCGGCAGCCGGTTGCCTTGGCGCGCCTGGGGGCACAGGATTGCGGAAGCCAGGCGCCGAAACTGTGGCAATCTTCGTGGGTCAGCGTGGGCCGCTTCGTCGTGCGCTATCTGGATCGGGAGAGCGCTCCGCTATTCTGGGGGAAGCTTGTTCCGCCGCGTTGCCGGGAGCGGCTGGATTCGGACGGACAGCACTGGTACCGCCTTCTCAATGCCGTCGCCTCGCGTGACCCCGATGCAATGATCGTCCATGCGAGTGAGCTGCTTGGCCACGCGACACCGGAAACTCCGGAAGGTGACACGTTCTATGTCGCGGCTGCATTGATGCTGGGGCAATTGGCGCGTCAGCAGCCGGATCAGGCACACGAAGTGTTCGCGAAGCTGCCCCAGCGGTTGCCACCAAACAGGGCGCCCTCGTTGGAGCTTCGCTGGCTGGAAGCCATCGCGGGCAGCCGGTTGCAGCGCAAATGACATATCGCACGGAGTGAATTCGCGATGCTGGCCGATTTTTTCCTGAAGCTCCGCGCAGGCGGAATTCCGGCGTCGGTAAAGGAGTATCTGACTTTGATGGAGGCGCTACAGAAAAAGGTCAGCTCCGGCAACCTGGACGAATTTTATTTCCTGTCGCGGGCCTGCCTGGTAAAAGACGAGGGGAACTACGACAAATTCGATCGCGTATTCGGTGCGTACTTCAGGGGCATTGTCAGTTTGACGGACAGCATGACGCTCGCGATACCGGAAGAGTGGTTGCGCCGGCAGGCGGAACTGTTGTTGACGGACGAAGAAAAGAAACTGATCGAGTCGCTGGGGGGGTGGGAAAAGCTCATGGAGACCCTGCGCAAACGTCTCGAAGAACAGAAAGGCAGGCACCAGGGCGGCTCGAAATGGATCGGCACCGGCGGAACGTCGCCCTTCGGCGCTTACGGTTACAACCCCGAGGGAGTGCGCATTGGCCAAGAGGGTTCGCGCAACCGAAGTGCGGTCAAGGTCTGGGACCGGCGCGAGTATCGGAATCTAGACGATTCGGTGGATTTGGGCGTGCGCAATATCAAGATTGCGCTGAAGCGGCTGCGCAAATTCGCGCGTGAAGGCGCGGCCGACGAACTGGACCTGGACGACACCATCCGTTCAACGGCGAAGAACGCGGGGTACCTGGACATCAAGATGGTGCCGGAACGGCACAATGCCGTGAAGGTTCTTCTCTTTCTGGATGTCGGCGGCTCCATGGAGGGCTACGTCAGGGTCTGCGAGGAGCTGTTTTCCGCGGCCCGCACAGAGTTCAAGCGCCTGGAATATTTCTATTTCCACAATTTCCTGTACGAATCGGTGTGGCGCGACAATCGCCGGCGCAATTCCGAGCGCACGCCGACTTTCCAGGTGCTGCACAAGTATGCCCACGACTACAAGCTCATATTCGTCGGCGACGCCTCGATGAGCCCTTACGAGATCGGCTATCCCGGCGGCAGTGTCGAGCACAACAACGAAGAGGCCGGTGCGGCATGGTTGCAGCGCATGCTCGACGTCTATCCGCACGCCGCCTGGCTCAACCCGACGCCCGAGGAGCGCTGGGGCTACTACGAATCGATCGGGATGGTAAAGCAATTGATGGGTGACAGGATGTATCCGCTCACGCTCGAAGGATTGACGCGCGCGATGCGCGAGCTGACTCGCTAAGCGTTCAAACCCGATTGAACAAGAGGCAACGGAGATAACGAAGGAAAGTAACTGAATTTCTTCCTCGCTTCTGACGACACTGACTGCTTTAGGGGCCCGAGTTCCGGAAGAGCCAGAAGCAGAAATCTCCGTTATCTCAGTTACCTCCTGTTCAATCCTTTCGGTCCTATTCATTTCGCTGAGTGTCGTCTCGACCTTTCGTTTTTCTGAACAGAAGACAACAGAGATAGCAGAGGGAAGCAAATGAATTTCTTCCTTGTTTCTGACGGCCCCCGACTAACTTCGGGGCCCGCGTTCTATTTCCAGAAATTGCGTAAGCGCGGGAGGAAGTCCCTGAGATGCCCCCGGTGTGTGGGACTGGAATAGTTTGCGGGTGGCTCGTCAGCGGGTCGCGCTGCCGCCGCGACTTCAAAGTGACGCTGATTTTCGGCCTTCCGATACCGGGCTGCGGAGAAAGCGCAAGGCAAACTCGTCCGCTGGAACGGGACGCGACATCAAATACCCCTGATACTGGTCGCAGCGCAATTTACGCAATGCCGCCAACTGGCCCCGTGTTTCCACCCCTTCTGCGGTAACGCGCAGATCCAGGCTGTGGGCCATGGCGATAATGGCTTTGATGATGGCGGCGTCGTCCGGATCGGTCTCGATGTCGCGCACGAATGTGCGGTCGATTTTCAGCGTATCGATCGGCAGTTGTTTCAGATAGGCGAGTGACGAATAGCCGGTGCCGAAGTCATCCACTGCGAGAAAGGTCCCCAGTTTGCCGAGCTTGCGCAGCACTGCTACGTTTTCGTCGACGTTCTTCAGCAGTATTCCTTCGGTCATTTCCAGCTCGAGATAGCGCGGATCCAGTCCGGTCGCGTTCAGAAGCCTTGTCACTTCCTCGGCAAAACCCTTGGGATTGTTGAACTGCCGGGCGGAAATGTTCACGGCTATTTTCACGATGGGCAGTCCGGCCAGCTGCCAGCGCTGATTCTGCTCGCATGCTGCGCGCAGGGCCCATTGGCCGATGAGTTCGATGAGACCGGACTCCTCCGCGATAGGAATGAAGCTGTTGGGCGGTACCAGTCCGCGCTGTGGATGCTGCCATCGAATCAGCGCTTCGATGCCGACCAGCTTGCCGGTGCGTATGTCCGCTTGAGGCTGATAATGCAGCACGAACTCTTGCGCTTCGAGGGCCTGGCGCAGTTCGGTTTCCAATTCATGACGTTCGACGGCGCGCAAATTCATTTCCGGGGAGAAGAACTGGAAGTTGTTCCTGCCCCGCTCCTTTGCGTGATACATGGCCGTGTCCGCGTTCTTCATGAGTTCACGGCTGTCTTCCGCGTCGTTCGGGTAGATGCTGATGCCGATGCTGCACGAGGTGCTCAGCATGTGATCGCCAATCGGGATTGGCCGGTGCAGGGCATCGATGATCTTGATGGCGACTTGTGCCGCGTCCTCGGCATGGGCAAGACCCTCGAGCGTGACGACGAATTCGTCGCCGCCGAGGCGCGACAGCGTATCGCCCTTGCGTATGCAGGCGCCCATCCGGCCGGCGACTTCCTTCAGCAACAGATCGCCGATGTGATGACCGAGCGAATCGTTGATGTTCTTGAAGCGATCCAGGTCTAGAAACAGCACCCCGAGCTTGTCGCCCTTGCGCCGCGCCGCGATAATGCCTTGCTCGAGGCGGTCATTGAACAGCAGGCGGTTGGGAAGTTCCGTCAGCGGATCGCGCGTAGCAAGGTAACTGATGCGGGCATCCGACTTCTTGATTTCGGTCACGTCGCGCGTCGTACCACGATGTCCCCTGGGGTTGCCATGTTCATCCCACCTCGATACCGCACTTACCTGCATCCACAGCATTTCGCCCGACTTGGTAATGAAGCGGTGTTCGAGACCGCGGAAGGAGCGATCCTGCTGCATGTTTTCCGCGAGCCATTGATCGAGCCGTTGGGCATCTTCTCCCGGCATGAACTCGGCCGCGGTACGGCCGACCAGTTCAGCCGCCGCGTAGCCGGTGAAATCGATGACGCGCGGCGACACATAGGTAAAGCGCCCGTCGCTGTCGTTCTCCCAGACGAACTCGCCCGCCGCATCGGCAATGTCGCGGAAGCGGCGCTCGCTCTCGCGCAGTGCTTTTTCGGTCGACTGCCGCGCTGCCTCGCGCTCGAAGTTATCGAGCGCGAACGATACGTTCGAGCTCAATTCGGTGACGAGCGCAACCAGTTCGTCGTCGAACCAGTTCGTTTCCGAGGCGTACAGATGAAGCGATCCGAACACCTTTCCCCCACGATGAAGGGGAAATACAACCATCGACCGCGCGCCGGTTGCGATCATTGCGGGTAGCCAAAGGCGATTCCTTTCGTCCTGCGTGATGTCGTTGCCGATATAAGGCATGCCGGCGCGAAGTGCCGTGCCGGCGGGCCCCTGCCCCTCGGGCAGGTCCGGGTTCGTAGAAATGCGTGCCGTGAAGGGATAGCCCTGGTGGTCGCCGGCGACTGAGACGGTGTCGAGGTACTCGCTGTCCGCCCGGACCACGCAAATGCGCGCAAAGATGACATGCCCATACGTCACCGCAATGTGGCAGACTTCGTCGAACAGGCGCTGCTGGTCGCTGGCATGGATAATCGCTTCGTTGACCTTCGACAGGGCGGCATAGAAATCGCGCAGCCGCGCTAGGCGCCGCTCCGCGGCAACCTCGAGGGTGACTTCCCGGCCGAGGCCGCGATAGCCGGTGAATTGGCCTGCAGCGTCGAACAGCGGCATGCCGCTGACGGATATGTGACGCAACCGCCCGTCTGTCATGACCCTTGAATAACGGAAGTTGTGAAACGGCTTGCGCTCAAACAGAATTCTCTTGTGTTCGTCGAGCGCCGCAGGATCGAAATGCAACCCCGGAATCTCCCACCGCAGTTTGCCAAGGCGATCGCTTTGTTCAATTCCCGAGATCGCATCGACCGCGCTGGAAACGAACGTAAACCGGAGCCCGGCGTCCTGTTCCCAATACCAGTCCGAAGAAAGCTCGGTCAGACTGCGAAAGCGCTCCTCGCTCGCCCGCAATGCCCGGTCCGCAAGCATCTGCTCGGTGATGTCGCGCCCGATGCCCCGGTAACCGCTGAACCGGCCTTGCTGGTCGAACACCGGTTCGCCGCTGATCGACATGAAGCGCAATTGCCCGCTCTCGTTGTACCGTGACAGGCGAAGGTCCCGGAACGGGCGGTGGGCTTCCAGCGTCGCGCGGTGCTCGGCCATCTGCTGCTCCGATTCCCAAATATGGTTCGTCTCGAAACGGGTTAGGCCGAGGGTTGGTTTCATGGCCAAGCCGGTGCTGGCACTGTATCGGGGAGATAAATAGGCGACGCGGAACTGTTCGTCCTGCTCCCAATACCAGTCGGACGACAGATCGGTCAGGCTTCGGAAACGTTCTTCGCTTTGGCGCAAGGCTGTTTCACCCTGCTTCAGCGCCGTAATGTCACGTCCGATGCCGTGATATCCCTTGAAGCGGCCTTTGTGGTCAAAGATCGGATAGCCGCTGGTTGAAATGATCCTGGATTCGCCACTTGCGTTGAAACGAGTCATGACGAAGTCGCGAAACGGCTTGCGTTGGGCCAGCAGGCCGTCGAGTTCCCGCTTGTGCTCTTCGCTGACGCCGGCGTGGGGGAGTTCCCAGCGCGTGCGCCCGATCTGCAGCGCAACGTCATCGCTGCTGAAATGGCGGCTTTCCGTGACTCCGGTAATTCGCAGGTTTTCGTCCTGCTCCCAGTACCAGTCTGCAGTCAGCTCGGCCAGTCGCCGATAGCGCTCTACAGTACCGCGCGCGTCGAACACGGTCTGGCTGCGTTCTGCGTTCACGCCCGCAACCAGCAATGCGGTGAATGAACTTATAACCAGGAATACGTGCAACAGATACAGGTTTTCGACGGGGTCGCCGAAGGCGAAGGGGCCAGAGCCGTGCGCAGTTGCCCAAACGGCCGTAATAAACAGCAACGCACTGGCGAGAGTCGAATAGCGCAGCGGCCCCGTCGCTGCGAGCAATATCGCAAAGGGCAGCAACGCATAGGTCGCCAGGTCGATGCTGACCGGCAGGCCCAGCCATCCGTTGAACACGATCTGGATAACGAACACTTGCGCTGCCAGCAGTGCAACTGCGCGCCATACCGGGTTGTCGCCGGCCTGAGATTTGGAACGCGCAATCCAGGCCAGGATCAGCGGCGTGAAGAGCAGGACGCCCAGGCTGTCTCCCAGCCACCAAACAAGGCTGATCCTGGGAAAGGCGCCCCAGGAAGCCCGTCCGAAAGCGCATAAGCTCAGAGGACCGATCGTCGCGGCAAGCAGCGGACCTGCGGCCACGCCATATGTCAGCAAGGCGCCGACGTCGCGCAACCGAGTCAGCTTGACATCGAACCTGCTCCCCCTGGAAAGGACCCACCACCCGAACGCTGCTTCGGCCAGGTTGCCCACTGCGACCCCAAGCGCGACAGGAAAGTCCTTGGTGAGCCAGAAGTTGACCGCGAAAGCGCCAATACCGATTGCAGGCAGCACGCGCGGTCCACGCAGCAGAATTGCCGCCAGCGCGATGCCTGAACATGCCCACACCGACGTGACGTCTGGATGAAAAAACGTGAACTGGAGTCCTGCGATTCCGGCGGCAATATAAACCGAAGCAACGAACGCGTTGACTGCAAGGTCCACCGCACCCCAGGTTCGGAGTGAGGCGGGCCCAAGGCTCATGCGCCAATTGTCCGGATTGGCCGTGCCATCGAATGTATCGCCGCGAGCGTCACGGCGTCTGCCGACTATCCGGCGCGGGCGGATTTCTCATCGATCTTCTTGCGAAATCGCGCTGCATCGATGACGAAACGCTCGTGCGATCCCCGCGAAATGATATCGAGCCCGTCGCTGGCCTCCACTTCGAATCGCAGTTTCCTTCCGTCAACCTCCGTGAGTTTGACGTTGACCGTGACGGTCATACCTGGAGGGGTTGCGGCTTCATGGGAGAAATTGACGTGCGTACCGAGGGTTTGTTCTGCAGGCCAGTCGAGGTGCGGGCGCAGGGCTTCGACGCATGCCCACTCCAACAGGCCGACCATGAAGCCGGTGGCGAGCACCTGCGGCATTTCGCGGAACAGGTCCGATTCCGGATACAGGTACGGTACGGTCTTGTCAGGAGGAATGGTGAATTTGAATGCGTGCGTGAGTCCTGGCTTGAGTGTGCTTTTCATGATGATCGGGCGCTAACTGATTTGCGGTGGTTTGCGAGAGCTCAACGGATTTCCGATTGCCCGGGAGCGCGCGTTGTTGGGCGAGGCCATGACGGTATCGTGGCCCGCGAATCGTGCTCAGGGTTTTTTTCTGCGGTCGCCGCCGACTGGTGGCGCGACTTTCATCACCTCGTCGACGGTCGTCACGCCGGCTGCGACCTTTAGCGCACCGGAGATCCGCAATGGTTTCATGCCGTCCCGAAAGGCCTGATCGCGTATCAGGTTGGCATCGGTATCGGCGGTGATAAGGGGGCGCTGTCCGGGGGTCATGAGAAGAATCTCGTAGATGCCGACCCGTCCGGAATATCCCGTCATGCGGCATTCCAGGCAGCCCTTCTGATGATAGATCTGCTGCGGTTTTTCGGCCTGCCACGGTGCAATGAGCATGTTCCAGGTGTCAGGGTCGATGCCGCCTGCTTCGCGGCAAAGCGGGCACAGCGTGCGCACCAGACGCTGAGCCATGACTCCGAGAATCGTGGATTGGATCAGGTACGGCGGCACCCCCAAGTCGAGCAACCGCGTGACCGCTGAAGGCGCGTCGTTGGTATGCAACGTGGATAGCACCAGATGCCCGGTCAGGGCGGCCTGAATGGCCATGTCTGCCGTTTCGAGATCTCGGATTTCGCCGACCATGATGATGTCCGGATCCTGGCGCATCAGTGTTCTGATGCCGGAGGCGAAATCGAGGTTTATGCCTTGCTGAACCTGCATCTGGTTGAACAAGGGTTCAACCATTTCGATCGGATCTTCCACGGTACAGATGTTGACGTCCGACGTGGAAAGCAATTTGAGCGTCGAATAGAGCGTAGTGGTCTTGCCGGAACCGGTGGGGCCGGTCACCAGCACGATGCCATGCGGATTCGTGACTGCTTTTTGCCAGCGATCGCGATCCTCGTCGGAAAAGCCGAGATCCTTGAATCCCTTGACCATCACGTCCGGGTTGAAAATGCGCATCACCAGTTTTTCGCCGAAGGCAGTCGGCATGGTCGACAGACGCAATTCGATTTCCTCGCCCTCGGTTGATCGGGTCTTGATGCGGCCGTCCTGCGGGCGCCGTTTTTCCACCACGTCCATTCGTCCAAGAATCTTGATGCGGCTGGTCATGGCCGAAACCACCGGCGTCGGTATCTGGTAGACCTGGTGCAATACGCCATCGATGCGGAAGCGCACGTTGGCCACATCGCGCCGCGGCTCGACGTGAATATCGCTCGCACCTTCTTCGAACGCATACTGCAGAAGCCAATCCACCAGCCGGACGATATGCTGGTCGTTGGCGTCGAGTTTGCCGCTGGTGCCAAGCTGGACCAGTTGCTCGAAATTGGTGATGTCGGACAACGCCGCGCCGTGCAGTTGACTGGCGCTCTTGACCGAACGCGCGAGATTGTAGAACTCCACCAGGAAGCCATTGATGTCCTGCGGATTGGCGATGACGCGTTTGATCTCGAGCCGCAGGATGCGCCCGAGTTCGGCTTCCCACTCGCGTATGTAAGGTTCGCAGGTGGCGATGACCGCTTCAGTGGCGGTGACGCGGACCGGAAGAATCTTGTATCGCTCCGCATACGCGTTGGACATGACCTTCGTAACCGCGGCGAAGTCGATCTTGAACGGATCGATATGAAAATACGGGAGCCCTACCTTGGTGGCAAGCCATTCCGTAAGGGACTCCAGCGTCAGCAGCTTCTTCGGGTTGCGCGGATCCTTCCACTTTTGATCTGCGAGGAGGGTCAGGGGGTGACCCGTGCCACCGCGAAAATTCTGTCGTAACGCAATTAGCTTCTCGGCGATTTCCGGCGTGGCCAGTTTGTCCGCTTGCAGCCAGGCGAGCAATTCATTCAGTGTGAGCTTGTGCTCGGGTGTCTTTTGCGCGCGCGCGGCTGCCGCGCCACCATCGGCAACGGTTGCACCGGCGGCGGGGTGCTGCTTGTCCGCAGCGGGCTTGGTCGTGTTGGCGGCCATGATGGGTAGTGGAAGTCGAACTGCACTATAAACCGGAGGCCTCTTGCCTCCAACTCGCGCACCGACGCTGGGCACCCCAAATGTCGAGGGACCAGCTTGCGAAGTCCCAGAATAGTGCATTTACGAAGCGAGATGCACCATAGTGGTACTATTTTCGAGTGCCGCTGCAGGAGGGTGAAACCTAAAGACTATCTATTACAAGTATTTACAAGGCTGGAATAGCGGTTGCGTGCCCATACACGATTTTGCCTGAACAAAATAAAAAGGGGAGGCCATGGATAACTTGAAGATCAGCAGTGACGCGCTGTTCATCTTGCTTGGAGCCGTCATGGTTCTGGCGATGCACGGCGGATTCGCGTTTCTCGAACTCGGCACCGTGCGGAGGAAAAACCAGGTCAACGCGCTGGTAAAAATCCTGGTGGATTTTTCGGTGTCGACGGTAGCGTATTTCTTCATTGGCTACACGCTTGCCTACGGCGTGAATTTTTTCTCCTCCGCGGAGAAACTCGCGACTGACAGCGGCTATCAGCTCGTGAAATTCTTTTTCCTGCTCACTTTTGCCGCCGCCATTCCCGCGATCGTCTCGGGCGGCATCGCTGAACGCGCCAAATTCAATACCCAGGTGGCGGCAACTTTTCTGCTCGTCGGCTTCATCTATCCGTTTTTCGAAGGCATTGCCTGGAACGGCAACTTCGGCATCCAAAGCTGGCTGGAGGCGATGTTTGGCGCGCCGTTCCACGATTTTGCGGGATCGATCGTGGTTCATGCCGTGGGAGGATGGATCGGACTGGTTGCGGCATTGATGCTCGGTGCGCGCCGCGGTCGTTATAGCAACGAAGGCGGCATCGCGGCGCACCCGCCATCGAGCATTCCCTTTCTGGCGTTGGGTGCGTGGATCCTGACGGTTGGCTGGTTTGGCTTCAATGTCATGTCGGCGCAGTCAATCGACAAGATCAGTGGTCTAGTCGCGGTGAATTCGCTGATGGCCATGGCGGGGGGAACCATTGGCGCGGTGATCGCCGGGCGCAACGACCCGGGGTTTGTCCACAATGGTCCGCTGGCTGGCCTGGTCGCGATTTGCGCGGGGTCGGACCTCATGCATCCGTTGGGCGGACTGGCGACGGGAGTCATCGCGGGCGGGTTGTTCGTCTTCATGTTCACGGTGACACAGAACCGCTGGAAGATCGACGATGTCCTCGGTGTCTGGCCTCTGCATGGACTGTGTGGAGCGTGGGGCGGAATCGCGGCCGGTATTTTTGGCCTCAAGGCCTTCGGTGGACTCGGCGGGGTAAGCCTGTCATCGCAGATGATTGGTTCGTTGCTTGGCATTGCGGTTGCCGTCGCGGGAGGACTCATCGTTTACGGTGCGCTGAAGGCGCTGGTTGGAATACGGCTGGACGCGGAGCAGGAATTCATGGGAGCGGATCTGAGCATTCACAAGATCTCGTCCACCGCGGAAAAAGAAGCCAGCTGGTAGTCTGAACGGGCAACGATAGCTTTCGGCCGGGATATCGGAGGGGCGGCGCTACCTGCGCCGTCCCTTTTTTGTTGGCGTGTATTGCACCTACTCAATATCACCCGGTCCAACAGGCGCAGGGCTTCCGTCATAATCACGCCCTCATACTTTTGATGATTCTTGTGGACACGCCGGATCTGTCGAGACTGAAAATAAATCGCGGGAAGGCCGCCGCTTCGACCCGCGGACAACCGCGCGCGCGCAGAAGGCTGCTGCTGCCGGTATCCCTTGTGATTGCGGCGGTCGTGGCCGGCGCCGCCGTTTATTACCGCCTGGCTTCCGCGCCGATCGAGGTGGAAACGGTTGCAGTGACGATGGCATATCCTTCGCAGAGCTTCACGGTACTGAATGCGACCGGTTATGTAGTGGCGCAACGCAAAGCGGCGGTTGCGTCGAAGGCAACCGGACGGCTGGTCTGGCTGGGCGTGCAGGAGGGCAGCCGGGTCCGGAAAGACGATGTCATCGCGCGCCTGGAAGACCTCGACGTCAAGGCAACGCGCGAGCAAGCGGCGGCGAACGTGCAGGTGGCACGCGCCAACCTGACACAGGGTCAGGCGGAACTGAAAGATGCCGAGAGCGCGCTCAACCGCTCGCAGGGATTATTGGCAGACGGTTTCGTGTCGCAAGCGGCCCATGATATCGCCATCGCGCGGCACGCCAAGGCCGCGGCCCAGATTGCCAGCCTGCAAGCGGGGATAGCCGCCGCTGTGGCCAACCTGCGGGGGGCGCAAGTGGCGGTGGAGCAAACCCTGATCCGCGCACCTTTCGATGGAGTCGTGTTGACCAAGGCGGCGAACGTCGGAGACATCGTCACGCCTTTTTCATCCGCGCTCGACAGCAAGGGTGCGGTCGTGACCATGGCGGACATGACGACTCTGGAAGTAGAGGCGGACGTATCCGAATCCAGTCTTTCCAAGGTAAAAATCGGCCAGCCCGTGGAAATCCAGCTCGACGCATTGCCTGACAAGCGATTTCGCGGCGAGGTCAGCCGCACGGTTCCAACCGTGGATCGATCCAAGGCGACGGTGATGACGAAAATCCGGTTTCTCGACCCTGACCCGCGCGTGCTGCCGGAAATGAGCGCGAAGGCATCATTCTTGTCGAAGGAGATCGGCGATGGCGAAAGGGTGGCACGGCCAGCGTTGAATCCTGCCGCAATTGCGAAGCGGGGCGGGAGCGATGTCGTGTTCGTGGTCAAAGAAGGCAGACTCGCAGAGGTGCCAGTCGAGACCGGCGCTGCGATCGGCGACCTGGTGGAAATCCGGCGCGGACCGCAACCGGGCGAGATAGTCGTTTTGAAGCCGCTGGCGAAGTTCCACAACGGCACGGCGGTCAAGCCGGCGGCAAAGTAGATGCCAGGCGCGCCGATCGTCCAGATTAGACATCTGTTCAAATCCTACCGGCGCGGAGGACAGGTCGTGCCCGTATTGCATGATCTGAGCTTCGATATCGCTCAAGGTGAATTTCTGGCCCTGATGGGTCCGTCCGGCTCTGGCAAGAGCACGTTGCTCAACCTGATTGCGGGAATCGACAAGCCCGATAGCGGCGAATTGCGCATCGACGAAGAGGAAATTTCCCGGCTGTCCGAGTCCGAACTGGCGGACTGGCGCTCAGCAAACATCGGTTTTATCTTCCAGTTCTACAATCTGATGCCGGTTCTGAATGCGTTCGAGAACGTTGAATTGCCGTTGCTGCTGACAGGCCTGGGCAAGCGCGACAGGCGCGAGCGCGTCGAGCTCGCACTGGAAATGGTCAGCCTCACCGACCGCGCGGCGCATTACCCCTCGGAGCTTTCCGGGGGACAGCAACAGCGGGTTGCGATCGCTCGTGCCATCATCACCGATCCTTTGCTCATCGTCGCCGATGAGCCGACGGGCGACCTGGACCGGGTATCCGCTGGCGATATTCTCGGGTTGCTTGAGCGGCTGAACAGCGAGATGGGAAAGACGGTCGTGATGGTGACACACGATCAACGTGCGGCCGAGCGCGCTCACCTTGTCAAGCAACTGGAAAAGGGCGAGTTGGCGCAGAGCACGATGCCCCGGGCCACCGCCTGATCCGAGGTGGTCTGCATGCAAGCAGCATGTTCAGCCGATTCGGAGCAAGATTCATGTATTACTTGAAACTCGTGCTGCGTAACGCCTTGCGCCATAAATTGCGCACCGGGTTGACTGTGCTCGGCATATTCGTCGCCATACTCGCGTTCGGGTTGTTGCGCACGGTGGTGGAATCGTGGTTCGCTGGAGCAGAGAACGCGTCGACTACCCGCCTCGTCACGCGCAATGCGATATCCCTTGTCTTTCCTCTGCCGATTACCTATGGAGAGCGCATCCGGCGGGTCGAGGGCGTCATCGGCGTGAGCCATGCGAACTGGTTTGGAGGGGTATATGTCTCCGAGAAAAATTTTTTCCCGCAGTTCGCTGTGGATGCCGCCACGTATTTGCCGCTTTACCCGGAGTATCGGATACCGCCAGAACAGATGAAGGCCTTTCTGCTCGATCGAAAAGGTTGCGTGGTCGGCCGCAAGCTCGCGCTGCAATATGGGTTTAAAGTCGGCGACTTGGTGCCGTTGCGCGGGACGATTTTTCCCGGCACCTGGCAATTTGTCGTGAAGGCGATCTACGACGGCGCCGACGCCAAGACGGATACGTCCCAGTTCTTTTTCCATTGGGACTATCTGAACGAGACTCTGAAGAAAACCGTGCCGCGCCGGGCCAATAGTGTGGGGGTCTATATAGTGGGGCTCGATCAGGCCAGCCACGCGCCCTCAGTCAGTGCGGCGGTGGATCAGATGTTCAGAAATTCTTTGGCCGAAACGCTCACGGAAACCGAGAAAGCCTTCCAGCTCGGGTTCGTCGCCATGACAGAGGCAATCGTAGTGGCCATACAGATCGTCTCCTTCCTCGTCATCTTCATCATCATGGCAGTCATGGCGAACACCATGGCGATGACGGCTCGCGAGCGGCTTGCGGAATACGCAACCATGAAGGCGCTCGGCTTTGGACCCGGCCGCCTGATGACGCTGATTTTCGGCGAGTCGCTCGCCATCGCCCTGGCGGGCGCCGCTGCCGGCATTTGTGCGACCTATCCTGTCGCAGACTGGTTCGCAGCCAAACTGGGAACGCTGTTTCCCGTGTTTGGCGTCTCGCGTCATACCGTGATCATGCAGGTAGGCGCCGCCTTGCTGGTTGGCATGGTCGCGGCCTTGTTCCCCGGCGTGCGCGCGGCTCGCTTGCGCATCGTCGATGGCCTTCGCAACATCGGTTGATCTACTTCCAATTCTCACCGCAGATACCCTACGTGCGTAGCACGTCGGAGTACCCTTTTAGGCGCAGAGGCGCGGAGATCACGCAGAGAAAATCGGATGAAAATATCTGGCTAGTTATATTTGGTGCAATGGTCACCTTTCAACTTGAAACCTTCCACATTCGTGTTTGATTTCTTATTTCCTCTGCGTTTCCTCCGCGCCTCCGCGCCTTTGCGGTGAAGACGTAGCCATGGTGATACCGTTTTCGTACACGGCGAAGAACCTGAGGGCGCGCAAGATGACCACGGCCCTCACTGCGGCGGGCATGGCGCTGGTGGTGTTCGTCTTCGCCACCGTACTGATGCTGCAGGAAGGCCTGAAGAAAACCCTTGTCGATACGGGATCCCCGGACAATGTCGTCGTAACACGGCGCTCATCGGGCACGGAAGTGCAAAGCGGAATCGACCGTGCGCAGGCCGCGGTCGTGGAAAGCCAGCCCGAGATTGCCTATGGTGCCGACGGTCATGTCATGGCGTCGAAAGAGATGGTCGTGCTGATCACTCTGCAGAAGCGTGATTCGGACAAACCTTCGAATGTGATCATTCGCGGGATGGGGACGCTGGGCCGTGATATGCGTCCACAGGTGCATATCGTGCAGGGCAGGATGTTTCGGCCTGGTTCTTCCGAGATCATAGCGGGGCGGGGCATCGCGGAGCGCTTCCGCGGCGCCGGCGTCGGCGAACACCTGAGATTCGGCATGCGCGACTGGTTCGTGGTGGGAACGTTCGACGCAAACAGGAGCGGATTCGATTCCGAAATCTGGGGTGACGTCGAGCAACTCATGCAGGCCTTCCGTCGACCGGTGTTTTCATCGCTGATCCTCAAACTCAATGATCCGGCCCGGTTCGCCGACTTGAAGCTGCGCCTGGAATCCGAGCCGAGGCTCACGGTGGAAGCGAAGCGCGAATCGGTGTTCTACGCGGAGCAGTCTGAGGTGCTGTCAAACTTCATCGGCTATCTGGGACTAACGCTGTCGGTCATTTTCTCGATCGGCGCGACCATCGGGGCGATGATCACCATGTATGCATCGGTCGCGAGCCGCACGGCGGAGATAGGCACGCTGCGGGCACTTGGATTTCGCAGTAGCGGCATTCTCATGGTGTTTCTTCTCGAGGCACTGCTGCTTGGGCTGGTCGGCGGCCTCATCGGGTTGACGCTCGCGTCATTCATGCAGTTCCTGACTATCTCGACCATGAACTGGCAATCGTTCGCCGAGTTGGCGTTTTCGTTCACGCTCAATCCCGCCATCATCGCCAAATCGCTGGGATTCGCGCTATTCATGGGCTTGCTGGGTGGATTTCTGCCCGCGGTGCGGGCGTCGCGGCTGAATATCGTTGATGCCTTGCGCGCTGCCTGAGGTTGGTGTTGCGCCGATAGAGGCGCGCACAGCGCACCGCAAAAGCGGCAGCAGCGTCTGCTCTGCAGACACGGGAACGCCCGGCTTCTAGTTCACCCGACGGGGTGTGTCGGGGTAAAAGCCCCAGGGTTCTTCGAGCACCTTGCGTTCCCAAGGCATCATCGTGTTTATCCCGACTGCGCACATCGCAGCAGGCCACTGACCCGCGATTTCCCCCTCTGCCCAAGCTTCCCGCTGCATCGTTTCGCGGTTGTCGAAGATGCCATTTAGTTTCTGCATCGGCTCGTTACCCCGGTTCGCAATCCGTGCTGCGGGATACTACTCTGCCATCGACCGTGCATCCAGCTTCTGCTGTTATGGGCGTCCAAGTGAAAGATGCATGCAACTTCACAGCAGTCTGTTCTCCCTATCAGGAAGACGGCGATTCCTCAACGGATTCAGCTTTCTCGCCGGGCTTGACGGTGCCCATGTGAAATCGAAACTCGCCGGTCCGGCGGTCGTTGAAGTAGTGTTTCAGCGTGCGGCGAACCGTGACGAACGCAATTTCATTCCAGGGAATTTCGTCTTCGTTGAACAGGCGCGTTTCCAGGGTCTCCGCCCCTGCACTGAAATCCAGATCGAGTAGCCGGGCACGAAACAGCATGTAGACCTGGTTGATGTGCGGGATGTTGAACAACGCGTACAGTCCGAGGACTTCGATCTTGGCGTTCGCTTCCTCGAGTGTTTCACGCACAGCACCTTCGACGGTGGTCTCGCCGTTTTCCATGAAGCCGGCGGGCACGGTCCACAAGCCAATGCGCGGTTCGATCGCGCGACGGCAGAGCAGGATACCGTTCCCCCATTCTGGAATGCATCCCACCACCATCTTCGGATTTTCGTAGTGAATGATCCCGCAGCTCGTGCAAATGTGGCGGGGAAGGCTGTCGCCGCCGGGCACACGCTGTTCGACCGGTGCGCCGCATGCGCTGCAGAAATTCATTCCAATGGAAGGGGTGGGGATTAGAGAAAATCAATTATATAGCGACCGTCTGCCGTTGCTGGATGCAGTCGACCAGACGGTCCGCGCTTTTGGTTAGAATTGCACATGATCCGGCCGCCGGGCTGGATCTAGCTTCCGGAGGACAGGATGAGGGCGATAGGGTTTTTTGCAGGCGCGATGGCCATTTTTCTGGCGGGCACAACTGCGTTTGCCGACAGCGCAATCTTGCGCGGCTCGTGGAAAGGACCCTGGTATATCGGCATGAGCAGCGGAATCGCCGTGATGGAGCTTGCCGCCGACGGATCCGGAAATATCACCCTCACGAATCTGGATGAATTCGGGGCGCAGCCGGTGCCGCTGGCAAAGCAAACGTTCGATGGAAAAACTTTCGCGTTCACTGCAACGGGCGCCAACGGCGCCCCTTTGGTCATGAACCTCCAACTCGGAGAGGGCGGCAAGCAATTGCGGGGCAACGGCAAGCACGCCGGATTCGGTGCCAGGATGGAATTGCAGCGAGCTGATTGAATGCGGCTCGGACATGAAAACGGGGCGGCCTCTGCCGCCCCGTTTGTTGAACACCCTTGTTGAACCGTTGTGCGCTAGTCGGCCGGCAGCGCCTTGATGTATTCAGCAAGAGCCTGGACTTCCTCGTACTTGAGCTGAGATTTGAAACCGGGCATCGGTGTCTTGCCGTTCATGATCTGCGCCATGACTTGCGCGACTGTCTTGCTGGTCCCGGCAAGTTTGGGGCCGTCGGCTTGTTTCATGCCGTAACCCTGGTGGCACCAGCTGCATCTCGTGGCAAAAAGCTTCTTGATGTTTCCGCCGAATTTTTCGTCGATCTTGGCCGCGACCTCGTCGGTGGGATCCTGGGCGAAGCCGGAGGCGGAACCCAGCCCGGCAATCAGCGCCAGGGCGAGGATGACGTTCCTGCTGCGTGAGACTCTCATTCTTGTACTCCGCAAAGGCGGTGGATTCTGGATAACAAAGCGGGCGAGGGATCGCTCCCCCGCCCGCAAATAACGCTTTACTGCAGCAGTTCGCTTACAGGCTGAACACGACCAGCTGACCGGCATCGGTCGGCATTTCGGTGAACGGATGGCCGAACAACGGGCCATAGTTACCCGACACGTGGCTGCCCCAACCCGACACGACTGCGATGTATTGCTTGCCGCCTGCCATGTAGGAGATCACACCGCCGTGATGGCCAATGCCGTTGTTGTGCTTCCACAGTTCTTTGCCGGTGCGGGCATCGAGTGCATGGAAGTTGCCATCGGCGCCGGGCACGAACACGAGATTGCCCTTGGTCGACATCAGCGAGGCCAGCGGCGGGTACTTGAACTCGGTGCGCCACTTGATCTTGCCGGAAAGCGGATCGCGGCCGGTCACATGGCCGTACGCTTTCTTGCCTTGCGGATGCGTTGCGGTCCATGAAGCGCCGAAATAAGCTTGACCCGAGAAGTCGGCGGGCTTGTCAGCCTTTACGACTTCGATGTCAAAGCACCATTCCTGGCCGATCTTGTAGAACAGCCCGGTGCCCGGGTTGAAGGAACCCGTGTTCCAGCTGATCGCGCCGTCGATGGCCGGGCACACGTTAGTGTGCTTGCCTTCGGGCAGTTCACGACGGCCGATAAGCTGGCCGGTCTTCGGATCGACGCCTTTGATGTAGTTGTAGGTTTCACCCAGCATGTAGGCGTTTTCGACCTTCAACTGGTTGCCACCGCCAACCTGATCGGCGTTGTAAACGAAAATAATGCCGCCCTTGTTCGGGTGCAGCATGTAGCGCTTGCCACCTTTTTCGAGTGTCATGAATTCGCCGGGGGCGGAATCGAAGTCCCAGGCATCATGCGGCATTTCCGAGAAGTACGATTTCAACTCGCCGCTGTCGGCATCCAGAACCACGACGGAAGAGCTGTACAGGTTTTCACCCGGACGCGGTCCTTCGGTTTTCCAGTTTTCGCCGGCCCAGTCATAGTCGGGAGCCGGATTCGCGGTGCCCCACCACACTGTATTGGTCTTCTGGTCATACGAACCCGTCATCCAGCCGCCGCCACCGCCGATTTTCCACGAGTCGTTGCCCCAGGACTGGCGGGAGCGCTCGTCGCCACCGATGGTGTCGAACTGCCATGCCACTTCGCCGGTCTGCGCATTCACTGCGAAGATCGGGCCGCAGCAGCCGGACAGCTCGCCGCCGTTCGAACCGATGATGACCTTGTCCTTGACGATTACGGGAGCGCCGGTGAAGCCCTTGTTGCCTTTTTCGACGCTGAGGATGGTGTTGTCCCAGGCTACTTTGCCGGTCTTCGCGTCGAGGGCGATCATGCGGCCGTCGACGGTGCCGATGTAGACTTTGCCGTAGCCGATGGCGAGGCCGCGGTTATACGGATTGTAGAACGTGCCTTCGGCCCGCTCGGTGTCGATCTTGGCCTGATAGCGCCAGATCACGGCACCGCTGGCTCCGTCCAGCGCCCAAACCTGGCCTGAAGCGCTGGTGTAGTACAGAACACCGTCCGCGACCAGCGGGAACGACTGAATTCCGCGCTTGCTGGCCGAAGGGGTGTGCAGCCAGGCTACGTGCAGATTCTTGACGTTGTCGGCGTTGACCTGATCGAGACCGCTGTAGTGCCAGCCCTTGAACGATTGGTGGTACATCAGCCAGTTATTCGCATCCTTGTCAGCATTCAACAGGCGGTCCCAGGTGACATCTGCTGCCATTGCCTGGGACGCGAACCCGATGAAAGCTGCCGCGGACAGAGTCTTGGCGACCCCTGTATAAGTCCATCGTTTCATAACTCTCTCCCGTTCATGATTTATTTGGTGGATGGGCAAAACTAACTTATGGAGAAACAACTTGACCCTTTAACGCCGCTTGTTTTTGTTCAGATCTTGGTTCAAACGCCGTCTAGAGGGGAGCCCACGGCAAATGTAGCCCTCATTATTTTCGATTGCAAGCGGACTGGAAAAAATATCCCGTGTCCTACAACCCAGTATGGGCCTGATATACAGAGGTGCTGCGGCGCGGCAAAATAGGCCGCGCAACAACTGCCGTCCAAGCGGCGCGTTGCCCCGCACTGTCCAGGAGCGCCGTCGTGCCACATTTCGCCGTACCCGAAGCAGAATTGGAGTTTCGTCATGTTCGCGCCTCGGGACCCGGCGGACAGAACGTGAACAAGGTCGCCACGGCGGTCGAATTGCGTTTCGACATCGGGGCAAGCCGCACGCTTCCAGCCGAAGTGAAAGCCAGATTGCGCAGGCTTGGAGGCCGCCGTGTCAGCGTGCTGGATGTGCTGGTGATCGACGCAGGACGTTTTCGCACGCAGGAAGCCAATCGGCGGGACGCGCTGGCACGCCTCGAAGAATTGGTGCGGGCCGCGTCGGTAAGGCCGAAGAAGCGAATTGCCACCCGTCCGACGCGCGCATCGAAGGAGCGCCGCATGCTGGGCAAACGCACCCGCTCCACGGTGAAGCGCACGCGCGGGCCCGTGAGGGGCGAGGCCTGAGGGGTGAGGAGTGAGGAGTGAGGCGTGAGGAGTAAGGGGCAAAGCGGCGCCCTACGTGGTTTCAACCCCTCACGCCTCACCCCTCACCTCACAACCATTTTTTCCACTTGAAAATAAAGAACATGACGAGGATGACCGTCAGCATCAGGATGATGGAGCCCTGGAAACCGTAGTGCCAATCCAGCTCGGGAAAATTGCGGAAGTTCATGCCGAAAATCCCGGTGATGAAAGTCAACGGCATGAATATGGCCGAGAACAGCGTCAGCACTTTCATTACGTTGCTGGTGCGCGTCGTGATGGTCGAATAGTAGGAATCGAGCATTCCATTCAGGAGGTCGCGGAAAGTGTCGACCCCGTCGGTCACCTGCATGATGTGATCGTGCAGGTCGCGGAAATATGCCGCATTCGATTCGCGCATGAGGGCCGATTCCGAGCGTTGCAGGCTGGTCACCACTTCACGCAGCGGCCACACCGATTTGCGCACGAAAATCATTTCGCGCTTGATGGCATAGACACCGCGAACCGTTGCTTCCGTGGGATTGGCGATGACGATTTCCTCCAGCTGCTCGATTTTCTCGCCGAGGCGCTCGAGCACGACGAAATAGTGATCCACGATGATGTCGAGTATCGCGTAGGCAAGATAGTCGGTGCCCATCTTGCGGATGCGTCCCAGCGATTTGCGAATGCGCTCGCGCAGGGGATCGAAAAAATCGCCGGCGCGCTCCTGAAACGAAATCACGTAGTTCGGTCCGACGATCAGCGACAACTGCTCGATTTCGATCTCGCTTTTCTTGGCGTCGTAGTCGAGCATTTTTACGACGATGTAAATGTAGTTGCCGTAGTCTTCGAATTTCGGGCGCTGGTCGATGTTGAGGATGTCTTCGAGCATCAACGCATGGAACCCCATGACCCGGCCGAAATTCTCCAGCAGTCCGGGCTGCGTGACGCTGTCGACATTGATCCAGGTGACCGTCTGGGCGTCCTTGAACGGGATGCAGTCGTCAACCCGCACCAGTTCCTTTTCCACGACCCTGTGCTCGTCGTAGTCGAGCATGGTCACACGCGGGACCAACGGTGTCTTGTCGCCGGTATAAACCAGCGAGCCGGGAGCGAGGCCTACCTTTCCGCGGGGACGGATGATCTTCTTGCGGGTTGCGGTCTTGCGGGCCACGGTGGCTGCCTTCAGCGCCGTTCGGGGAGAATGCGCTGCAGAAGGGCGACAAGCTGCTCGCGTTCGCGCGCGGAAAGATTGCGCACAACCCGGCGCTCGTGATGCGCCACTTTGCGCTTCAGTGCCCGCAATAGCGCGGCGCCTTTGCCGGCAAGGAACAGTCCGTTGCTGCGGCGATCCGCAGCATGGCGCTCCACCAGGCCGCGGTCTTCCAGTTTGTCGATCACGGTGACGACCGTGGACCGGTCGAGGTGCGCGGCATCGGCCAGCGCCTGCTGTGTAAGTCCGGGATTTTCTCCGATAACGACGAGAATGCCGAACAGGCCGGGCGACACGCCGCCTTCGCCGACGGTCTCGGCAAAATCGGAGAAGATTGCGCGCTGCGCGAGGCGAAGCTGATAGCCGATAAGGCCAGGCAGCACACCGAGTGACGGCGCGTTGCGCCGTGCAGTGCGGGACCGCGTGGCGCGGGACGATTGTTTGACATCCAACAGTTTGCTTCCCATACTTGCGGGAGATATTAGTCCATCGGCCACCATCCTGTCAGCAGGGGCCATCTCGCGTGAGTCTAACCGTCACCGTCGCCGACCTGAACCAGTCCGCTCCCGCCGAGGAGGGACAGACCGTGCTGGATGCCTTGCTGGCCCACGGAATCGGCTTCGCCTACAGTTGCCAGGCCGGGAACTGCGGCACCTGCCGGTGCGAACTCATTTCCGGCGACATTCTGGAACTCGAATATTCCGAGCACGCTTTGTCTGCCGACGATCGCAGCCGGGGCATTGTGCTGGCCTGCCGCACGCAGGCCTGGAGCGATGTCGTCGTGCGCCGGCTCGATGCCGAAGAGTTCATTGTGCACCCCTCCCGCGTATTGCGCTGCAGGGTTTCGGATGTGGCGTGGCTGACGCACGACATCCTCAGGCTAAGAATGGACATCGAGATCGGCGGCCCGTTCACATTTTCCGCCGGCCAGTTTGCCAGCATGGAGTTTCCGGTAGCCGCAGGCCTCGTCCGCGATTATTCCATGGCCAACCGGCCTGACGAAAAACAGCTCGAATTTCATATCCGCGTGATGTCCCAGGCGAATTCGGTGAGCGGTCGCGTGGCTGCGTACCTCAAGCCAGGCGACATGGTAAAGGTGTCGGGCCCGCTCGGAACGTCCTATCTGCGCTCCCGGCACGACGGTGCGATGCTTTGCGTAGCCGGTGGCAGCGGTCTTGCTCCGATCAAATCCATCGTCGAATCGGCATTGCACGAAGGATTCGCAAACCCGCTGCATCTCTACTTCGGCGTGCGCGGGGAGCGTGACGTGTATTACGAACGTGAGCTGGCCGAATTGCAGCAGCGCTTTGCTTCGTTTAGCGCGCATATCGTGCTGTCCGAGCCGGGGGCGCCGGCCGCGGCAACACTGTTGCCGAGAAGGCAGGGACTCGTCACTGAGGCGGTGGCGGCGGATTTCTCGCAGTTGGCAGGTTACAAGGCCTATTTTGCCGGCCCTCCGCCGATGGTGGATGCGGCCGCGGCGCTGGCGCGCGGACGCGGGGTGCACTCGCGTGACATCCATGCCGATGCGTTTTTCCCGGCTGCGGTCGAGACCAAGCAGACGGTGAAGATGCAATGAACCCGGAACGCGGAATGTCCGGCAGGGTAGCCATCGTGACCGGCGGTGCGCGCGGGATAGGACTGGCCATCGTCGAAGAACTGCATCGCCGCGGAGCCTCGGTTCTGGTCGCCGACAGCGGCGTGAGCATTGCTGGGGACGAACCGGATGCGTCGGTTGCGCAGTCCGTAGCCGCGAGGCTCGGCGGCAACGCAGCGGCGTTTTGCGAAGACCTGTCGATCCCCGGTGCCGCGCAGCGCGCCGTGCAAAGCGCCGTCGCGTCGTACGGCGCCATCGATATCGTGGTAAACAATGCCGCCATCCTGCGCGATGCTTTCATTTTCAAGGCGGTCCTCCAGAACTGGGAACATGTGATCGCCACCAATCTGACAGCCGCGTTTACGCTGCTGGCCGCCGCGACGCCGCTGATGCGCGAGCAGCAGAAGAACGGGCGTGCCCCGGGACGCATCGTCAACATCGTGTCCAGCGCGGGACTGTTCGGCAATTTCGCGCAGTCAGCCTATGCCTCCGCCAAGGCCGGACTGATGGGGCTGACTCGTGTCGTTGCGATGGACATGTCGCGCTCGAAGGTCGCCTGCAATGCCATCGCGCCGTTCGCTGCGACACGCGTGACGGAATCTATCCAGCCTGCCAATGATGCCCAGGCTGCGTACAAGCAGCGCGCGCTGCGCATACCGGCGCATTATGTTGCCAGGCTCGCCGCCTTCCTGAGTTCGAATTCCCACGACCTGACCGGGCAACTGTTCGGCGTGCGCGGACGGGAACTGATGCTGTTTTCGCAACCGCGGCCGGTCGCGCGCGTGTTGATGTCGGCAGGCACGCAGTGGGACGAGGGGACCCTGGCGCAGGCCATCAACCAGAACCTGGCTGCCGGCTTGACCGATCTCTCTACCGATCTCGAATTTTTCAATACCGAACCGATCGTTTGAAGGAATCAGCCATGAGCGCCACCACTGCCTTTGCCGTGAAATCCCCGGCCGAGTTGCTTCAGCAGCCTGATGAATACCAGACTGCCGTCAAGAAAATCGTCATCAGCCATGCCGTGAACGAACTGTACGGTGCCCAGGTGTTCGATGAACCGGCCATCGCGCTGGCTCCCTCGCCGTACGCAAAATGGTTGACCTGCCGCGTGGCCATGGAAGAGTACCATCATCATGTGCGATTCCGCGGATTGGCGGAACAGATCGGCGTGCCGGCGGACAAAATGGATCCGAAGGTCAAGAAGCCGCTGACCATTTTCAGTTTCGAACTTAAAACGTGGCCGGAATTTTGCGTCATCAAGGCTATAGCGGACTATGCCGAGATCCTGCAGGTGGAAGATCTGCTGCATTGTTCGTTTCATCCATTGCGGGATCTGGCGCGCATCACCATGCCCGAGGAGAAATTTCACGCCAAGTTCGGCAAGGATTTTTGCACGGAGCTGATCCAGACGAGGGAGGGAAGGGCGGCAGTGCAGGATGCGATCAACCGTTATTTTCCGATCACGCCGGGATTTTTCGGCGCGAGCGAATCGAAGAACAATGAAATGTACCGGCGCTGGGGACTGAAGAGCCGCACCAACGACGAGATGCGCGAGGATTTCCTCGCCCGCGTCACCGAACTGGTAGAAAAGGATTTTGGCTTAACGCTACCTAGAATCTAGGACATAACCGCAGAGGCGCGGATACCCTCGTGAAGCGTGGAGTACCCTTTTGGGCGCAGAGGGAACGCAGAGAACAGCGACGGAAAATGGATCCAGTGGCGGGATTTCGGCAATGGTAATCTTATGTATGTCGTGTTTTCACGAATCATTCCCGGCATTTTCTCTGCGCGGTTTTCTCTGCGCCTGCGCCTCTGCGGTGAAGACTTGTCTTGATTGGCGGAAGCACAGGAGAGGAAAATGGGACAACCGTTGAAGGATCCACGTACGGAGCGGGAAGCTTATTACCGGCGCATTGCGCCCGCGCATCTCACGCCGCTATGGGAGATGATGAGCGCACTGGTGCCGCGCGAGCCCAAGTCGCCGTGTGTCCCGGCGTTGTGGAAATACGCCGAGGTGCGTCCGTGGCTGATGGAGTCGGGCAGCCTGATCACGGCCAAGGAGGCGGTGCGGCGGGTACTGATCCTCGAGAATCCGGGCATCCCCGGCCAGTCGGCGATCACGAACTCCCTCTACGCCGGATGGCAACTGATTCTTCCCGGCGAAATCGCGCCGAGCCATCGCCATACCCAGACGGCCTTGCGGCTCATCGTCGAAGGTGCGGGTGCCTACACCGCTGTCGATGGCGAGCGCGTGACCATGCATCCGGGAGATTTCATCATCACCCCGTCGTGGACCTGGCACGACCACGGCAATGCGGCTGACGGGCCGGTAGTCTGGCTCGATGGACTCGACATTCCCCTGGTGCGTTTCTTCGATGCGGGTTTTGCGGAGGATTATCCGCACGACGAACAGGAAGTCGTTCGTCCGGAAGGCGATGCCTGGCTGCGCTATGGCAACAATCTGCTGCCGATCGCGTTTCAGCCCAAGGATGCGACCTCCCCGGTCTTTGCCTATCCCTATGCAAGATCGCGCCAGAGCCTGCTGCAATTGGCCAAAGTCGACAAACCTCACGCCAGCCACGGACACAAGATGGAGTTCGTCAATCCGGCCACCGGCGGTCCGGCGATGCCGACCATGGGCGCATACATCCAACGCTTGCCGACTGGATTCCGGGGCCGGCCCTATCGCAGTACCGACGGCACGGTGTTCTCTGTTATCGAGGGCACGGGTCGCGTGGAGTTGGGCGGCGAAACGCTGGAATTTGCGGCGCGCGACACATTTGTCGTGCCTTCATGGCAGGCCTACGCCTTGCAAGCGGGCGAGGATTGCGTGCTGTTCAGTTTTTCCGACCGGCCGGTGCAGCGCGCGCTGGGACTGTGGCGCGAGGAACAACTGCCATAGCTTGTGCGAGAAGATCGTCTTTCAACTTCCTTTGACTCTGACTCCCAACATGAACGGAAATGAACTGTTGTTCGACATTGGTCCGCTGCCGTCGGTACCCGTAGTGGGCCGCAAGGAACGCTTTCCAGTGCACCGCATTTATTGCGTTGGACGCAACTATGCCGCCCATGCGCGGGAAATGGGCAAGGATCCGGACAAGGAACCGCCGTTTTTTTTCCTGAAACCCGCGGATGCTGTGCTGGCAGGTGGCGGAAAAATGCATTACCCGCCCGGCACCGAGAATCTGCACCACGAAATCGAGATGGTGGTCGCAATCCAGCGCGAGGGCCGCAATATTCCGGCGGCCAAGGCGCTGGACTTCGTATTCGGCTACGCGGTCGGCCTGGACATGACCCGGCGCGACCTGCAATTCAAGGCGCGCGACATGGGGCGGCCCTGGGACTTCGGCAAGGCGTTCGACGAGTCGGCGCCCATTGCCGCGATCCACTCGGTGGCGAGCCACGGCCATCACTCCACGGGCAAGATCTGGCTCAAGGTGAACGGCGAGATGCGCCAGGAGGCGGATCTTGGCGACATGATCTGGAACGTGCCGGACACGATTGCGTTCCTGTCCGAATACTACCTCCTCAAGCCCGGCGATCTTATTTTCACGGGCACGCCTGCGGGTGTAGGGGCTGTGAAAAAAGGCGACAAGATGCTGGGTGGCGTCGATGGGCTGGGTGAACTGGCCGTGACTGTCGATTGACGCAGCATCCCCATGCCAGCAGAGAACCAAAGCGGCACCTGGCTGGAAGTTGCGCTCAACGGTCCCTGGACGCGCAAACGCCAGCCGCGAATACCGGTGACGGTAGAAGAAATCGTGGAAGAGGGCATCGCTTGCGTCGAGGCGGGGGCGGCCGTCGTTCATGCGCATGCCTATGACGAAGCAACCGGTCAGCAAACCCAGAACCCGGATGTTTACGCGAGCATTATCGATGGCATCCGGCGCAAGGTGGACGCCATTGTCTATCCCACGATTCCAGCCGCGGGGTTGGGGGCACAACCCGGCGCATTGACTGCCCGGCAGCGTTTCGCGCACATTGAAGAACTTGCCCGCCGCGGACTGCTCGAATGGGCAGCAGTGGATCCCGGGTCGGTCAATTTCTCGCTGTACGACGAGTTGCTGCAGGACGCACCGGGGTTCGTCTACCTCAATCCCGAACAGGACATACGGCACGGACTCAAGTTGGCCATGCGTTACGGCCTGCATCCCAGCTACGCCATTTACGAGCCGGGTTTCGCGCGTCTCGGTGCCACACTGCACTGGCGCGAAAGTTGTCCCGCGCCGGTTTATCGCTTCATGTTCTCCAGCGGTTATACCTTCAGCTTTCCTCCCGAGGACTATGCCCTCACGGCGTACCTGAAATTGCTGGATCAGGTGGCCCCCGGCGCCAAATGGATGGTAGCCGGGTTGCAAGTCGACGTTCTGCCCATGATTGCGCGCGCGGTGGCGGAGGGCGGCCATGTGCGGGTTGGATTGGAAGACGCGCCCTGGGGCTCGGAAAAATCCAACGTCGACTGGGTTCGGGAGGCTGCGCAGCGGATTGAAAATGCCGGCAGTACGCTGGCAACGGCAGAGGAGGTGCGCGCCGCGCTGGGCGTGGACGATTGAACACGATGGCATTGCTCTGAGAGGACTACGCCGCACAATCCGGGCGTCATCAGTCCGGCTCATTCTTGTCCCCTGCCCGGCACGAGCGCCCCGGGGGCGCATTTCCTGATCGGTATATCCAGACCCCTGATCGGTATAAGACCCAGTGAGGCCAAATGCATAGGATGTTGTGCGCTGCCATGAAATCGTCTCTGATTCGTGCGCTGCTCGTAGCGGGCATCTTTGGCCTGCCGGTCGCGGCAGTTGCGGCCGCAACGACTTTTCCGCGCCTGATGAGCATGAACATTGGCGCCAAGAATTACGAGGACGAGCGCTACCTGCAAGACATGGCGCGCATGGATATCGTGATCCTGGGTTTCTACAGGGGATGGCAGCCGCAGGGTTACGCGGACAGTCCTTCCAAGGCGATGCGCCGGGTAGTGAGGGAAATCAAGTCGCTCAATCCCGCCATATTGATCGGTCAGTACACGATCCTTAACGAAGCCTACGGGAATCCGAACGATGTCGCGTCAAAGGATCTGCGCGACAAACTGGATGCGAACAACTGGTGGCTGCTGAACGCGGCGGGCCGCAAAGTGCAGTGGACCGCTGAATACTCCGCCTGGGAGACCAATTTCACCCACTGGACCCGGCCCGATGCTGAAGGCAATCGCTGGCCGCAATGGCTGGCAGAACGCAACTACACAGTCTTTTTTCGTGACATCCCGGAGTTCGATATCGTATTCCTCGACAATGTCATGTCGAATTCGCGGGTCACTGCGAGCTTCAAAGCCGACGGGCGCAACGCGAGTGCGCTCGATCCCGAGATTCTCGCCGCCCATCGCGAGGGCCATGTCGAGTACTGGAACAGGATCCGCAAGCTTCAGCCCAAGGCGTTGCTGATCGGAAACACCGACAACGATCTTGGCAACGCGCAATGGCGCAATCAACTCGACGGCGCATTTCTGGAAGCTCTCATGGGCGAGCACTGGTCAATTGAACGGCGTGAAGGATGGGGCAAGATGATGGAGCGGTATCGCGCGGTGTCGCAAAACACGCGGCAACCCAGGATCATCGGCTTCAACGTGGCCGGCGCCGTCGACGACTACCGTTTTTTTCGCTATGCGTACACGTCCTGCCTGCTCGATGACGGCTACTTTTCCTACACGGACAAAGCCAGGGGATACAGCAGCGCCCCGTGGTTCGACGAGTACGATCACAAGCTTGGCAGTGCGCTCTCGGCGCCTCCAGCCGCAGCCTGGAAGGCCGGAATATGGCGCCGGGATTTTCAGAACGGCGTCGTGCTCGTCAATCCTGGCGCTGAAAGCAGAAGGGTAACCATCGAGCCGGGACTGCGCCGGCTCGCGGGCAAGCAGGATGCCGCCGTCAACAATGGATCGGCGGTCGGCGAACTAACGTTGGGGCCCAGGGACGGAATCGTATTACGCCGCTGAGTTTCCTCGGAGGCTCTCAACCTTGCTTGCGCAATCTCGCGGCCTTCCTGGAATGCCGGCCAGCCGCGCGACTGTCCGATCAACTGTGAGACGAACGCTCGCCACCGCAAAATGTGCGGCAGAGCGCCACTCGCGCTCGGCTATAATTTCGCTTTATCTTCCTCTACACCTCGTTTCCCGGGGTTCTGCATGACCGCAAAAATCGGCATTACCATGGGCGATCCCTCGGGCATCGGACCTGAAATCATCGTGAAGACCCTGGCGCTGATGAGTCCCGCGACGCGGTCGGTATCGGCAGTAGTGGGCAATCTGGCGACGTTGCGGCGGGCGGACAAACTGCTTGGCACAGGGCTCAATTTCGCCGAGGGGCTTGATGCCAGGGACGGAGAAGTTCCGGTTGCCAACGTCTCGAGCAAGGACCAGGACAAAATTGTCGACGGCAAGGTTTCCGCCGCAGGCGGAGAAGCGGCCTATCGCTACGTTGAGGCCGCCGTCAAACTCGCACTCGAGCACAAGATCGAAGTCATCGTGACGGCGCCGCTGAACAAGGCCGCGATGCATTCCGCCGGGCATCATTTCGACGGGCATACCGAATTGCTCGCCCACCTCACCGGGGCAAAATCTTCCTTCATGCTGCTTGCGAGCGACAAGCTCAATGCGATTCATGTCACCACGCACCAGTCCCTGAAGAACGCCGCCGAGCGTCCGACCATCGAAAGAGTCGTTGCCACGATCCGCGCGGGACACCAGCACTTTCGTGAACTCGGCATCGCCAAACCGCGCATCGCCGTCGCCGGCCTGAATCCGCACAGTGGCGAAGGGGGCATTTTCGGCCGGGAGGAAATCGAGCGCATCCAGCCGGCGATCGAGATCGCCCAGAAGGAAGGCATCGACGTCAAGGGGCCCATCTCCGGCGACACAGTGTTCTATCGCGCGCTCAAGGGGGAATTTGATCTCGTAGTCGCGCAATACCACGACCAGGGCCATATTCCGACCAAGTTGATCGCGTTCGACGAAACCGTGAACGTCAGTCTTGGGCTACCGATACGCCGCACGTCCGTGGATCATGGCACTGCGCACGACATCGCCTGGACCGGCAAAGCCAACAATGTGAACATGCAGGCGGCTATCGCATACGCTCGAAAGATGGCCGACCACGTTTCAGCTTCTTAGAGAGAAGTTGTCGGTTCCTTTGATCGCGGACAAGATCTGAACCGTGAATCTCACCACGAAGGCACCCCCCTCTCTCCAACTCTCTCCCGCAAGGGGAGAGAGGGCTGTGATGCTCTTCGGCTTCCAATCTCCCTCTCCCCTCGCGGGAGAGGGCTGGGGAGAGGGGGTGTCCTTCGTGCCTCGTAGTGAGACTTAAAGTGGCGCAGAACCCTCGGGTATTGATCGTAGCCGATGACCTGACCGGAGCAATGGATAGCGCCGGGCCATTTGCAACGGCCGGTCTCGAGACCTGGGTCGTCGCGATGCCGACGCGCTGCGATCCCGCGAGCCTGAAGTCCGCAAGCGTCGTTTCCGTCAATACCGATTCGCGGCACCTTGACCCGGTGCAAGCCGCCGCTCGTGTGACCGAAGCCGCGCGGCATCTCCATATCGATGGTTTCGACATCGTCGTCAAGAAAATCGATTCGACCTTGCGCGGCAATGTGGTGGCCGAAACGCTGGCATTGCGGCAGGTCAGCGGCCGCCATGATGTCGTGGTCGCGGCGGCGTTTCCGGCTCAGGGACGCACCGTGCGCGGCGGAGTCGTTCACGTCGACGGTAAACCGCTCGCGCAGACCGCTTTTGCGAAAGACGCGCTGTCTGCGCCGCCATCGGCGCCTTTGCAGGAAGTCTTCGCCGCGGCAGATTCCACATTACGGGTTGCCGTTGCCGCCGCTGCGGACGCGTTTGAGGACGATGCCGATATCTGGATTGCCGATAGCGCGATCGATGCCGATCTCACGCGTATCGTCAAGACTTTGAAGTCACGCATAGGCCGGGTGCTGATGGTGGGATCCGCAGGCCTGACACGGGCGCTCGCATCGGTTTGCTTCGACATTCGTCCCGCGACTGCCGGCCCGGATCATGTAACGGGCACGATCGTATTCGCGGTTGGGTCGCGTGCGGTGCGCAGCGCCGAACAGGTGGAAGCGTTGTCGGCGGAGCCGGATACCCTGATTTTGTGCGCTCCAAACGGCCGCCTTCCGTCGGCCCGGATTCCCGCGGCACGAAATCTGGTGCTCAAGGCGACTGCGGACAGCAGCGGCCGCGAGGGCAATGCCGAGTGCGTCGCAGCCGACATGGCAAGGCACGCAATAGAAATCGCCGGCAGCGCGCGCGCGCAAGCCTTGGTCGCAACCGGCGGCGACACGGCGATTGCGATTCTTGAAGCGAGCGCCAATCCCGCGTTGCAGGTATTGGGCGACTTGATGCCCGGCATTCCTTATGCGCGTATTCGTCTCGCGGGCGCACCCCTGTGGCTGGTGACCAAAGCGGGCGGCTTCGGCGGACGCGACACGTTTCGCGATATCGCGCGCAAGTTGCGCGAGGTCTAGCAGCGTTATGGCGGCCAAAAGCGCCATCGACAGTTTTTTGAATCCCGCCAGTATTGCGGTCGTTGGTGCCGCAGAGCGGCCAACAAGCTCCGGCGGCGCGGTCCTGCGCAATTTGCGCTTGTCAGGCTACGCCGGCCGCATCGTCCCCGTTAATCCGAAGGGCGGCGAGATCGATGGTGTGAAGGTCGCGCCTTCGCTGAAGGACATGGGAGGCCCCGTCGAACTGGTGGCGGTGCTGGTGCGTCCGGACAGCATCATCGACGTGGTCACCGAGGCCGCGGACACCGGTCACAGGAATATCCTGATTCTCCCGGGCGGATTCGCCGAAGCGGGTGAAAGCGGACGGGTGCGAGACGTTGCGCTGCGCGAACTTGCTGCGAAGCGCGGCCTGACCATCGGCGGTCCGAACTGCGCCGGCGTGATCAATTTGCTGGATCCGCAAGCGCCGTTCGCCGCGACTTTCTTTCGTGACATGCCGCGTGGCGGGGGCGTCGCGATGATCTCGCAATCGGGCGCCATCATCGAAGAGGCGATCGACGCCAGCCACGCCTGCAACATCCCGCTGGGCGCAGTCGTGTCCGTCGGCAACAGCATGCATCTGGGCATCATCGAATATCTCGAGCAACTCGGCGCTGACCGGCGCTGTACTGCAATCCTGCTCTATGTCGAATCCTTCGGCGATGCGGTGCGCTTCGGCGAGGCCGCGCGCGCGGCGGCGAAGACCAGGCCGGTCATCGCCCTGATCGGAGGACGCACGCCCGCCGGCCGCGATGCGGCATTTCGGCACACGGGATCGCGTCCGGCCGACGATGCGGCAACTGACGAATTCTGCCGCCGCAACGGCATCGTCAGAGTCAAAAGCCTGCGGCGTCTGCTGCTCGCCGGAAAAGCGCTCGGCGCCTTTCCGCACGGCATAGGCAACCGCGTGCTGTTGCTGTCGAATTCCGGGGGCCCCGGCGTGCTTGCTGCGGATCAGGCTTTGGACGAGGGACTCGTTCTCCCGGACCTACCCGCTGCGATGATTCACAAACTGCGCGGCTTTCTGCCCGCCGAAGCTTCGGTAGCCAATCCTCTCGACCTGCTGGCGGACGCGCGCGCCGAGCGCTTTTCCGCCACGCTTGCGGCGGCGCTGGAAGCGGGCAAGGAGCATTTCGATGCCATCCTGATGATCCACGTGGTGCCTTTTATGGTGGAGGCCGGCGCGGTGGTCGAGGCGCTTGCCGCGCTGTGCCAGACGGCCAAGCTTCCAATCCTGCATGCCATGATGGGCACACTCGAGCACAGGAAGGAGTGGTTCGCGCGCATGGAGCAGGCCGGCGTGCCGACGTTCAAGGATGCCGAGGAAATGTGCATCGCTGCCGGCCTGTTGATGCGTCATCGGGAACTTAACCCGGATATTTCACCAGACCACCCCCCTTTGCGTGCAGGTGCATCTGTGCGGCCACTCTAGGGATGTTTGGTTGCGGGCCAAAATTGGATATGGGGTTACGCGGATTCTGGCGGGTTCTGGCCGGCCATATCGGGCATGCCCGTCTTGCCAATAGAATGATCTATTGGTTGCGCCGGTCGAGCCCAATTCGTCTCGCCCAGTCCTCCGCCATAATTCCGCGTCTTGATGAAATATCCGGGTTAATGCGCCACGTTAGTATCCACGGGCAACAAAGGGGAAGAGCAAACAGATGCTGAAACTTTACGGCTACTACAGAAGTTCCGCGTCCTACCGGGTGCGCATCGCGCTCGCCATGAAAGGACTCGACTACCAGCAGGAAAGCATCCATCTTGCGAAAGGCGGGCAATACGACCCGGAGTTCTCGGCGATCAGCCCCCAGAATCTGGTGCCCGTGCTCGATCACGATGGTCAGCGCCTCTACCAGTCTCTGGCCATCATCGAGTATCTCGAGGAAACTTTTCCGCAGCCCGCGCTGCTGCCCAAGGATGCTGCCGGCAGGAACCGCGTGCGTTCACTGGCGCTCGTCAACGCCTGCGAAATCCACCCGCTGAACAACACGCGCGTACTGAACTACCTGACCGAGACGCTGCAACTCGCCGACGAACAGAAAAGCGGCTGGTACTGGCATTGGGTCACGATCGGATTCAATGCGCTCGAGAAAAGGCTGGCGACGGAAAAGCAAACCGGAAAATTCTGCCACGGCGACACGCCGGGCTTTGCCGACATAACGCTGGTTCCGCAGGTGGCCAACGCAAATCGTTTCAAGGTCGATCTCGATGCGTTTCCCACCATACGGCGCATCAATGAGAACTGCCTGGCGCTGGAGGCGTTCAAAAAGGCGATGCCGCAGAATCAACCGGATGCGGAGTGACGCCGGTCAACTCACCTGCTACCAGAGCGTGTCAATGCGTTTATTGAGGCGTGTGTTATTCTCGATGCAGAGCGGTTTGGAGAAGGGTGAGGAGATGATTACAAGAATTTGTGTTACTGCAGGCCTGCTGCTTGCGTTTGCCTTCCCGGTACTGCAGGCCGCGGATGAGGTGGAGCCGCCCAAGGTGCACAAGCAGGGCGGTTCGACCTATGCGACGGGCGGTGCCGGCGCGTCGCAGCGCAAGGCGATGTTCAAGATCGCGAACAAGTTTCCGATCCAGCTGATTTTCGAAATCGAAGGCCAGGAAGCCGATATTAGCGGCGTGAAAGTCACTTTGACCGATCAGAGCGGGAATGTGTTGATCGAGGCGGTTTCGGAAGGCCCGTACTTCTATATGAATCCTCCCGCGGGGGGACGATTCATCATCGATGCCGAATACAACGGCGAGAAGCTGTCCATGACCAAGGATCTGGTGGGCCGGCGTTACCTGGTCCTGGAATTCAAGTTCCACCCAAAGTAGCATGCCGATCGATTTGCTGGCGAAACCGGTGGTCGATGCCTTGCTGAAGGCGTTCGATCGCGCCAGGGATGCGCAGTTGCGCGCAACCGCGCGCAAAGCCATCGGCGAAGCAATATCAGAACTCATCCGCATTGCGCCCGATGTGAGCAAGGCGCAGGCGAAAATCGCGGTAGCACGCGCCGCCGGCATTCTGGATCAGGATTTATTCACTGCCGAGCGCATGCTGAAAAAAGTCAAGAAAGCCAATCGCAAATCCGCCAGGCCGGGCGCGGCGAAAAAGCCCGCGGCCAGGCGACGCAAGCGCAAATCCGCAATAAAGGCAAAGCGCAGGGAGTCTTAAGGGACGAGCGATATCCGCCGCTGGGGTTTTACCCTAGAATCGTCCCATTCGAGCTCAGGTGACCGCGAAGTGGATTTCGCAGGGGTGCCGGCGAAGCGTTCCGGGGCGCTCGTTCTGAAAGGATGACCATGAAACAAATCACTATTGTGGGACTGTTGGGGTTGTTACTGTCTGGCTTGGTGGCCAGCACGCAGGTGTTCGGCGCAGATGCGACGAACGGCCGGGAACGGTTTTTCCTCAAACGCCAGAACTGCGCCTGGACCGAGGAAATGGGCAAGTACATCTTCGAGTGCATAAAGAAAAACGACGGCTTCAATGCGCATTGGTGCCATAACGAGGCGATCGATGCTTTCTGTCCGGCGGACGAGAGTGCCATTCCACATCCCACCGATGTACGGCCGAGCGAGAAACCGGCCGAGCCGGACGCCGGCAAGAAGGGCTGAGTTCTCGTTGCCCGTAAGAAAACCAAGGCCGCAATTTGCGGCCTTAGTTACATCTTGTACAGCAATGCGTGCCATTCCTGCGGTCGCGGCACGGATTTCGCCGATAACCGCAGGTAGCGAATGCCCAATCCCTTCAGATAATCCGATTTGAGCTGGTTTGCCGGGCCACTGGTCGTGTCGATGACGTCGACCGCCGCCACGGGCGACAGTGCGGCGTTGCAAATCAGAAGATCGATGCCGCTTGTGGCCAATAGCGGGTCCATCGTACCGGTGGCGAGGGCGGAAAGCTGCACGTGCGCGAAGACATGGTGGTCGCGCAGCCCCGCCTTGCACCCGAGGTAAACCAGTTTCGTCGCGCCTGAAAGAAAGCCATCGCGTTTGATGGGAGGGGCCATCCCGGCCGCAGCCGTGGTCGGAGAAGCGGCGGGTGCGGCAAGCGCGGGTGAGGCTGGCGGGCGCGCTTCTGATGCGCCATTCCTTCTCGCTCCTGTTGCCCCTGCGTTTCCCGACGGATTTCCCGCGGCAACCGGGCCCTGGTCCAGGGTAACTTCACCGCGTTTGTACTGGGCGATGAATTCGTCAATGGAATTTTTCTGCGTCGTTCCCTTGGCGCTCCCCTTCGAAAACAGCGGGGTTTCATCGCCCTTGATGGTTCTGTAAGCCCGGAACCAGACGACAAAAACCACTGCCAGAATCAGAAAACCAAACAAGGCGCCGACAATTCTCATTCAAGTCTTCAGTCGTGGCGGGTTTGCGCTCGGGACGAGTTGATGAAACAGGCTCGACTCGCGATTGTAGAAACCTTCGGTGTGGAAGGTTTCGGGAAATTTGTAAAGTTCATAATCAAGATGGTGGCAGATTTCGTGCAGCAGGGTGCGCAAATAGCTTTTGAAAGCCACCACGCGCTTGTGTTTCGCGGTGCGCATCCACAGTTGAATCTTCGCTACCTTGCCATCTTCTTCCGGCAGGTACAGGCCGTGCAATTCGCCCCAATCGTCGCTCGGCCTGACCGCCAGTACCTGGATGCGCAGTGGTGGAACCTGCAATTGCGCGACGACGCCGTCCGTTATCTGCTGCGACAATTGCTGAACGCTCGCGCGCTTTTCCGACTTCAATGCTTCTGTCAGGGCCAATGCCGGCGGCTGCAGGCTTTCGGCGTCCGGCAATTTGATCGCGATGATGGCATCGCTTTGACGGTAGACGCTTTGCTTCCTGGCCGAAAGGCGCTTGTAATAGTCGAAAACCAACGCGCTCAGTCGAGGTATTGGACGCGGCTGCCGAGCGCGTCGGGGTCCCAGAATTTGAGCTTGATACCTTTGTTGACCTTGGCCTCCGCCTCTGCTTCCTTCTTCTTGACCAGTTCGAGGCGCTCTACCACGCCCGGCGCCTGAGCGAGCGGAATGGCAACCACGCCATCGCGATCGCCGACGATTATGTCGCCCGCGGAAATTGCCACGCCACCGCAGGTCACCGTGGTGTTGATTTCGCCGGGCCCGTTCTTGAAAGCTGAATTTGGCTTGATGCCGCGTGCGTAAACCGGGATGTCGACTTTCAGCAATCCGTTTACATCTCGCACCAACCCGTCGCAGACGATGGCCGCGACGCCGAGCTTCTTTGCCCAGAAAGCCCATAGGTCGCCGATGGTAGCGGCGGTATCGTCGCCCGTCGTGGCGATCACGATGACGTCGCCCTTTTGCGCAAAGTCGAGAATTGCCATGGCCGCGAGATTGTCCATGGGTCCGCAGAAGGCCGTAATTGCGCTGCCGCTGAAACTCATGGTCGGCAGCAGGGGCTTGATTGCGTAGTCGAGGCACCCTTTGCCATTATAGGCATCGGTCACGAAGCCCGTGGGCATGCCGGCGAATGCCTTCATGACAGATTTCGAAGGCCGTTCGATATTGCGACGGACGGTCAGGGCAACGGGATCGCCGATCATGGGTGCTCCTTATTGTTATTCGGGTTATTCGTTGGAGGGCGCGGCGTTCGCCTGCGGCACGACATCCACCAGTTCGACATCGATGACCAGGTTCGAATCGACGGGGACGCCATCCGGTGGCTCCTGGCGAGCGCCCTTGTAAGCATTTTTCGCAGGAATGATCACTGTGCGGCGCCCGCCCGCCTTCATGCCTTCCATGCCTTTTTCCAGCCCCGGCAGCGCGCGCTTGAATCCGTAAACAAAGGTGACGGGTGCGCCACGATCGTCGGAATTGATGAACTTCCTTCCCTTCTTGTCGGGCGCCTGCTCGTCATAGATCCAGGCGGTGTAGCGGATGATCGCAAACCAGCCGCGGTGCGGCTCGGGGCCGCTTCCCACAGTTTGATCCACGAACTCGATTTCCGCCGGCGCTGCGTGAGCCGAAGCCGGCGCCACAACTGTGCCAGCCAACAGGATCGACAGCGCGAGCGGGATGAGGGTGGAGCGTATGAGCGTGATGTTAGGCATGGCGTTAGTTTAACCAAATTCCGCCGGCTATCCGCGCCGCCTATTCGGCGGAAGTGTCCGCCTGCTTGAACGGACTGTGTTCGGACAATTCATCGACGTAGTTTTCGATACCGTTGGCTTCCTTGCGCAGGAAGCGCGTGACTGCCTCGGCGAATTCCGGGTGCGCCAGCCAGTGGGCGGATACCGTGCGTTGCGGCAACAGGCCGCGTGCCAGTTTGTGTTCGCCCTGGGCGCCGCCTTCGAATGAACCGATCTTCTCGGCGATGCAGAATTCGATACCCTGATAGTAGCAGGCCTCGAAATGCAGGCCGGAATGGAATTCCTTCGTTCCCCAATAGCGGCCGTAGAGCGTGTCATTGCCGATGATATTGAAGGCGGCCGCTACCGGCAGACCCTCCCGGTAACCAAGAATTAGCAGGAGTTCCTCCGGCATGGATCGCGCAAGACGCTGGAAAAAATCCAGGTTCAAATAAGGCGTCGAATGATGCGCCCGATAAGTCCGGTTGTAGCAATCGACGAAGAAGCGCCAGTCGGCAGCGGACGCCTGTGCTCCGCGCAACCAGCGAAATTCGATGCCCGCATCGCGTACCTTGCGCCGCTCCTGGCGGATTTTCTTGCGCTTGTCGTGGTTCATGCGCGCGAGAAAATCATCGAAATCCGTGAACCCCTCGTTGCGCCAGTGAAACTGCACCGATGCGCGCAGCATCAGCCCGCAAGACTCGAAATGCACGACCTCGTCGGCCGCCGGGAACAAACAGTGCAGCGAAGACACGCCGCTGTCGCGCGCGAATTCCAGCGCTGCATCGAGCAACGCGCGCCGGTCCGCATCATTCGTTGCCAGCAATCGCGGTCCGGTTACGGGAGTGAACGGCACCGCGTTGAGCAGCTTGGGGTAATAGCGCAGGCCGTGGCGCTGATAGGCATCAGCCCAGGCCCAGTCGAACACGTATTCCCCGTACGAATGGGATTTGAGATACAGCGGCATGGCGGCAGCGAGCCGGCCGTCGCGCCAGAGCGTCAGGTAGCAGGGCGCCCACCCGGTCTCGGCGCTGGCACAACCGCTTTCGTGCAGTGCATGCAGGAACGCGTGCGAAAGCAGCGGATGATTTGCCGCGAGAGCGTCCCAATCCGAAACGGGAATCGATGCGAGCGAATCCAGGACCTGTATGCCGGAGCGTGTTTTCATCGTCACAAGGGGCGGATGCTATAGTAGCAGCCATGCGCATTGCGATTGGCCAGATCAACTGCACGGTCGGAGATCTCTCCGGCAACACAAGAAAAATCCTCGATTTTGCGGCGCGCGCCAAGGCTCAAGGCGCCGATGTCCTGCTGACCCCCGAACTGTCCTTGTGCGGTTATCCTCCGGAGGATCTGCTCTTGCGCGAAGATTTTCGTTCAGCGTGCGATCGCGCGCTGGCTGCGCTGGCGGCGCAGGTCAAGGGCATCAGCGTCGTGGTCGGTCACCCGCACCAGGTCGGCGCCAATCTCTACAACGCCGCTTCGGTACTGCAGGATGGGCGCGTCGCTGCGGTCTATCACAAGCTCGATCTGCCGAACTACACTGTATTCGATGAAGAACGTTATTTCGATTCCGACGGCAGTCCGTGCGTGCTCGAAATCAACGGCGTGCGGGTCGGCGTGAATATTTGCGAGGACGTATGGGGCCCGGGTGGAGAAAGCACGGCTCGCGCTACCGCCGATAAGGATGGCGTCAATGTGGGCATCAATATCTGCGCGGACGTATGGGAACCGGAAGCGCCGAAACGCGCACGCGGGGCGGGCGCGCAGGTCTTGTTGGTCATCAATGCCTCTCCGTTCCATATCAACAAATTGCGCACGCGCTACGACGTCGTGCGCGATCGCACCCTCGAGACCGGCATGGCGGTGGTGTTTTGCAACCTGGTCGGCGGCCAGGATGAACTGGTGTTCGACGGCGCATCTTTCGTGATGGATGGGCGCGGCAAGCTGACCCACCAGTTGCCGGCGTTCGAGGAAGCCCTTGCCGTTGTAGAAATCGGCAAGGACGGTCCGCTTCCCGGCGAGATTGCTGCGGAGCTGGATACCGACGCAAGCATCTACAAGGCGCTGTGCCTGGGCGTGCGCGACTATCTCGGCAAGAACGGGTTTGGCGGGGCGCTGCTGGGCCTGAGCGGCGCCGCCCAGGCGCAGGGCGCGGTGCGCTCGGTGCATGGCGACTGGCAGATCCGCTGCGACACCCCGCCGGGCGCCCAGGGCGAGCAATGCGCCCTGATCCAGAGCGTGGTCGCCGAAGACCGCTCCAACGCCGGCCTCACCGTGATCGTGCTGAAAACCGCCGACCAGAAGAGCAAGCTGATGCGGGTGGTGGCGCCCTTGGGCGTGCTGCTGCCGTCGGGG
>Ga0207708_10000217_pt1 | contig 45693 bp, 47 predicted proteins | sample KBSK5101metaG_FD_184340 | JGI IMG/M metagenome (GOLD analysis project Ga0207708, IMG submission 184340) | Corn, switchgrass and miscanthus rhizosphere microbial communities from Kellogg Biological Station, Michigan, USA - KBS K5-10-1 metaG... | ecosystem: Host-associated > Plants > Roots >... | reverse complement strand
CGACTTCCTGCCCGAGCGCTCGTGGCAGCTGCTCTCGCGCGCGGTCGAGGAGGCCATCGCACACTGGGCCGAGCCCGACCGCGGCATCTGGGAGGTGCGCGGCGAGCCTCAGCACTTCGTGTCCTCGAAGGCGATGTGCTGGGTGGCGCTGGACCGGGGGTCGCGGCTGGCCGCGATGCAGGGCGACGAGGACCGCGCCGGCCGCTGGGCCGAGATCGCCTCCGACATCAAGGCCGACGTGCTCGCCAACGGCGTGGACGAGCGCGGCGTGTTCACCCAGCACTACGACACCGACGCGCTCGACGCGTCCAACCTGCTGCTGCCGCTCGTCCGTTTCCTGCCCGCCGACGACGAGCGCATCCGGGCCACCGTGCTGGCCGTCGCCGACGAGCTCACCGTCGACGGGCTCGTGCTGCGCTACAAGGTCGACGCCACCGACGACGGCCTGCAGGGCGAGGAGGGCACGTTCACGATCTGCTCGTTCTGGCTCGTCAGCGCGCTGGTCGAGATCGGCGAGCTCGCAAGGGCGCGCACGCTGTGCGAGCGGCTGCTCGGCTATGCCAGCCCGCTGCTGCTCTATGCCGAGGAGATCGACCCCCTCACCGGGCGCCACTTGGGCAACTTCCCGCAGGCCTTCACCCACCTCGCGCTGATCAACGCGGTCACGCACGTGATCCGGGCCGAGCAGCGCCAGCGCCGCGGGTTCCTGCCCGCGGGCGTCTGATGGACCTCGCGCTCGTCTCGCTCGACGCACCGACCGAGGTGCGGGAGTTCGAGAAGGGCCGCTTCGAGGTCTATGCGGTCGGCCCGATGACGCTCGGCCGCGCGACCTACGAGCCGGGCTGGCGGTGGTCCGAGCACGTCGGGCCGGCGACGGGCGAGGCCTCGTGCCCGGTCGAGCACGTGGGCCTCGTGGTCAGCGGGCGGGCGGCCGTGCGCATGGACGACGGCACCGAGCGGGTGATGGAGCCGGGGGAGTTCTTCTACGTCCCGCCCGGACACGACAGCTGGGTGGTCGGCGACGAGCCCTACGTCTCGCTGCACATCATGGGCAGCGAGGACTACGCGGCCGAGTAGGCCCGGCGCAGCCGTGTGGTGGCGGTGTTGCCGGCGGCGTCGCGGGCGGTGACGACGATGCGGGCCAGCGTCCGCTTCGCGCGCTTGGCCCGCGCGCGCTGCGTGTGGCTCAGGCGCAGGGTGAGGACGGCGCGGCCGCCGGCCTCGGCGTGACCGCGGGCCGGGCGCAGCCGCGCGGAGGCGGCCGCGCCGCGGAAGCGCAGGGTGCCGGTCGCCGTCAGGTCGCAGGCCTCGTCGCAGGAGACGGCGATGCGCACGGCGCCGCGCCGGCGGCCCACGGCGCGGGCGGCGTGCAGGCTCGGCGCGGTGGTGTCGATGGTGCTCGCGCCGCCGCCGCTTGCACCGCCGCCTGCGCTCGACCCGCCGCCGCTGCTTGCGCCGCCGCCTCCGCTCGACCCGTCGCCGCTCGTGCTCGCCGTGCCGCTGGGCGACCCCGGCCCGCTTCCGCCCGAGGGCGGCGGCGACGCGCCGCCGCCGATCCCCGCGAACGCGGGCGTGACGGGGTTCGGGCACGCGAACGGGTCGGACGCCGAGGTGGCGACGCGGTACACGGTGTGGTCGGCCAGCGCGTAGACGCAGCCGCGCGCGTCCTCGCCGAACGAGATCAGCGAGGCAGTGGACGTCGCGAGGCCGGCCGGGCGCGGGTCCGGGCCGCCGCGCCCGAGGTCGAGGGTGCGCAGGTCGGTGCGGCAGAGGTCGCCGTACAGGTAGCGGCCCGCGAGGTCGGTCAGCGTCGGGTCGCGGACGACGAAGCCGCCGATGATCGCGCAGCCGGTCTGGGCCGGGTCGCCGCTGTGCTGGTAGGCGAAGAACGGCGCGGTCTGGCCGAGGGCGGGCGGGCACGGCTGCGTGGTCGAGCCCTGCGCGAAGTTGCCCTCGCACGTCGCCCAGCCGAGGTTGGCGCCGCGCAGCCCGTTCTCGCGCGTGGCCGCGTCGAGGCGCCCGAGGTCGACCTCCTCCCACGTGCCCTGGCCCACGTCGCCGACGATGAAGTCGCCGCTGAAGCGGTCGAAGGAGGCGCGGAACGGGTTGCGCAGGCCGTAGGCGAAGATCTCCGGGCAGGGCGCCGCGCCGGGGCCGGGCCCGCAGCGTGGGCTCCCCGCGAACGGGTTCGTGGGCGCGATGCCGTACGGGTCGCCGTTGGTCTGCCGGCGCGGGTCGATGCGCAGGATCTTGCCCAGCAGCGAGTCGGTGTCCTGCCCGTTCTCGGGCGTCGCGGCGCCGTCGCCGAAGTCGACGTAGAGGTCGCCGTCGGGGCCGAAGAGGAGTTGGCCGCCGTTGTGGGCGTTGGCCTGGTGGTGGTCCTGGTGCAGGACCACGCGGGCCGAGCTCGGGTCGGCCTGGTCGGGGTCGCCGGCCGAGCGCTGGTACTCGACGACCTGCAGCTCGCCATTGTCCGCGCTCGAGACCCTGAAGACGTAGAACAGCCCGCTCGTCCCGTAGTCGGCCGGGAAGGCCATCGAGAGCAGCCCGCGCTCGCCGTCGGTGGCGACGTCGGGCACGGTGAGGAACGGCTTCAGCGCGCCGCCCTCGACGACGTCGATGCGGCCGGCGCGCTCGACCACGAACAGCCGGCCGTCGCCGGGCGGCCCGGTGGCGTAGATCGGGTCGGAGGCAAACTGCGCGCCGCTCAGCGCGACGAGCGCCGCGCCGGACGCCGCCGCCGCAGTCGCGCCGAGCGCGACCAGCGCGCCGAGCACGGCCAGCGCCCACCGTCGTCCCATGTCCCGGGACGTTACGCCTTCTCGTTGAGGAAAGTCAGGCTTTCCGCGACGTCGGCCAGCCGTGGCGCCGAGCGATCGCGCTCGGAGACGAGCAGCTCGAGGTCGGGCCACGCGATGCCGACGTCGGGGTCGTCGTAGGCGATGCCCGCCTCGGTGGCCGGGTCGTAGTAGCTCGAGCACTTGTAGACGACGTCGGCCTCCTCGGAGAGGACGCAGAACCCGTGGGCGAACCCGACCGGGACCCAGAGCTGGCGCAAGTTGGCGTCGTCGAGCTCGTGGCCGTCCCAGCGGCCGAACGTGTTCGAGTCGCGGCGCAGGTCGACGACGACGTCAAGGATCTGGCCGCGGGCACAGCGCACCAGCTTGGCCTGGCCCGGGTCGGTCTGGAAGTGCATGCCGCGCAGGGTGCCGCGGCGCGAGCGCGAGTGGTTGTCCTGGACGAACTCGACGTCGATGCCGAGCTCGCCCCACACATTGGCGCGGAAGGTCTCGACGAAGAAACCGCGGTCGTCGCCGTGGACGGCCGGCTCGAGCAGGAGCACGCCGTCGAGGCTGGTCGGAAGCACGCGCATGGCGGCGCGCAGGGTAGCCGTTGCAGGATCGCGGCGGTCCGGTGTCGAAACAACCGCTGCCCATGAAGCGCGCCGCGACCACCACGCCCGTGCCGGTCACCGCACCGGATGACGGACAGAAGACCCTGTCCTCATACATCACCGCCCGCTTCGACGAGTTCTCGCGCTCGCAGAAGGACGTGGCGCAGTACATCGTCGACCACCTCGACGAGGCCGCCTTCCAGACCGCCGAGGAGCTCGCGCGCCGCGCGAACACCTCCTCGAGCACGGTCGTGCGCTTCTCCCAGGCGCTCGGCTTCGAGGGGTTCCCCGAGCTGCAGTCGGCGGCGCGCGAGGAGTACCGCCGCCGCCGCGTCGAGGACACCACGGCGGTGTCGCTGTCGGGCCCGCTGTTCGCGCTCGACCAGACCGAGTTCGAGACCGCGCTGGCCTCCGACCACGTCAACGTCGAGGACACCGCGCGCAAGGTCACGCGCAAGGACGTCGACGCGCTGGTCGAGGCGATCGCCTCCGCGCGCATGATCCTCATCGCCGGCACCGACCAGATGGCGTTCTTCGCCTCCTACCTGCGCCACCTGCTCATGCTGCTCGACATCCGCGCCGACCTCGTGGCCTCGCCGTCGCAGGAGGCGCTCGGGCGCCTGGCGCGCATCGACGAGAACACGCTCGTCGTGGGGCTCTCGGCCGGCCGCGCCGCGCCGCTGGTCACGCGCACGATGAAGCTCGCGCGCCACCGCAAGGCCACCACCGCGGCGATCACGGACGCGACGCTGTCCGAGGTCGCCAAGCTCGCGCGCATCCGGCTCTACTACTCGTCGAACTCGCCGGCCTACGTGCGCTCGCACACCGCGCTGCTGTCCATCGTGCAGGCCATCGCGTACGCGGTCTACGCGCGCGACCAGGCCGCCTACGAGGACCGCATCAAGGCCTTCCGGCTGAAGTAGGGCCCCCACCCACCCTCAACGGGGTCTGACCCCCAACACGTGGTGATACGCGAACTCGTTCCTCCCGAGACCGGGCGCGCCTTCGTGGCCATGCGCCCGTTGCGGCCGCAGTACGGAGAGCCCGCCGCGTTCGTGGCCCGCGTCGACGACGTGCAGCGGCCCGAGGGCTATCGCCTGGTCGGCGCGTTCGTGGACGGGGCCGACGACGCGGTCGCGGTGGCCGGCTTCCGCATCGTGCACCTCATGGGCTGGGGCGAGCGCACGCTGTACGTGGACGACCTCTCCACCCATCCCGACGCGCGCAGGCGCGGGCACGCGCGCGCGTTGCTGAGCTGGCTGGCCGACGAGGCCAAGCGCCAGGGCTGCGACAGCCTCCACCTCGACTCGGCCGTCGGGCCCGAGCGCCTGGACGCCCACCGGCTCTACTTCGCCGCCGGGATGCGCATCGCGTCGTACCACTTCGTGACCCCGGTCGCTCGCTAACCTCGACCCATGCGCGACGAGTCGACGTTCCGGGTCAAGACCGGCCTCGCGGAGATGCTCAAGGGCGGCGTGATCATGGACGTCGTCACCCCCGAGCAGGCCAAGGTGGCCGAGGACGCCGGCGCGGCTGCGGTCATGGCGCTCGAGCGCGTGCCCGCCGACATCCGCCGCGACGGCGGCGTGGCCCGCATGTCGGATCCGACCATGATCCGCGGGATCCAGAAGGCGGTGACCATCCCGGTCATGGCCAAGGCGCGCATCGGGCACTTCGCCGAGGCGCAGGTGCTGGAGGCGCTCGAGGTCGACTACGTGGACGAGTCCGAGGTCCTCACCCCGGCCGACGAGGCCAACCACATCGACAAGTGGGGCTTCAAGGTCCCGTTCGTGTGCGGCGCGACCAACCTCGGCGAGGCGCTGCGGCGCATCGGCGAGGGCGCGGCCATGATCCGCTCCAAGGGCGAGGCCGGGACCGGCGACATCGTCGAGGCCGTCCGCCACCTGCGCGAGATCACCGCCGACCTGCGCCGGCTCAGGAACCTGGACGAGGCCGAGCTTCCCAGCGCCGCGCGCGACCTGCGCGCCCCGCTCGAGCTCGTCCGCGGCGTCGCCGAGGCCGGCCGCCTGCCCGTCGTGCTGTTCTGCGCCGGCGGCATCGCGACGCCCGCCGACGCGTCGCTGGTCATGCAGCTGGGCGCCGAGGGCGTGTTCGTGGGCTCGGGGATCTTCAAGTCCTCGGACCCGCCGCAGCGCGCCCGCGCCATCGTCGAGGCCACGACGCACTTCGACGACGCCGACCGCGTCGCCCGCGCCTCCGAGGGACTGGGGGAGGCCATGACCTCGCTCGAGGCGCGCAAGCTGGGCGACGAGCAGCTCCTCAGCCCACGCGGCTGGTAGCGGCACCATGCCACCGGTGGTCGGCGTCCTCGCCCTGCAGGGCGACTTCGAGGCCCACGCGCGGCTGCTACGCGCCTGCGGGGCCGAGCCGCGCGAGGTCCGCGTGCCGGCCGAGCTCGAGGGCCTCGACGGGCTCGTGCTCCCAGGCGGCGAGTCGACGGTGATGACGCTGGGGATCGAGCGCGAGGGCCTGGCCGCGCCGCTGCGCGCCCTGCACGAGGCGGGCACGCCCATCCTCGGCACGTGCGCCGGGCTGATCATGGCCGACCGCGACCATCTCGGGCTCATCGACGCGCGCGCCCGCCGCAACGCCTTCGGGCGCCAGATCCGCTCCTTCGAGGCCGACCTCGACGTCGCCGGGCTCGACGGGCCGCCGATGCGCGCGGTGTTCATCCGCGCGCCGTGGATCGACGAGGCCGGCCCCGAGGTCGAGGTGCTGGCCAGCGTGGACGGCCATGCCGTCGTGGCGCGCCAGGACGGCGTGCTCGTGGCCGCGTTCCATCCCGAGCTGGCCGACGACCCGCGCCTGCACCGGCTCTTCCTGGAGCGGATCGGGAAGGGCTAGACCGGTTCGCGGTCGCGCGGGCGCGGCCGGGCCCACAGCGCACGCTTGCGGTCGAACTCGTCCCAGTCCGGGCCGCCCTCGTCGCCGGGGTCGGCGGGCTCGGGCTCGTCCGGGGTGGGTGCGCCGCCATCGCCGTCCGAACGCGCCTTGGCCAGCCACACGGCGAGGCACATGGTCTCCACCGCGGCGGCGATGAGCGCGGCGGCGAACGCGTGGCGGCCGTTGATGGCCGCGTGCAGCCCGACGAGGTAGCCGACGAGGCCGCCGCCCGCGACCGCCATGACCAGGCGCCGCGAGGCCGGGCGCGAGGGGCCGCGCCCGAAGAAGGCAAGGCCGATGGAGACGATCAGGCCCAGCGCCAGCAGCACCTTGACGAAGACCGGAAGCGACGTCATCAGGAGGAGTCTCCCACCGTCCGCAAGCTCTGCGGTGTCGAACGCGTTGGAATCCGGTGTTAGGCCAGCACGTCGCGGCGCGAGTAGTGGCCCACGGCGTCGAACCACCGCTTGGCGCGCAGGCCCTCGCGCAGGTCGCAGTCGGCCACGACCATGCCCTCTTCGTCGTAGAGCGGCCCGGCCAGCACGTTGCCCCAGGTGGGCTCGATGATCGCGGCGCCGCCACGCCCGAACTGCTCGCTGCCCTCGGGCAGGGGCACGGGGAAGTCGTCCGGGAAGGCCGAGGCGGGGATGTACTGCGGGACCGAGACCACGAACGCGCCCGACTCGATGGCGATGTGGCGCACGGTAGCGAGCCAGCCGTCGCTGTCGTCGGCTGTCGGCGCCACCCAGATCTGCGGCCCCCCCTCGTACACCGCCCAACGAGCCAGCGGCATGCGGTTCTCCCAGCAGATCAACCCGCCCACGCGCGCGAAGGGCAACTCCACCGGGGCGAGGTCGTCGCCCGCGCCGACGCCGTGGAACAGCCGCTCGTGCATGGTGGGCATGAGCTTGCGGTGGCGGTGGATGAGGCCCTCGGGGCCGAGGTAGAGCAGGGTGTTGTAGAGCGAGCCGCCCGCGCGCTCGTTGACGCCGATGGCGAGGTGGATGCGGCTGCGCCGGCACGCCGCCGCCAGCCGGTCGACCAGCGGCCCGGGCACGTCGACGGCGTTTTCGTGCAGGCGCGACCAGAGCTCGTCCCAGCCGCCGAACGCGGCCGCGCCCTTGGCCCACGCGTTGGACGGATAGAGCGGCACGAAGGTCTCGGGGAGGACGGCCAGCTGCACGCCCGCCTGGGCCGCCTCGTCGAGGAGCGTGACCGCCTTCGCGACCGACGCGTCGGCATCGAGGATGGCCGGGGTGGCCTGGATCGCGGCCACGCGGACCGTCGTGAGCTCGCCCATCAGGCCCGAGCATACGTGTAGGTTCACCCTCCTCGTGGAGGATGTGTTCGATCCGGCCTACGCCGAGGAGCTGGACGCGGTCGCTCCCGACGAGGGCCTGAGACGCCGCGAGTTCCTCGCCCGCACGGCCGCCACGGTTGGCGTTGGCCTCGGGCTCGCCGCCACGCTCGGCCCCGACCGGCTGATCGCCGCGGCCGCCGCGCAGGAGGCCCGCGGCGCCCGGCGCACCGGCCGCGACATCCCCATCGACACCTTCGTCGTGGTGATGATGGAGAACCGCTCCTTCGACCACTTCCTCGGCTGGATGCCCAACGCCGACGGGCGCCAGGCCGGGCTCAGCTACCCGGACGGCGCCGGCAACATGGTCGACACCCACTACCTGCCGCCCGACTTCCAGGGCTGCGGGCACCCCGTGCCCGGCCACCTGTGGAACCAGGCCCGGGTGCAGTTCGACAACGGCGCCGTCGACGGGTTCCAGCTCCCGGGCAGCGGCAACGACGCCTACGCCGTGGGCTACTACCGGGCCAAGGACGTGCCCTTCCTCGCCGCGGCGACGCGCGCGGGGACGACGTGCGACCGCTACTTCGCCTCGCTGATGGCCTCCACCAACCCCAACCGCGCCTACACCCACGCGGCGACGTCGTACGGGAACAAGTTCCTCGTCGTCAACCTCCCCGGCGACCCGCCGCCCCAGTTCCCGACCACGCCCGGCTTCCCCTTCTCGAGCACGATCGAGTCGCGCCTGCTGCGCGCCGGGCTGGAGGGCCGCACCTTCTACAGCGACGTCGACTACGCGTCGATGTGGGGGCGGGGCGGCGTGCAGCACTCGGCGCCGATCGCCGAGTACCACGAGCGCGCGGCGCTGGGCACGCTGCCCCAGCTCTCGTTCGTCGACCCGGAGATGCTGAGCGAGAAGGAGCTCATCGGCGTCACCAACGACCAGCATCCGGTCAGCGACATCCGTACCGGCGAGTGGTTCATGTCCGACGCCATCCACGCGTTCATGCGCTCGCCGCAATGGAAGCGCGGCGCGCTCTTCCTGGTCTGGGACGAGTGGGGTGGGTTCTTCGACCACGTCGTCCCGCCGAGCGTGCCCGACATCAACGCCAGCGCCAACCTCGACGACAACTTCGGCCAGATGGGCTTCCGCACGCCCGCGGTGGTGCTCTCGCCCTACGCCAAGCCGGGCGCTGTCGCGCACACGCGGTTCGGCCACGAGTCGATCCTGCGCATGGTCGAGGACCGCTACCGCCTGCGGCCGTGCACCGTGCGCGACGCCAAGGCCAACTCGATCGCGGCCGCGTTCGACTTCAACCGCAGGCCGCGGCTCGAGCTCCCGCGGCTGCCCACGCCGCCCTCGATCATCTCCCAGCCCTGCTCGAAGCCGAGCACCGAGGTGGAGACGAACGGATGATTCCTGGCTGGCTGGCCAACCAGCAGCGGGTAGAGTCCGCAATGATGGCTTGACGCGACACCAAGAGGAGGCCGGATGACGTCGATCGACAGTGATCTCGACCGCACGCTCGTGATCGATCGCCCGATGTGGGAGGAGGGCCCGCCCCACGCCCTGTTCGGCCGACTGCGCAAGGAGTGCCCGATCCACTGGTCGAGTTCGATCCCCGAGTTCCCGCTCGAGGAGGGCTACTGGTCGGTCACCACGGCCGACGACATCCACACGGTCAGCCGCGACTGGAAGACGTACTCGTCGGCGCACAAGGGGATCACCGCGGCCAGCTACGCCTTCCCGCTCGAGCTCATCCAGGCCATGTTCATCGGCATGGACCCGCCGCGCCACGACCGCCTCAAGGCGCTGTTCCAGGCCGGGTTCACGCCCAAGCGCATCGCCGAGCACGAGGAGGAGATCCGCGGCATCGTCGTGCGCGTGCTCGACCGCCTCGGCGCCCGCGAGACCTGCGACCTGGTCAACGACGTGGCCCAGCCCGCGGTCTCGCGCGTCATCCACAGCTTCATGGGCATCCCCGAGTCCGACGACGCCATGTGGGCCGAGCTGATGAACGCGACCCTGGGCGCCGGCGACCCCGACCTCAACCCCGAGGGCGTCGATGCCGTGGTCGAGTCGCTCGTGCCGAGGATCTTCGAGAGCTGCCGGGCGCTCATCGCCGCGCGCCGCGAGGCGCCGACCGACGACCTCACGAGCGTGCTCGTGCACGCCGAGGTCGACGGGTCCAAGCTCGAGGAGCACGAGATCGTCATGGGCTTCTTCCTGCTCGTGGCCGCCGGCAACGACTCGACCAAGGCGACGTACTCGTCGGCCATGCGCGCGCTCATGCAGCACCCCGAGGAGCGCCAGCGGCTGCTCGACGACCCGGCGCTGATCCCCAGCGCGGTCGAGGAGGCCCTGCGCATGTTCCCCGCCTTCGCGCACTTCGCGCGCACGGCGACGCACGACACCGAGCTCAACGGGACGAAGATCCGCGAGGGCGACAAGGTGGTCATGTGGTACGTGTCGTCCAACCGCGACGAGACGCGCTACGACGACCCCGAGCGCTTCGACGTCGCCCGCAACCCCGACCACCAGGCCTTCGGCGCCGGCGGCCGGCACTTCTGCCTGGGCACGGCGCTGGCCCGGCTCGAGCTGCGGATCATGCTCGAGGAGACCCTGCGCCGCTACCCGGACATGGAGCTCGCGGGCGCGCCGACCTGGGTCGAGTCGCCCTTCATCAACCAGCTCAAGACGCTGCCGGTCCGCCTCCGGGCCTGATGCAGCAGCTCACCTACCTCGGGCCGGGGTCGCTCGAGTGGCAGGACGTCCCGGCACCCGAGGGGCCGGGACCCGGCGAAGCGCTCGTGCGCCCGCTGGCGGTCGCCACCTGCGACCTCGACCGCGTGATCCTCGCGGGCGGCGCGGCCTTCTTCCCGCCGCCCTTCCCGTTCGGGCACGAGGGCGTGGGCGAGGTGGTGGACGTGGGCGCCGGCGTCGACCTCGCGGCGGGCCAGCTCGTGTCGATCCCGTTCGAGATCTCCTGCGGGGATTGCGCCGCCTGCCGCCGCGGCCACGACGCGCACTGCGAGCGGGTCCCGCGCCTGTCGACCTACGGCATGGGCGACGGCGCGCGGCGCTACGGCGGGTTCCTGTCCGACCTCGTGCGCGTGCCCTTCGCCCCGCACATGCTCGTGCCCCTGCCCGAGGGCGTCTCGGCAGCGCAGGTGGCCTCGCTCTCGGACAACATCCCCGACGCGTACCGCACGGTCGCGGGCCCACTGGCGGAGAACCCGGGCGCCGCGGTGCTGGTGTGCGGGGGGACGGGCTCGATCGACCTCTACGCGGTCGCCCTCGCGCTCGCGCTGGGGGCCGAGCGGGTCGATTACGCGTGCGACAACGCGGACCTGCGCGAGCGCGCCGGCGCCCTGGGCGCCACCGTGGTGGCGGACGCGTTCCCCGAGCGCCTCGGCCCGTACCCGATCACCGTCGCCGCCTGCCTGGACCGCGCCGGGCTGCAGTGCGCGCTGCGCTCGACCGAGCCCGAGGGCGCGTGCACGTCGATCGGCATCTACGTCGAGGCCGAGACGCCGGTGCCGCTGTTCGAGATGTACACGAAGGGGATCACGTTCAGGACCGGCATGGTCAACGCGCGGCCGCTGATGGACGACATCCTCGGGCTCGTGCGCAGCGGTGCCTTCAGGCCCGAGGAGATCACGGTACGGGTGGCAGGCTGGGACGACGCCCCCGAGGCCCTGCTCGGGCACTTCGGCAAGCTCGTCATCACCCGCTGACTACTCGACCACGAGCCCGTGGCGGACCGTGTTCTCGGTCACCACGTGCGGCTCGACGAACTGCAGCAGGTAGGCGGGGCCGCCGGCCTTGGTGCCGGTGCCGGACAGGCGGTTGCCGCCGAAGGGCTGGCGGCCGACCATGGCGCCGGTGATGGCGCGGTTGACGTAGAGGTTGCCCACCGGGCTGCCCGCCGTCACGCGCGCCACCGTGGCGGGGTCGCGGGAGAACAGCCCGCCGGTCAGCGCGTAGGGGAGCGCGTCGACGCGCTGCACCGCCTCCTCGAGCGAGGCCACGCGCTCGACGGTCAGCAGCGGGCCGAAGACCTCCTCGCGCAGGACGGGCGAGGCGGGGTCGAGATCGACGGCCAGCGTGGGCGGGCAGTACCAGCCGCTCTCCGGCACGGGCTCGGCGCGGGCGGCGATGGTGCCGTCCTGCGCCGCGCGCTCCTGGTAGCGGAGCACGCGCTCCTGCGCGGCGCGCTCGATCACCGGAGGCACGTCGGTCGCGAACGCGTCGGCCGGGCCGCTCTCCAGCACGGCCACCGCCCCGGCCAGGCGCTGCATCAGGTGGTCGGCCACCGCCTCGTGCGCGAGCACCCGCGCCGCGGCCGAGCACTTCTGGCCGGCGTACACGTAGGCGCTCTGCACGATCGCGGGGACGGTGTCGTCGAGGTCGGCGTCGGAGTCGACGAGCACGCAGTTCTTGCCGCCCATCTCGGCGATCACGCGCTTGAGGTGGCGCTGGCCGTCGCGTACCTCGGCGGCGTCGCGCAGGATCTCCAGGCCCACCGCGGCCGACCCGGTGAAGGCGATCGTGTGCACGCCGGGGTGGCGCACGAGCGCGGCGCCGACGTCGCCCTCGCCCGGCAGCAGAGCGAGCGCGTCGGCCGGCACGCCGCCGGCGCGCAGGGCCTCGACGAGCACGAAGGCGCAGCCGGGCGACTGCTCGGCGGGCTTGAGGATGGCGGCATTGCCGGTGGCCAGCGCGGCTGCGGTCATGCCGCAGGGGATGGCGACGGGGAAGTTCCACGGCGCGATGACCGCGGTCACGCCGCGCGGGCGCCAGCGCATGGCGTTGCGCTCGCCGGGGACCTGCAGCAGCGGCGGGTCGCGGTCGAGCTCGATCGCCCCGCGCGCGTAGTACTCGAGGAAGTCGATGGCCTCGCACACGTCGGCGTCGGCCTCGCCCCACGGCTTCGCACACTCGCGCACGGCCAGCGCGGCGAGCTTGGGCCGGCGCTCGCGCATCCACGCGGCCGCCGCGAGCAGCGCCTGCGCACGCTCGGCCGCCGGGCGCGCGCTCCAGTCCCGGAACCCCCGCTGCGCCGTCTCCACGGCGCGGTCGACGTCGGCCGCGGTGGCCACGCCGGCGGTGGCGACGAGGCGGTCGGGGTCGGCGGGGTCGGTGGAGTCGAGGCCCTCGCTGGCGCCGCGCTCGTCGCCGATCCACACCGGCACGCGCAGCGGGAGCCGCTGGTCGAGCCAGGCCATGCCCTCGACCAGCGCGGCGCGCGCGGCCGACCGGCGCAGCTCGAGGACGGGCTCGTTGGCGAACGGCCGCAGGTCGGTCACGGCGCCGCCAGCAGCTCCTCGATCGGCGTGCCGCGCTGCAGGTCGGAGAGGAACGATTCGTTGGCGGTGTTCTCGAGCAGGCGGCGGACCAGGTAGGCCATGCCCGCCACGAGCTCGCCCACCGGGCAGTAGGCGCGCACGCGGAAGCCGGCGTGGGCGAGCGCGTCCTGGAGGTCGTCGCCGAGGCCGCGCAGGACCTGCAGCTCGATGTCGCCGTCGTCGCCGCCGGTCAGCCGGTTGTAGGCGATCGCGTGCGCGACCGAGCGCAGGTTGTGCGAGGCGATGGCCGTGCGCACCAACGGCTTGGCGTCGATGAGCGCACGCGAGAGCGCCTCGAAGTTGCGGTCCGACTCGGCCTTGTCCTCGAACACCGGCACGCCCCAGCCGTGCTGGCGCGCCTCGACCACCTCGTGGTCCCAGTAGGCGCCCTTGACCAGGCGCACGGTCAGCGGCTGCGCACGCGGCGTGGCCTCCGCCCAGGCGAGCACGTCGCGCAGGCGGTCCGGCGACTCGCGCAGGTAGGCCTGCAGGACGATCCCGGCCGACGGCCCCTCGGCCAGCTCGGGCTCGGCCAGCAGCTCGAGCACGAGCTCGAGCACGGCGTCGAGCGAGTCCACCGACTCCGTGTCGATGTGCAGGTGGGCGCCGCGGTCGCGGGCCTCGACGAGCAGGCGGCGCAGGCGCACGGCGGCGTCGCGCTTGCCGCGCTCGGGCGCGTCGGGGCGCAGGAGCGGGGTCAGGCCCGAGACCTTGACCGAGACGTTGGCGCGCGGGATCGGTCCGGCGAAGTCGTGCTCGAGGCGCGGGCGCGGCGGCCAGCGCGGTGCCGCCGCGGCAATCGTGCGCACCGCATCGGCGGCACGGTCGGCGTAGGCGTCGGCCTCGCTGGCCGTGACCGTGGCCTCGCCGAGCAGGTCGAGCGAGGACGCCACGCCGTGGCGCCAGAGCCCGCGCAAATGACCGTCCACGTCGCGGTGGCTCTCGGCGATGATGAAGCGGTGGGCCATGTGCTTGACGCCCGCCGCGGCGGCGGCGCCGAGCGCAGCCCGGCCCGCCTTCGAGTTCGATAGCCGCATGGCGGCGTCGAGCGAGGGCGGGCGCTCGTCGACCTCGCCCAGGAAGCTCGTCAGGTGGCGGGCCAGGTCGTCGAGGTTGCGGCAGGCCGGGACGACGTCGACGAAGCGGAACAGGGCGGCGCGCAGCGCCTCGTCCGAGGAGGCGTAGTCCATGGCTCGACCGTCCAGCGCCTTGAAGGGGTGCCGGGACGCGGTTGGGAATCCGGCGTGCAGCTCGCGGCCGACCCGCTGGGTCTCGCGCTCGAGGGCGTCGGCGTCGACCATGCCGACGGTTATACCGCCGGGCCAGGAACGGCTCCTCGACGTAGCGGTACACGCCCACGCTCGACGCTTCAGAACGCTCCCGTCTGGAGCGAGCAAGCACTGGCGGACCGGGTTCCGGGTTGTCTAAAACCATCTGTCCGGGGTACCGTTTCTGTCAGGCGCCGGGGCGGCGCTCCGCATCGGCAGGGGGTGCAACGGGAATGCGTGTCGTGATCGCGCACGACTTCATGGAGACCTACGGCGGCGCCGAGCGCGTCACGGAGCAGATCGCACTGGCCTTTCCGGACGCGCCGGTGGTCGCGATCCTTGGCAGCGAGGAGGTGGCGCAGCGCATGGGCGTGGCCGACCGCTTCCGCTCGCTGCTGCCCGAACGCCCGACGCTGTTGCGCCACTACCGGCTGCTGACGCCGGCGTTCCCGGCCCTCGCAGACCGGCGCCGGCTGCCAGAGGCTGACGTGGTGTTGTCCTCGTCGTACGCGTTCGCCCACCGGCTGCGTCCGCGCGGCGGCGCCACCCGCGTGTGCTACTGCCACAGCCCGCTGCGCTTCGCCTGGACGATGACCGACCGCTACCAGGAGGAGTGGGGCGGCGGCCCGGCCAGCAAGCGCGCCTTCGAGCTCCTGGCCCGCGCCCTGCGCACGTCGGACCGTGCTGCCGCCGCCGACATCGACGCCTGGCTGACGCACTCCCCGAACGTGGCCGAGCAGATCGAGCACTTCTACGGGCGCCAGGCCGAGGTGATCGGCGCGCCGGTCGACTGCGACCGCTTCCGCCCGTCCTGGTCTGCCCCCGCCGACTACTTCCTGTTCGTGGGTCGGCTGGTCGAGCCCCACAAGCGCGCCCGCCTGCTGCTCGACGCCTTTCGCATGCTGCCCGAGGAGCGGCTGCTCATCGCCGGCGGCGGCCCGGCGCTGGACGAGCTGCGTGCGGCGGCGCCGCCCAACGTGACCTTCGCCGGCCATCTCGATGACGCCGCCCTCGTCGAGGCCATGCAGGCCTGCCGGGCGACGCTGTTCCCCAGCCGCGACGACTTCGGGCTCGTGCCGGTCGAGGTCATGGCCTGCGGGCGGCCGGTGATGGCCTTCGCCGGCGGCGGCGCTCGCTACACGGTCGTGCCGGGGCTGAGCGGCACGCTCGTGCGGGCACAGACCGCGGATGCGTTCGCCCGCGCGGTGCGGCGCTTCCGCGACGACGGTTGGGACCCGGTGCGCATCCGCGAGCACGCGCTGCGCTGGGACGCGCGGGTGTTCCGGCGGAAGCTGCTCGCGGCGGTCCACCGTGCTGCCGAGGACGGCCTGCCCCACGGCACGGGGACCGTCGCCGAGAACCCAATGCCCTGATCCCTTGAGGCACCCCGCCCTGAGCCGTCGGCCGCTCACCCGTGCGCCGGCGGGCTCTAGCATTCTGCGCCGGATGCCGTGCTTGGTGACTGGGGGGGCCGGGTTCCTCGGCGCACACGTGGCCCGAGCGCTGCTGGACGCGGGGCACGACGTGGTCGTGCTCGACGACCTCAGCGGCGGGTTCGTCGACAACGTCGACCCGCGCGCGCGCCTGGTGACCGGCTCGATCGTGGACCACGAGGCCGTCGACGCGCTGTTCGCGGCCGAGCGCTTCGACCACGTCTTCCACCTCGCCGCCTACGCCGCGGAGGGCCTGTCGCCCTTCATCAAGCGGTTCAACTACACGAACAACGTGATCGGTAGCGTCAATCTGATCAACGCGTCGATCAACTTCGACGTGCGCTGCTTCGTGTTCACGTCGTCGATCGCGGTCTACGGGTCGGGGCAGGTGCCGATGACCGAGGACCTGCTCCCGCAGCCCGAGGACTCCTACGGCATCGCCAAGTACGCGGTCGAGCAGGAGCTGCGCGCCTCGCACGAGTTCTTCGGGCTCGACTACGTGATCTTCCGCCCCCACAACGTCTACGGGGAGCTGCAGAACATCGGGGACCGCTACCGCAACGTGCTCGGCATCTTCATGAACCAGATCATGCGCGACGAGCCGCTGACGATCTTCGGCGACGGCACGCAGACGCGCGCGTTCTCCTACGTCGGCGACGTCGCCCCGGCGATTGCGACGGCGCCGTGGACCGACGGCGCCCCCGGCGAGATCTTCAACGTCGGCGCCGACACGCCCTACAGCGTCAACGAGCTCGCCGACGTCGTGCGGCGGGCGATGGGCGTCTCCGACCACCCCGTGCGCCACCTGGCGGCGCGCAACGAGGTGCTGCACGCGTTCTCGGACCACTCCAAGCTGCACCGCGTGTTCGGGGTCAGCGCCGAGGTCGACCTGCGCGAGGGGGTGCGCCGCATGGCCGACTGGGCCCGCGAGCACGGCGCCCGCGAGACCTCGCTGTTCGCCGGCATCGAGATCGAGCGCGGGCTGCCCGAGGGCTGGGCTCAGCTGCGCGAGGGCTGAAGCGCGCCCAGCCCGAGCCCGACCAGCAGCCAGGCGAAGAATGCGGGGCCAGACCCCGTTGAGGGTGGTTGAGGGTTGGCCGCCGCGCCCATCAGGGCCGTAGCTCCAGCCCGACGCGGTGCAGGCGGGCCCAGCCCAGGTTCGTCCGTCGCGCGCTCGGGAACAGCGCCGCCCGCCCCAGCGCGCCGGCGACGTTCAGCCCGGCCGCCGCCCGCGTGCGGGCCACGCCGCGGCGACGCAGCATCCACGCGTACGTGGCCCGCTGCCAGCGCGCCGTGCGCTCGTCGCCCCACGCCTGCGTGGTCGCCGCCGAGGCGTCGTGGTGCACGCGCGCCGACGGCTCGTAGCGCGTGCGCCAGCCGGCGCGGGCCAGGCGCCAGCCCAGGTCGAGGTCCTCGGCGTACATCCACTGGACTTCGTCGAACCCGCCCGCGGCATCCCACGCGGCGCGCCGCACGAGCAGGAGCGCGCCGACGGCCCAGTCCACCACCCGCGGCCGGTCCGGATCCCACATGCCCTCGAGCAGCATCGCCTCGCGCGCCCGCGTCGAGACCCGGTACAGCCCGGCGTTGAACGCCGCCGTGAACGGCACGGTGGGGAAGCGGTAGACCGAGTGCTGCGTCGACCCGTCGGGCAGCACGAGCCGCGGTGCCACCGCGCCGGCGCCCGGGTCACGCTGGCCCGCCGCGACCAGCGCGCGCAGCGCGCCCGGCTCCACCGCGACGTCCGCGTTGGCGGGCGCGACCCACGCCGTCGCGGTCCGTGCCGCCACGCGGTTGACCGCGCGCCCGAACCCGAGGTTCTCGTCCAGCGCGAGCAGCCGGACCCAGGGAAACGCCGAGCGCACGAGCGCGGCCGACCCGTCCGCGGACGCGTTGTCGACCACCCACACCTCGGCGCGCCCGGCGTCGGCGTCGGCGTGCAGGGACTCCAGGCACGCGCGAAGCAGGTCGCGCGTGTTCCAGGAGACGACGGCGACCGCGACGCTCACGCGACCGGCACGACCCGCCGGCCGCGCCGCAGGTACCCGAGCGCCTCGCGCAGCAGCGCACGCTCGGCGACCATCGTCACCGCGACCACCGCGGCCACGTACAGCGCCAGCTCCCCCAGCGCGATGGCCAGGGTCCGGTCGCCGCCCTCGACCGCGCGCAGCACCAGCACCAACGCGACCGCCGGGAGCACCGGCCACGCCGCCCGCCCGACCTGGCCCAGCATCTGGAAGCCGTCGAAGAACGTCGTCAGGTAGAGCGAGCGGGCCACGAGCGACACCGCCGCCGTCGCCGCCATCCCGATGGCCAGCCCGTCGAGGCCGTCGGTCGCCATCAGCGGCAGCGCCACGGCGCAGAACGTGACCATGCTCAGCGCGGCGACGACGGCGATCGGCCGCGTGCGCCCCTCGGCCCGGAAGTAGGCGTCCCAGTTGAACGCCACGTGGTTGATCGCCGCCAGCACGCCGAAGACCTGCAGCAGGACCACCGCGGACTCCCAGCGCGACCCGAGCCCGAACCGCACCAGGTCGGACGCGAACAGCGCCAGGCCGATCCCGAACGGCATGCCCCACATGAGGGCCAGCCGGTTGGACTTCACGAACGACTCGAACAGCGCGTCGCGGCGGTCGCGCACCGCGCAGATGGCCGGGTAGAGCGTCGCGGTGACGATCTGGTCGACGCGGTTGGCGTAATCGGAGACGCTCGACGCCAGCGTGATCGCGCCGACGGCGGCCAGGCCGAGCACCTTCTCGCCCACGAGCAGCGAGCTCTGCGCGATGACCAGCGTCGAGGCCGAGGCGAGGATCAGCGGCCACGAGAACGACGCGTAGGAGCGCATGGTGCCGCGGTCGTAGCGCAGCGCCAGCGGGTACGGCGACGCCAGCACAGCCACGACGGCGCCCGCCGTCGCGCCCACGACCGCCCCGATGACGAGCGCCCAGTAGCCGAGCCCGGCGATCGCCAGCGCGACCGTGACCACGAACCCCACCAGCGGGTCGACGGCCTGGATCGTCCGCTGGCGCCCGAACCGCATCGAGCGGTAGTAGACCCAGGTCGGGGTCTGGAACGCGACGGCGACCACCGCGAGCGACAGCACGAGCCCGGGGGCGATCAGGTCCGGCTGGCCGTAGACGACGGCCGCGAGCGGGATGGCCACCGCCAGCACGACGAGGAACAGCCCGTTGAAGGCCAGCTCGAGCGTGAACGCCTTCTGGAACGCGAGCTGCTGATCGCCTTCGCGCTGCTGGATGTACTTGTCCCCGATCCCGACCTGCTTGAGCCACAGCAGGCTCACGAGGACGACGACGAGGATGCCCCAGATCCCGTACTCGCTGCGGGACAGGAACGCGGCGACGATGAACCCCTTGACCAGCGCCAGCGAGGTCAGCCCGATCTCGAAGGCGGCGTTGACGAGCGTGCCGCGCGCGGCGAGCCCGCGCAGGTCGCCGGCGGGCGCGGAGGTGGTGCTGGCGCTCATCGTGGCCAGGGATGGTGCCAGTCATACTGGCCGCCATGCGCTTCTCGGTCGCCGCGGACGAACGCGTGGGCGTCGCCGACGCGGTCGTCGCGCAGCTGCGCGAGCGCGGCCACGCGGTCACGACGCACGGCGCGCTCAGCCAGGCCGAGCGCGACGACTGGGCCTGGGCCAGCGAGGCGGCGGCCCGCGACGTGGCCGAGGGCCGCGCCGACCAGGCCGTCGTCTGCTGCTGGACCGGCACCGGCGCCTCCATCGCCGCCAACAAGGTGGCCGGGGTGCGCGCGGCCCTGTGCCTCGACGCGCAGACCGCCGACGGCGCTCGCAAGTGGAACGACGCCAACGCGCTGGCGCTGTCGCTGCGCGCGACCTCGGAGGCGGAGCTGGCCGAGATCCTCGATGCGTGGCTGGCCGGGGCGCCCAGCGCGGACGCCGACGACGTCGCCAACATCGAGCACCTGCGCGCGATCGAGAACGGCTGAGGGGTGCTGCCGATCCTCGCCGCGGTGGCCGCGATGCCCGTGGTGTTCACGGTCGACGGCGGGACCCGCTAGCGGGCCCCGGTGGAGCCCCTCCTCGCCGTCATCGCCTGCTCGAGCGCCGTGCCGGCGCTGTCCTCGCTGCGCGCTCGGCGCCGCTTGCGGCGGTCTGGCACCGGTTCGGCGGATCGTTCGCCCACACCGAGTAGTGGCTCACGCCCGCGTGCGTCCGCCGGCGTGCGGTGATTGCCCTGGCCGGGTGGTCACGCGCGGCAGACCGCCACGAGGTCCAGACACGCAGCGAGCGGGTCGCAGGCCAGGGAGAAGTCGTCCGGGGTGATGGCCGCCGCGCGCGGGTCCGGCGCGTTCCGGGCGCGCGCGAGCAGGCGGTCGTAGAGCGCCTGGCGGGCGCGGCGGGGCACGAGGCGGCGCAGCCTGAGCGGGTCGCGGCGCAGCAGGGCGTCCAGGCGCGCGTGCTCGGCGGCGACGAGCGCGAGGTAGCGGTCTGAGCCGAAGAGGCCGCGCAGCTCCACGCTCGTGAAATGCCGCGCGCACAGGGCGCGGAGCTGCTCCGCGTCGAGCTCGACGTAGTGGTAGGGGTCGATGATCTCGTCGGGGCGCCCGAAGGTCAGCCGGTTGGGGGTGACGATGACCGCCACGCCGCCGGGCGCGAGCACGCGCGCGATCTCGGCCAGCGCCCGGTCGGGGTCGGGGACGTGCTCGATCGACTGGATCGAGACGGCCGAGGCGAAGCTCGCGTCCGGGAACGGCAGGGCGCGCATGTCCGCCACCGCGCTCAGCCGCCCCTGGCCGGTCAGCGCGTCGGGATCGACGTCAACGGCCACCGACTCGCGCGGCGCGAGGAGCGCGGCCGAGTGCCCGGTGCCGGCGCCGACGTCGAGCACGCGCCCGTTCCGCGGGAGCACCTCCGCGGCGCGCGCGTAGGCGGCGACGTGGCGCTGGTACGTCGGGTTGAAGCCACCCTCGCGGGTGGTGACCCGCTCGCCCGTGGGGCGGCTCGCCGGCCCCGAGCGGCTCGCCCGGGTCGTCACCTCACGGCTCGAACTTGCGCGACCGCAGGATCCCCGACCGGTGCAGCATCAGCCGCGCGCCCACCAGCAGGGTCTTGCACCCGTACACGATCGACGGCTTGAGCGCCACCGATGATGCGTCGTCGAAGTAGATCGTTCGTGTCGGCACCTCCGCCAGTCGATAGCCCATGTGCGACGCCTGCATGAGCATCTCGGAGTCGAACGAGAAATCGAGCGAGTTGCGCAGAAACGGCACATTGACGAGCAACTCCCGGGAGTAAGCGCGGTAGCCGGAGTGCATCTCGGTCATGTGCGTGCCGAGGATCCCGTTCTCGACGACGGTCAGGCACCGGTTGGCGATCAGCTTCCAGAGCGGCATCTTGCCCTTCAGCGCGGCGCGGGGACCGTGGGCGAGGCGTGAGCCGAGGACGAGGTCGGCCTCGCCGCGCAGGATGGGGGCGACGAGCTTGGGGATCAGGGTGGGCTCGTACTGCCCGTCGGGGTGGAGCATCACCACGACGTCGGCGTCGTGCTGCAGCGCCCAGAGGTAACACGTCTTCTGATTGCCGCCGTAGCCCACGTTGTGCGGGTGCCAGATGACCTGCAGCGGCAGCGTGCGGGCGACCTCGATGGTGTCGTCGGGCGACTTGTCGTCGACGAGGATGACGTCGTCGACCCAGCCGGCGGGGATGGCGCCGTAGGTCCGCTCGAGCGTCTTGCCCGCGTTGTACGCCGGCATGACGACGACGATCTTGCCCGGCGGGAGGTCGGCCCGCGCGGCGTCGGCCTGCTCGGTGAGCGTGGTCACTTCCGGGCCTCCACGTAGATCGTGCCGCCGTGCCCGGCCGCGGCCTCCGCTCCCGCCGCCGCGGCAGCGACCGGGAACAGCGTCGCCGCTGCGGCCAGCGTCGTCGCGCGGCGCTCGGGGGACAGCGGCCGGTCGCGGGCCTCGGGGCGGCGGATCGCCGCGTACAGGTCGGGATGGCCCGGAAGCGCGCCGGTCAGACCGTGCAGCCAGCCGAACACGACCTGGCCGCCGCGCAGGTGCGACGTGCGCTGCACGCGCAACCCGAGCGACTCGATCCGCGCGATCAGCGCCGGCGCCGGCACGTGGACGAGGTGGCGGGGGAGGTCGAGCGCGAACCAGCGGTCGCCGAAGGCGCGCGCCTGCCACGACTCCACGTTCGGCAGGCTCACGACGAGCACGCCGCCGGGCATGAGCAGGTCGGCCGCGCGGCCCAGCGCCTCGCCTGGCGCGCGCAGGTGCTCGAGCGAGTGCCAGAACACGATCGCCGCGTACGGGCCCTCGAGCGACGCGATGTCGCCCGCGCGCAGGTCGGCCCGCACGGGGTTGCGCTCCAGCCCGACAGCGGCCCGGCCCCGTGCGCGCAGCGCATCGATGAGGACGCCGTCGCCGGCGCCCACGTCGAGCATCGGTCCCGGAGGCGCGATGCGGTCCAGCCGCTGGGCCAGCCGGCCCCGGAAGCGGCGCAGGATGACGTCGCCCACGCCCGAGAACCGCCCGGTCGGCGGCCGGTACCACGCGCCGTAGGCGGCATCGAGCTCGGCGTCGGTGGGCCACGGCGCCGTGGTGTCGGCCCCGCAGTGCGGGCAGCGCAGCCTGCCGCTGAGGTGCTCTGCGCCGTCGAGCGGGCCCTGGCACCACGCGCAGGCCGGCGGAGCGCTCGCGCCGGCCCGCCCGTTCGACTCGAGGACCGGGGAGGACACGGCCACATCGTATGAGGGACGGGGCGGGCGGGAGCCGCACGCCCCGTACGCTCCCGGCCCTTGCCCGTCTGGCTCGGCCATCTCTTCCTCGCCGTTGCGGTGTGCGCGCTCGGCGCCGCAGCGGTGCGGGCCGTTTCGCCCGCCGCCGCTGCCGGCGTGACCCGCCTCGTCGCCGCCGCGCCGCTCGGCGTGGGCGCCGCCGTGGCCGAGGCGCTGCTGCTCGGCCTCGTGGGCTGGGGCACGAGCCCGGTCGCGCTGACCCTGGCGGCGATCCTCACCTGGGCGATCGTCCGCGCGGTCGCGCCGCCGCCCAAGCACCGCCTGCACGACGAGCTGGTCGGCTGGTGGAGCGGCCTGGACCGCGAGTGGCGCATGATCGCCGGCGCCCTGACGGGCGTCGCCGTCGCCTACGTCGCCTTCGTGCTCAACCACCCCGAGCTGGGCTTCGACGGCGTCGTCTACCACCTGCCCGAGATCGCCCTGTGGGTGCACAGCGGGCACCCCGGGGCCGTGGTGACGACGGCGCAGGGCCTGCCCTTCGGCGCCTACCCGCTCACCGACGAGGTGGCCATCGCGTGGGCGAGCGGCATCGCCCGCTCGATGGTGCCGATGACGGTGTTCACGCCGCTGACCCTCGTGCTCGCCCTCGGGGCCGGGGTCGTCGGGCTACGCGCGCTGCGCACGCCCGGGTGGGTGATCGCGCTCGCGCTGGGCGCGTTGGCGGTACAGCCGCTCGTGGTCCGCCAGCTCACCGGCCCGAACACCGACCTCCCGGCCCTCGCCTGGCTGGCCTGCGAGGCGGCGTTGTGCGCGGTCGCGACGCAGGCGCCACGCCGAGCGCGGTCGACCGCGCTGGCCACACGCGACCTCGCTCCGGCCTACCGCGGCGCACCCGTTCCGCCCGGCGCCGGCGGCCCCACGCCCGCGCCGCCGCCGCGCGCCCGCCTGCTCGTGCCCGCGCTCGTGGCCTTCTTCCTCGCCGTCGGCACCAAGACCACCGTCGCGCCGCTCGGCCTGATCGTGCTCGCCGCCGCCCTCTGGGTCCTGCGCGACGAGCTGCGCCCGATCCTTGCCCCGCTCGCCGGCGCCCTCGTGCTCGGCCTCACCGCCGGGGGCATCTGGTACCTGCGCAACCTGTTCGACCACGGCTCGCCGCTGTGGCCCTTCGTCGCCGCGCCGTGGGGGGACCCGGTCCCCACCGTCATCGACGCCGTCTCGACCTCGCTGCTCCAGCGGCCGGCGGCGACGCTGGGCAGCGGCCACCTCAGCGGCTACGTGTCCGAGCTGGCCGGCGGCACCGTGCTCCTGCTCGGCGGCATGGCGGCGGCGCTGGCCAACCGCCGCGCCGCGCTGGCGGCCGGCGCCACCGCGCTCTCCGTGCTGATCTGGGCCGCGGCGCCGATCACCGGCGTCAGCCGTGTGCCCGCATTCGCCGCCATCGCGGTCTCCGCCCTGCGCTACCTCCTCCCGGCCTTCGCCTGCGGGGCGACGGCCCTGGCACTCGCAGCGCACGGCCGCTGGCGTGTGCCCGCGGCCCTCGTGCTCGCGGCCGCACTCGTCTGGGGCATCGTCCGCAACGCCCAGATCGGCTTCCCCGCCGTGCCGAGCGCCACCACGCTCGTGGCCGGCGCGGTCATCGGCGCGCTGCTCGCCTGGGTGGCCGGCTGGCTCATCGTGCGCGTCCCGCTCGTCGCGACGATCATCGTCGCCGCGCTCATCCTTGCCTTCGCCGCCCCCGGCTGGCTGGGCCGCCACGCCCTGGCCACGACGGCGTTTGACCGCGACGTCTCCACCTTCCTGGCCGACCAGCCCGACTACGGCGACGGCGACGCGCCCGTGGCGGCCGCGCCCAACCTGGCCGGCCCATTGGCCGGCGACCGCCTGACCCACCCGCTCAGCCTGCTCCCCGGCAACGCGACCTGCGCCCAGGTGCGCGCGGCCGCCCGCCGCGGCTACGTCGTCGTGCGCACGGCGACGTCGGTGCGGCTGCGCGGCGGCGCGGTGTTCCCGGCGCCGGTGCTGATCCGCCGCTGCCTGCCGGCGCCGATCTTCGCGAAGGCCGGGGTCGAGGTCTACGCGCTGCGGTGAGCCGATCGCGAAACTGCCGCGCATGGCCGACTCCCGCCGCGCCCGCCTGAAGGGCCTCGCCACCCGCGCCACCACCAGCGCGGCCGCTCGGCTCGGGCTCGACGTCGTGCCGCGCGGGGCCTACAGCCCGCTCGCCCGAGTGCCCGCCGCCGGCGACCCTTCCTGGGAGCGGCGCCTCGACCTGCCCGGCCTGCGCCTCGGCCTCGATGCGCAGGCGGCGTTCATCACCGACGCCCTCAGCGCGCACGTCGCCGCCTTCGCCGTCCCCGCGCCGTTCCGCCTCGACAACCCGTTCTACGGCCCCGGCGACGCCGAGCTGCTCTTCGCGCTCCTGCGCCACGAGCCGCCCCTGCGCATCCTCGAGCTGGGCTCGGGCTGGTCGACCCACATCGCGCGCGCGGCCGCGCCCGTCGCCGACCTGGTCGCCGTCGATCCACAACCGCAGCTCGCCCTGCCCCCCGGGACCCGCCACGAGCCCATCGACGCCGTGCAGCTCCCGCTCGACCGCTTCGCCGCGCTCGAGGCCGGCGACGTCCTCTTCGTCGACACCACCCACGTGGTCAAGCGCGGGGGCGAGGTCACCCGTGTCGTCCTCGGCGTGCTCCCGCGCCTGCGCCAGGGCGTGCGCGTGCACTTCCACGACGTCTTCCTGCCCTACGACTATCCACGCCAGTTCTACGCGCTGGGCGGCCACTTCTCGGAGCAGTACCTGCTGGCGGCGCTGCTGACCGGAACGGACGAGTGGGAGGTCGAGGTGGCCGCCCAGGCCCTGCACCGCGAGCGCCGTGCGGCGGTCGCCGCCGCGATTCCGTCCCTGCAGAGCCCCGGCCCGGTGGGGCCGTCGGCCTTCTGGATCCGCCGCGCGTGAGCATTCGCCGGCGCGAGCTGGATCGGCTCGCACGCAAGGCGCGGCTACGTCGTCAACGACCAGCAGGCCTACGGGATCAACCTGGGCTGGGAGTCCGGGCTCGCTCCCGGACTGCGCTAAGCCGGGAACCGCGCCAGCACCCAGCCGGCGTCCAACCGGGGGCGCCGGTAGGAGCGGCCGTGGATGAGCACGAAGTCGCGCGTGCGGATGTCCATCGGCAGGTTGCGCTCGACCGGATACCACTCGTTGTGCTGGTCGATCAGCTCGTTGAGGTCGTCGAAGCGCTGGCGGTGCGCGAACGCCCGCCAGCGCTCGGCGAACTGGCGCGCCGTGGAGGTGCGCCGCAGCAGGTCGTACTCCTCGGCCAGGCGCGCTCGCTCCCGCGCGACGCCGCGGTCGATCTGGGCCAGTCGCTCCATCCACCGCGGCGGGCCGCCGGCGGTGAGGTAGTTCTCCACCGTGCGCGGCGTCTGCAGCGCGCGCCGCGAGAGCCGGCCCGGCTTGCGCTTCCCCTCCACTAGTCCACCGCCCGGCGCACGAAGCCGCGCAGCCCCAGCCCGCCGAACACCACCAGCGACACGGCCAGGCCGAGCGCGATCCAGCCGGTGCCGAGGTGGGGCAGGGTGGTCAGCGCCGCCCGCGATCCCTCCGAGACGTAGGTGAGCGGGTTGAACAGCGTCAGCACCTGGAACCAGCGCAGGTCGCTCAGCGCCTGCCACGGGTAGAAGGTCGCGCCGGTGAAGATCAGCGGGGTCAGGACGATGGCGAAGGCGACGCTGATGCGGTTCGGGGGCACCGCCGTGCCCAGCAGCAGCCCCATCGCCGCGCCGGCGATCGAGCCCGTCAGCCAGACCGCGATCAGCCCGATCCAGTTGGCCGAGTCGAGGTTGATGCCGCCGGGGAGGATGAGCTCGCCCAGCGGGAGGATCAGGATCGCGGCGACGATCCCGCGCAGCGCTGCGATGACCATCTTCTGCGCGCCGACCCAGACCGTGGGAAGCGGCGCCAGCAGTCGATCTTCTATTTCCTTGGTAAACGAGAACTCGATGACCAGCGGGAGCGCGGTGTTCTGCAGTGACGTCAGCACCAGCGTCAGGGCCATGATCCCCGGCAGCAGCGTCGTCCCGTACTGCGGGCCGGCGGCGCCGATCTCGGGCAGCACGCGCCCGAACACGAACAGGAAGAAGATCGGCTGCAGGAGCGCCTGGCTCAGGAAGGCGACCGGCTCGTGCCGGACGGTGACCCACAGGTCGCGCTCGCACAGGGCGTAGAACGCCCGCAGTTGGACCGCGCGTGCCTCGTTCATCGCATCTCCCTCCCGGTCAGGTGGACGAACACGTCCTCCAGCGAGCCCTCGATCCGCCGCAGCTCGACCAGCGACGCGCCGTCGCTGCGGCTGACCGCGAGCGCCTCGTCGGCCAGCCCCTCGCCTTCCCCGTACAGGCGCACCCGCCAGCGGCCGTCCTCGACCTCGTCGGTGTCGAGCCGGGCCACGCCGCCCACCCCGGCGTAATCGCCCGCCGGGTCGGCCGGCGTCTCGAGCACGAGCTCGATGCCCGCCTCGGCGGGCAGCAGCCGTCGCAGCCCGCGCGGGGTGTCGAGGGCGATGATCTTGCCGTGGTCGATGATCGCGATGCGGTGGCACAGGCGATCGGCCTCGGCCATGTCGTGCGTGGTGAGGATCAGCGTGGTCCCGCGCTCGCGCAGGTCGACCATGGTGTCCCACAGGAACAGGCGCGACTGCGGGTCCAGCCCCGTGGTGGGCTCGTCGAGGATGAGCAGCCGCGGGTGGTGCATGAGCGCGCGGGCGATCATCAGGCGCTGCGCCATGCCGCCGGAGAAGTCGTTGACGCTGTCGTTGGCGCGCCCGGAGAGGCCGAAGCGCTCGAGGATCTCCAGCGCCTGCTTGCGCCGCTCGCGCCGCGACGCGCCGAAGTAGGCGGCGTGGAAGGTCAGGTTCTCGAGCGCGGTCAGCGACCGGTCGAGGTTCGAGAGCTGCGGCACCACCGCGATGCGCCGCTTGACCGCGACCGGCTGCGCGCGCACGTCGACGCCGTCCACCACCACGCGGCCGCTCGTGGCCCTCACGCGCGTGGTGATCACGCCGATGGTCGTGGTCTTGCCGGCGCCATTGGGGCCGAGCAGGCCGAAGATCTCGCCCTCGGAGACCGAGAAGTCGATGCCCGCCACCGCCTCGGGTGCGTCGGGCTTGTAGCGCTTGTGGAGGTCATGGACGTCGACGAGAGCCATCCCCGCCAAGATAGGACGCCCGTGCCCGAGGACGTCCCCAGCGGCGTCGGCGCCACCGCCCTCGGCGTCGCCGCCATGCGCGCCGCCGAGAGCGAGCGCCAGGACCGCCTGTTCGAGGATCCGCTGGCCCGCGCCTTCGTGACCGGGGCGGGATGGCCGCGGATCGGGGTCGAGGACGTCGAACCCGAGCGCCGCGCCGGGCTGATCGCGCTCTCGGCCTGGGTGAGCGCGCGGACGCGCTTCCTCGACGACCTCCTGCTCGACGCGACGAACGAGGGCGTGCGCCAGGTCGTGTTGCTCGGCGCAGGCCTCGACGCGCGCGCCTTCCGCCTGCCGTGGCCCGACGGGGTCCGGATCTTCGAGCTCGACACGGCGGCCATGCTCGACTTCAAGCAGCGGGTGGTCGACGGCATCGCTGCGCAGCCGCGGGCGCAGCGCGCCGTGATCAGGATCGACCTGCGCGAGGACTGGCCCGGGGCCTTGCGCGCCGCCGGGTTCGACCCTGACGCGCCCGTGGCCTGGGTGGTCGAGGGCCTGCTCGTCTACCTCGACGAGGCCAGCGTGGAGCGCGTCATGAACGAGATCGGCGCGCTCTCGGCGCCGGGCAGCCGCCTTGGCCTGACCTCGTCCTCGGGCGCTTCGATCGACTCGCTGCGCGCCTCCGTGGGCGAGGGCGTCTCGTCGCTGTGGATCTCGCGCCTGCCCAACGACCCGGTGGCGTGGATGGCGCAGCACGGCTGGACGGCCACGGTCACGGATTCGCGCGACCTGCTGGCGGCCCACGGCCGCGTGTTCCCGTCGCGCAGCCCGAACCGCACGCCCGCCTGGCTCGTCGACGGCCGGCGCTAGCCGGTGCGGCAGCGCGCCTGTGGCCGGTTCAGGCCGTCGGGGATGCACATGGCGCGGCCCCGCGGCGCGCCGCTGCTTGTGATGCGGGAGCGCTCCACGGCCGCGTTGTAGGCGTGCGAGAACGCCGCGACGTCGAGGATCTGCCCGGCGCCGAAGCGGGTGTTGCGCAGGAAGGTGGCGCTGCTGCCGCGGGCCCGCATGACGCGCACGGTGAACGGGCAACCCGAGCCCGCGCAGGTCGCGCGCAGGGTGGACTGCGGCGGCAGCCGGGTGGCGGTCACCGACTCCAGCCGCGTGCCGTTCCAGCGCGCGCGGATCCTCGCCGGGCTGGCGGGGGAGAGCTGGTACAGGCCCCAGGGCGGGTTGGCGTTGATCACGCGGCCCGGCGCGCAGGTTGCGGTGAACGCGGCGAAGGCCGTGCCCTGCGCCTGGGCGCCGATTCGGTAGGTCCCCGCGGGCACGCCGGTCCACACGACGCCGCCGTCAGCGGAGGAAACGGGCTGGCTGGGGTCGGGGATGACCTGGGCGTTGAAGTAGATCGGCGGCGGCAGCGGCGGGAGCGTGAACGCGGTCGCCCCCGCCACCCCGTGGGCGCCGTAGGTGCGGAACGCCCTGTAGTCGAGGTCGCGCACGTTGCGCGTGTTGAAGGTGGAGACGACCGCGCACTGGGCGACGTCGCCGTTGGCGTCCAGCGGCACGTTGAGCAGCGAGGTCAGCGCGCTGTAGACGTCGTCGGTCGGGGTCTGGAAGTTGACGTTGCGCAGGTCCTGGCCCGCGGTCCGGAACGTCTGCAGGTAGATCGTGTGGTAACCGGGAGCGACGATGTACGGCGTGACCGTGGCCCGGTTGGGCACGGTCAGCGCGTAGCTGCCGTCGCTGCGCGTGGTGGCGTGCGCCGAGGGCAGCTCGAGGACGCGGATGCTCGCCCCGGCGATCACCGGCGTGGCGTTGAACTGGTAGGCGGTGCCGCGGATGACGACGGCGCCGGCGGTCGGGGCGGCGACGGCGGCGACGAGCGCCGCGAGTGCCACGACCCGGGTGACCCAACCCATGGCGCGACCCTACAGGTCGTGCGCGGTCGCGCCGGCGTCGGCCAGGACCTCGTCGTCGTCCGTGTAGTTGTCGACGGTGTGGATGCGGCGGTCGCGCACCTTCGCCAGCTGCCAGAAGTCGGCCTCGAGGGGCACGCCGCTGCTGACGCCGGTCGCCTCCATGTGGCAGCGGATGAGCCAGCGGTCGTCGCCCAGGTCCCACAGCCCCGTGGGGTGGATCGCGAACTCCCCCCAGGCGCTCAGGAAGTCGCCGAACAGGCGCACGAGCCCGGCGTGGCCGCGGTATTCCTGCTCGTCGGGCCAGCCGCTGAAGTGGCGGAAGGACCACCGGCAGTCCTCGGTGTAGAGCGGGAAGGCGCCCTCGGGGTCCCGCCGGTTGAAGCAGTCGTAGGAGCGCCGGACCAGCGTCCGCTCGGTCACCGGCACGCGCTGGGCCCTCACGCGGCCGACGGTACCGCCCGCAGCGCGGTGTGCGGCACGCCCAGCCAGCGCGCGACGAGGCGCTCGCGCCCGGCCGGCGTGCGCGCCTCGCGCCACCCCTCGCGCAGCGGCGGGCGTGGATGGGCGGGGCCGAGCGGCACGAAGTACAGCCCCGTGGCCGCGACCGCGCGGAACCCCGCCGCCCGCACCATCCGCCGTACCGTCGCGACGTTGGGCTGCCACCACCACGGCGCGTCGTCGCCCTCCAGCCGCGCCACCGGCCGCCGGGGCCAGCGCAGCGAGGCCACGAGCTCGACCGTCTCGGCCAGCACGAGCGTGCCGCGGCACACCGCCCGCACGCGCTCCAGCGCGCCCACGGGGTCGCGCAGGTGGAGGAGCAGCGAGCCCAGGAACACGAGGTCGAACCGCCCCAGGCGCTCGGGGTCGAGCGCGTAGACCGACAGGTCCTCGCGGCGCACGCGCGAGCGCAGCGCCCGCGCGGCGACGTCGAACGCGCGGTCCTCGCCCTTCATCACGCCGAGCATCTCCATGCCCGTGGGCGTGGCCCGCGCCGGCCAGTCCCAGCCGCGCGGGTCGGGGACGTCGATGGCGACGACCTCGTCGGCCCCGCGGCGCTCCATCTCGAAGGCCCAGAACCCGTCCCACGTGCCGACATCCAGGCAGCGCAGCCCGCGCAGCGACGCCGCCGGCCACGGCACCCGGTCGACGGCGCCGCGGGTGTCGAACCACCCCGGGGTGAGCTCCCCGCCCGGCAGCTCGAGCGTGTGGTACCAGTGGAGCCCGGCGTCGCTCACTCGGCCTCGAAGACCGAGACGCCGTCGCGGTCGACCTCGTGCACCAGGCCGCGGTTGAGAAGGAGGTCGACGTGGCCCAGCACCTCCGAGAGGGTGAGAAAGGCCTGCGTGACGGCGATGTTCCCCCACAGCTCCTGGGCGATGTCGTGCGCGGTGCGGGGGCGCTCGGCGATCAGGCCGCGGATCTTCTCGGCCCGGCGCTCGTGCATCCGGAAGCGCTCGTCGATGAGCGCGACGTGGTCCTCGATGGGGTCGCCGTGGCCGGAGAGCACGAGCTTGGCCGGCAGCTCGCGCGTCTCGCGCAGCGAGTCCATGTAGGTCACGAGGGCCTGCATGCGCTCCTCGCCGCCGTCCAGCGTGCGCGTGATGAGCGGGTTGGAGGAGATGTGCTTGATGAGGTGGTCGGCGGCGATGAGCTCGCTGCGCTCCTCGTCCCAGAAGATCGTGTCGGTGGGGGAGTGGCCGGGACGGTGGAAGACCTGCAGGCGCCGGTCGCGCAGCTCGAGCACGTCGCCGTCGTGCAGCGGGCGGGTGACCTCGACGCTCGACCCCCAGGCCCGGAAGGCGCGCGAGACGCTGCGCAGCGCCACCGCCACGTCGGGCGAGAGGCCGTGGCGCAGCATGAGCCCCTCGGCGAAGGTGTCGTCGGCCTCGTTGGCCTCGGCGAAGCGCTCGAACAGGGGCACGAGCTTGTCCAGCGCCGCCACCTCGGCCCCCGAGCGCCGAGCCAGGATCTGCGCCAGCCCCTGGTGGTCGAGGTGCTGGTGGGTGATGACGATGAGCTCGAGGTCCTCGACCTTGCGGCCGTGCGCGGCCAGCGCCTGCTCGAGCTCGTCGAGGGCCTTGCCCGAGTTCGGGCCGGTGTCGACCAGCGTGAGCGGGTCGTCCTCGATGAGGTAGACGTTCACCCGGCCCACGGCGAACGGCGTGGGGATCGGGAGGCAGTGGATCACGAGCGGATCAGCGCGAGCACCTCGTCGCGCTTCTCCTCCATGTGCTCGCGCGAGACGAGCGACTCGAGGTTGAGGCGCAGCAGCGGCTCGGTGTTGGACGGGCGCACGTTGAAGTGCCAGTCGGCGTAGTCGATGGAGATGCCGTCGAGCTCGGACTGCTCGGCGTCGGCGTAGCGCTCCTCGATCTCGTCCATCTTGCCCTCTTGGTCGGAGACCTCCGAGTTGATCTCGCCGGAGATGAAGTACCGGTCGTGGTAGGGCTCGAGCAGCTCGCCCATGGTCTTGCCCTCGTTGGAGAGCAGCTCGAGCACGAGCAGCGCCGGCAGCGTCCCCGAGTCGGCGTTGTAGAACTGGCGGAAGTAGTAGTGGCCGGAGACCTCGCCGCCGAACACGGCCCCGGTGTCGCGCATGCGGGTCTTGAAGAACGCGTGGCCGACGCGGTTGACCAGCGCGGTGCCGCCGGCGGCCTCGACCGTGTCGCGGACCGCGCGCGAGGCGCGCACGTCGTAGAGGATGGTCGCGCCCGGCTGCTTCTTGAGGATCGACGCGGCCAGCAGCGCGGTGAGGAAGTCGCCGTCGACGAAGCGCAGGTGCTCGTCGATGAAGAAGCAGCGGTCGGCGTCCCCGTCCCAGGCGATGGTGAGCTCGACGTCCTCGGCGCGCGCGGTCTCGATGATCTCGCGGCGGTTCTCCTCCAGCAGCGGGTTGGGGCCGATGTCCGGGAAGTTGCCGTCGGCCACCCAGTTGCTGGTCACGGGGTCGAGCCCGAGCTCGTCGAACAGCGGCCCGACCATGGGCGCGGCCATGCCGTGGGCGGCGTCGGCGAGGATGCGGCGGGGCTTGACGCGGTCGGCGTCGATGAGCTTGAGCGCCGCGGCCTGGAACTCCTCGTAGATGTCGACGTCCTCGACCGTGCCGCCGCCGGGGGCCTCGCCGATCCCGTTCTCGATCAGGTGGCGGATGTCCTGGATGCCGGCGTCGCCGGAGAGCGCGATCGCCCCCTCCCGGACCAGCTTGACCCCGGTATAGGACCTGGGGTTGTGCGAGGCCGTGCACATGGCGCCCCCGTCGAGCCCGTAGGCGCCGACGAGCCAGTAGAGCATCTCCGTCGCGATCATCCCCGCGTCGACGACGGTGGCGCCCTCGGCCATCATCCCGCCGCGGTAGCCGCCGGCCATCTCGGGCGCCTGCTCGCGCATGTCGCGGCCCAGGCCGATCCGCAGCTCGGACGCCCGCTTGCCCGCCAGGCCGGCCAGCACGCGCGCGTAGGCCCGGCCGATCTGGTACGCGGTGTCCCGGTCGATCTGGTCCGGGTAGGTGCCGCGGATGTCGTAGGCCTTGAAGATCTCGGGCGGCGTCATGGCGCGGCAGCATACGAGGCCGCATAGCCTCCGCGCGGTGCGCGTTCTGTGCGTCGGCAACATGTATCCGCCGCATCACCTCGGGGGCTACGAGCTGGTCTGGCAGGGAGCGGTGCAGGCGTTGCGCGTGGCCGGGCACGGCGTGCGCGTGCTCACCACCGACGTGCGCTTCGGCGACGTCGACCCGGCGCAGGACGACGACGAGGAGGTCTTCCGCGAGCTGCGCTGGTACTGGCGCGACCACCGCTTCCCGCGCGTGACCCCGTGGGCGCGGCGACGGCTGGAGCGTTACAACGCGCAGACGCTGTGGCGGCACCTCGGCGACGTGGGCCCGGACGCGGTGGCGTGGTGGTCGATGGGGGGCATGTCGCTGGCCCTGATCGGGCAGGCGGCGCAGGCCGGGCTGCGCTCGGCGGCGTTCGTGCACGACGACTGGCTCGTGTACGGGCCGAAGGTGGACCCGTCGGCGCGCGCGCGGGCGCGCCGGGGTGCCGCGGTCGACGTGGGCGGCGTGTCGCGATGGGTGTTCGTGTCCGAGACCACGCGGCGTCGGGCCGAGGAGGCAGCGGGACCGCTCGGGGCCACCGAGGTGGCGCCGTCGGGGATCGACCCGGCGTACCTGGACCCGGCGCCGGAGCGCGACTGGGGCTGGGAGCTGCTCTGCGTCGGGCGGCTGGATCCGCGCAAGGGCGTGGACACGGCGGTCCAGGCGCTCGCGCGACTGCCGGACGCGCGGCTCGTACTGGCCGGGGGCGGCGAGGCGGCCTACGAGCGGAAGCTGCGCGCCCGGGTCGACGAGCTCGGCCTGGGGGACCGGGTGCAGCTCCTGGGGGGCGTCGACCGCGAGCGCCTGCCCGCGCTCTACGCCGCCGCCGACGCGGTCGTCTTCCCGGTGGTGTGGGAGGAGCCGTGGGGCCTGGTGCCGCTGGAGGCCATGGGGCGGGGGCGGCCGGTCGTGGCCACCGGGCGCGGCGGGTCCGGCGAGTACCTGCGCGACGGCGACAACTGCGTGCTCTTCGAGGCCGGCGACGCGGACGGGCTGGCGGGCGCGGTGCAGCGCCTGGCCGGGGACCCGGGGTTGCGCGCGCGGCTGCGCGACGGCGGCGTGGCCACGGCCGAGCGCCACACGGCGCCGCGGTTCGAGGCGCGCGTCGTGACCGTGCTCGAGGACGTGGCGGGAGGATGAAGGCCTCGGTCGTCATCCCGGCCCACAACGCGGCCGACGCCTTGCCGTCGCTCCTGCGCTCGCTCGAGGCGCAGACGCTGGGCCGCGACGCCTTCGAGGTCGTGGTCGTCGACAACGCCTCCACAGACACCACCGCCGCCGTGGCCGCGAGCGGGGGGGCACGCGTCGTCTCCGAGCCGCGCCCCAGCCGTGCCCGCGCGCGCAACGCCGGCGTCGGCGCGGCGCTGGCCGACCGGATCGCGTTCGTGGACGCCGACTGCGAGGCCGACCCCGGCTGGCTGGAGGCGCTGCTGCGCTGCCTGGACCGCTCCCCAGTCGTTGCCGGGCCGGTGCGCCTGCGCCTGCGGGCGACGCCGAGCGCGCTCGAGCGCTTCGACGTCCTGTGGCGCTTCCACCAGCGCGAGCACGTCGAGCGGGACGGCTGGGCCGCCTCGGCCAACCTGGTCGTCACGCGCCCGGCCTTCGACGCCGTCGGCGGCTTCGACCCCGCCTATCACCAGATCGGCGAGGACGTCGACCTGTGCCTGCGCGCCGGCGCGGCCGGCTACCCGATCGCGTTCTGCGCCGACGCCTGGATCTCGCACCCGGCCGAGGGCTCGCTCGCGGCCATGCTGCGGCGCGGCTACCGCCAGGGCTGGTCGATGGTCCAGCACCACCACCGCCTCCCGGGCCGGATCGGCGGCCTGCTCGACCGCCACCCGGGCCCGCTGGTGCGCGGCGACTGGGCGCTGCGCCGGTTCGGCATCGACCCCGACGCGCTCCCGGCGGACGAGCGGCGCCGGATGATGCTGCTCGCGCGGGCCGAGTACGCGGCGCGCATGGTCGGCGCCGCGCACGCGGAGCTGAGCCCGCGCCGGGCCCGGTGAGCGAGACTGTCGCGGACCGTGGACGCCCTGGGCCGCCTCTACCGCAGCCTCGTGTGGCGCTCGTACCACCGCTGGCCGCTGCTCGCCTCCGAGCTGCGGCGGTGGTGGCTGCGGGTGCGCCACCCGCACGTCGCCTTCCGCTTCGAGGGGCCGGTCTACCTCGGGCCCGGGTTCTCGCTGCACGCGCCCGACCCGTGCACGTTCGCGGTCGGGCCCGGGGTCGAGTTCCGGCGCGGGTTCCGCTGCGAGCTGTCGAAGGGCGCGGAGTTCCGCGTCGGCGCCGGCAGCGTGTTCGCCTACAACACGATCGTGCAGTGCTCGACCACGATCGCGGTGGGCGCGCGCTGCGCGTTCGGGCAGGCGGCGATGCTCGTCGACGGCAGCCATCGCTTCCGCGATCTCGACCGGCCCATGCTCGCGCAGGGCTACGACTTCCGGCCGCTGCGCCTCGGCGACGACGTGATGGTCTCGGCCAAGTGCACGGTGATCGCCGACCTCGGCGACCGCGCCTTCGTGGCCGCCAACTCGGTGGTGACCCAGCCGGTGCCGGCGTTCTGCCTGGCGGCGGGCGTGCCCGCCACCATCCGCGACTACTTCGGGCCGCCCGGCGGTGAGCCCGACGAGCTCGTCGCCGCCGCGCCCTAGCGCGCGTGGATGGCCGCGTGCGGCGCGCCCACGTAGCCGGAGAACAGCAGCTCGCGCCCCACGCGCGAGCGCAGGTGGGTGACCGCGGCCCGGCCCGTCGCCTTCGGCTGCCCGGTGCCGGGCGGCATGAGCACGGTGCGCGGCCGCGCCTCGAGCGTGAACCCCGCCGCCTCGACCATGCGCACGAGGCCGGCCCGGTTGGGCCGCCACCACCACGGCCGCCCGAGCCCGTCGACGGTGGCGCTCGGCCGCCGCGGCAGCGCGAGCGACAACGGCAGGTCGATGGCGTCCACGACCAGCACCTGCCCGCGGCACACGGCGCGCACGCGCTCCAGTGCGCCGACCGGGTCGCGCAGGTGCAGCAGCAGCGAGCCGACGTAGACGAGGTCGAACCGCCCGTCGACCTCGGGGTCGAGCGCGTAGATGCTGCGCCCGATCCGCTCCACCCGTGAGGCCAGCGCCTCGCGCGCGATCGGGAAGCCCGTGCCGCCCTCGTGGCGCGCGCGCAGCTGGGCGATCGCGGCCGCCGGCGCGTCGACCGGCCAGTCCCACTCGGCCGGGTCGGGCACGTCGGCGGCCACGACCTCGGCCGCCCCGCGCCGCTCCATCGCGAAGGCCCAGAAGCCGTCGAACGTCCCGACGTCGAGACAGCGCTGCCCGCCCAGCGAGGCCGGCAGGCCGACCTTGTCCGGCATGTCCCGGAGGTCAAACCAGCCCGGCGTGACCACGCCCGGCGCGAGCTCGAGCGTGTGGTACCAGTCGCGCGCGGCGACCCGATCCGCCAGTGCCGCGCTCATCGCGGCGCCCGCGCCCAGATGTCGCCGGCGCCGAGCGGCCGCGTGACGCGGCGCGCGGCGAGGCGGTGGTAGAGCCGGGCGGCGCGCTCCTCGGGCACGAAGGTCGTGTGCACCCACTGTCCGAGCCAGACCTCGGGTGAAGCGAACCCGGCCCGCCGCAGGGCGCCGCGCAGGCTGCGCACGGTCTGCTCGTTGACGTGCATGCGCAGCTCGTGCTCGTTGCGGGGCTGCGCGGCCCAGGCGCGCCAGCGGCCCGGGCGCGACCAGCGCTGCAGGCGGTAGGTGACGCGATAGATGGTCGCGTTGGGCAGCGTGTGCACGAACAGGCGGCCGCCGGGGCGCAGGATGCGACGGGCCTCGCCCAGGGCCGCGTGCAGTTCGTCGGGCGCCAGGTGCTCGACCACGTCGAGCATGGTCACGAGGTCGGCGCCGGCGTCGTCGACGGGTAGCGCCCGGGCGTCGGCCTGGCGCACGTCGGCCGCGGTGCCGGCACACGTCGCGCGCGCCAGCGCGACGGCGGCGGGCGCGTACTCGATGCCGATCGCGCGCTGCGCGCCCATCCCCAGCGCGACCGCCAGCAGCTCGCCGCGGCCGCAGCCGACGTCGACCACGGTCTCGCCGGCGCGCAGGCCGGCCAGCCGCAGCGCGCCCTCGTAGAGCGGATCCGGCGCTGCGCCCTCCGAGGCCCGCCATGCGTCGGCCCCGGCCGCGACGTGGCGGTAGTAGTGGTCGTCGTAGACCTCCGGGGCGACCGCGGGCGGGGGCAGCGACGGGCTCATCGGCGCGCGTGGTAGACGGCGTGGCGCACCGACCAGCCCGCGCACGAGCGCATACGGAACCGGGCGCGGCGGCGCACGCGGTCATAGCCGGCGGTGCGCATCATCCGCGGCCACGTGCCCAGCCCGGGCTGCCAGAACACGACCGAGGAGTCGCGGTCGGGGCGGTAGCGGGCGGCGGGGAAGGGGAGGAGGCTGGTCAACGGGTCGTACTCCTCCGCGGAGATGAGCAGGCCGCCGGGACGCGTCAGCGCCGCCATCCGCTCGAGCGCGAGCAGCTGGTCGCGGAGGTGGATGAGCACCGAGCCGCAGAGCACGACGTCGAAGCGGCCGAGGTCCTCGGGCCGGGCGTCGTAGACCGAGACCACGCGGCGGTCGACCCGCGAGCCGAGGATCTCCCGCGCGAGCGCGAAGCGTGCGCCGCGCGGCTCGGCCGGGAACGCGGTGGGCCGGCGCCGGGGCGGCCAGTCCAGGTCGCGTTCGTCGTCCAGGTCGAGCGCGACGACCTCCGCGCCGCGGCGCTCCATCGCAAAGGCCCAGAAGCCGTCCCACGTCCCGACCTCGAGCGCCCGCATGCCGTCCATGCGCGCAGGCAGCCCGTAGTGGCCGACGTAGGGGCGCAGGTCGAACAGCCCGTCGGTCACGCGCCCGGGCGCGAGCTCGAGCGCGTGGTACCACCGCATGCCCATCGCCCGCTCGAGCGGCTCCACCGGGCGAGGGTAATCGGCCCCGCCGCGCGCTAGCGTCGCCACCGTGCGCATCCTCGTCCTCGGCGACCGCGACCCCGCCTACCTGACGCACCGCGAGGTCGATGCGGCGCTCGCGCTCCTGCCGGGCACGCACTGGACGGCCACCGACGACCCCGCCGCCCGCGACCTCGACGGCGTCGATGCCGTGTGGCTGCTCCCGGGCACGCCCTACCGCGACGAGGACGCCGCGCTGCAGGCCATCCGCCACTGCCTGGCCACCGGCACCCGCTTCCTGGGCACCTGCGGCGGCTTCCAGCATGCCTGCCTGGTGCTCGCCCGCGATCGCGGTGGCCTACCCGAGGCCGCCAACGCCGAGACCGACCCCGACGCGGACGCGCCGGTCATCACGCCGCTTGCCTGCACGCTCTACGGCGCGGTCCGCACGGTGACCCCGGTCCCCGGCACGCGCTTTGCCGAACTGGCCGGCACGGCGCCGTTTCAGGGCTACCACCACTGCGGCTACGGCCTGAGCGCCGCGGCCGCGACGGCCCTCGAGGCCGCCGGCGTGACCATCGCCGCCACCGCACCGGACGCGGGCGTGGAGGCGATCGAGCTTCGCGACCACCCCTTCTTCCTCGCCACCGCCTTCCAGCCCCAGGTCGGCGTGAGCGAGACCGGGCGCCTGCCGGCGCTCGTGGCGGCACTCGCCGATTAGGGTTCGGAGCCGATGGCTCCGGAGATCGCGGTCGTCGTCGCATCCCACGACCGGCCGCTGCGGTTGCGGTGGCTGCTCGAGGCGCTCGCCGACCAGACGCTCGCGCGCGACCGCTTCGAGGTCGTCGTCGCGCACGACTCGAGCGGGGCCGAGACCGACCAGCTTCTCGAAGACCACGCGCTTGCTCGCGCCGGCACCCTGCGCCACGTCCGCCGCGCCCCCGGCTCGAGCCCGCCCGGCGCCAACCGCAACGCCGCCTGGCGCGCCGCGCGAGCGCCGATCGTCGCCTTCACCGACGACGACTGCCGCCCGCCGCGCGAGTGGCTGGCCAACGCCCTGCGCGCCGCCCAACGCCACCCCGGCGCCATCGTCCAGGGCGCCACCCAGCCCGACCCCGACGAGCACCGGCTGCTCTGGGCGCCCGTCCACCACAAGCAGAACATCGCGCCGCCCACGGCCTGGGCCCAGACCTGCAACATCGTCTACCCGCGCGCCGTGCTCGAGCGGCTGAACGGCTTCGACGAGCGCCGCCTCGTGGGGGAGGACGCGGCGCTGGCCGCCGCCGCTCGCGCACACGGCATCGACTACGTGGGCGAGCCCGACGTCCTCACCTACCACGCCGTCGTCCCGGTCCCGCTGCCGCGCTTCCTACGCTCGCTGCAGCGCTGGGAGGACCTGCCGCTGCTGGTCAAGGAGCACCCGGAGATGCGCCGCCACTTCCCGCTCGGCCTGTTCTGGAAGTGGACGCACGCGTGGCTGCCGCTGGCGCTGCTCGGCGCCGCTTTGGCCAGGCGTACGTCCTTCCTCTCGCTCCTGCTCGCCCTGCCCTGGGCCAAGACCTCGCTGCCCTGGTACGGGCCGGGCAAGCGCAACCTCGTCTTCCGCCTGCGGCAGGCCCCGCGCCGCCTCGCCATCGACGCCACCGAGATGGCGGTGCTGGCCCGCGGCAGCCTGCGCCATCGCGCGCCGCTGCTGTGACGCGGGTCGCGCTGCTCACCCCGACCTACTGGCCGGAGGTCCGCCGCGGCACCGAGCGCTTCGCGCACGAGGTCGGCGTGGGCCTCACGGAGCGCGGCGACGACGTCACGATCGTGACCAGCCACAAGGGCCGCCCGGCGACCGCGACCGAGGACGGGATGCGCGTGATCCGCAACTGGCGCCCGCCCGACGGGCGCCTGCGCCGGCGCATGTTCGAGGACTACCTGACCCACGTGCCCTTCGCCTACCTGTCGCTGCGCCGCGGCGACTACGACGTCGCCAACGCGCTGTTCCCGTCCGACGGCGTGGCCGCCGCGCGCTGGTCGCGCGAGACCGGCAGGCCCGCTGTCCTCTCCTACATGGGCATCCCCGACCGCCGCAGCCTCGTGGACCGGCGCTGGCGCATCCGCATCACCCAGGACGCCATCGCGGGCGCTCGGGCGGTGGTGGCGCTCTCCAAAGCCGCCCAGGACGCCTTCGCGCGCTGGCTCGGGGTCCAGGCGCGCCAGATCTATCCGCCGGTCGACGTCGAGACCTTCACCCCCGGCGGCCAGCGGGCGCCCGAGCCGACGATCATCTGCGCCGGCGACCTCTGCGAGCCGCGCAAGCGCGTCCCCCTGCTCATCGAGGCCTTCGCCCGCGTGCGCCGCGAGCGCCCGACCGCCCGCCTGCTGCTCGACCGTCCCCGCGATGCCGCCGTCGCGGCGCGCGTCGTCGGCGACGCGCCCGGAGTGGATCTGGTCGACATCGACGACCGCATCGCGCTGCGCGACGCCTACCGCCGCACCTGGGTCTCGGCGCTGCCCAGCTTCGGCGAGGCGTTCGGGCTCGTGCTGGCCGAGGCCATGGGTTGCGGCACGCCGGTCGTGTGCGCGCGGGAAGGCGGGATGCCGGAGATCGTGGACTCCGACGCGGTCGGGCGGATCTTCGACGAGGCCGAGCCGCCGGCGGTCGCGCGCGCCCTGCTCGAAGCGCTGGAGCTGGCCGAGGACCCGGCCACGCCCGCCGCTTGCCGGGCCCGCGCCGAGCACTTCTCGCGCGCCCGGTGCGTCGACCAGTACCAGTCGCTTTACCAGGACATCGGAGCCGCCAGATAAGGTCGCGCCATGACCATTCCATTCGCCAGTTACTCGCTGGGCGACGCGCTGCTGACCGTCCTCGAGATCTTCCTTCTCGTGATCTGGATCTGGATCCTGATCACGATCATGATCGACCTGTTCCGCGACCCCGACACTTCCGGTTGGGCGAAGGCGGTCTGGGTGTTCTTCCTGATCTTCGTCCCCTACATCACGGCGCTGATCTACCTGATCGCCCGCGGCAAGGGCATGCGGGACCGTGCGATTCAACACCAAGCCGACGTGCAGAAGGCCACCGACCAATACATCAAGCAAGCCGCCGGAACCACGCCGGTCGACGAGCTGCACAAGCTCTCCGACCTGAAGGAGAAGGGGGCGATCTCCGACGAGGAGTACGACAAGCTCAAGGCGCAGATCGTCGCCTGAGCACGCTGAGCGGGTAAAGGGGCCTGGGTGACCCCCGAACCGCTGCAGGAGCTCGTCGAGCGCTACGACCCCGAGGTGTTCGACGCGACCCGGGAGGAGACCCGGGTGCGTCTCGCCACGACCGGCGACGGCGCCGCGGACGCGGTGATCGTCGGCGGCGTGGCGCGCCTCGAGGACGCCGACGGCGACCCCGACGCCGTGCTCACCGCCGACGCCGCGACGTGGCGGCGGATCGCCGAGGACGTGCGCGGCGGGATGGACGCGTTCCAGCGCAGGCGCCTGACCGTGCGCCACAACCTGCACGTCGGCGTCGGCTTCCTGGCCGCCACCAGCGGCCAGGACACGCCGGGGCGGCTGGAGTTCGAGCGCGCGGACGGGCTCTCCTACCTGCAGGCCGGGGTGGGCGATCCGGTGCTCCTGGTCCACGGTCTCGGCGGCACCAAGGTCTCGATGCTGCCCACGGTGGCGGCGCTCGCGCCGCAGTTCCACGCCATCTCGGTCGACCTTCCCGGCGCCGGCGACTCCGACAAGCCGGTGGGCGCGCCCTACGACCCGCGCTTCTTCGCGGCGTCGCTGGTGCGGTTCCTGGACGCGCTGGAGATCGACCGCGCCCACGTGGTCGGCAACAGCCTGGGCGGGCGGGTCGCGCTCGAGCTCGGCCTGCGCCACCCGGAGCGCGTGCACCGCCTGGCCCTGCTGGCGCCGTCGCTGGCGTGGCGGCGCGACCGGCCCTGGGCGCCGGTGCTGCGCCTGGTGCGCCCGGAGCTGGGGCTGCTGCAGCCGGCGCCGCGGCCGGTGGTCGAGGGGATCGTGCGCCGCCTGATCCCCGGCGGGCAGGACGGCTGGTCGGCCGCCGGCGTGGACGAGTTCCTGCGCGTGTACCAGACCCCGCGCGGCCGCGCCGCGTTCTACGCCGCCGCGCGCCAGATCTACCTCGAGGAGCCCGAGGGCGACGACGGGTTCTGGCCCCGCCTGCGCACGCTGCAGCCCGACGCGCTGTTCGTGTGGGGCCGCAACGACCAGATCGTGCCGCTCGCCTTCGCCCGCCACGTCAGCGAGGCCGTCCCGGGCGCCCAGCACGTCGAGCTGGACTGCGGCCACGTGCCCCAGCTCGAGCGCCCGCGCGAGACGCACGCCGCCGTGCTGCGCTTCTTGTCCTGACGAGCGCTAGGCCGGCGTCGGCGCCGCGGCGCTCCCGCCGCGCAGGTAGCCGAGCACCTCGCCTAGGAGCTGGCGCTCGAAGGCCCACGTGGCCAGTTGACGAGCGTGCCCCGCGCCGTGTGCTGCCGGAGGTTGTCGACGCCGGACAGCTCGGCGCGGCGCCGTATGGCGTCGCCCAGCGGCGATTCCGTGTTCCCCCTGCCATTCCCCGTGCCCCGCGGGCGAGCTACCAAGCGGTCAAGTAGGCCTGCGCCACCTCCCGGGCGGCGCGCTCCTTGGCGCTCACCCAGGCCCGCGGGCCCAGCCACGGGACGCCGGGCGGTACGGCTCGCTGCAGCCGCCCGGTGAGGCCGCGCGACGCCGGCCGCGCGAGCAGCGCCGCGAACCGGTCGTGGAAGTAGGGCGGCAGCTCGGGGTGCTGCGCCACGAACGCGCGCTCGGCCCGCGCGAGCACCGGCATGCGCGCCCGCCACTGGGCCAAGGTGGGGGCGATGAGGTGCTCGGCCCGGGCGTCGGGGTCGTAGCGCAGGCGGAACCCGTCGTGGGAGAGCCGGTAGGCCAGGTCGAGGTCCTCGTAGAGGTACGGGAAGCGCCACGCGTCAAAGCCGCCGGAGCGCTCCAGCAACGCCCGTTTCACGGACACGTTGGCGGTGTAGAAATGCCACCATCCCGCCTCCGTCCCCTCGATGCGGCCGTAATCGAACTGCACTCCGTCGTCGAGCCATTCCATCAGCGGGGTGGGCCGCAGCGCGTCGGCCCAGCGCACGGGCCCGAGCAGTCCGACGCGCGGGTCGGGCTCGCGCTCGTGCAGCGCGAGGTGGCGCGCCACGAGGTCGGCCGCGGGGAGGACGTCGTCGTCGGTGAACAGGACGACGGGGGCGCGCGCCGCCCGCCAGCCCGCGTTGCGCGCGCCGGCGGCGCCGGGCTCGGTGGCGCGCAGCGACGCCTGCGGCACCGCGCCGGCCCGCGCGTCGGCCACGACCAGCACCTCGACGTCGGGCCCGCGCAGGCGGTCGAGCACCCGCTCGAGCGTCGGCCGGCCGACAGTGGGGATGACGACGGAGAGGCGCGCCACGGCCGTGGATGACATCAGGGTCGACCCCGACCGCGAGCTGGCCGAGCTGCGCGAGTACCTGGGCGACGACTACCGGCTCGCCCGCCTGCAGCGCCACCAGGTGGGCATGGAGGAGGAGCTGGCGCAGCTCGGCGACCCGCAGCGCCTCTACCGCGAGTCGCTCGCCTACCTCTACGACCTCACCGTGTTCGCGATGAGCCGCACCAAGGAGCCCTACCTGGACGCGCTCGCCGCCGCGGTGCAACCGCCGGCGCGCGTGCTCGACTACGGCTGCGGCATCGGCTCGGACGGGCTGCTGCTGCTCGAGGCCGGCTATCGCGTCGAGTTCGCGGACTTCGCCTCGCCCTCGACGCAGTACCTGCGCTGGCGCATGCAGCACCGCGGCCTCGACGCGCCGTTCCACGACCTCGACCGCGCCCCGCCCGGCGGCGGCTTCGACCTGGCGTTCGCGTTCGACGTCATCGAGCACGCGCCCGACGCGCTCGCCTTCCTCGGCGAGCTCGAGTCGCGCGCCCGGCTGGTGCTCGTCAACTTCCTCGCGGGCGAGGACCGCAACCCGCTGCACGAGCCGCTCGACGTCGACGCGCTGCTCGACCACGTCACCGCGCACGGCCTGCGCCGCTACCGCGTGCACCACGGCCGCTCGCACCTCGTGCTCTACGCGCCGCGGCGGCGCACCCCGGTGCGCTCGCGGCTGGTGCGGCTGCGCGGCGGGCGAGTGGCGCGCTGACCCGGTCGCCCCACTTACCATCCTCGCGCCATGGCCCAGCCGCGCGTTCTCGTAGGTGCCGACGCGCGCGGCGCGCTCGGCCGCCGCGGCGAGGCTCACGGCCCCTTGCGGGCGTGGTGCACGACGTGGGGCACCGACCAGCCCTCGGTCGAGCGCATGCGGAAGCGCCCGTGCCGGCGCACGTCGTCGTAGCCGGCGGTCCACAGCATGCGGCCCCAGGTCTTGATCCCCGGCAGCCAGAACACCACTGCCGACTCGCGGTCGGCGCGGTAGCGCGAGACCGGGAAGGGAACGAGCGAGGCCAGGCGGTCGTACTCCTCCGCGGAGATGAGCAGGCCGCCGGGCTTGGTCAATGCGGCCATGCGCTGCAGCGCCAGGAGCTGGTCGCGCAGGTGGATGAGCACCGAGCCGCAGAAGACGAGGTCGAACTGCCCGCCGAGCTCCTCCGGTGTGGCGTCGTAGATGGACAGGTTCCGCCGGTCCACGTTCGCGCCCAGCAGCTCGCGGGCCAGCGCGAAGCCCTTGCCCCGCGGCTCGTCCGGGAACGCCGTGGGCCGGCGCCGCGGCGGCCAGTCGAGGTCGCGCTCGTCGTCGAGGTCGAGGGCCAGGACCTCGGCCCCGCGGCGCTCGAGCTCGAAGGCCCAGAAGCCGTCCCACGTGCCCACCTCGAGGGCGCGCAGCCCGTCCAGCCGCTCGGGGATCCCGTAGGCCGGCACGTAGGGACGCAGGTCGAAGATCCCCGGTGTGACCTCCCCGCCCGGAAGCTCGAGCGTGTGGTACCAGGTCTGCTCCCTCGCCCGTTCAAGGAGCTCCACCACGGCCGTGATGTTGCCATGATGCGCGCCGGATGGCGGAGGTTGCAGTCGACACACCCGTGGTGATCCTGTGCGGCGGGCGGGGAACCCGTCTGCAGGAGCGCACGCAGTCGATCCCCAAGCCGCTGGTCGAGATCGGCGGCCAGCCGATCGTCTGGCACGTCGTGCAGATCTACGCCGTCCAGGGCCTGCGGCGCTTCGTGCTCGCCACCGGCTACAAGCACGAGGTCGTGGAGGAGTCGGTGCGCGGGCTGGAGTGGCCCGAGGGCATCGACGTCCAGTGCGTGGACACCGGGCTGGACACGCCGACCGGCGGGCGCATCAAGCTGCTCGAGGAGCGCGTGGGCAACGCCCCGTTCTTCGCCACCTACGGCGACGGAGTGGCCGACGTGGACCTCGCCTCGCTCTACCGCTTCCACCGCGACCACGGCGGGCTGGCCACGATGACCGTCGTGCGGCCGCTGCTGCAGTTCGGCGTCACCGAGCTCGACGGCGACGGCGTGGTCTCCGGGTTCCACGAGAAGCCGCGCTCCGACCACTGGATCAACGGCGGCTTCTTCTGCTTCGAGCCCGGCGTGTTCGCCTACCTGGATCGCTCCAGCGCTCTCGAGCGCGAGCCGCTCGAGGGCCTGGCCGCCGACGGCCACCTGCGCGCTTACCGGCACACGGGCTTCTGGGAGTGCATGGACACCTACAAGGACGCGGTCGAGCTCAACGACCTGTGGGGCGAGGGCCGCG
>Ga0207708_10000216_pt1 | contig 45956 bp, 66 predicted proteins | sample KBSK5101metaG_FD_184340 | JGI IMG/M metagenome (GOLD analysis project Ga0207708, IMG submission 184340) | Corn, switchgrass and miscanthus rhizosphere microbial communities from Kellogg Biological Station, Michigan, USA - KBS K5-10-1 metaG... | ecosystem: Host-associated > Plants > Roots >... | reverse complement strand
GAGGACGGTGGCGGTGGGTCAAGACCTGACCCACTACGGGGCGCACGTGGTCCGGCGTGCCCCTCCGCCTACCTGCCGGGCGGAGCGATACCGGACAATCGTGTCTGGTGTTCAGGGTCCTGATACCGGACACGTATGTCCGGTGTTGAGGGTCCGGCCGGGTCGCGGGCGGGCGCGGGATCATCTTGAGGTGTTCCACGTGGAACTTCCGCCTTAGTTGCCGTCTTGCGCCCTACATCGATGCGCTCCATAATGGGTTCACGGTGGAGGCGATGGGGCCGAAGCCGACCGGGAGACAGGACGATGCGGCAACCAAAGGGACCGAGCAAGAGAACGGCGGCGCTGACACGGGCGCGGGTGGCGGGATTCGAGGGGGACACGCGGGAGTTCGCGCGGCTGGTGGTGGAGTCGCGGGTGGGGCGGGAGGCGCTGAATGCGGCTTGGCGGGTCGGTGAAGCTGAGCGACTGGTGGTGTCCCGTGGTGTCGATCCGTCTCTCTCGCCGCGCGAGGCGTCCCGCTATCAGGGGGAGATCCTGAGCCCGCTGTGGGCTGCGCAGGCACGGTGCGAGGAGGTGTCCCGTGGCTGATCCTGAGTTCATGAAGTCGATTGACCATCACCTCGCGCGCCTCTCTGCCCTGGGGTGGGCATGGGCGAGCAGTCCGGGGGTCTGGACGGACCTTTGCCGAGCGGTCGCACGGTGGGCAGCGCAGGCGCAGCAGCCGAAGGGACCGAGCCAGGTGGCTGATTTCTGGCCGGCCACGCAAGCGCACCTCAAGGTTGGCCACATGACCCTTTCCGGCACCGATGAGGAGACGCGCAAGGCCCTGGACGAGCTCTTCGCGCTCTGGATCGACGAGGCGCCGCGGTTCGGGGCGGTGGCGGCGCACTTCCCGGAGAGCCTGCGGAAGCGGCGGTTCGTGGCGTCCTTCTGGGCGCCGGAGGTCCTGCTGTTCGGGGACCTCTATCGGGCTGGGTTCACTCGCCCGGAGGTGGACGAGTTCTGCGTGGGCATCATCACTCAGCGGACAGCGGAAGGGCGCTGGTTCCGAGACCGCGACGCCTACGATCCGTGGCAGCCGAGCCAATACAAGCAGCCCTTCTGGAGCCCGGAGCTGCCGGAGGTCATGGAGCGCACGCGCCATCCAAGCTCCAAGCGGACCTACTTCGCGCCTTACGGGCCGGGCAATGACGAGAAGCCGTGGAAGCCGGTCCGCATCGGCGCACTCTCGTTGCTCCTCCTCGTGCTCGCCCTGCCGGGGGTGCGGTAGTGGCCGCCAAGGTCCGCATCGCGTGGCGCGACTTGGCGACCGGTCAAGAGGGGCGCGGTGATCCGATCTCCCCGCGCCTTGCGGAGGAATGGTTGGCGGAGTTGCGGGGGGACAAGTCCCACCCGAGCATGACCTACTGGCTGGAGCCGGTCGAGGACGAGCCGTGACCGCGCAGCTCCTGCGTGGGGTCACGCACGCCGAGTACCACGCGGACGCCTTCGAGGGCTCGCCGCGGTTCAGCCGCTCGATCGCGGTCCGGCTGCTCCAACAGTCTCCCCTGCACGCCTGGGCGGCGCACCCCAAACTCGGAGGCCAGGCGGTCGAGGAGCCGGAGGAGGACGCGCAGGTGCAGGCGCGGCTGGAGCGGGGAAGCCTGATCCACGACCTGCTGCTGGGATCCGGCGCGGAGCTCGTCGAGATCCATATCCACGGGGACAAGAAGAAGGGCCAGGACCCGAGCCGCCTTTACCCGGCGCCGAGCTACGCGACCAAGGAGGCGAGGGCGCTGCGCGACGCGGCCAGGGCGCGGGGAGCCATTCCCGTGATCCCCGACAAGCTTGAAGAGGCGTACGGCGCGGCGGAGGGCATCAAGAAGAGGCTCCGGCTGTACGGGATCCACCTCGAAGCCTTCGAGCCCGAGGCGACCGCGCTCTGGGATTCCGGGTTCGTGGCCAGCAAGGCGCGCATGGACCTGCTCAACCTCGGGCTCGGCGAGGTGCTCGACCTCAAGGTGGTGGACCGGATCTCGATCCGCGCATTCGAGGCGGGGGTGGAGCGCTACGGGCTCGACGTCCAGGCGGCGGCCTACACCGAGGCGGTGGAGACCTGCCATCCGGCGATCGCGGGGCGGATCTCCTTCGAGTTCCTGCTGGTGGAGAGGCTGCCGCCGCATGACGTGGCGATCGTCCCGCTGTCGCCCGCCCTGGTGGACCTGGGTGGCCAGAAGTGGAGGCGAGCCCGCGGCATCTGGGCTCGGTGCCTGGAGTCCGGCGCGTGGCCGGGTTTCGGGCGGGTCGAGCCGATCGAGGCGAAGCCGTGGCAGCTCGAGGCCGAGCTGGTCCACATGGCCAGCGGCTCGGAGTCCGCATTCAACAAGATCGCGCCGGAGTAGCCGGCAAGGAGGTAGAGAATGCGACAGGTTCCTTGTGTTCTTTGTGGCGAACCGATCGATTTAGACACGGAGTTTTCCGCCTCGCAGGAAGTGGACTCCGTTATGGGTGGCGGTGCGGCCGGGCGCGCACATGATGCCTGTGCGATGACGGACGGCCGGGCCAATCTCTCGCGGCGTTATGAGCAAATCGACGCCGCGTTCCCGGGGAAGCTGTGAAGCTGACCCCGACCCAGCGGGACGCCATGCTGGCCGAGTACGAGAGCGGCGAGATTTCGCTCGACGTGCTGGCCGAGCGGTGGGGCGTCTCGCTGTCCACCATCAACACCTACCGCCGGCGCGCTGGGCTCTCGGGCCGGGCTGTCGTCAACCGAAACCTGATCCCTGTCGAGCCGGTGAACGTCTCGGTCCACGTACTGCCGGTCTACCCGGTGCGCCTGGTCTCCCGGCCGGGCGAGACATGTTCGGCCGAGTCGGCGCGCTGGGGCGACCGCTGCACCCTCCCACCCGGACACCCAGGGGACCACGTCTCTGCGGGTGGGGGGGCGTGGCAGCGCGGCCACCTTCTGCGCGACGGCGAGCCGGAAGGGGGCGACGATGGCCGCTCCTGAGCGCATCTTCGTCGACGCGCCAGCCGTCCGGGAGCGCGTCCCCCTGCTGGTCGGGCTGGTGGGTCCGAGCGGCTCCGGCAAGACCTTCTCAGCGCTCCGTCTCGCGACCGGCATCCAAAAGGTGGACGGCGGGGAGATCTTCGGGATCGACACCGAGGCCCGACGGATGTTGCACTACGCCTCCATCTTCAAGTTCCGCCACGTTGAATTCAACGCCCCATTCGGCCCGCTCGACTATCTCGCGGCGATTGATCACTGCATCTCCCAAGGTGCCAAAATCATCGTTGTAGACTCTCAGAGTCATGAACACGAAGGCCCTGGCGGTGTCCTGGAGATGCACGAGCAGGAGACGGAGCGACTCGTGAAACAGTGGAGGAGCACCCCGGACAAGGTGAAGTTCTCAGCGTGGATTCGCCCCAAGGCGGAGCGGCGCCGGTTGCTCAATTCGATCGTGCAGAGGAACGTTCATTTCATCTTTTGCTTCCGGGCGAAGGAGAAGCTCAAGATCCTGCCGGGTAAGGACCCCATCCACCTCGGCTGGCAGGCCATTGCGGGGGACGAGTTCATCTACGAGATGACCATGGCCCTGTACCTGCCTCCTGGCGGGAAGGGAAAGCCGGACCTCGCGCCGCAGGAAGTCGGGGAGAAGGCCCTGCTCAAGATCCCGGTGCAGTTCCGGGAGATGGTGACCAACCGCGAGCTCGACGAGGCGCTGGGGACGGCCCTGGCGCGCTGGGCGGAGGGCGACGCGGCCCAGGGTAGCGCCCCGGGTGCCGACCGCCAGCCACAGGGGCGGCCGGCGTCAACAGCGGCCACTCCGGGCGACCAGCGGCAGGCCATCCTGGAGCAGATCGCGCGCCACCTCGCCATCCACTGCACCACGAAGGAGCAGCGCGAGGGGGCGTTGCAGGCCGCGTTCGGGACGTTCACCAAGGCGGGGATCGGCCGGCTCAACGATCACGAGCTCAAGGCCGGCGCCAATGCCCTGAAGGCTCAACTGGAGGGCCTGGCCGCCCTCCGCAACGCCGGGCCGCCTGAGCGCGAGCCCGGGGAGGAGTGAGACATGGACGAGGAGTTGAAGGCTTTCCTGGAAGAGCGAGCGAAGGGCGACCTGTACGGTCTCCTGACCTCCAAGCGCGAGGTCTACTCGGAGCCCGCCGGCAGGCACCGCTGGTGGAACGACGTCTACAAAGTGGTCGAGATCGACGGCCGCTTCATCGGTTTTCTCGACGGCGAGACGACAGGCGACAACGGCTTGTTTGACGTCGGCTGGGAGTTCTACGAGCCGTCCGTGGCCGAGGCGTTTCCCTATCAGGAGATCGTGACGAAGTACGTGTCAGTGCGGGTGGAGCCCGCCGGGGCGCTGGCGGTGCTCGAAGAAGTCCGCAACCTGATCGCGGACGCAGCGGAAGGCGCCGAGACTCCTGGCGGCGTTGAGCACCTTGGAGATTTTCGTCGACTCATCATGAAGTGGGACCGACTGCTGGGAGAGGAGACCAGAGGATGAGCATGGAGCTTTTCAGCGTCAAACTGTCCTACGCTATCCCGGGCACCGACCAGAGAGGGCCGGAGCGTCACGAGACGTCAACCGCGGTGGCCGTTCACGGCGCGTTCGGACCCGATCTCATTCGCCGGGCCGGTGAGGTGGCGGTTAAAGGCGTGGTGGGTGAGGACGCGGACCCAGAGCTGTGGCAAATCTTCATCTCCGCCATCAACTATCTCGGGAGCGTTCACGTCGAGCCGCCGGCCTAATTCCGCTTGGCGGAGGGGGTACACTGGACCCGCGGGCGCGCTGCCCGCTCTTACCGAAAGGAGACGACATGTCAAGGATTCTGACCGCCCTCCTGGCGGTTTCCCTGCTCACCGGCTGCGGCGGCTCATTGGGGGGGCTGAGTCGCATCCTGTTCACTGGCGTCAGCGCCGCTGACCTCGATCTAAAAGCCGTCGTCGAGGCCAGGTGCGCAGACTTGAAGAGCGCCCCGCTCGGGATCGTCCCGGAGGGGGTTGACGTAGGCGGTATCCTGCCGGCGTCGCTTCTCGGAGAGGAGGCCCCCAGGTGGCTGCTCTTCCTCGGGGCCGAGATGAAGAAGAGATGCGAGGATCTGGAGCTCAATTCCAGAATCAGGTTCGCCGGTATCCCGGACGAGCACGGAGTCATTCACGTGAGCGACGTCGACGTGGACAGGAGGTGAGCCATGCCGTTCCAGGGAAAGATTGATCAAGATGGATACACTCCCCCTCTCGCCGTCATCGTGCACTGGTCGAACGGAGCCCAGAAGCCGCTCGACACTTCCAAGGACTTCGCAGGTTGGCACGACAGCGACATCCCAAGGTACGGAGGAGGCGACCAGTCGCTGGCATCGCACCATCCCTCTGCCGTAGGAGTCGAGAACCGCGGCGGCGAGGCCGACCGCATCCTCAAAAAGCTGTTCGAAACCAACGGTGGTCCAGACCGAGACCCCACGCCGCGGGAGGTCAGCGATTTCGCCGTCGTGCATGGCGGGAAACGCATCCTCGGGACTGGTGATTGGCCAACGCTGGCTGGCGTCGAGAGTCCGGTGTCGCAGCCGGTCCTCGGCACGATCGAGCTGCCGATCCCGTTTCACGACCCATCCCTGGGCAACGGGGTGATCCGGCGGGTGGACGGAAAGGTCTACATGAATGACCTCCAGGACAAGAGCCTGCCGCCGCTGCCGGCGTCGACGAAGCCGATCGACCCGCCCCGCCCGCCGATCGTCCCGCCGCCGCCGGTGTCGCCGCCACCGCCCAACCGACAGGGGCGCCAGATCGATATCGACTTCAGCAAGGCCGAGGTGATTCAGATCCCCGCCGGGGCGACGAGCGTCCTCTTCACCGGCACGCTCGACCTTCCGGCGACCATCCCGGGCGGTATCAAGCCGCTCATCAAGACGGCCATCGGCCCGCGCGACGGGGAACGGGTCAATGCCGGGCTCTTCAAGATCACCAGGGACCAGACCTGGGGCCTGGAGTGGGACCCGGATGAGACGCGACCGCTCGGCGGCGGCAAGGCGAAGTCTGGCGATATCACCTACGAATGGACGCCCGGCAAGGTCAGCGTGAAGATCGGAGACCGGCCAGTCCGAGTCACCGAGACGCTGTCCGCTCCCGCCGTGACCGGCGGCGTGATCGTCTTCGGGATCGATCCGCCCAAGCCGGGCTCCGACAAGCCGGCGGAGTACGTGCGCCTGCTGGGTGGTCGGCTCCGCGGCACACTGACGATCACCGGCGGGACCGCTGCCGGTCCGGTCAACCCGCCAGCGGATTCGCCGCCGCCCGCTGTCGGCAACCTCCTCGCCTTCGCGAAGGAGGGGCAGGCCGACGCGGCCCAGAACCTCGGGCGCTGGACCGCGCTTGTCAACCTCCTGGAGACCATGAAGCCATGAGAACCAACATGATCAGAGCCACCCTGCTCGCCGTGCTCCTGGCGACCTCGACAGTCCAACTCCTTGCCCAAGGGCCTCCGGAGAGGTTCGCGGAAGATCCGGAAGGCTACTGCGCGACCGTTCACGGCAACTGCTTCAATCAGTGTTACCCGAGCGCGGATGCCTGCTTCGCCATGCAAAACTCGGAAATCTGCTGGGAGCAGTACGGGACGTGCATGGACGATTGCTACGGCCTCAACAACTGGTTGTGCAACTGGCGCGCGTTTTGAAGGGTGGAGCCATGACGATCGATCTGCCCGGCACCCCGTCCACCGTATCCATCGTCGTGTCCCGTGAGCTCGCCGAGTACCTGGAGGCCGTGGCTCCTCGATCGGCCACCCGGGAGCACCCTTTTCCAGTCCGCTTCGAGCGTATCGAGGCCCAGACGCGGGGCCTGAGCCGGGCCGAGCATCCGATCCGCCGCCAGCAGGCCGTCGAACTGGAGGCGGCCCTGCGGAAGGCTATCGGCTCTTGACACGCCGCCCATGACGGGCGGATGATCGTTGGCGCAGGTCGCTTCTCTATCTGGCCTCTGTTCGCGGGAGTTCTCGGCACCCAGCAGCACCTTTAGCCGGGCGGTACCGAGGGACGGGGAAGGCCAGATAGAGAAAGCGCCCGGCAGCTGAGTTTCGAGGCTGGCTGCGCGGGCGCATGAGATCGACGATGCCCCAGAGACTACACGAGTATCCGCAGAGGATCAAGGAGGGGCCGGCGAGCCCCCGTCAATGCCGCGCTCTCGCAAGGTATACCTGCGAGCCGCCCGCCCTTCCTTCGTCCTCTGCTGCCGCTCGCCCGCCTCTCGCTCATCGCGATCTCTCGACCTCCAAAGCCTCGACCCGGCGCGCAGTCTGACCTGGAGCAGGCGCCGGCGCCCATGGGGGGCGGAGTGGTATCCCGGGAACCTCCTGCGGGAGCAGCCCGGGCAGTCTCCGCGGCTCGGAGGGGCGACTCCTGGCGGCCGGTGGGCCGAACGATCGAGCACGTTCCCGATGGCCACCCAGGCGGGGCGCCGGGCTCTGGCTCCATACGAAGCCAGTCCGGGCAACCTCTCCGGCTCTCCCTCTTCGGCGGGGGGGTCGGGGGGGCTGTCCGGACCCTCCACCACCGAAGCCCTGGTGAAGAGAGGGAGGGGGAAGAGGCTGGATCTTGAGAAAGGAGAGGAGCATGGCCGTAGTAGACGAGAGGGAGGCCAACATGAAGACGTTCAAGCTCCGGTCTGGTGGCGCGACGCTGCGCCTGTCCGCGAGCAACCTGTTCTACATGACCCCGAAGGACCGCGACTTCGTGATGAGCATCCTCGGGCAGCTGGAGCTGTATTCTGAGAGCGCGGGAGAGGGCGAGATCGACGACGAGCCAAGCAGTGAATAGCTATGCAACCACTCCCCAGGAGGGATTCCAGGAGATGTCGAGATGGACCGTCTGTTCTGGTTTTTTCACTGGCTCGCTCTGGCCGCCGCCGTCTGGTGCACGGGCTCGGTGGTCCGGCGCAGCCTTGGGTATTACCTCGTGACATCGAACAAGCTGGAGATGGCGCTACTCGCGGTCCGGGGCCGGGTTCCTGTTCTGCGCGTTCGCGGGCCACTCATCGTGGGCGGTATCGCGTGGATGTGGTTCTTCATGATGTGACCGGGCGCGAGCCCAGGAGGACGAGATGGAAAACGACCGCGAGGAGTTCGAGCAGGAACAGGTGAGCAAGGATCAAGAGGGCATGACCGTTGCCGACCCGGCCGAAACAATCGACGAAACGCCCTGGCCGGAGTTGACCGGGGACGCTGACTCAGAGGCCTACATTGAACGACTCGATCGAGAGCGCCGCGTAGATCGCGCCATCGAGCGGCTGGACGCGGAGGTGGCGGCGCACGAGGGCGACGACGAGCTGGTCTGCCCGGCCTGCGGCCGGCCCTACGCGCTGCACGGGATTGGGTGCCCGACGCTCTCTGCGGCGACGGCCGGCGCCGAGCCGGACCCCGATGTGGCCGGAGGCGGGCTCGACGGGAGCACGGGCCTACCGCTGACCGGACCGCTCGTCGATCCGGCGCCGCCAACAGACGAGCCGCGGTTCGGGGATCGGCTGCGGGAGCCTTTCTTCGTGGCGCTGGTTCCCGAACACATGCGCGCCGCGGTGGAGCACATCGCCGCTGCGGTCGACCAGGACGCCGCCAAGGAGATCGACCGCCTGGAGCGCGGGCAATTGGAGCGGGCGCGCTATCTCCGTCGCCAGGTCGAGGAGGCGGTGGAGGCGGGAAGGTACACGGCGGTGCTGGCCCCCGAAACCGGGGGAGGCATGTTCGATGTGCTCGACGTTGAGCCCTTCCTGGAGGCGCTCGGGGCGATCTTCGGGGATCGGGCGGCAATGACCGCGGCCGAGCTTGCCGAAACGATCGACTCAACGCCCTGGCCGGAGCTGACGGGTGACGAAGACGCTGCGGCGCTGGTCGACCGGCTGGAGCATGAGTCGGCCCACGACCGCCGGGAGCGCGCATCAGCCCGCAATGAGGACAGCGCGGGCAGGGTGGAAGGGGTGGACCGGTGACGCGCTGGGGCCGGTTCGAGTGGGCAGTGGTGGGCGGGATGGTGGCTGTTGAGGCGGCCTGGCTCCTGCTGCTCTACGCCGCTGCCGAGGCGGTGGTCTCCTGGGCGGTGGCGCCGTGAGAGGACCGCACCGCCTGCCCGAGGAAGGGGAGTACTTCCAGGTGGATGGCTCCGACGAGATCTTTTACCGCTTCCGCGGATCGGAGCATGGGTTCTTCGGCGGAAGCATCGGTCTGATCGTGCAAGCCCGGCGGTGTGAGTGGGACGAAGTGCATGAGACCCTGGACGAGATCGGCAAGGGCGAGCAGGAATGGGTCCAGGTGGACAAGGTCCGCCGCCTGTTCGACGGCCGGGAGCAGGCTGAGGATGCGGCGATCGAGCAACGGTGCAGAATGGTCGGGAGAGGTGACCTGTGACGGACCCCCTGGCGCAGGCCACGCTGCTGCGAGAAGCGCTCGACGCCGCCCCGGACACCCGGACCCTCCTGCCGCTCCTGGAGCCGCTGCTCGAGGCGCTGCGGGTGCGAGAGGGGCTCCTGCCCTGGATCGTGTACAAGGACCCGGCGGACCGGCCGGGGTTTCGGGAGCACTTCGAAGCCGGCTTCGATGAATGGTGGGCTGGCAACCCGCGAAAGGTCGGCAAGCGCAAGGCTCGCGCGGCGGCATACGCAGCGGCGCGCCGGCGCAACTGGCCGGGGTGGCAGGCGGTGATCGCCGCCCGAGACGCCCAGATGGAGACGCCCCGCTGGCGAGGCGGCGTCATTCCCGACCCGGCGACCTGGTTCAACGGCGACAGGTGGGAGGACGACGTAACGACCATGACGGCGATCGGCGGGAACGGCAACAGGCACGGCAGTTCTGCGCAGGCCGCACGCGACCCCCGCTACCGGTTTACGTGTGCATGTGAGACGTGCTCAGCGCCATGCCCGCGGGCCGTCTCGCGGGAAGGCGAACTCTGCGCCGGCTGCTCGACCGGGCACGATCACCGCTGGCCAACGTGGACCGAGATGGAGTTGACATGAGCGAGGAGTACGAGGGCAGCTACCACCAGGTCCCGCTCCAGCCGGAGGTCCACCCGCGCGACACCTGCGGGTGTCTGAAGGCGCCCGGGTCCTACGGGCGCCGCGGTAGAGCGGTGCCCAGCCTACTCGGCGGCGGTCAAGCGCAACGAGCGCAGGAGGCGGCGGTGAGGGCGGCCACGCTCTACCACGGCCACGTCCTCAACGTGCTCGCAGGGCTCCCGGAGCGGTCGATCCAGTGCTGCGTCACCTCCCCGCCCTACTGGGGGCTCCGAGACTACAAGCTCCCGCCGCAGATCTGGGACGGGGAGTCGGGGTGCGCCCACGCCTGGGGCCTTGAGGAGCGCGGGAAAAGGAAGGACATGAAGCCGACGTCGGAGAGCACGAGCACCTCGAGGGTCGGCACCGATGAGCGCCAGGGATTCGGGCCGCCATCGGGTGGCCACTTTTGCCACCTGTGCGGCGCTTGGCGCGGTTCCCTCGGCCTGGAGCCCACGGTGCAGCTCTACGTCCAGCACATGGTCCAGGTGGGACGGGCGCTCTGGCGAGTGCTGCGCGACGACGGCACGCTGTGGATCAACCTCGGGGACGGCTATTCGCACGGAGGGCAGGACCCCCGCGACGCAGCCAGGTGGCCGAAGCAGAGCAGAAGTAACGATGGAGACCGCATCCAGCACGCAAAATCCGCGGACCGCAGCACCAAACCAAAGGACCTGATCGGCACCCCCTGGCGGGTCGCGCTCGCCCTCCAGGACGACGGCTGGTACCTGCGCTCCGAGATCATCTGGAGCAAGCCGGCGCCTATGCCGGAGAGCGTGAGGGACCGGCCGACCCGGGCGCACGAGCACGTCTTCCTGCTCACGAAGTCGCCGACCTACTTCTACGATGCCGACGCCGTCCGGGAGCCGGACAAGGGCACCGACCATCCCCGGAACGTGCTTGCCGGCCAGCCGAGCCTCGATCCCTCCGGCGGCACGATGGCGCCGCACAAGGGCATCCGCACGGTCAACGGGCGGAACGGCACCGGCCGCAACATGCGCACCGTCTGGGAGATCGGACCGGAGTCCTGCCCGGATGCCCACTTCGCCACCTTCCCGAGTGAGATCCCGCGGCGGGCGATCCTGGCGGGGACGTCGGCGGCTGGATGCTGCGCGGCGTGCGGGGCGGCGTGGGTCCGGGAGACCGCGGTGCGATACGAAAATCCCGGGAACCGCTCTACGAACGGACCGCGGTCGATCGAGAGGCGGCACGAGAAGTACGGCACCGCAGGCTACACGGTCCGCAAGGAACGGCGATCGACCACGACCGGCTGGCGTCCGAGTTGCGCCTGCGGCGACGGGCCCGTGCCGTGCACCGTCCTGGACCCCTTCCTCGGATCTGGCCGGAGCGGAGTCACTGCCCTAGAGCTCGGCCGCTCGTTCGTCGGGATCGATCTCTCGCAGACCTACCTGGAGACCATCGCGCGGCCGGCGATCGAGGCGGCCCTGCAAGCGCAGATAGGGGAAGAGGAGCCGCCGGTGCTCTCGGTCGTGGAGCAGGGGAGCCTATGGTGAGAGCCCGGCCAGAGCCTTCTCCAGCCGCTCGGCCATCCGCTTCTGGATCTCGACTTCGGCGCGACGGATGACATCCTCGGGCTTGCCGCTGGCGCGGAGCTTCCGGATGCGCATCTCCTGGACCCGGATGCTCTCCATGATGTTGTCGAGCCGGGCGGTTGAGGCGCCGCGGGGAAGAAAGGCCTGGAGCTCCCGCACGCGGGCGACGTCCTTGGCCCTCCGCGCGTCCTTGATGTCCTTCTCCACCCGGCCGATCTCCCGCCGCCGCTCGGTCAGGGTGGCGCGCATCCGCTCAACGTCTTCGGCGAGCCCGGGGTCTGCCACCCGGTTGCGGGTCGGCACCACCGGCAGGATGCCGCCGGCCGCGCCGGTGCTCTGCCGCAGCTCCTCGCCGAGCGTCCCGATCCGCGCCGGGAGCGTCTGCCGAAGCCCCGGGATGCCAGCCTTGACCTCGTCGAGCGGCCCCTCCTTGTCCACCACGCGCGGATCGAGGGTGATCGCCACGTTCCGTTGCAGGCCGCTCCAGGGGACGAGCGCGCCGGCCGCGGTCCTGGCTGCGAGTCCGGCCATCTCCCCGCCCGCCTGGTCCGGCTCGGCCTGGATCGCGCTCACGGTGTCCGAGAGGGTCGAGAGATACCCGGCGTCGAGGAGAAAGCGCGCCTCACCGAGTGCCGCGCCACCTGCCCGCCGGAGCAGCTCCTCGCCGTCCACCGGCTCGCCCGTCATGGCGCTGTCGTGGAATGCGGCCGCAGCCACCACCGGCCCGGCCCAGCCGCCGAAGAGATCCCGAATCGGCACCCAGCGCCCGCCCACGAGCACAGAGTTGGGCTGCTTGCCGGTCGCGTAGAAGTCGTTTCGGAGCTTCTCGTCGCGGGGAGCGTTCCCCACCAGCTTGCCCTGGAAGGCCCAGGCCGCGGCTGCACCGGCGAGCGCCGTCCCGAACGCCTGGCGGGCGAGGATGTCCGACGCCTCCGGGGTGCCCCAGGCCTTCCGGAGCTTCCCCCCCTTCCAGGCGGAGCCAGCGATGCGGAGCCCCGGGGTGTAGTCAGCCAACCACGCCATGATCCGGTCAGGAACGTTCAGGAAGCGAACGGCCTGATTCAGTAGGAACCCAGCACCGGTGTCCTCCCGCCGGCCAGCGCCGATCAGCTTCGCGATGCCGGAGACCTCGTCCTGGAAAGTGTCCTCCCGGGCGACCCGCTGGGCGTACTCGATCATCTCCTCCGGCTGCTCGCGGAGAAGCTCGGCCGCCCGCGCGGCGACGTCGGTGGCCACCCCGCGCTTGACGTCGTTGATGGCGGTCCTGGTCGCCCAGGCATGGGTCGCCGAGGAGAAGTTCCGCGTGCGCGCCATAACGTCGCCCACCTGCATGAGGCGGGGGCCGTAGCCGTGAACGGCGCCGATCGCGCGGACGGCCTTGTTCTGCGAGAGCAGAAAGGGATCGACGGGCAGGCGGCCTTCGTAGTACTTCGCGCTCCCCTTGACCCCGGTCAGCTCGCCCACGACGCGCTCCGGGTCCCACCCGTGCTTGAGCACCCAGAGCCCCTTCTGGAGAGCCTCCGGCGCCCCCTGGTAGCTGCCAACCACCATCGGCAGGACCTCCCGCACGTAGCGCTCCGGGAGCCGGCCCTGCTGGCGCGCCAGGACGTGCTCGATGCCGGCAGAGAGCGGCTGCATCGCGATTCGGTCCCACCGCTTGACGGTGTTGCCCACCACGTTGCGCAGCAGGCTCTTCGGCCCGCTGAGCAAGTTGTTGTACGCGTACGCCCCCGCGTAGTCCTTCCATGTCGGCCGCTCCATCAGGCGCAGGAAGTCGAGCAGGGCCTCCGGGTCCTCTGCCGGGTCGGGCAGGGTGGCGATCATCTCGATGGTCTGATCGTCGAGCAGCTCCCGATACCGAGCGGCGAGGCCTTCGCGGGGGTCGGCGGCGAGCTGGGCGCGGACCTCGTCGAGGCGCTGGCGGAGCTCCTGGAGGCGGGGCGAGTCGGCGGGTGCGGCCTTGGCCTGCGGAATCTGCGGGCCGCTGGCGAGCCGTTGCTCCGCCTTCTCCACCTGGCGGGCGAGAGCCTGCTCCCGGGCGCGGAGCTTCGCGGCCGCGGGGTCGCGGGGCAGTTTCTCCGTCTTCGCCGGCCGGGCCAGCGCGTGCTCGACGATGGCCGCCTTGACCTGCTCGCGCGAGATGCCGTCCACCTGGCGGGAGACCGCGGTGTAGACCTGGTCGGCGAGCTCCTCGACAGCAACCACGCCGGCGCGGACCCGATTCGCCGCCATCTTGCCCACCACCTCGACGAGCTCCGGATCGATTGGCACGATGCCGCCGGGAGCGCCGCGGCCGATCTGACTCCGAGAGATCTGCCCGAAGCGCTCGGCGAGCTGCCCGAGCTCGTCGCCAAGCTCGGCGGCGGTGGCCTGGCGGGAGGCTTTCCGGGTCTCGCGGGCCGCCTGGCGCTTCAGCCGGGCGACCGCCGCGGCTTCGAGCCGGGCGGCCTCCCCTGCGTTCGCCTCCTTGTACTTCTTCAGGAGGGCGAGGCGAACGCGGTCACGGGGAGTGTCGGCCAGGCCGTAGGGGTCGAGCGCCTCCTGGAGGCTGCGCATCGCCCGGGCGTTCTCGCTGGAGCCCTGCCCCTGGAGGGTGGCCATCATGCGGACGACGTCGCGGTTGCGGGCGACCTTCTCCGCCTCGGCGGCCGCCCGGTCCGGCACGTCGCCAGCGGCGATTCGCGCCTCCAGATCGAGCGCCTCCTTCTTCATCTGGCCGAGGTAGTGGCGGCCGAGGGAGAGCTCGTCCGCGTTCATCGGGCCGCGGTCGGCGGGCCTCCGGAGATAGTCCTCGGGGGCGAGGCCGAGCTTCTCGGCGAGGGCGGGCGCGTCGTGCCACTGCGAGACCGGCACCACCGGACCGCGGGCCGCTTCGATCTCCGGCCGGTTCGCCTCGACCACGCGGCGGAGGTCGTCCCGGAGGCCGGCCACGTTTTCGACCCCCTTGGTGGACATCCGGAGCGGCGTGCTCGACGGCGAGGGGATGCCGGGGAGGTCGCCTTGCGGGGGAAGCCCTCCGGGAGCGCGCCGGGATGGGGCCGGAAGGACGGCCTGCGCAGCCTGCGAAGGAGGCGGCGAAGCGCCGGCCGCGAGGTAGGAGGCCTCCGCCTGGGAAAGGAGAGCCCGCTGCTCGGGAGGCGCCGCGGCGGTCAGGAGCTCCAGACGCGAGGGCACCGACTGCTCACCGAACATCCGGACCTGTGCCGGGTCCCCCAGAGCGGAGACGGAGTCAGCATACCGGCCGAGGATGTCAGCCACCCTGGATCCGCTCCGGGCATTGGCGTCAAAGAGCACGAGCAGGGTCCGGGCCTCCGGGGTGAGGTCCGAGCCGAAAAGGGAGCCCTGGGCGAGATAGTCCGACGTCTTCATCCCCTCGTCGCGCAGGGTGGACAGCTTGCGCAGCGCCGCGGCGACGTCCTCGGAGATGTCGAGGGGGTAGAGGCGGCCAGCGGCTACCCCCTCGCGCAGCCGGGCGAACCGGGGAGCCTCGCGCATCAGGGCCGAGCCGACGGCGCGGACGTTGGAATCGGCGTGCTCCGTGAGCTTGGCCACGGCGGCTGGGTCGCCGTACGCCTTCGCGAGGATCGCGTTCTGGAGGCGCCGCTCGCCGTCGAGGGAGAGCTGACCGCGGGCGTCGAACATCGTCGCGTGCTCGGTCGGGGCGACCTGAGCGGCAAAGGCCCGGATGAAATCCCGGTTCGTCTGGAGGTTGACCGAGCCGTCCGCCTGGAGGGTGAGGGAGTCGAGCATCCCAGGGGTGACGAGGTTCGCGTCCGCCGCGGCCCGCTCGGCAGCGGAGAAGCCGGAAACGGCGCTCTCGTTGGCCTCCCGGGCGAAGGCAGCGCGATCAACATCCGTCCGCCGGACGCGCACCAGCACCGGGTTGGGGACGGCGTCGGCCGCGGCCGGGTCGAGCCCCAGGCGCGGAGCCTGCTCCCGCACCCAATCCCGGTAGGCCCCGGCGCGGGGGGACTCGGCGGCGTAGGCCCGGCGCAGGGCGATCGAGCGGGCGTTGCCGGACTCGACGACGCCGTCCGGGCCGATGAAGGGCGCGCCGTCCGAGACCCGCGGCGACGGGCCGAGGAGCTCGGGGTTGAGTTGCTGCTCGATGCGCACCACCTGGGCCGCCGAGGCGGCGCGACCGCGCTCGCGAGGCTGGACCTCTGGCGGGTAGAGCGGATTCGGCCGCAGGACGTCGTCGTGCGAGGTGACCAGGGTCGAGGCGTCGCGGATCTCATAGTCGAAGTCGACCCGGGAGCCGCGCTCGGTGACGGCGGTCCCCCGAGGCTCAGGCCGGGGAATCTCGACGGCGTCCCCTCTCCCGCCCGGCGGGGGAACGGGAGAGGGCTCCGTCGCCCGCGCCAGCTCGTCGTCGAACCGGCTCCAGGGACTTGACTGGCTGAGCGTGTCAGGTAATGGCTCCTCCCCAATCGGGAGCGACAGCCGGCGCAGCTCCTCGGCGTCCTCCGGAGAGGCACGCATGCCCAGCCGCTGCTCGATCTCGGCGTCCGGGATGCCGGCGCCCAGGCGGACCGGCGGGGGCTCCGCCGGCATGGTGCGCTCGATGTCCGGGCCGAGCCGCGCCATCCCCCGCTTCCGGGCGGCCAGGTCGGCAAGCTCCTCTGCGGTGTATTCGGCCAGGTCGTCGACCCGGGGCACCAAAGACGCGGCCTCCCGTGCGGCCCGCTGGACCGCCTCCTCGCTCACCTCGCGCAGCACCACCTTGCCGGCGCCACCCGGGATCAGGTTCGTGGGATCGGAAACGAGATCGAGCGTCGCATCCGACACAGCCGCTAGGACCGGAACATCGCGGAGCATTTCGGCAGCTTTGTCCCGCTCGGCCTGGTAGGCGTCGCGGAGCCGCTGGCGCTCGTCGGCGAGATCGCCGTAGAGCACGTCGCCCATAGCGGTGGTTTTTTCGGTGCTCGTCAGGGCGACCATCAATTCCCGCGGATCGCGGGGAGGAGAGGCGTACTTCACCGCGCGAGCCAACGCCTCAACCGGGACATTTATAATGTCTCCCAGCGACGCGGTGCCCTCGGCCGCCCGCGTCAGCACCTGGCGGGTTCCACCAGCGACGGACGGCATGAGGCGCGGGGCCGGCGTGACGGCCGGCTCCTGGCCCTCGCGCGGCGTCGGGCGGGTCTCATACGAGCCGTCCGGCATGCGCCGGCGCTGGACGAGCGGCGAAGCGGTGGCCTCCCAGGGGCCGGGAGTGGTCGAGCCCAGGGCCGCATCGAACCGCTTCCACGGGTCCGGCGGCTTGCTCTTGTTCAGGACGGAGTCGAACCGCGCCCAGGGGTCGGTGGCCATCAGCCCTCCCAGAGGACCACTTCATCCTCGCGGCGGCTGACGAGCCCGGCGAGCTTCACCTTCTTGCCCTTGACGGTGCCGTGGACCCAGCGGCGCATCTCGGCCGGGACGTCGCTGTACCGGCCTTCCCGGAGCGCCTTCCCGAGGCCCATGCTCGGCCCCAGGGCGCCGGTGCCACTGTTGAACGTGAAGGCCGCCAGGGCGCCCCGCTGGTGCTCCAGGAGGCGCACGGAGGGGAGGGCGCGGTCCACGCCGGCCACCTTCTCGGCGAGGTCTCGCAGGAAGAGTTGGTGGGCCACGGCGCGGGTGATCTCTCCCTTCAGCAGGTGGCCCTCCTCCGGCAGAATCAGGTGCCCCCAGCCGATCGTCCACTTTCCGACTGCATCCTTGTAGGCGCGCAGGCGGAGCTGCTCCCATCCGAGGATATGGAGGACGGCCGGCAGGGGGATCGGGGCATGGTCCATCAGGCCGTCCCGTGCCCCATGTCGAGCAGGATGCCCTTCAGCTCGGTCTGGACGCGACGGTGTAGCTTTTCCAGGCGGTGCCTGGCGGACCAGACGTGCTCCTGGGTGGTGGCCTCTGGACCGGGCTCGATCGACCGCGGCACGAGCTGGTAGCCGTCCAGAATCTTGGCGGCGGCGTCCACCGCGATCCCTTCGTGGGCCGCGAGGTCAGCGGCGGCGGCGGGCGGGCCGCAGCAAAGTTGGATGCGGCAACAGGTAGGCATGGTCACTGCTCCTTCTTGAGGACGGCCAGCGTCGCCATGGTGCTGGCGTTGTAATCGGTCTGCGCGTCGCGAAAGCGCTCCAAGGCGGCCAGGCGAGCCTCCAGATTGCGAAGCTGCTCCTGGTACCGGATCGACTCCTTTTCCGCCTCCTGGTTCGCCTCCGCGGCCTTCGTAACAATCGTCGAAAGCTCCGTGAACTTGCCCTCAAGGGCGCTCAACCGGTACCAGGCCCCGACCAAAAGAAGCAGCCAGCCAATGACCCCCATGACGATTCCGGGAGAGAGCCATTGCCGCCAGTACTCACCAACGCGATCCGTCATCCATTCCACCCGCGCTTCCGCGCCTGCGCCTTGGCATGGGCCAGAATCTGTTCCGGGGTGTATCCGTCTTTCCCGCCTTCGAGCCGAAGCATCCCGAGAGCCTCCTGCTCGGTCCGTCCCTGGAGGAGCCCGCGTGCTGCTTCGTCACGCAGGTGGAGCGCGGCGGCATTCTTTCCGGCTGGCGGTGGCGGCGGTGGCGGAGTCGATCCCGCCGGCGCCACCTTCATCGGGTAAAAGACGCCGTCGGCGTGGAGCCGATACGGAGCCTTCACCCCCTCCTCGTTCACGAATTCCCGCACTATGCCCGGCTTGTCGGGAATCCCGGTAGCCGGGGTGAAGGACAGCGCGCCGGAGGCCGGATCGAGACGAACAAGCCCCGGGACGCCGTTTGCCTCCATGATCCGCTGGGTTGCCGCGCCGCCCTGGTCGCGGTACTTTGCCCGGATCTGCTCTTCGGCCTCGATCCTGGAAAGAGGCGGGAGCTGCGGCGGCGCGTAGGAGCCCAAGCCCTGCTCTCGGAGAGCCGTCTCCTCTGCCAGCCGGGCCTGCCGGCGGATCTCCTCTTCCTTCTCCAGGCGGGCGAGCTCCTGGGCCTCGGACGCCGCGGCCTTTTGGCGCTCCAGCTCGGCGGCGAGTTCCTTCGTCAGCCGCTCGTTGGTGTCCCAGGCGTCCGGGTCGTACCCCTTCGCCCGCGCCCCGGCCCGCTTTCCCTTGACCTCCGGGGAGGCCATGGTGGCCAGCCCGCTCATGTTCCCAGCGCGCGCCGCGGCCTCCGCCCGAGCGGCAAAGGGGCCGTCAGGCGCTTCCCCCTCGACGGCTCGCTGGTACATGCCGAAGATGGCCGCCTGCCGGGTCTGCTTCTCCTGCTGCTGGTACTCGGCCGCCTGGCGCGCCTGCTCCTCCTGCCAAACCTGCTCCTGGCGGGCATTGGCTTGGGCCAGGGCGTGCTCCTGCATGCCGGCGATCTGGTCGGCCCCGGCCCCGGCGTGGCGCCAGTCGCCGGTGGTCATAGCCGCGCCGAGGGCGCCCATCCCGGAGAACACGGATTGGAGCTGGAGACGCCGCCGGTCCGCGTCGCTCAGCCCGCCGATGTCCTGAATTTCGGCTGGCCGTGGCGCAGGCTGAAACTGCTGCTGCTGGGCGAGCAACTCCTCCAGGGTGAGGCGCTGTGGCGCGGGAGGGCGGGCCGCCCGGAAGGGCGCTCGCCAGTCGTGGGCGAAGGGATCGAAGGCCACGGATCATCCTCCTCCCGTACCCGCCGCCGGCTGCCGCCGGAAGGCCATCCCGATCTGCCCGCCGAGACCCGCCCCGGACAGCGCCGCGCCAGCCACCGAGCCCGGCTGGAAGGAAGCCGGCGCCCCGGACCGCATGTCCCGCCCCTGGGTCGTTTCAGAGCCGAGCCCGCCGTAGAAGGTATTCAGCAGGCCAGCGTACTGCCCCAGCCGGTTGAGCGGGTCGTACATCTGCTCGCGAGCGAAGCCGAGCTCTGACCGGCCGAGGTTCACGCCGGCCATCCCGACGCGCTCGTTCCGCTGGTCTCCGATGTAGGCCCGGCGGGTGGAGTCGGCGCCGAGCGATAGGTCCCCGGCCAGGCCGAGATCGCCGCGCCTGCCGGCCGCCAGGTCGTTGACCCCGGAGACGGCGAAGCGCTGATCCTCCGATGTCAGCCCGGCGAGGTCGCCGAGGGCTCCAGCGCTCGCGGCGCGCCCCTGCTGGCCCATCCCGAGGGCGTCGCCCCACATGCCCAGCATGGCGAGCTTCTCGCGAGAGGCGATGTCCGCTCCGGCCGCTCCGGCCGAGGCCGAGGCGTTGGCGGCGTTCATGCGCTCCCGCGCCGAGAGGTCGGCCATCCCGAGGTCGTACTGTGTGCCCAACCCCAGGGCGTTCTGGTACGCGCCGAATCGCGCTCCACTGAGGGAGTCGGCGAGCTCCTGATCCCCGCGGGCGATGGCGCCCTCCATGGCGTCTTCGTAGACCGAGCCCCCGTAGAATCCGGAGCCGACCGCGTTCGCCTTGAGCTGCCTGATCTGCTCCGCCCTCCCCTCGTTGACCCTGCGGCTGATCGCCTCTTCCATCGCAGCCCACCCGGCGGGATCCTCACCGGCGACGAGCTTGCGCAGGGCTGCGTCCGTCCCGGTGGCGGTCGCGCCAGCGGGCATGTTCGGCGAAGAAGGACCGGCGCCGCCGCCTCCGGAATAGGCCTGCACGGCGGCGTCCCCGCCCTGCGAGTAGGCCCGGCCGACGGTCCCGGCGTTCACCCGCTGGCCGGAGACCTTGGCCGCGCCGCCGCCCGCCCGGCCCTCCAGCACGTCGAGGTAGCGCTCGAGCCGTGGGTCAACGGAGATGGCGCGAGCCGCTCCGGCTGCCTCCTCGCGGTAGGGGTTGCGTTCCTCCCCGGTGAGGGTGTCCGTGAGGAAGTTTTCTGAAACGCCGTACATGTCGGCGTTCTGCTCCGGCAGCTCTTCCATCATCCGTCGGCGGATCTCGTCGGTCTCGCCGCTCATACCGTCGAACTTCCGGGGGGCCGCGGCCGGGGCGGGTGCGGTCGTTCCACCGCCCTTTTTCTTCCCCTTGGCCGCGGCTATGCGCGCCTGATCCGCAGCGTACTGCTTGGCCTGCTTGGGCGTCATGTTGGCGGGTGGACCGCCAGGCCGAGGAGGCGGCGCGGCGGCCCGCGGGTCTCCCTGAATCCGGAGCTGCTGGCCATCGCCGCCGCGGTAGTCGCTCCCGAAGAGCGCATTGTAGGCGGCGAGCATGCCGTCGTCCCGGTAAGAGTCCGAGCGGGGATCCCCCCTCCGGGTGGTGGTGACGTCGACATAGCCGGCCTGCTTGTTGGCGGCGTTGGCCGCGCCCTGGGCTTTCTTGTTGGCCTGGTTCTGCGAGACGCCACCCACGACGGCGGTGCCGACTCCCACCCCGATTGCTACCCAACTCATGAGGATTCCTCCAGGGCGCGCGGCCCGTCATGCTTTCCCGGCAACCCGCGGGCGGCGAGGCCTTCCACGTACTCCTGGTGCGCGTCGGCGCCGTCCAGGTGGAGGTGTGGCTCGATGATGCGTGTTTCAATCATCGCCAGCAGCTCCTCCGTCGTGGCGCCGCCCGCCCGGGCCCCCTCCTCCTCGGCGGAGAGCGGGTGGAACGTCGCCCACCGGCAAGGCTCCGGACCCGGGATGTAAAGCGCTCTACGGGTCATGGCGCGCGTGATGTCGAGATGGCCGGCGGCGAGCAGAACCGGCTCCTGGCCGGCGACCAGGACGAACGCCCGCCCCGAAAGCACGGCGTACGGGTGCTCGGTGCGGTGGACGCGCGAGGTCAGGAGCATACCTGGAGGCATTTCGATCTCGCGGACATAGAGCCCGGGAGTGAAGCGATGGACCACCGGCGCGTGGACCGGGACCCCCCCGGCGAGCATGCGCCGCTCCAGGGCATCAAGGCGCTGGTGGTCCGGGTGGGCGAGCGCAGACGCCGCGGCCTGGGCCAGCGCGGCTTCGTGCATCAGGCCACCTCCTCAAGAGCGACCACGGCGAGCAGGATATCGAGAGCGTTGGCGTTGGCGTCGCCCCCCACGCGGGCGATGGCGAAGCGCAGCGGGGCGGTGACCGCGGGGACGATCGCTCCGCCGACGATCGTGGCGGTCTGGATCGTGTTCGCGACCGCCGGGCCGGCCGGGGTCAGGGTCGTCGAAAACAGCACGGCCGGCGCCGTCGTTCCGCCTGCCGGGTAGTGGCGGAGCTGGAAGCGCAGGTTGAATGCGTTCGTCGAGCCGACCGGGGACGTATACCACATCGTGAGTCGGGGCCTTGTCCGCGGCCAGAGGTCGAGCAGCTTGCACTGCCGGTGCACCATCGGGTTGGTGGCGACGGCAGTCGCCGGGAGCTGCATCACGCCGGCGTTGTTGTTGATCGCGTCGGCGCCGCCCGCTTCGTAGAGCACGGCCCCCGGCCAGAGCTCGACCTGGAAGTACCGCTCGTCCAGGGCGCGGTCGCGGATCCGCTTCCGCTCCAACGTCGTGGCATCGGCTGCCTCGCGGTCCTGCGGAAAGATTCCCAGCGAGGGCGGCTTCACGTGAGGACCTCCTGGTCGACGTAGATCCCGTGGAAATGGTTGAAGTCCTCCCCTTTCGTGAAGATCACCGAGATCCGGAACAGCCGGCCAGCGATCTGGAAAGGGTAGTACCCAGAGATGGCGTTGCGCTCCGTGTATGCTCGGCTCTCCGGCGGGAGCGGGGCATCCGTCGGCCAGGCGAACGGGTCCAAGAGCTTTTCGACATCCACGCGCGCCGTCAGGTCGTCGCTGCCGCGGCTGACGATCGGCAGGACGCCCTTGGTGATGCTTTGCCGTACCTGCGCGTTGGTCTTGTCCGCTTCCTCTTCGAATGCGTTCGGGCGGTAGTTCATGCGAAGCTCGGGTCCCCATGTCTCGGTCGACGACAGCGGCGCGAGCCGGGAGTTCGAGGTGTCCCAGGTGAGCGCGGCGACCGTGTCCCAGACCGTCGAGGCGTAGGGACGGAGAAAGACGCCGGTCGTGGCCAGGACCGTTTCCTCGCTGGCGGGATCGACAGCAGAGCCGCGCCCCAGCGCCCAGGCGCCAGTGATCGGGTTGTGAAGAATGACCTGATCATTCCCCGGCAGGAGCCAGTCGTTGCGGAACAGCCACCCGATGAGCGGCATTCCGGGCACCTCAAAGCCGATCATCTGGGAGTCTTCCAGGTTGGCCGCCACCGCTCCCTGCGTACTGAAGAGGGTTTGGAGGAGCGTCGCGTCAAGCCCAGGGGGCGAGATTTTCTCCGGCTCAGCCAGGCCGATCATCTTGTAAAAGCCGTCCGGCCCGAAGAAGAACCGCCCGTAACGGGTGTTGAGAATCGAGGAGGCGTACGCCGTTCCGATGTGCGCGCTCAGGACCTCCGGCCGGAAAACCTGAGTGCCCCCCGCATATTCCAAGTAATAGATCGACTTCCGCTTAAAAGCGAGGCCGTACTGGCCGCCGATCAGCGCAGTGATCTGCCCGGGAGTCGAAATCAGGCGTTTGCTCCCGGCAATCGAGGTGCTCGTCCCCGTCGGCGGGTCGAAGTTGGTAGCGTTGTCGGCGTCGCTCCACACGAATTCATCCACGAACCGCAAGGCCTGGTTGAGGTTGGCCAGGACCAGGTGCTCCCGGATGACGGCAATATGCCGCGCCACAGGGACAAAGGTGCTCACCACGCCGTCCGTGAACAGGCCGGCGTTGGCGACGCGGCGCTGTGGCACGTCGAACCAATTCACCGCCCAGATGTCATTCCCCACCGAGGCGAACCGCCAGCCGGCAGGCGTGGTGCCGACCCCGGCCCCATAGTTTGCGGCCCGGGAGACGTTCGTGAAGGCCCCGGTGGAGGGGTTGACTGTGAAGAGGCGGGTGGGCGAGCCGGTGAACAGCGTATCGGCGTCCGGGGTGTACGTCGTGGTGGCCACCCCGCTCGGCCACAGGTGGGTGTACGTGCCCACGCACGGGCCAAAAGCCGCGCCGGCGGTCGTGATCGCGATGAACTGGTGCCAGGGCCGCCAGCTGTCGAAAACCGGAGCCAGATCCCGCACCGTCGCCCACCCTTCCCCGAAGTGAGCGGACGAGGGCGTCCAGCCGTCGAAAGGAATGTGGCGGATCACATGTCCCCCGGAGAGGGCCGGCGCGCACTGTCATGGATGAGCAGGACCAACATGCCCGCGGGCTCTTGTGTCATATAGATTGTGGGGGCAATCCAGCTCCCGCTTCTCGGAGGTTCTACCTGATGAAGACATTCGTTGCCGTTCTGTCCCTCTGCCTGTCGGCTGCCGCGCAAGCGCAGCCGGTCCCCAGCGTCCTGATTCCCATCGCCCCATGCCGTGTTTTCGACTCGCGAGTTGCCTCTGGCGGCCCCGGCCCAATCACAGGAGGTTCGACTGTGCACCTCACTGTGCGCGGGGTCTGCACCGTCCCCGAGAACGCGACGGCGGTGGACTTTTCCGTCAGCGCCGTCTCTCCTGCCGCGAACGGCAACCTCCTGGTGTGGGAAGAGAACTTGACGAAGCCCACCGCAACAACCCTCACCTACAACACGACCGCCACCTTCACCACTGGCGGCAAGACCAGGCTTTGCTACCCGATCTTGGAGTGTTCCGGCGTGGACCTCCAGATTCAGCCCAGCCAGACCACCGAGGTGGTCTTCGACGTGACGGGCGCCTACGTGCCGCTCGACTCGATCGAGTCGACGACCAGCGCCATCGCAGGCAAGATCACCGAGATTCACGAGGCGCAGGCCCAGCCGGAGGGCACGTATTACGATCTGACGCTCGACTCCGGGCTGCACGTGAGCTGCGACCCCGCGCACATCGCCACCGAGATCTGCGCCGAGGCCGAGGCCGGCGACCAGGTGACGGCGGCCGGCCACGTCGAAACCTTCTTCGGCGCCGTGCACGTCTACGCCCACGACCTGGCCATCCAGTGACCTCCCCGCGCCCTGGCGTCGGCGCGGACCGCCAGGGCGCAGCCTCCCCGGCCTCATCATCACGTATCCCCGTACCAGCAGAACGACGCGAAGCTGGTCCCGCTGTCGGTGCCCGCCAGCGCGTCAGGGTCGGGGATGATCGAGAGGGACGCGATGCTCCGGACGTTGTAGGGCGTCGGGTCGCCTCCCGGCATGAGGACAAGCACGCCGGACCCGTCCGAGACGTCGCCAACGGGCACCGCTGCCGCCCCGCCGGTCTTGGCAAAGCACAGCGACGCCACCGTGATCAGCACGTGCACCGCGCCGGCAGGAACGTTGACCGTCTGCGCATCGTTCGAGTTGAAGAAGACGTGGCTGATCGTCTGCGGGAACTGCCACACCTGCCGAATCCTTTCCACGGGGGCGTTCTGCATCGCCTACTCCGACGACCAGCAGAGCCCGATGCTCGCCAGCCCGTAGAAAACGATCAAGGAAACAGCCGTGACGTCGAAGGTCCGGGCCTCGGGCGAATCGCCCGGGTGCAGGTAGAAGGTCCCGGTTCCTCCAGCGGCCAGGGCCACGGGGTTGTCGAGCGTGACGAGCAGCCGGTTGACTCCGGCCGGCTTCGTCGCCTCCAGGGCGCCTTCAACCTTGTAATTATCGACGTTCGACGGGAAGAGCTGGGGCATGCGGGCCTCCTTATTCTACGGGTTGAGCTTGTCGATCTTCGTCTCGATCCGGTCCAACCGGCGGAGGACGTCCTCGCGCTCGGTCACTCGCGCGGCTTCGAGCGTCGCGACCCGCGCCACCAGCGAAGCGATGCGGTCGCCCTTCTCCTCCTGCACGGCTTCGAGCTTGTCGAGCCGGCCGCGGTCGCTCGTGTAGATGATCCCAGCCAGGGAGAGCATTCCGGCCACCACAGCGACGGTCAGCCAGTCGCGGAACCGAGCATAAGTCGAGAGGTCTGACATCAGGCGGCCCTCCGGGCTTGCGCTTCAGCATCGATGCGAGCATAATGGGTGACGGGGCGAGCCTCGCGCGAGGCGAAGGAGGTTATCCCGGCCTCCCGCCCCTTCACCACATTCCGGGAGCTTCCACGGGAGGAAGCATGGAACACCGCTGGATTGACCCCCAGACCAACGAACGGCAGGCCGTTCTCGAAGATGGCCGACCCGCCCTGTCTCCGGCAGCCTCGAATCCGCGGGAAGCCGTGCTGGCCCGCGAGATCCTCCGCCTGGCCCAGCGGGAGGCCGAGCTGCTGGCCTCGATCGAGTCCCAGCGCGGTAGCCACGCCAGGGCGGCAGAGTCGCAGGCGCAGCGCATCGCCGCGTTGGAGTTCGACCTCGCCGCCGCCAAGCGCGCCAACGAGATCCTCGGCGGGATGGTCAACCGGCTGGAGGAGGAGTTGCGGTCCACCCGGGCCAACTTCGATGCGAACGCCGCCCGGCTCGCCGCCTCCGAGACCCGGGGCCGGGCCTACTGCCTGGAGCTGGCCGAGAAGGCCGAGGAGATCCGGCAACTCCGCTGGGACAGCGGAAACCGGCTGATCCGTGCCCGGCAGGCGGAGAAGGAGAACGAGCGCCTCCAGGCCGCCGTCGAGGACGGCATCGCCCACGTCGAGAGGTCGCGGCTGTCCAACCTCCACGACGGCGAACACGGCCGCCAGTTTCGCGCCGAGCAGCTCGACCTCGCGCACGAGGCCCTGTGCGGGGCGACCGTCCCAAGGGTCGGCTCCACTGGTGGCGGCCTTGCTGATCGGGTCGCCGATCTGGAGGAGGGCCTGGGCAAGCTCGCCGCAGCGACCAACCCATCCGGCAAGCCTCCCACCTACGCACGTCTCGACTCGCTCGAAGAGTCCCGCAGCAATCACGCCGTCATGCTGACCGACCACGCCGACCGGCTGAAGGCGGTGGCCGAGGAGGTTGACCACCTGCGCGAGGATTTCCTGGCGAGCACCGAAGACTTCCAGCGTCGCCTCGCCGCCCTTGAAGCGGGCAAGGAGTAGGCCGTGGACGAGCACAAGTGGACCGATGAGGGGCTCGCGTTCCTCGCCAAGCCGGCCGGGATCTACCCGGGCCAGCCGGTGAGCGCCGACCCGATGACGCTGATGCGGCGGGTCGCCCGGGAGATCCTGCGGCTGGCCGAGCGGGTCGGGGAGTTGGAGATCCGCGAGAGCCAGAGTTGGACTGGCCTCCAGATGCGACACCTGGCCGAGGTGGAGGCCGAGAACGCCCTCCTCCGCCGTGAGCGAGCCCTCTTGATCGAGTTGGAGAAGGCCAGGACGCGCATCCTGGCCAGCATCTTCAACACCGGCGGCGGGTGCTCGGCGGAGGACGTCCGCCAAGTCGGCGAGCTGCTCATCGCCGTCGAGGCCATCCACCTGGAGGCCAGCGGAGGCGTCCAGCGGCCCGAGGGGGTCCCCTGTGCGTGCGTGCTCTGCCGGCCGGAGAACCGCCGCATGGACCAGAAAGCCGCGCGCGCCGCGCTCATGGACCCAGGAGGGCCCACCGTAGAGGACTGCGCGTGCTGCGCGAGCACAGAACCAGCGGACGACCCAGGAGAGTTTTACCGCCCATGGGTAACCTGCGGAGTGTGCGGGCATCCCGCGCTGGCTCATACCGGCGCCCCCGGGAACAGCCGGGCAATCCGAGACGAGGACGACCACTCCTCCCGATAGAGATCAAAGCTGCTAGGCTGGACGAGCGTCTGGCCCAGCATCTGCCGCTTGAACCCCGCCTCTCGAATCCGCGCGAGCGCGACCTGCGCCTGGCCCTGGTAGGACGCGGCCAGTTCCGGCCGCTGGTCCGGCGATGTCGCGAAATAGTCGGCCCAGGTCAGGGCCTTGAGCACTACCACCTGCGGCCCGATGAACCAGGCATTCGTCTGCGTCGTGCTCGCCGCCGTCAGCAGGGCGCCCGTGGCCGTGTCCTTCGTGGCGTCCAGGATCACGTCCCACTTCACCGCGTAGACCCCGACGGGGGCCGGCCCGAACTGGAGCTTTTCCTCGTACCACGCCACCCGGAACGGGTAGGCCGTGGCCGGGTGCTCCTGGAGGTATCGCAACGTGTCGACGTCCACGACCTCGAGCGGGCGCAGATAGGAGCCCATGTCGTAGCCGAGCCGCTCGAAGCGCAGCAAGCCCTTGGGCATGCCTGTAGAGGCCGTGGTGTAGGCCGCCTGCGAGGCGACCGTGTTGAAGCTCCCCGCCAGCTCCATGAACGGCAGGACCTCCGGCTGGAGGGCCTGGAGCTGGCGCACCATCGCCGCCTTGACCAGGGCCGAGGTGTTCGGGTGGCTGTTGAGCACCCCGGCCACGACCTCGGCGGCGATGGTGGAAAAGTCGCTCATAGAACGAGCGGGATCACGGTGAGGTTGGCGGCGTTGGGCGTGGCGGCGGCGGTGTTCACCTTGAACACCAGATGGCCGATGCCGCCCTCCCCCTGCGGGATCAGCGCCCAGACGTCGACCACGCGGAGCGACAGCTCGGCGAGCGCCTGGGTGGTGGTGACGGTGATATTCAGGAAGCGGATGTCCGTGCTCGCCGCCGTGGTGGCCGTGATGAGAACGTAGAACCGCTCGTCCGCGCCGACGATGTCGGAGAGGCCCGTCTTCGTCGCGGCAACGGCGGTGTCGGCGGTGACGCTCACCTGCGCGATCGTGCCCACGCTCGCGTCGGTCGGATCGGCCGCCGCGTTCGTGAGCTTCCGGAGGTCGGCGTCGAGCGTCACCGTCCCGCCGGCGCTCTCGATCTGGGCCACCACCTTGAACGCGGTGACGATGTCGCCGACCTTGAGGCCGACAATCGGCACCACGAGGGTGGAGCCGGTCTGCGAGGCCGGCAGGGTCGCCTCCGAAAGATTCGTCGCGCCGGCGACGACCCAGCCAGCGGTAGCCCCGGCCTTCGCGGGGCCGTTGCGTTGGACTTCGTTGCCGGTCACCCCGGAAACCGAGAACGGACCGCGCGCGCTGGCGTCGTAGACGATCGTGTCGGTGGTGACACCGTTCAACGTCGTCCGGATGACGAGATCGGCGTCGAGGAGCGGCGTGTCGTTCGTGTCCAGGTCCCCGTTCGACATCAGCAGGGTCTGGAGACGCCGCACCCCGTTGGCGGGGACCGGCATCAGGTAGTGCTCGTCGAGACCGTCGGTCACCGTGGTCGGGATGGTCTCGGAGAAGATGGCGCCGAGGAGCCCCCCGGCGTTGCTGTTGGACATCCCAGCGTTGGGCAGGACGGCGCCCGCCGAGGTGTAGAAGCGGCTGCTGTAGGTCGTCGCCATGGTTCCTCCTCAGTACGTCGGCGTGACGGCCGGCGTGTAGTAGGCGACGGTGGCAGAGCCCATTCTCTGCGGCGTCGGGTGGTCGTCAGGGATGATGGCCTTACCACCCCAATGCGTGAGCAGCTTCCAGTCCTGCTGCTCGTGCATCGTGAAGGAGGTCGCGCGGATGCGGCTCGATTCCGAGTCGAACCCCTGCCCCCAGATCATCTTCATGGCGAGTCGGCCGAGCAGCATGCCTCTCCGCACGTGCCCGATCTGGGTCCCGGCGGTGGTAGCGCCGGAGGTTGAGCCGCTCTGCCCGAACGGCGTGTAGGCGTCCGGAAGGACCAGGATCTTGCGCGTCCCGGCGAAGCCCTGGTTCGCGTGCATGAACGAGGCAACCTTGTCGATGTCGTTCCCGGCCTGGATCTCGGCCAGGGTGAGGCTCATCACGCGGTTGGTGGACGAGTGGCGCGTCAGCTGCTCCAGCCCTTGGAAGTCGCAAATGAACACGAACCACTCACCCCAGGGGGTCCACCCGGGGACGAACGGCGAGATCACGCCCATGGAGCGGTCCTGCAAGCTGGTGATGCACTGCTCGAGGAATTCCATGGTCAGGATGGCGTTGGCGTTGCCGGCAACCCCGGCGTCCGTGGTTTCTCCGCCGCACCAGAACCGATGGGCGGCATCGAGCTCGGTCACGAGGTTGCCGCACGGGGGGTCCTGCCACTGCGGGCTGTAGGTGGCGTTGTTGTACGCCGTCAGCCCGGCCAGGTGGTAGTAGACCGAGCGGCAGATGATCTCTGCAGCCTCGGCGCCGCACGCCTGAAGCTCCTTCGTATGGAGCGGGATGTTGGAGTAGGTCTGGCCGATCTCCAGGGCGAAGAAGCCGGTGGTGGCCAGCTCCTGCGCGCGGAGGACCATGTTCTGCTTCCAGGTGGGACGCTGGGGGGAGAACTGGCCAAACGCGGTCGCGCCGAGAGGTTTCGGGCCGATCTCCTGGCCGCGGTACCGGTCGGCGAAGTAGTAGGTAATGTCGGAGCCGCGCCCGTCGCCGGGGTCGCGAACGTCCTGGCGGTCGTCGACGCATATGATCCCGTCGTCGTTGCCGTCTTCGGTGGTCTTCTTGTAGAGCTGAGCGCAGATGCACTGGTTCTCCGCCATCATGGTGACGGCGGTATCCCACAGGCTCTTCGTCAGGTATGAGGCCGCTGGGATCTGGGCCACTTCGGAGGTTCCTCCACTTCGGCGCGGTGGGCGCCGGTCCGTTCCCCGATCGCCGGATGTCGTTGAGCCCGGCTGCCTCGGATCACGGCCCCGTGGAGGATGCAGCAGCGGTTTGTGGGGTCAACCGCCTAGGGTCGTGCCGGTAGCGCTTCGAGAAAGATGGTGCATCGGCGCGGCAGCGGGTGTCAAGTTGGGCGCGCGGCGGCATCGATGGTGGTATAATGCGCGGCATGGACAGACACGAATGGACCGAGGAAAAGCCAGGCGTTCGCCTTCCCGCCCCTAAGCAAGAGTTCGCCGTCCAGGGCCAGCGCTTGCGCTACAGAGAAGCCGGCGAGGAAGTGTGGCATGTGGCCACAGCCAACCCGGCCAGCCGAACGCTCGCCCGCGAGGTTCTGCGTCTCGCCGAGGAGCGCGCCCGCCTCCGGCCCCTGCTGGAGCGGTGCCTGGAGGTGGCTCGCGACGACGCCGAGGGACGTTTCACCGGACCGCGCAGAGAGGCTCTCATTACCGACCTCCGCCGCGAGCTGGGGGTGGAGGAGTAGGTGGGCAGACCGCGAGCGCTCGATCTATTTTGTGGAGGGGGCGGCGTCTCCGAGGGTCTCCGGAGAGCTGGCTTCGAGGTCGTGGGCGTGGACGTCGTAGACCACTCCCGGATCTACCGCGCTGGCCCGGGCCGGCTGGTCCTGGAGAATCCTGCGACATTCATCCGGGCGGATGCGCTCTTCGTCCTGGAGATCCTCTGCGGGGATCACGGCGAGCAACTCCGGGATCTCTGGGGCCGGTTCGATCTTGTCTGCGCCTCCCCGCCCTGCCAGGCGCACAGCTCGCTCCGGCACCTACAGGCCGGCAAGGTGTACCCGGACCTCATCGACCCCGTCCGCGACCTCCTGAAGCGCTGGGGCGGCCTCTGGTGCATCGAGAACGTTCCGGGGGCTCCGCTCGGTGGCGCGCACCTGACCCAGCTCTGTGGCACGATGTTCGGGCTCCAGACCCCGGACGGTCGCGCCGAGCTCCGCAGGCACCGCCTCTTCGAGACCTCGTTCTCGATCCCCCTCCGGCCCGCCTGCCAGCACGGCTATCCGGCCGCGGGGGTGCTCGGGGTCTACGGCGGACGCCGTAAGGAGAGCCTCTCCGTCTGCGGCTCCGGCCTGGACAGCGGGAAGGAGCGGTATCGCCGGCGGGCGATCACGGTCACGGGCGCGAAGGGGCTCCCCGGCCTGAGCCGTGAGCGGCGCGCGATCTCCGTCACCGGCAACACCGCGCAGACCAACACCACCGTCCGAAACACTAAGCGCGAGACCTTCTCCACCGCCGACGCCCGCCACGCCATGGGAATCGCTTGGATGCCTATGAAACAGCTATCCCAGGCGATCCCTCCGGAATTCGCGCGCTGGATCGGGCTTCAGGCGTTGGCGGTTCTTGAGTCGCGCCGCCGGGCGTGAGCGCGTCGGTTTCTGGCGCGAACGCAGATCCGGCACTTTCGCTTTCCCTGATCTCGGTAGCCATGCTCCAGGTAGGCGTGCCCTTGCGGGCAATGCGTCTTGCGGATGTTCGCTCCGGGCAGAGTGCGCGGAGAGCGCCGCGAATTCTCCCCGATCGAGACGGCTTCCATGTGAGCGGGATTGACGCAGCGCGGATTGCAACACAGGTGGTCAACGGTCTCACCGGGAGCTAGCGGCCGGAGGTAAAGGGCGAAGGCGTGGCGGTGAGCCCACTTCGTCCTCCACCGCCCTCCTTCCTTGACGTGAAAGAGCCCGTAGCCGTTCCGGTGCATCACGCCACCCCAGAGCCAGCATCCTTCACGGCTGGAAACCTTCGACTCGAATCTCTTAAGCGGGTCCTGTGGTTTGGGTCCCATGACGAACATCATACCACTAATTACGCCGAATGGGTCGGCGCCAGGCCCTTCAGGTGCTGGCGAGCTGAGCCAGCGCGATAGCGGCGTCCTTCCCCGGGTTGGTGGAGCCGGCCGCTCTGGCATCCCGGCGCGCCGCATTGCCGAGCAGTCTCATATCAGTGACACCTTCCCGCACGAGCTTCTCCAGTTCACTCTTTGGTTCGTTGACCCGGGAGGCCACCCGGGGAGCGGCCGGTGCGGCGGCGCGAGCCCGCTGCTGCACGGCGGCCAGCCGGGAGGTCTCCGAGCGGGCCGGGGGAGGAGCCGCCGGGGGATTCCAGGTGCCCGCGATGTCGTCCCCAGGCGCGACCGGCTCAAGACCGAACCGCATCGCCAACGCCGTGATGAATCCGTCGATGGCCGCGACCTTGTTGAGACCACGCGCCTCCGCCTGAGCGCCGATCGCGTGGAACCACATGTCGGTCATGGCCTGCGCGTCGTCGGGGGCCTCCCCTGAGTCGGCGAAGGCGCCCGCGATCAGCGCGCGGGTGGTCTCGAACCGGTCATGAAACCCGTAGGCCAGTTCGGGGGACTCCTGGGCGTAGACCGCCTCGGCCTGCTGGTAGCTGGAGGTGATCTCGCCGGCCAGGCTCTCCTGCTGGGCCTGGCGCTGCCGCTGCTCCTGCTGCTGGGCCTGCTGGGCCCGCTGCTGGTCGATGAACTCCAGGGCCGGCTTCAGGCGCTCGTCCAGGGCACCGGACAGAAGCTCCTGCTGCTTCCTCGCCCACCAGGCGCCGAAAGCCGGATCGAGCGCGTCCGGAATCGATTCCTCCTCCGGCTTCTGTTGGGCGCGCAGGTGCTCCAGCATCTGCTGCATGACCGCGTTCGCCTGCCGGGTCTGCTCGGTCAGCAGGCGCCGCTCCTCCTGCATGGCCGTGAGTTGCCGCTGCCGCTCGGCCTGGCGCTGGCGGTAGCTCTGCTGGGCCTGCGTCTGGTACTGCCGGTGCTGGTCCCACCTGGAGGGCGGCGCAGGGGCCGGTGGGGTCTCTGGCGCTGCGACTGCCGGAGCCTTTTCCGGAGCGCCAGGCCTTCCACCGCCGCCGATGACGCTCTCCAGGGCGGCGGTTGCTTCGGCGAGGCCGGGATCGGAGGCGGTGTCAGGCGAGGCGGTTTCGAGGTCGGGGCCGGCGTCGTTCGCGAGGGGCTCCATCAGCTCTTCTCCTTCAGGATTCGGAAAGCGACCACGGCGGACAGCAGCACCCAGATCTGCGAGCCGCTGGTCGTGTCCTGCGGGTCGCGAAGATCGACATAGACCGCCCCGAGCTCGCGGTCGACGAAGGCTACCAGCCCATGCGCTGAAGACGTGGCGTTACCCGTGAACAACTCCACCGCGGCGCCGGCAGCTCGCCAGCGCTCCGCCTGGACAATCCAGGGAGAGGTGTACCGCGGGTCGGGGCTGTCGTTCTGGAGCGGTTCCATCAGGCCTCCTCGGGAAGATTCTCCGCCCAGCCGTGGCGCCGGCAGACCGGAACCATAATGGAGCGCTGGCCGGGCGCGGTGCGAACCTCCGGACCCGGCAGCCTGAGCGTCAACGTGGGCATCAGGCCTCCTCACCGCCCGGCGCCGCGCCCTGGTCCCCCAGCGCGCCAGGCCCCATGACGGCGTCGGTCGCCTGTTTCATCAGCTCGAAGGCCTTCTCCGGGTCCTTCTTCGCGAGGTCGGCGATAAAGGCGGTCCAGCCCTCCTCGGTAGCCGCGGCCGCCGCGGCGTCGTTCTGCTCCTTCAGCTCCTTGTAGTAGGCGTCGAGCTCGGCCGCCATGTCGGCAAACTCGGTGCCCTGGGCGAACGACGCCCGGAGCATGTGGGGGAGCACGATCTGGGGCGGCGCGCCGGCGGCGAGCATCTCCTTCAGCGCGCCGTGCTGGAGCATGAGTTGGGCGTTCGCCGCCCGCTCGCTCGCCGCCGTCGGCCGGAGTGCGAAATTGATGTCGTGCTCGAAGATCTCGCCGGCGTTCTCCTTCAGGAACCGGCCGGCGGTCATCGGCATCATGGCAGGGACCATCTCGCCGGTCTCCGGGTCCGGCTGCGGCTCGCCGTTCGGGTCGGGGATCATGATCGGCTCGAGCGCGCCCGTCTCCTCGTTCTTCTGGCCGGTGATCCCCTCCCGGAGCTTGGCCCCCGTCTCGCCCAGGATGCGGTCGAGGTCCTCGGCGTCAAGCCCCTTCTCGCCGAGCATGAGCCGCGCCATGGTGACGGCCCCCTCGTCGAGGAACGAGGTGAACGAGCTCGCGAGCTGCTGCTGCATCTGGTTCGACTGCTGGAGCATCGTGTCGACGAGCTTGACGGAGCGGTCGCTGTCGAACGTCCCTCGGTTCATTTCCCCTTGGCCCAGGATGTACTTCGGCAGCTCGACGGCCAGGAACGAGAAGATCTCGCGCATGCTGCCGACGCGGGAGCCGACCGTGTCCTGGAATTCATGGATCTTCTCCCAGTCGCCCGGCTGGATCGTCGGCCAGGCCCCCGGCCGCGCCCGCGCGTCGATGAAGTCCTGCATGGCCTTCTTGGAGCCGCCAAAGGCGCCCTCTTCGATCGCGCCCGAGGCCCGGTTCCGCCGGGCCTCCTGCTCGATCTCGATCCGAATGGCGACCGACACCAGCTTCTGGAGGCCGAGGAGCGCCCGGCCCCACCCGAACCACCGCCGCTTCAAGCGCTCGCCGTCCCGGACGTACTCGCCCTTGAAGGTGAGCGCGCGGACGAGCCGCTGGTTGCCCGGGATCGGTTCGGGATCCGCCAGGACGAGCTCCTCGCCGTTGGGGCTCTTCGCGAGGATCGGCACCCGGTACCAGGTGGCCGAGGAGTAGGGGAGCGTCGGCGGGGGCGCGAACGCCTGGCCCGCGGCCTGGGCGGCCTCCCCGGCGGCTTTAACCCACGCCTGATACACCTCCGGCTCGTTCTCCTGCCGCGTCCCGTCCGGCATCTCCCAGCTCACCAACTGCTCGAAGTGGATGAATTGGAAGTCGTCGGCGGCGACCTCGCGCAGGCGGCGCGCGTTCGTATCGCCGCCGGTCCGGACCCCGCTCTCCCCTTGCGAAGAGGTGACGGTAACCGAGACGGCCGGCCCGCCGATCTTCTTCGCTCCGGCGGAGGCCGCGCCCTTGCCGGCGCCGCCGCCCAGCTCGAGCGCTCGGATCGCCTCCTCGTGCTCCGGCCACTTCGCCGCGGCGTCCTCGATCCCGTAGAAGGACCGGGCGGCAAGCTCCTGGGCGTCCCGCATGTTCTTCTTCGTGTGGCCGGTGTCCCAGAACACCCTGTCGGCCGGCAGGTATTCGTCCTCGGGCCGGAAGGGTGGCCTGCGGTCCGTGTCGAGCGAGAGCGCCGCGAAGGCCATGCCGCCCAGCGTGGCGTCCATGACCGCGGCCTCGTCGACGTCGTCGGAGCGGGCCCACTTCCGGCCCTTGCTCACGAGCATCGTCATGAACTCGCCCACGATCTCGTCGACGGAGCCCTGATCGAAGCCGGGGAACGTCGGCTCCCGCCGGCTGGCCAGCATCCCGCCCACGAAGGCGTCGACGTTGGCCATGATGATGCCGATTTCGGGCGGGTTCTTCCCCCAGACCTTTTCCAGCTCGGCGAAGTCGTCGCCCTGGATCGAGTTCAGCCCGTAGCCCTGGGTGTAGGAGGCGATCTCGTCCAGGTACCGGTCGTGCTCGTCCTTGGCGCCGGCCATGAAGCGCTTGTACCGCTTGAGGGCTTCGGGCCTGGTGGGCGCGGTCATGAGGGCCTGTCCTCGATGTGGTGGACGTGACCGAACGCGAGCGAGAGCGGGAGTAGCGCCTCGACCAGCGAGAGAGGTAGGTGCTCCCCAGCGTGCCCGCGCGCCAACCAGCACGGGCCGTTTTTGGTCGGCTCGCCGCAGGGGGTGAACTGCCGCGGTGTCCCCCACGCGACCTTGTCGTCGGTGTCGAAGTGAAGGTGGCCGAGGTGAGCCGCCGGCAAACCGCACGCGTAGCCCTCGGGGTGCTTGGCGGAGCAGGCCTCGGGGCGGGTGGGGGCGGTCATGCTTCCGGGAGCTCCAAAAGGGTGACCTTGAGCGGCCCCTCGTTCTGGCGCTCCACGCGGATGCGGAAGCGCGTTCCGGGAATGGCAGCCGAGCTGCTCGCGAAGTGGGCCACGTGGTCGTAATGGAACTCCGCCTCGCCGATGACCTTCGGCCAGCCGAGCTTGACTCGCACCTCGTTCGCCTCCGGCTCGCGGCCAAGCTCTTTGCGGAGCGCCCCGGCGGCGATCGACCACTCTCCGACGGCGGCAGCGACGAGAGGAATGTAGATCACAGGATGCTCACCCATGTCCGCCCCCCTCTGTCATTTGATGAGCCTACCATACCTGCGCCGCCAGGAACGCCGAACGGATTGTCCACTGTGGCGCTCGGGAATGACACGCCGCCCAATTGGTACCCTGAGCCTTCGGCAGGGCGCCTCATTTGGGTGTACGCTTGCGGGAGAACAAGTAACGCCTCGGTATCCAAAAGATCGTCATAGGGCAACTGCTCGCCGAGGGTGAGGCGCTCGAATTCGTCGCGCCTGAACTGCTCCAGCGTGTCCCTCTTGTCAAAGCCGGCAAGCCCGTTGTACGAGCCGTGCCCGAACCCGGCCCGCGGGTACGCCGCCCTTCCCTGCTGATACGCCGGCTCCAGGGCGTGGATCTTGGTGTACTTGGTGAAGCCGGACCGCTTCGCCGACTTCGAGTTGCCGTCCCGGAGGATGTGGACCTCCGGCCAGGCGCGGACCTGGGGCATCTTGCCCCCGAAGTTGATCCGCCGGAGGCGCGCCTGGTCCAGGAACGTCTCCAGCCAGTTGGCGTTCCCGTGGTCGTCGAACCAGAGCGTCAGGTGCGGGTCGATCTGGAGCCACTTCTCGACGATTCCCACACCGCCGGGGCAGTAGGGCCGCCAGGAGTCGTTCACGGCGCGCTCGATCCATTCCGTGGTCGTGTCCTCCGGGTCCCGCCCGAGGAGGATCTGCATGCACTTCGAGCTGCCGATCCGCTCCCGAATCAAGTCGAGGTTGGCCCAGGCGTTGTGAGCCGTCCAGGTGATGACCCGAATCACCGTGAAGTCGCTCCCCTTCGTCCCGCCGGCGCCGTCGATGATGATGTTGATGTACGGCGAGCTCCGGGCGACGTCCTCGGGCCGCTGGTCGTACTCCCGCATCCAGGACCAAGAGAAAAGCGTTCCGGCGCGCTCCCGGAACTCCAACTCGAACTCCGGGAAATAGATCGAGTCGTCTGCAATCTCGGTGCGACGCCTCCGGTAAAAGGCTGCAGTGTGCAGGTTGGGCTTGGCGTCGGCGCCGCGGCCGGTGAAGTCGCCGCCTTTCGTGGCGGACTGCCGGATGACGCGGGCGAAGAGGCCCTCAGCCTCCCGGGCGATGATCGGGTCGCTGGGGTCCTTCCGGGTGTTGAACACGATGCACGGGCTGTCCGGCGTCATCAGAGCGGCGATGTCGGAGAGGTTTTTCTTGATTTTCGCTATCTGCTCGACGTTCCCGCGGAGCCGCGCCGTCACGACGTCGTCGAAGAGATAGACCCCGGGGTGCTTCGACTCCGCCGCGGTGAGGATGCTCTGGATGGTGAGAGACTGCTCGCGCGGGCCTGGTGGCCGCTCGACGACGTAGCCCTGTTTGGTCCCCTCTCGGAGGTTCCGAAACTGCGGGTAGCTGTCGCGGAGCTTGTCCGTCTGGATCTCGGCGAGGAGGCCGCGGCCCATGCCGGTTCCGATGTCTTCCGCCTTGTGAGTCCACAGGCCGACGGTCTGAGAAAGCCCAAGGGTGCGCGGGTAGGTCCCTGCCGACTCGTCCACCGAGTGAATCCAGAGGCAGAGGGCGAGCGCCGTGGTCGTCTTGAGCCCGAGCCGGTGGATCTCCACCCAGCACCACCCCTCTTGCGGCTCGACGATCAACTCCTGATAGATCCGGCAGAGCCAAAACGTGTACGGGTGGTCGATCCAGAGCTTGCCGTCCATCTCGTGGCCGCGCTCGGCGATCTTGTAGGTGGAGAACGACGTGAACCGCTTGCAGAACCACCAGAAGTCGTCATCGGCAGTGTGGCGGTCCACCCACATTCCATCCTCGACGAGCCGGTCCTGGCGCGCGCCGAGCAGGGAGTTGATGGCCTTCAGCCGCTGCTTGTAGCGGGGGTGGTCCGGGCGGGCGGGGAGGGCGCGGAATTCCACGCGGGGTCAGAGCGCGGAAAACCCCCGGCGGTGCCAGCACCGAGGGAGTCGGTTTGCGGGTGCCAATGTCCGCTGACCAGGCAATCGCGTTGTCGGTGGAGCCCCTACCGGGGCGGCGCGCGTGGCATCCTGGAAGGATATCACCACCGCCTCCGGTTCGCCGCCGCACGCTCCCGGCTCGGCCGGCCGAGAGTCACGCGGCCGTTGTCGGTGTCGCCCCGGCGAGCAGGACCGCCGAGAGCGCCGATCGCCCGCGCCACCGCCGACGCCGACGCCGTCCCCTTCAGCCCGTTCGACACCGACTTGTCCTTCAAGGCCATCTCGATCCGGCTGGTCCACCGGGCGTAACGCGCGGCGAACTCGTCGAACTCCAGGGCCTCGTCGAGCTCGATGTGGATCCCGTGCTTCTTCTCGATCGCCAGGATGGCGCCTCGCCGGTCCGGCTCGGTCTGCGCCTCCAGAAGCTCGAGCAGCTCCTGGAGGTGGACCGGGAGAGGTTGCGAAGGAGGAGCCATGGTCAGTACGCCATTGGCCGCCGGAGGCCGGCGCCCACGCGCCCGAGGGCAGAGAAGCCATCCCCGGGAGCTGCCGGCTGGGGGCCATCGGTGGGCACGGCGCCCGGCATCGGGCGGGCCGTGAGGGCGCCGGCTGCGTTGCCTATGGCACTCCCCACCATTCCACCAGGCCGCGGCTTGAACCCGGGAAAGGACTGGACCTGTAGGCCTGGCGCACCGCCAGGCTCAGCGCTCGGAGGGAGAGGCCGCGGACCTGTTGGCGCCGGCACGCCCAGGGCGGCTGCATCGGACACGGCCTGATCAGGGCCGCCAGGACCAGGTGCCGCCGGTGCGCCCGGCATGCCGAGACGACCAGCGAGCCCCGCTCGGTTCGCCATGACGGTCTCCAGGCCGCGGTCCTTGATCGCCTGCTGGAGTTGCGGCGGCAGTCCAGCCAGCTTTTCCTGCATTCCAGGCTGTTCCACAACGGGCCTGCTGAAGGAGGCCTGAACGCCGGGGCCGTCGTCGCGAAACTTGAACCCGGGCGGGGCGGCGGACTTGCCCTCGCCGCCCCCGGACAGAGGGAGGGGTGGACCTGCCGAGGGAGCCGCCTGCTGCTTCGTCGGCCCTGTCGGGCCGGGACCCGATTGTAGGGCTTGGGGAGTACCGGCTGAGCCTGGCAGGCTCGACTTGCCGGCGCCCACGGGCGCCGCGCCGCCGCCTATGGCTGCGCCGCCGCCACCGTAAGGCACGCGGGGCCGTGCGGCCTGCCCGCCGCGCGACGGAGTCCCCCGGGTGCCCTGCGCGTTCGGCGAGACGGCGGCCTGCTTGATCCGGCCCTTCGCCTGGCTGAGAAGCTGCTGGGGGGTGGCCATCGTTGCCTCACTTCTTGATGACGGTGTTCACGCCGGCCTTGCCGGGCGCGGGGAGGGGCTTCGAGAGGTGCTCGACGCCCTCGATCTTGAGGGTGCCGGGCTTGGCGGTCTGGTCCTGAGCCATGGGCTTCATGGGTTTCTCCTTTTCAGAGCGCGGCGCGGGCCGCGGGGGTGAGCGGGCGCTTGAACTGGTCGCTCGGTTTCAGCTCGGCCTTGCCGGGCGGCGCCGCGCGCGGCAGCTCATCGACGATAGAGGTGGCGGGCGTCTCCCCGAGTTGAGCGTGGAACCCGGCCGCCACCGCGGCATAGACCGCTGGCGGGGTCAACGGCGGGAACCGGAGCACGATCTGCCAGGAGCCGCCCTGGAGCGTCATCCACTGGCGGTCGTCGCCCGTGTTCCGGACTCCCTGGTACCGGTCCGGGATGTCGAACACCCAGGCGTGGCGGATGTAGCCCTTGTGGAGTGCCGGCAGCATCACGCCGAGGGCAGCGTGCTCCAGCTCGGGGTCCGAGTCCCATGACGGAGCGCCCCGCCAAAGGGTGATCTCCCAGGAGCCAACGCGGTCCAGCTCGTCGTCAGGCGTGCTGTGGACGAGGTGAAGGACGTTGCCGCGGACTGAGGCGTGCCAGTTCGGCATGGAGAGATGATGCGCGGGAAGTGGGCGGGAAGTCAAACTGGCGGAGGCAACTCCTGGTCCTGCCACCCGGGGCACTGGCAGCCGTCCTCTTCACAGAGCGCTTCGGAGCCGAGCGCGTGCACCTCCCCTCCGTGGCCGCAGTTGGCGCAGCCTGCGCGGCAGAGCTCGCAATCGGCGGGGTCGGACCAGTGGCGGCAGAAGGGGCCGGACTGCCAGTCCTCGCTATCATCCTCTTCGAACATGGAACCCCCTCAAGGCTTGTAGTACAGGTGCTGCATCGGCCCCCGGTGCCGGCCGTCGGCCCGGATCTCGCGCCGGGCGATCTCCCCGCGCCGGTGCAGCTCGGTCAGCTCTTCGTACGCGTTCCGGGAGGTGAGCCCGAGCGCCAGCGCCACATCGTGCACACCGATCGGCCCCGTGGCCACCAGCGCAAGCACCCTCTCCCGGCGGGTCTGGCGCTTCGGCTTCGGCGCCAGCTTCTTCGACACCGGACCAGCAATCCCGGCCCCGAGCTCCACCTTGAACCGCCGGGCCTCGAGCAGCTCGGCGGCGTCCTCGTACGCCTGGGCGATCAAGTGCCGGCGTGCCGCCGCGGTCGGGTTCGCCCTCTTGGCCCGCGCGAAGGACCGCCAGCGGTGGGCATACCGGCGCAGCTTGTCGGCCGTCGTGTCGAGGTCCGGCCGGGTAAGGGTGGCGTCCTCGCTCATCGGCAACCCCAGAGGACCACCGCGCCTGCCGCGATGAGGCCGACCTTCCAACCGAAGGCGAGGAAAGCGCCCGCAACGATGAGGCACGAGCCGATCGCGTACCCCCAGAGCGCAGCCGTCTCTTCGACGCGGGTCACGGCTTCCGGTGCTCCCCGGCTTCGATGCCCAGAGCCACGCGGTAGATAGAGTCGACGTCGATGCTGGAGAGATAGGCCGCGGTAGCGCGCAGCCACTGCACCACCGCCTCCCGCTCCTCCCGGACCGCCGCCTCGACCAGCCGCTCCTCGTGCAGCCCGTCCGCCTCTGCCTGGCGGCGAGCGGTGTATTCGTCGACCTCGTCACACACCGGCCACCTCCTCCAGGAACCGCTCCAGGTCGACCTTGGCCAGCCGCATGGCTTCATCCGTCTCGGCGCCGCCGGCCCGGTGGATGCCGTACATCTTCGCCAGGAACTCCTGCTGGTCGAACGCGCCAGGCTCGGGCGAACCCGGCACCCGCACGACGGCCCGCGAAGCCGCCTCCGGAAGCCCGGCCTGCCAGTCGCGGATCCGCTTTACCGACGACGGCCCGACGCCCTCGATGCCCAGCAGGCGCTCGTCGGGAAGGGCCGCAGCAGCCTCCAGGGTGTGGACTCCGGCCTCCCGGAGGGCCGCCTGCGAGCGTGGCGACAGGTTTTTGAGGACGGAGAGCGGGGCGTCAGGCATGGCGGTCATCCCCCAGGAGCTCCTCGGCCCGGACCGGCTCGGCCGCGCCGCGGTAGCGCAGGCAGGCCTCCCAGCCCGCCTCAAACCCGGCGCCGTACAGTCGCCGTTCGGTTCCCTCTCCGAGTATCCGGCGCACGTTGTCCTCGTCCTCCAGGTGGTGCTGGAGAGCGGTTTCGGCGGTGGGCTCTCGTTCAGACACGGCTCTCCTCCTGCGTCGGCGCGAAGATGTCCCCAGCCTTCGCCTGGACTTCGAGCCACGCGTTGTGCCGCTTCTTCAGCTCGGCGGTGATCGCTTCAGCCACCCCGCGGGACGTCTCCAGGGCGGTCCGCAGCTCGCGCAGGGAGAGCCCCGTCTTGGCCGACAGCTTCCGAAACTGCGCCTCCTGCTCGGCCGGCAAGGTGATTGCGATCCCTTTCGTCTTCCCGTCCGGGCGCTCGCTCGGCGGGTTCGCTCCATTCTTCGGCATCAGCCCCTCCCGGCCGCCGCTGGCGGCCATTGTTCGTGCTCGATCCACTCCACTTCGCGGTCCGACAGCCCGAGCGTCACGCCCGGCGGCTGCTCCTCCAGGCGGGCCTCCAGAAACCGCGGCGCCTTCTTCCGGGTCTGGTGGCGCTCCGAGGTCTTCACCCAGACGTCCCGCCAGGCGACAATGACGAGCCGATTCCCCGCCGCCAGCCACCGCCGCACCCGGCCCGCGAGCTTGGCGGCGTCGATCGAGGCCTTGAGCGCCCTCGGACCGGTCAGTCCGCGCCGCGTCTCGCCGTTCATCTTCCGGACGTGCTCGCCGACGTCGCTCCCGCAGGCCTGGAGCGCCAGCACGCCGGGAAGCCCGTCCAGGACGATCGCGTCGGCGAACCCGAGGAGGTCCTTGCGAACCCCCCCGATGCCGCCGGCGCTCTGCCACCAGCTCGAGATCCCGACCGCCTCGTCTCCCCAAACGCCGCGGGCCCACCTCAGGGTGGCAGCAGTCGAGGAGAACGTCGCGCGCTTCTTCGGCTCGGCTGTCATGCGCGGACCTCGTCGATCGTGATGCGGTCCCGGTTGGTGACCGGGTTGGCGGGTCGGCGTTCCTGCCAGGGGCAGGCAGATGAGGCTCCGTTCCGGTACGGGTTCGGGATGCTGTGCTTCGCGATCTTGCCGTCCGTCCGGATTCGAACGCGCGCGCCGCACTTCCCGCAGACCGGCATCAGACCGCCCCCCACTGGCGTCGCCGCCAGGAATGAACCCCGGTGCCGGCCGGATCAGCCGCTCGCTCCTTGCGCAGGGCCTCCCGCTGACCGCGGAGCATGTTGCGGATGCCGGTGAGCGAGACCCGCAGAACCGGGTCCGGCTCCCGCTCGAACTCGACGCCGTCGAGCGCGAAGAACCGGCGCCCGAACCCCGGCCGCGGCTGCCGGCGCTGGGCCGGCGCGTGGCTCTTCGGCGGACGAAACCTCCCGGCGGCCATCAGAACTCCTCCTCGGCGCCCTTTGGCGACTTCTTCACCTTACCCTTGGGCCGCCCCTCCTCGCTCCGGACCTTCACCTGCTCCTTTCCCTCGATCCAGAGCTCTATCCCGTCGACCTCGTACTCGTCGAGGCCCTGACGGTGTAACTCGGCCCCGCACTCCGCCCGCTTCTTCTTCTCGGCCGCCTTGGCCGTCCGCGCCTTCTCCTCCAGGTCGAGAAGCTCGAGACCGAGGGCGTGCAGCTCCGGGATGCGGTCGGGCGACTCCGTCCCGGGGACTTCGAGCTGCTCCCTCCGTGCGCGCGCCACGGATCAGCCCTCCAGTCCGTGGGCCGCAAGGTCGCGCCCGAGTTGAGCAGCTTCGTCGGCGAGCTGTCGACCAGCTTCTCCGCCCTCCCGCTCCAGCACCGTCCGGGCGCCCTCCCGCGCGGCAGCCGGCAGCGGCTGCTCCGTGGTCGGCTGGCACCAGCACGGGCCGCCGTCGGTGACGTGCTCGCGGGCGTCGTTGAAAGCCGCGGGGTAGTGGACGCCAGCGCTGCGAGCCACCCGAGCGTCCGGCAGCTCGGGGTAGATCACCTCCGCCGCACTCATTGAGGCGTTGGCGAGCTTCACGAACCACTCCTCCAGGGTGAGGGTCGCGATGTCTTCGTGATAGGCGACCTCGCCGCCCTCCTTGGTCACCGGCTCGCGCTTGTGGCAGTCGGTGAAATCGCCGATCCGGGTGTCCTCCAGCCCGATCTCCAGCAGCCGCTCCGCCAGCCGCGTCCGTTGCCAGTCCGTCTCCTGGACCAGGTTGGCCCGCGGGTCCACCGGCTGCCCGTAGGGGCTCGGCCCGACGCCGCCCACGATCCCCATCCTGCGCATCAGCCGCCTCTCCTGGTTGCTCATCGGTCCTCCTCTCGGTCAGAACGGAGGGCGCCGAAAGGGCTGGAGGAGCAGGAACACGGCCCGGCCGATCGCCCGCCGCAACCGGCCCCGCGTCGGCCCGAACCATCCCAACCCCGCCAGCGTCTTCATCCGGCCCTCCTCGTGAGTTGAGGGTGGCGCCCTGGTCGTACGCCCCAGGGCTGCCGGACCGCGACCCGTGCCGCGAACGCTTCGGCTGCCGCCTCTGCGCCCGTCCTCCCGTCGCACCTGGGGTCGGGGAGGCGCATTACCGGAACTCCGGACGTCCCGTCCACCCTCCAGGCCATTATGGAAGCATCGATGCCGCCCGTCAACCCCCCCAAACGCAGCAACGCCCCGGGGTGGCAAGTCCCGGGGCGTTCACCCAACCGAAAGGAGGACGTGGCCTCCAGAGTGTAGCACGCTCTCAGGCAGAGAGGGTGCTCGGCCGGAATGCCGGCCCGGTCGCCTCCTTCGGCTCGTCGCTGGCCCGGGTGCCGTCCAGCAGAACAGCATCCTCCTCCGGAAACACCTGCGCCGCGTCCTCGGCCGCCAACTGCCGCGCACGCTCCGCCGCGAGGTCCTGCGCGATCTTCGGCTGCAAAGCCTCCCCGCCGCGCCGATCGACCAGCACCCGGCGCTCTTCGTCGCTCTCACCGAAGCGCGCCAGGGGCTCAGGAACCAGGTCGGCGCTCGGTGGCAACTCCGGCCCCTTGTCCAGCGCGTGGACCCACCCCGCGAGCCTCGCCCGCGCCTCCCACTCCGCGAACGTCAACCGCTCCAGACCGTCGTCCACCACCTCCGGCTCGGGCAGCGACAGCCGCCGCCGCAGCTCCTGCTCGAACCCGGGAACCGGGTGACCCTGCCGCCCGGGCCATTCGGTCTCCAGCTTCGCCACCGCCTGGAGCACCTTCTCCGTGGCCGCTGCCTCCCCAGCCTTCCGCCCCGCCGCCTCCGCCTCCCCCATCGCCCCGTTCCACATCCCCTCCAACTGTCCCGACACCGTTTTGAACTCCGCCATGGCTCCTACCCTCGCTTTCTGAAGTGAGATCGGCCGATCCCGACCAGGTAAGAGTACCGCACGAGGCGTGCCGCCGTGAGAGAATCCGCGTATGAGGCGCCGCCCACGCCGCAAACCCACTCCCGCTCCCGACGGCCTGACGCGGGTCCCCCGAAACTGCCCGCCGGAGCTCCACCGCCAGATCGGCGGCAGGACCGTCTCCTCCCGCCCGGCGCCCTCGCCGCCAGAGCCGCTGCGCGAGCTGACCCGGGCCGACTTCCGCGCCCTCCTTCTCTCCATGGGCTTCCAGTCGTATCAGGCCTACCTCTGGTCTCCCGCCTGGCTCGAGGCCCGCCGCGCCGTCCTCAAGCGCGCCAACGGCCGGTGCGAGGACTGCGGCCTGCCCGCCTCCCAGGTCCACCACCTCGTCTACACCGAGGCCAACGTCCGCCTGGAGTCGCTCCAGGGCCTCCTCGCTCTCTGCCGCGCCTGTCACGAACGGCATCACCTGTCTGCTTTTTCATACAGTTGACGAAGCCCCTTCCCGCCGATAGTGTCAGGCCACCGCCGCACACCTGCGAATGAGGGGTAGCGCCGATGGGCTCGTTCTCTTCTCCACATCACCCTTGCGACGCGATCCTCCTCTGGGATCCCACCACCAAGAGCGGAGTGGACTGCCTCCAGACCCCCACCCGCCCCTACAGGCTCAAGTCCGGCCGCTGGACCCACCTCTGCGAGGACTGCGTCGCCTGGAGCGCCAGAGCCCAACTCCTCGCCCCGTACAAACCCCGCCGGGCCTCCTCCCGGTGAACTCCTACAGCAACCCCTACACCACGATTTTTTAGAGCAGCGGCAGATGGGGACTCAGCGCGGCACCCGCCGGCGCGGGCGAGACCCTCCCCCCCCTACCCCTTCCGGACAGGCGCTCACGAGGTGGTCCATCCGCGCAGACGGCACGCCAGAGCTCAACCCGGCCGAGGACTTGACCAACAGACCAGCATGCGCTACAGTGAGCCAACCTACTGCAAACACAGGGGATACGGAGTCAACTCCCGGTAAGGGCCATTATGTCAACCGGAAAGCGACCATGGCGGGAGCACCCTACTGCCCTCGATGAGGGCAGGTGCAAGACTTACAACGGCGCCCGGAGAGGACGGTGGCGGTGGGTCAAGACCTGACCCACTACGGGGCGCACGTGGTCCGGCGTGCCCCTCCGCCTACCTGCCAGGCGGAGCGATACCGGACAATCGTGTCTGGTGTTCAGGGTCCTGATACCGGACACGT